>SAMEA3663072__coassemble_827_pt1 | contig 16163 bp, 11 predicted proteins | sample SAMEA3663072__metabat2_low_PE_011 | metagenome-assembled genome bin SAMEA3663072 (sample SAMEA3663072) | pig gut metagenome | biome: pig gut; feature: pig-associated habitat; material: faeces | place: France | collected 2012 | reverse complement strand
CTGCACACAATTATCTCAAAAAAGTGAGGTTCTGGGAAGAACGTCGGTGGTTTACCATTTACTTTAAATAATCGTAAACTCTTTTCATATTGTTTTCCATGTGTGATACCTCCTTACAATGTAATAAAAAAATTTAGTGAGTTATGTGCGTTTATGTGAAATTTCTCAATCACCGGTGCAGAAGGCGTCTATTTCTTTTTCCAGCAGCCTGAACACATTGGCTGTCAGATATCCGTCGGCAATGGCGTGATTAAGGCGGACGCTTACAGGCATTACAAACCTGCCGTTTTCCTCACGGTATCTGCCCCAGTTGATTATGGGTGCAAAGAAAAGATGACCGTCAGGGAGCTCAACATTAAGAGAGTCATAAGAAAGCCACGAAATGTACGATGCATCGAACCAGTTGGGGTGGTTTTCCATATCCAGACCATATTCCCTCGTCTTTTTTGCCTGCTCGATATCACATTGCGCCCCATTATAAAATGTCTTGTAATCTTTATGGTACGTCGTATAAACCGGAGTGCAGGTTTCTGTGTCCTCATGAAATATGTACTGGGTGGGATTTATTGTATCGTAGCACACCAGATCATCGGTCTGCCAGAGGTAGCCCATTTTATAATCATCCCTTGAATTCAGCACTTTTGAAAGGACGTACAGGAAATTAATATAGAACTTGGTGTCCGTTTCTCTGGAATATCTCACCAGCTGGGTAACGTCTATTCTTGCAGTCATAGAAGTTGAACACCTGCAGTCTTCTGAAAAATGACGAAAAACATCTTTGCGGTAGTATGTATCTTTATCTATAATCTTATAGTTCATTGTTCTCTCCCTGTAAAATTTCTGTTTATCCAATTTTATCAAAACCATTGTACCACGAGTTCGGGACTTTGCAAATACCCCACCTTTGCACGAAGTTCGCTGTAAAAAATGTGATAATATTGCAAATGTTCGTTGCAATTTTTGATTTATTGTGGTATACTACATTCGTATCATGATATGGAGGTGTGTATATGTACCGAATTGCCATTGAGAAATTAATAAAATGGAAAGAAAGCAAACGCCGTAAGCCGTTAATTATTGAAGGAGCACGACAGGTCGGCAAAACCTGGCTGATGAAAGAGTTCGGTAAGCTTTACTATGCCGATACCGTGTATATCAACTTCGATTCTAATTCAAGAATGGCGGAGCTTTTCGCTTCCGACCTGGATACCGACCGTTTGATTATGGGCTTGGAGTTATATGCCGGTCGAAAAATTGATCCTGATAATACGCTTTTAATTTTTGATGAGGTGCAGGAAGTTCCGAGAGCGCTCAGTTCTCTTAAATACTTTTATGAAAACGCACCCGAGTATCACATCGTATGCGCAGGCTCTCTGCTGGGAATTGCATTACACCAAGGAACATCTTTTCCGGTAGGAAAGGTCGATTTCTTAAAGCTCTATCCGCTCTCCTTCAGGGAGTTTCTAATGGCAACCGACAAGGAACGCTTTGCGGATTTGCTCCAAAACCGAGACTATCAAATGATAACAAGCTTTAAGCAAACATATATCGATGCCCTCAAGCATTATTATTTTGTTGGCGGGATGCCTGAAGCGGTACAAAGCTTTGCGGAAAATAAGGATTTCAATGATGTCCGTGATATACAAAAGAGAATCCTTGCTGCTTATGAGCAGGATTTTTCAAAACACGCACCGAACGAAATTGTTCCGAAAATTCGTATGCTGTGGAACAGCATACCCTCTCAGCTTGCAAAAGAAAACAAAAAGTTTGTTTACGGTCTTGTCAGGGAAGGTGCCCGTGCTAAGGATTATGAAACCGCCATTATGTGGCTTTCCGATTGCGGACTTGTTCATAAGGTCAGCCGTGTAAAAGCTGCCGGCATCCCCTTAAAAGCATACGAGGATTTGAAAGCCTTTAAACTATTTGTTGTTGATGTGGGACTGCTTGGCTGCATGGCAGGACTCCGCCAGCGCACCTTGCTTGATGGGAACGATCTTTTTGTTGAATTCAAAGGTGCTCTTACGGAACAGTATGTTTGTCAGCAACTTAAAACCATCGAAGATTTAGGCGTTTACTATTACACCAATGACAGAGGTTCTTGTGAGATTGACTTTATTGTTGATACCGGCGAACAAATCATTCCCGTAGAGGTTAAGGCAGAGGTAAATCTCCGAGCGAAAAGCCTAAAAACCTATCAGGAAAAATTCACGCCCGAGGTATCTGTTCGCACGTCGATGGCGGATTTCAAAAAAGAAGGATGGCTTGTTAATCTGCCGCTGTACGCAATAGAACGGATTGTCGATTTATAACAAGATTACAATTCTTCCGTCTTAAAGGTTGTATAACCCTCGTAATAGTAACTGTGATCGATACCTTTCATATAAATCTCACGGCTGTTTATTTCATCAGTCAGTGCTGCTTTTAAAATATGCTTGATTTCTATGTCCTTAATTGGGCTGCGCTCCATTGCAAGCAGGTAATCTTCCTTGTCGACCTTGCTCCAATCGACAACCTTGCTGATTTCATTTTTTAAGATGTGGTCGAGCCAGATGCGGGCGCTGCGACCGTTGCCCTCCCGAAACGGGTGAGCGATGTTCATCTCAACATATTTTTCTACTATCTCGTCAAAGCTTGACTGCGGCATTTTATCGATGTTCTCAAGGGCCGACTGCAAGTAAATCAAGGGAGCAAATCGGAAGTTTCCCTTGGAGAGATTAACTGTTCTGAGTTCACCTGCGAAGTCGTAAATATCCTCAAAGAGATATTTATGGATTGCCTGTAAGGTTGAAAATTTGCCAGCAGGGAGATTATCTAAAATACCTTTTTCAAAAAGTTCCGCAGCCTTTTTCTTGCTGATGCGTTCTTCTTCTCGGGCAAGGTCGGCAGAACTTGTAAGCCCTAATTTATTTTCAAGTGCCATGGTGAACCTCCAAAAATTTCTGACAGACAGCAGATGTATTTATACAATTATATTGTAGCACTTTCTGACAGTTAAATCAAGGATTATACCTTCTCGCTAACGGTCACGCCCTCTCGGGTCCGAATCCCACACATGCATCTTATCACAAAAACCCAAAAGGGCCATCTCCGGTAATAGACCGAGACAGCCCTTTTAGGTTTTGGCGGAGACGGTGGGATTCGAACCCACGTGCCCCGAAAGGCAAACGCATTTCGAGTGCGCCCCGTTATGACCGCTTCGATACGTCTCCATATTTTTTCACGCTCATTTACTATAACACAACGGAGACCTTTATTCAAGTTTTAAGTTGCATTTTGCCGGGATTTTTGGCGGCAGGACTTTAGCCTTGACTTACGGAGTAAGTTGCACACCGCAGCAAAATATGGTATACCTAAGGTATCGGAAGAAGCCTTAGGAAAGGAGCAGTGAAATGAAAAAGAAGATCAAAATAATGGTGGCAGACCCTGCAGGGAATATAACAATCTTTGTAAAAGATTCTTTCAGCAGGGAAAAGTACCCGGCCGTTGCGGGGCAGCTTTTGGCAGATAAAGAGCTGAAGGGCGAGCAGGTCGCTTTTATTCTGGACACACCCGCGGGCGGCGGCGCTGACGGGAAAATGGAAATGTGCGGACTGGAGTTCTGCGGAAACGGCTCCCGTTCCTTTGGTCTGATAACGGCAAAGAAAATGGGAATAAAGGGTAAGGGCTCCGTAAATGTAGACGTGAGCGGATGCGATGAAATATTGACGGTAGAAGTGGATACAGAGAAAAATTACACCAAGATAAAAATGCCGAATCCTCTTTCTGTGTCGAAAATTGACTTGAGCCAATTGCCGATAGGCGATACGGATTCAGCCATAAGGCAGCAGCTGAAAAGAGCCGCGGTATTGGACTTCGGAGGAATATTGCACGTAGTGCTTAAAGGCGTAACGGCAGACAGAAAAAATTTCGATATAATTAAAGACTACATGATGGAAAAATACAATCCGCCGGCTCTCGGCGTAATGTTCTGCGGCAAGGACGCAGGGGAGAAAGAGCTTTGCCCTTTGGTGCCGGTCGTTTATGTAAAAGACGTGGACACTACATATTTTGAGGGCTCCTGCGGTTCGGGAACCACTGCATGCGCTGCAGCCTTTGGTCTTGAAAAAGGTGAGGGAACATATAGATTTGTTTTTCCCCAGCCGGCGGGAACCATTGAATCCACTGTCGTAATAGCAGGCGGCAAAGTCGACCGGGTATTCATAGAAGGCCTTGTGGGAATTTCCCCGGAAATGGAAAAAGAAATTGAATTGTAAGTTTATTTATGACCTTTTGTGACACGGTTTTGTCACGCTTGATTTGATATAATCAGGAAAAAGGCAGATGGAGGAACTGTTCATATGACACCCGAGCAAATAAAGTTAATCAACTTATCAGTCGAAACGTGCGGTGTGATTCTTTGTCTCCTTGGAATTATACTTGTACATGTAGGTACAAAGATAGAAAAAAGAACGGGGAAATACTTTGAAGCAGTATTTATATGCCTTGCCGTAGATATTATTTCAAACATGGCAGGGCAGCTCATAAAGGGAATGGCAGGAACTGCAGCCTTTTTCGGGGTAAGAATTGCCAACTTCTGCGAATTCTTTTTCGGATATATGCTGACTTTCTTTGTTACCTGGTATCTCCTTTACTGCATAGACCCGAAGGGAAAAGAAAAGAATCTCCGTATGGGAATAATCCTTTTTTACGGTACCCAGTTAGCACTGCTGCTGATTTCTCAGTTCAACAATATGTACTATTATTTCGACCGGGCAAATATTTACCACAGAGGTGACCTGTTCTGGATTTCGCAGGCAGTAAGTATATTAGCCATGGTACTCAATGGTACAATGCTTGTGTTATACAGGCACAGACTGACAAAAAAGGAACAGCTGGCCTTCTGGTGCTATACGGGACTTCCTGCTATTGCCCTTATAATACAGCTGTTTGCATATGGTTTGTATATGGTTCTTTTTTCTGCGGTTATTTCCGCGGTATGTTTGTTTGTCTTTATATTTGAGGAGCAGGTGGACAGATACTGCCAAAAAGAAAGGGAGAATACCGATCTCAGAGTTTCTATAATGCTCAGCCAGATACAGCCCCATTTCCTGTATAATACTCTGGATTCCATATATCTGCTTTGCGAAAAGGATCCTCACAAGGCACAGAAGGCAGTCAGTTATTTTGCCGACTATCTTCGCCTTAATTTGTCTTCAATCAACAGGGAGACACCAATAACAATCGAGAAAGAGATCCAGCATGTTAAGACATATCTGGAGCTGGAAAAAATGTCTTCGGAGGACACATTGAATTATGAGCTGGATATACAGGCGGGAGGATTTATGGTTCCGGCTCTTTCCGTCCAGCCCCTGGCGGAAAACGCCGTTAAACACGGCACAGCCAAGAAACCGGGAGGCGGCACGGTAACCATAAAAACCAGAGAATACGAGAATGATTATGAGATTTATGTTATAGATGACGGGGCGGGATTTGATTTATCCAGACCCCCTGATGACGAAAGATTGCACCTCGGCATGGAAAACGTGCGTAAACGGCTGAAAGCCATGTGCAAAGGCACGCTTGATGTAAGCAGCGCACCGGGTAAGGGAACTACGGCGATAATCAGTATACCTAAAACAATGCCGCTCGCAGACGGTGAGGAGAATAATAATGAAAATTCTGGCGGTAGATGATAAAAAACTTACTTTGGAAGCCTTGGAAGATGCCATAAAAAAAGCGGAACCGTCGGCAGAGCTCTATTGCTTCAGAAGCGGAAAAGATGCTTTGGATTTTGACAGAGCCTCCCAATGTCATGTAGCTTTCATTGACATAGACATGCCGGAGATAAACGGAATCACCTTGGCTAAGAAACTGAAACTGATGAATCCCGCCGTAAACATTGTATTTGCAACAGGATACAGCGAATATACCGGTGAGGCCATTGAGCTTCATTGCAGCGGGTATATTATGAAGCCCGTTACACCCAAGAAGGTGCGAAGGGAGCTTGACGACCTCAGGCATCCTGTTGAACCTCAGAAAAGCAGCAGGGTAGTTATTCATACCTTTGGGAATTTTGAGGTTTATGTCGACAGCGAACCTCTTAAATTTAAAAGGGAAAAGACTAAGGAACTTCTGGCTTATCTGGTGGACAGGGGGACTTTATGCACACACCGGGAAATAATAGCAGCGCTGTGGGACAATGATGTGAGCGATTCATATTTTCGCCACCTGTGCAAAGACCTGAACGATGTGCTTAAAGAAAAGAAATGCGAAGATATTATAATACGCCAGCGGGGAAGGCTGGGCATTTCCGTCGGAAAAGTAGAGTGCGATTTTTATGAATGGATGAAGGGAAAACCTCAGGCACTGAATGCATACAGAGGAGAATATATGTCACAATACAGCTGGAGCGAATTCACACATGGTGCTATGGAGTAAGGAGGATGCTGCCATGTTTAAAAAGCTTGGGAAGATGATTCCGAGGTACTTTTTGTACGGAGGCATCAGTCGGGAAGAGTACAACGAAAATAAAGAGGCAATTATACAGAGAAACATGGAAACCCTGCCGGTAACGGCAGCGGTAACGTCGCTGATGTTTACCGGTCTGTTTATAAGCAGCTTCATTTCGGGTTCCATAGGTATAAGCAGATCATATTATGCGACTATGATGGTCGTATCGCTGTTTGTGCTGGCAATATCTCTGACATGGGTGAGAGCAAATCAAAAATATGTCCTGATTCTGTGGTACATTCTCTTTTTTGCCTTCGGACTGTATGCCGTTTTCCTGAATACCCTTATGAGGCCGGAGCTCTCGGCTACAACCATATGTGTTTTTGTAGTAGCAGGACCTTTGCTGGTAATTGACAGACCGGTGAGAGTAGTGGGATTTATGTCCGTGCTTTCAGGGGTTTTTATAGTAAGTGCAGTTAATCACAAAACAGCATATCTGGCATTTGCCGACAGCGTCAATCTTTTATGCTGCCTGCTTATGGGAATTACCATATACGTGTGTCTGAATCATGTAAGACTTCGCGAAATTGTTCAGGCACAACATTTAAGGGTAGAGAGGGATACCGACAGGCTTACGGGGCTGCTTAACAAGACGGCAGCAGAGGAAAGCATCCGCAGGAAGCTTAGAACATCTGCCGCCGACGAAGCTTTGATTATAATGGACGTGGATGATTTCAAAATCTGCAATGACACATACGGGCACGCATACGGAGATGCAGTGCTTCGGATGGCAGCACGCTGCATCAATACAGTATTCCGGGAAAAAAGCACTTGCAGCCGTTTCGGCGGAGATGAATTTGTGATTTTTACAGAAGATATGACGGAACCGGAAATTTCCCATAAGCTCGAGAATTTATCGGAGGTTCTTCGCGAAAAAATAGCGCTTCCCCTGAACGATAAATCCGTGACCATAAGCGCAGGTGTGGCCTTTACAACAAGACACGGAAAAGAATACGAAGACCTTTTCCGAAGCGCCGACACCGCTCTGTATGCCGCGAAAAAAGCAGGAAAGAACCGCTATATGATTTATTGATTCCTATTTATTATTTGTCGGGTCGTATTCAAAACAGTCCATAAATTTAAGCTTGAAAGCATTTATTCTGTGAAGCCTGTCAATGCGCTCTTTGACAGCCGGATCGTCAATTTCACCGGTTCTGATATATCTGTCGAGGACGGCATAAGTGAATCCCAGGTTTTCTTCGTCGGTTTTGGGCTGAAGGCCGTCGATAGGCGTCTTGTCAACAAACATGGAAGGAAGACCTAAAGCTCTGCCTACGGCCTTGACTTCCTGAACGGTAAGGCGGCTTATCGGGCTGAAATCACCGGCACCGTCGCCGTAACGTGTGGCATATCCCACCCAGTCCTCCGAAAGATTGCAGGTGTTGGCCACCCGTCCGTTTACGGACTGAGAAACGGCGTAGGTTGCAGCCATACGAAGGCGGGCCGGAAGGTTTGTGATGGTCTGGGTTTCAACTTTTTCCAGCTGTGAATTCAGCTGGTTCACAAGACCGTCGAAACAGTCCTTTATATTTATCGTATAATGTTTGATTCCAAGATGCTCCACAAGAGCATAGGAGACATCTATGTCAAACTGCTCGCCTTTAGGCAGCAGCACACCGATTACATTTTCTTTTCCCAGGGCCTCGCAGCAGAGAGCAGCTGCAACGGAGCTGTCTTTTCCTCCGGAAATGGCCACCACGGCCTTGCAGCCGGGACCGTTTTCGGAAAACCAGCTGCGAATCCAATCCACAATATCATTTTTAACTTTAAGTGCGTCAAATTCCATAACTTCCAATGCCATATTTCAAACCTCCGGTCATGTATATTTTTTTTCGCAACAATTTAACTAGGGACAGTATAACCCTTTTTTTCACAAAAGAAAAGAAAAAAGTAGCGACATAGTATAATTTGTTGTATAATATCTTGAGAAGCTGCCGAGAAAGGCAGAACGGAAAGAAAGGTAAAAATGAAAGAAATTTTTATTAGAGATTTAAGAAAGGACATGGAGGTAACGGACTTCTTCATGGCTAAGTCCGGTGCTATCAAGACGGGAGCCAACGGCAAGCAGTACCTTGATATAACCCTGGGAGACAAAACAGGAGAAGTTTCGGCTAAAAAATGGGATGTAAGCGAGGCTGAGCAGGAAAGCCTGGCCGGCATCAAAGAAAAGGACATAGTAAAGGTTAAAGGACTTGTCACCGAGTGGGCGGGACAGCTGCAGCTGAGAATTCAGAGAATAAGACATGCCGTACCTGAAGACGGTCAGGAAATGAGAGATTTTGTAAAGGCTGCTCCTGAAGAACCGCAGGAAATGTACGATTACATCCTGAGGATTGCAGAAGGTCTTAAAGATAAAGATTTAAAGAATCTGTGCCTCAGATTGCTTACTGATAACAGGGAGAAACTTATGTATTACCCTGCGGCGTCTAAGAATCATCATGCGCAGCTTGGGGGACTTCTTTATCACACAAAGCGGATGCTTATGACAGGCGAGAGAGCCTGTGAGGTATATACAAATCTTAATAAAGATTTAGTTCTTTGCGGCGTGATAATTCACGATATGGAAAAGCTTAATGAAATTGAAGCGGCAGAAGACGGAATCGCATCGGGCTATTCCTTTGAGGGGCAGATGCTGGGACATATAATTCAGGGGGTTAAGTCGGTGGACAGACTCACTTTGGAACTGGGTTTTCCTCGGGAAAAGGCCATAATGGTGGAGCATATGATACTTTCTCATCATTACGAGCCGGAATACGGAAGTCCTAAGAGACCGCTGTTTCCTGAGGCGGAGCTGCTTCATTATCTTGACATTCTTGACGCGAGAATGTTTGATATGCAGGCAGCGCTGGATGCCACGGAGCCGGGAGCTTTCAGCGACAAGGTATGGACGTTGGATAACCGCAGGCTATATAAACCCATAAATGCTAAGGAGGACGGAAATGATTAAAATACCTAAAGAAGTTAAAAGAATAATGAAAACCCTTGAGGATGAAAAGTTCAAAGCCTATACGGTAGGCGGCTGCGTAAGGGACTGCCTTGCAGGATTAAAACCTTATGATTGGGATGTGGCCACTTCAGCAGGTCTTGAAGATCTGACAAGATTATTTCCGGATGCAAAGGTTGTCAGCGAAAAATACAGCGTAATAAGAATGGAATTTATCGACGAGGTGTATGACAATGAGGGGGATTTCGTCGGTGAAGAAGGCATAATAGCAGACGTTGCCACCTTCAGAAAGGACGGAGTATACAGCGACGGCAGAAGGCCGGATACCGTTGAGTTCGTTCAGACAATTGAAGAAGACCTGCCGAGAAGAGACTTTACAATGAATGCCCTTGCCGACAACGGCTATGAACTGGTGGATCCTTTCGGAGGCAGAGAAGATATAAAGAACAAGCTGGTAAAAACCATCGGGGATCCTGTTGAAAGATTCAGAGAGGATCCTGTAAGGATGCTCAGGGCAATCAGGTTTGCCGCCGAGCTTGACTTTGACCTTACCCAGAGTGTGTACGAGGCCATCGCAGCAAACTACAGACTCCTTGAAAAGATAAGCATTGACCGCTTCAGGAATGAGTTTGTCAAGATTATGAGTGCACCTCATGCAGGAAAAGGACTGGGTCTTATTATAGATACGGGCATTATCAATCTAATACTGGGTGATGATGTGGTAAAGAGCTTGACAAGACGTGAGAAAAACGATCTGCTTATTCTCAGTCAGAATATAGACAGATCAAAGCAGGTTCCCGAAAGGAGACTGGGACTTTTCTATACCACACTGTCCAAGAAAAAAGCGCAGCCGTCCATTGAGAAATTCAATTTTGACAGCAAGACGCGGCAGCACCTTATAGATGCCATCAACGATATGCCGAAGCTGTACTTCACATCCACTAAGGATGCTCTTAAGAAATTTATATACGAGAGAAGTATGGAAAGATACAATTATCTGGCTAACCTTGAAAAGGCTCAGAGAATTGTCTTTGACTATGACTCTGAAACGAAGATTAAGAGTAAAATGTATCTCTTGGAGGAAATTCATGCTCTTCGCGAGCCTATTTTTGTGGAGGATCTTGCAATCGACGGTAATGACCTTATCGAAGCCGGAATATGCGAAGACAAGGAAGTAGGAAAGATGCTCAATATGCTTATTGAAAAGATTCACATTAAACCTAATCTCAATAAGCGTGACGAGCTGTTAAAACTGGCCAAGCTGTATAAGAGGAATAAGCTGGCAGCCTGGACAAGAGGAATAAAGTGGACAAGATAAACAATATTACTAAAATAAGCCAGGTCGCTCCCGAGGTGACCTGGTTTTTGCGCAATTTGGGATTTTCAAATTACTATATAATCAAGATTTACGACCTGGTAGGAGATGCGGCCATAGGGCTGACAGAGGACAATCCTTACTGGCTTCTTGAGGAATTTCCAAGGATGGGTTTTGACAAGGCTGACCAAGTGGCGCGAAAGCTGGGCGTAAGCCCGGAAAGTCACCTGCGGCTCTCCGCCGCGGTGACTTATGGCCTTCGCGCCTACGCCGCGGAAGGCCATGCTTTCGCGCCTTTGGAGGAGTTCTGTGAAAAAGCGGCGGGATTTCTCGATGCGGACACAAGCCTTATCAAGGATGTAATCGAGGACATGTCTTTTTCCGGTGATGTTCAGCTTACAAACCTTGAAGGCAGGCAGGTTCTGTACTTTTACGGCTATTACAGAGCCGAATGCACCGTAGCCGGCAAGCTGGCAGCCCTGGCGGAACCGCCGGGAGGCCTTGCTCCTGTGGCGGCCAACATTGATGCGGTGATAAAAAAGGCAGGCCAAAGCCGGGGAATAGAGCTTTCCCCTCAGCAGACCGCCGCCGTGAAGAATTCCCTTGTAAGCGGAGTTTCAATTGTTACAGGAGGACCGGGAACAGGCAAAACAACCATCATCGACTCCATTATTTCCATAATGGAGGAGAGCGGCCTTAAAACAGCTGTGGCAGCACCTACGGGACGGGCTGCAAAAAGAATTATGGAGACAAGCGGGTATCCGGCGTGCACGGTACACAGACTGCTGGAATACTTCTACGACGAAGAAACGGGATACATGATTTTCGGAAAAAATTCCGAAAATCCTCTTGATTATGATACCGTTATCATCGATGAGGCTTCCATGCTGGATCTTATGCTTACCGAGGCACTGTGCAATGCCATAAAGCCGGGTACAAGGCTTATACTTGTGGGAGATGCGGATCAGCTGCCTTCGGTAGGAGCGGGAAGCGTGCTGGCAGACCTTATTGACAGCGACTATTTCTTTACCGCCCGGCTGACGGAAATCCACCGCCAGAGCGCAGAAAGCCTTATAGTGACCAATGCCCACAGAATTAACAGAGGTGAAAGCCCCGTATACGGGGAAGATTTTGTGCTGGTAAAGGCGGACAAGCAGCAGGATATACTGGATAAAATCGTTGACATCGCCTCAAAACTTTCAATGGAAAGCATTCAGGTGCTGACCCCTGTTAAGAAGGGAACTCTGGGGAGCGCTAACCTAAACGACCGCCTTCAGCAGGCTTTCAATCCTGCCGGAGAGGACAAGGCACAGCTGGAATTCGGCAGCAGGGTTTTCAGAGTAGGTGACAGGGTAATGCAGATACGAAACGACTACAGGCTGGAATACCGCGTCCAAAGAAGCACTCCCGGACAGTTTGACAGCAGAACAGACGGTGATACAGGCAAAGGTGTATTTAACGGTGAAATAGGTGTCATAAAGGGTGTGGACACTGAGATGCGCACCGTTACGGTTCTTTATGATGACCAGCGGTGGGTGGAGTACAGCTATGTGCAGCTGGACGAAATTGAACCGGCTTATGCCATAACCGTTCACAAGAGTCAGGGCAGCGAGTTTCCCACGGTCATAATCCCCATGACATGGTTTCCGCCGGCCCTGGCGACACGAAGCCTGCTTTACACGGCAGTAACACGAGGCAAAAAGCAGGTAATAATAGTGGGAAACCCGGGCTATTTAGAGAAGATGACTGCAAACAATCAGAGCCGCAGCCGCAACTCGGGGCTTAAAGAGCGGCTGGTGGGAATGTACGGATTTTACTGATCTGTCAGAAGCAGATACAGCAATAAATTTGAAGAAACAGGAGGAGTGGTTATGAATTGGACCCCGGAGCAAAAAAAAGCCATGGAGCTGAGAAATAAGAACATCCTTGTGGCGGCAGCGGCGGGTTCCGGCAAGACCGCGGTTCTTGTTGAGCGAATAAAAAGGATTATTATCGAAGACAGATGTCCCATTGACAGAATGCTTATAGTAACCTTCACCAACGCGGCAGCTTCCGAAATGAAGGAAAAGATACAAAACGCCATAAGCAAGTCTATAAATGAGATAGCCCAGAGAGCCCGGGCAGAGGGCGGCAGAATGAGTGAGGAAGACAGAAGCAATCTTCTTTTCCTTAAAAAACAGGCTGACCTTCTGCCTTCTGCCAGCATAAGCACCTTTCACGCCTTTGCTCTTGATGTGATTCACAGATATTTTTATCTGACGGATATAGAACCGAATTTTAAAATATGCGACGGCAGTCAGCAGACAATCCTCAAGGGCCGTGCCATGGACGCTCTGCTGGAAGAACGCTACCAGGCGGGGGAGCCGGAGTTTTTCGACTTTCTGAATAAGTTCAGCGGAGACAGAAACGACGCCAAGGTGAGGGAAATGATAGAAAAGGTGTACAGTACCATTCAGAGCCTTCCCGAGCCTTATGGCTGGCTTGACAGCGCAGTAGGGGCGGCAGATGGTACATTGGAGGATTTCCTTAAAAGTCCGGCCATGGAATATATAGCCCGGACCCTGGATGAAGAGCTGACAGAGGCCATAAAAGGTCTTGAGGAAAATCTGAGAGTGACTTCGTCGGAAGGTGCAGCAGGTGCAATGGAGCTTGCAGAGCTTGACCTTGCAGCGGCAGCGGAGCTTAAAGAAAAGGCTGAGCATAGGCATCCGGGAAGCGCCGAGTACTTTAACAGTCTGAAGGCTGCCCTTGATAATTTTAAGCTGCAGAATATGAACAAAAAATATTTTGCACCTGACAAGAACGGAGTGGACCCCGGCCGACTTGAGGAAATCAAAGAGCTGATGGAAAAGAACAGGAATGTTCTTAAGGAGGCGGTTAATTCTGCAAAAAAGAATTTCTTTTATGACACGGCGGAGAACCTGTATGGGGAGGTCAGAGCCACTGCCGGTGATGCCCGGTATCTTGGGGGGCTGGTAAAGGAATTTGCAGATATCTATGACGGACTGAAGCGGGAAAAGTCCCTGGTTGACTTTAACGATATTGAACACTGTGCATTTAATATCCTGCAGGATGAAGAAGCTGCAGGATTTTACCGCAGCAAATTCAGCCATATTTTCATTGACGAATATCAGGACAGCAATGTGGTTCAGGAGGCTCTCATAGATACCATCAGGCGTGAGAACAACCTTTTCATGGTGGGAGATGTAAAGCAGAGCATATATAAATTCAGACTGGCAGAGCCGGAAATTTTCCGTGGAAAATACGAAGAATATGAACGGGAGATGACTATAAAAGGTGAGAGTTCCTCCTGTGAAAAAATAGATCTCAACAGAAACTTCCGGAGCAAGAAGCCGGTCATAGACTTTATAAACAGGGTTTTTGAAAACACCATGACTGGATACGATGACAAGGCCGCCCTTTATCCGGGAGATCCTTTTGCGGAGAAATCCCGGTGGGAGCCTGAGCTTTATCTTGCTCAGACCCCTTGGGATGAAAAGGATGACGTTGACGACGAGCTTAAGCTTCTTCTCAAGGCCGAAAAAGAAGCTCTTGCAGCGGTTAAAATTATCAGAGACAGTCTGGGAAAGCCTTTCTTTGACAGCAAGGAAGGAAGAGAGCGTCCTCTGAAGAAAGGCGATATTGTAATCCTCATGCGGGGAGTAAAGAATTACGGCGATATGTTTTACCGCATTCTGACGGAAAACAATCTGCCCGCCTATGTTGACGACAACGATGGATATTTCGATACAATAGAGATAAACACTTTCATGGCTCTTCTTGCCATAATAGACAACAAAAAACAGGATATCCCGCTCCTTACGGTTATGCGCTCGGAAATTCTGGGATATTCTATAAAGGAGCTGGCTCAGATAAGAATGGAGTTTAAGGAAGGCTCTTATTACAGCGCTCTTTGTGCCTATGCCCGTGATGGCGGGGATCCGGCCCTGCGAGAAAAGGCCGCCGCCACCTTTGAGAAAATCGGGCAGTGGCAGCAGCTGAGCAGGATTATGCCTTTAGAAGACCTGCTGTGGGAGCTGATGCTTTCTACCGGCTTTTATATCGCAATGGGCGCCATGCCTGCAGGAAGCCGCCGTCAGGCCAATCTTAGAATGCTTGTGGACAGAGCCGCGGGATACCGCAAGACCCAGAACGGCTCTCTTTACGGTTTTATGGGTTACATAGATGCGGTGAAAAAAGAAAAGATTCCTATGGGGCAGGTGAAGATGGTTTCCGAAGGAGATGACACTGTAAGGATCATGACCGTTCACAAGTCCAAGGGTCTTGAATTTCCAATGGTGCTCCTCTGCGGCTTCTGCCGTAAGCTCAATTACACCAATATGGGCAAAGGACCGGCGGTGCACAAGGATTTCGGCATAGGAATGCCTCTTGTCAACTACAGGGAGAGCTGGTTTAAAACCACCGTCCTGCAGAACGTCATTAAAGACAGATTCCACCGGGAGGAAGTTGAGGAGGAAAAGAGGATTCTATATGTTGCCATGACCCGCGCCAGAGACATTCTGTATATTCTGGGAATACTGGATGATCCGGCGGAAGAGGTTAATAAGGTGCTTTCGGACATACCGAAGGCATACAGTTACTTTACAATGACCGGAAAGACAATCTGCAGGAGGAGAACCGGCTGGAAGGAGATTTCCAATTCCGACCTGACGGGAATTTCCAAGGGCAGAAAGCGCTCCGCCGCAAAGGCTGTAAGTCTTCTTGAAAAGGAGCCGGGATTTGTAAGTGAAGACATAATCCGCCGCATGACCTTCAGCTACCCGTACGAAAATGAGCTCTCTGTCAAATCCAAGTATTCCGTAAGCGAACTTGCGGCAGAACAGAAAGAATATGGGGCAGGGGGTCTGACAGAGCTTGCAGAACCTGAAAGCTTTAAAAGTGAGGGCGGCTTTACACCGGCTCAGATAGGAACCATAACCCACAAAGTGCTGGAAAAGATGAATTTCAAAGAAGCGGCGGAGGAAGGCACAGCATATATCCTGAGGCTTCTGGATGAAATGACGGCAGGGGAGTTCATCAGCCGTGAAGAGGCAGAAGCTGTGGATACGGCAAAGCTTACGGAGTTTGCCTGCTCCAATCTGGGACGGAGAATAGCCGCAAGCCCTTATGTATGCCGTGAAAAACCTTTCAACATGATATATAACGTAAAGGGAACAGACACTCTGGTTCAGGGAATCATCGACTGCTTCTTTGAAGAAGATGGAAAACTTGTGCTGGTGGACTATAAGACCACCAACATAAAAAGCAGAGAGGAGTTTATGCGCCGGAAGGATGAAATTGCCGAAAGGTACGCTCTTCAGATGAAGATTTACAGACAGGTTCTTACTGAGGCAACGGGAAAGGAAGTCAAGGAGACCTGCCTTTACCTGACCAACATAGGAGAGGTAATAAACT
>SAMEA3663072__coassemble_822_pt1 | contig 16357 bp, 12 predicted proteins | sample SAMEA3663072__metabat2_low_PE_011 | metagenome-assembled genome bin SAMEA3663072 (sample SAMEA3663072) | pig gut metagenome | biome: pig gut; feature: pig-associated habitat; material: faeces | place: France | collected 2012 | reverse complement strand
CATCTATCGTCGCAGTTCCCATTTTAATTCCTGCACTGCATTCTCTCAGCAGGCTGACTGTGTCCTCATGTACCATAATAACACCTCCTACCAAGGTATTATGCGCATCATTGACATGATTATTCCCTGCTGCGGCTATTACTCCGGTATGATATTTACGATTTCCTGCGACTTTACTGCCGCTTCAACCAGGCCTTCCACATCCAGTCTGCTTTCCGATTCCAGAATTCTCTCAAGCTTCGGCTTGGTTGTAGGATGTTTAGGCAGAAAAACAGTGCAGCAGTCCTCATAAGGCTGAATTGATGTCTCAAAGGTTCCGATTTCCTGAGCCTTGTCCATTATGTCAACCTTATCCATGGCGATAAGGGGACGCATTACCGGCATAGAAACGCAGGCATCGGTTACCACAAGAGCCTCTGCAGTCTGGCTGGCCACCTGGCCGAGATTTTCACCGGTGATAAGCATCATGCAGCCGGTATCCTTTGCGATTCTTTCTGCGATTCTCATCATAAAACGGCGTACCAGAATTGTCGTTTCCTCTTCCGGGCAGTTGGTCACAATCTGCTCCTGAATAGGAAGCAGGTTTATTACATGCATCTTAAAGCGTCCGCAGTAGGATGCCACTATGCGGGCAAGGTCCTCAACCTTTTCCTGAGCCCTCTGGCTGGTATAGGGATATGAATGAAAATGTACTGCTTCAATAAGCATGCCCCTCTTGGCCATCATCCATGTAGCTACCGGACTGTCGATGCCGCCGGAAAGCAGTGTCATTCCCTTGCCGTTGGTTCCCAGAGGAAGGCCTCCGAAACCGGCAATCTTGCCTTCGTATATATAAGTGCGGTCGCTTCTCACGTCCACATGGAGAAGCACATCGGGATTATGCACATCCACTTTGAGAACCTTGCAGCCCACAAGCACCTTTGCACCGATGATTCTTCCTATTTCCGGTGACTTTACGGGGAAGGTCTTGTCAGCACGTTTTCCTTCAACTTTAAAAGTCTTGACTCCCCTTTCATCGATAAGCTTTATCATATACTTTACTGCCTCGTCGCCGATGGCGTTAAGCTCAGAGGGTGCCTCTACCGCCTTGCTGATGGATGCTACACCGAATACCTTTGAAATCTCTTTGATGATGGCATCAATGTCAAGTTCTTTCTCCGCTCTGACAAAAATCAGGCCCTCGTGTCTTCTCACATCCACGCCGTCAAAGGCCTTCAGGTTCTTTTTTATTCTGTCCACAAGCATTCTCTCGAAATAAGGCTTATTCATGCCCTTAAGGGCTACCTCTCCGCAGCGTACGATTAAAATATTTTGTTCGTTCATGTCTTTCTCCTCACTCCGGCAAAAGGGTTGGTGCCGGGAAATTTTAACTTAAATCTTATTTAATAATCAAACATAACCGTTTTGAAGAAATTTTCACTTAGTCCTCGTCGCAGGAAGCAGCACAATACACAGCTCTATTTGCAGATAGTTTGGCAAACTCGCCACAAATCCTTGTAATTGCTCAAACAGTGCCAAACTATAAACTGCTCATATTCGCTGCTTAATTGGATGCTTCATGCTGCTCCTGCGGAAATCGTTCAAATTTCTCAAAACGCTCATTTTCCACATAAAATAAGATTTAATGTTAAAGTTTAGGCCTTGCTGTAAAAGGTATAGACTTGCTTTTGTCCGAGCGTGGCCCATAGCAGACGCAAGGGAGCAAACCTCTTTGGCTGCAAAATTGCACCGTTCAAGCCCCCCTGGGCGCGTTTGCAATTTTGCCCAAAGGTTGCGACCGGTCTTGGTATGGGCAGCGAAGGCAACCGGCAAGGATATGCCTTTTATAGAAAGAGCGTAATATTTTAACATTAAATCGCAGTTATCTGAAACTGCCCAGCTTTCTGAATCTGGTCACAGCCTGCTTTACCTTATCAAGCACATAATCCATCTCTTCGATTGTGTTGAATTCACTGAAGCTGAATCGGATAGCGCTTTCTATCTCCTTATCTTTAAGTCCCATGGCGGTGAGAACGTGGCTCCGGCCTTTTTTGTTGGAAGAGCAGGCAGAACCTGTAGACACGAATATTCCGTCCTGTTCCAGGGTATGGAGAATCACCTCTCCTCTGGTGCCGAGGAATGAAACATTGAGCACAGACGGACAGCATGTCTCGTCCTCCGGACTGTTTATAAGCACATCAGGTATCTCGCTTTTAATTCCGGACAGCAGGTAGCTCCTGGCCTGGCTCATTGCAGCTGTTCTCTCGTCAAAAGCCTCGTATGCCATTTTTGCAGCAAGTCCGAAGCCGATAATTCCCGGAGTGTTTTCAGTTCCGGAGCGCATGTGCCTTTCCTGACCTCCGCCTACCATAAACGGTTCTATATTAAGTCCTTTTTTTCCATAGAGAACACCGATTCCCTTTGGCCCGTGTATCTTGTGGCCGCTGGCGGAGATAAAATCCACTCCCTGCCACTCTTTTTTCACGCTGAGACGAATTTTCCCAAGAGCCTGCACTGCATCGCTGTGAAGCCATATCTGTGTTCCGTGAGCCTTATTATACTCATCCTTCAGGCGGGCAATTTCACCTACGGGCATAATGGTGCCGGCCTCATTGTTTACTCCCATTACGGATATGAGTATAGTATCATCTGTCAGGGCTGATTTTAGCTGTTCCATATTAAGATGGCACTTGCTGTCCACGCCTATATATTCCACTTCGAAGCCGGCTTTCTCAAGTTTTCTGGCCGGTTCAAGCACCGCAGGGTGCTCTACTGCAGATATTATTATTTTTCGTCCCGTTCTCTTTCTGGCAGAAGCTGCGCCTTCAAGGACGGTGTTGTCAGCTTCCGTTCCCCCTGAGGTAAAATAGATTTCATCCTCTCCTGCGCCAAAGACCGCAGCAAGGGATTTTCTGGCCTCCCGGACCTTTTTCTCCGCCTCAACTCCCAGACTGTGCAGGGACGAAGGATTGCCGTAAGTATTCCTCATGGCAAGCGCCATTTGGTCTGTGACCTGGTCATACTGCCTGGTGGTGGCGCTGTTATCCAAATAGACTTCCATATATTTCCTTTCGCTTTTTCGCATATACAAAGATAAGCAACGATTACACGCTGCTTATCTTATTTTATCACATTATTCAGTTTCTATCTACATTATTTTTACATGAGCTCACAGATGAGTTCGGAAAATTCGGCAGGATTCTCCACTGACATTCCCGCAATGAGGCGGGCCTGATTATATAAAAGTTTCGCATATCTGCCAAGTTTATCATTATCACCTGAAGCTGCAATTTCACGAAGTCTTTCCGCAACTTTATGCTCGCTGTTGATTTCCAGAACCAGCTGGGCTCTGACCTTCTCATCTCCGGTCATCGGCATTGCGTTAAGTGTCTTCTCCATCTCAACGGAAAGAGCGCCTTCCGATGTGAGGCATACAGGATGGTCTTTAAGTTTATTGGTAAATCTCACCTCAGCCACTCCGCCGCCGATTGCATCTTTCATCTGAGAAAGCATATCCTTTGCTTCTTCGTTGACTTTTTTGATAGTTTCCTTTTCCTCTTCAGAAGAAATATCAAAGTTGTCTGCGCAGATATTTACAAAGGTCTTCTCCTCATACTGACCCAGCATCTGAATTGCAAACTCGTCTACAGGGTCTGTCAGATAAAGTATTTCGAAGCCTTTGTCTTTTACTATATCCGTCTGAGGAAGCATTTCAATCTTATCGATGGTTTCCCCGCAGGCGTAGTAAATTTTATCCTGATCTTCCTTCATCCGTCCCACATATTCTTTGAGGGATACCATATCTTTTTCGGAAGACGAATAGTATATGAGCAGATCCTGAAGGACATCTTTGTGAAGTCCATAGTCGTTGTAAATACCATACTTCAGCTGAACACCGAACTCTTTAAAGAATTCCTTGTAGCCTTCTCTGTCCTCTGACATCATCTTTGAAAGCTCATTCTTGATGTTTCTTTCTATATTCTTGGCTATAAGTTTCAGCTGGCGGTCGTGCTGCAGTATTTCCCTGGAAATATTCAGTGACAGGTCTGCACTGTCCACAAGGCCTCTGACAAAGCTGAAATAGTCAGGAAGCAGATCTGAACATTTTTCCATAATCATAACGCCGTTGGAATAAAGAGCCAGCCCTTTCTCAAAATCCTTGGTGTAGTAATCATATGATGCTTTTTTAGGTATGAACATCAAGGCCGTGTACGATACCATACCGTCGGCACTGGTATGTATTACTCTGGCCGGATCGTTATAATCATAGAACTTTTCGTGGTAATAGTTGTTGTAGTCTTCATCGGTCAGCTCAGATTTATTCTTCTTCCAGATAGGAACCATGCTGTTGATAATATGTTCTTCGTTTTCGTATGCGTACTCCGGTTCTGCATCTTCAGGTGCATCTTCAGCCTTAGGGATTTCTCTTCTTACCTGCTCGTTCATCTTGATAGGGTAGGAGATGTAGTCCGAATATTTTTTAATAAGACGTTTCAGCTGGTAGGTCTCAAGGAACTTGTCGTAATCCTCATCCTCGGTATTCTCCTTGATATGCAAGGTTATTACCGTGCCGTTTCCCTCTTTCTGGCAAGGCTCGATTACATAGCCGTCTGCGCCCTCTGAAATCCAGCAGAAAGCCTCATCGTTTCCGTATGCCTTTGTCTTCACCTCAACCTTGTCACTTACCATGAAAGCCGAATAAAATCCGACGCCGAACTGGCCGATTATATCTATGTCCTCCTTGGCTTCGTTGTTCTGTTTGAAATCAAGAGATCCGCTCTTTGCAATGGTTCCCAGATTATTCTCAAGCTCCTCTCTGGTCATTCCCACGCCGTTATCTTCAATGACGATGGTTCTTGCTTCCTTATCTGCATTAACCTTAATATAATAATCATCTCTTGAGAGTCCCGGAATGTTCTCCTCAAGCTGTCTGTAGTAAAGCTTGTCTATAGCATCGCTGGCATTTGAAATAAGCTCTCTTAAAAATATTTCTTTATGTGTGTAAATGGAATTGATCATCATATCCAGAAGTTTTCTGGATTCGGCTTTAAATTGTTTCTTCTTCATTTTTTTCCGTCCCTTCTGATGTTTTGCTGTCAAACAGCCTTTGCTAGCACTCTATGCCCGAGAGTGCTAAGCTATAAGTATAAATATACGCCTCCCGCATTTAAAAGTCAAGAGGCGCAGAAAAGATTTCACAGTATCAACAAATTTCGTCTCTTCCTGTAAATATGTTCATCCACTTTTTGCTGTAGTACCTTCTGTAGCAGAAAAAGACTTTTATAAAATCTGCAACAGATACAAGAGCCATAACCCAGTGAAGAGGCCATTTCAGGAGAAGTACGCCTATATATGCCAGGGGAATCTGAAGACCCACATTAAATCCCACATCTATGTACATGCAGAAAACCGTGTCGCCTCCTGCCCTCAGTATTGCACAGATAGTCATGTATGCCAGCATCTTCGGCGCCAGAGCTATTGCATATACAAGGAGTACCTTCATAAGCATCTCCGTTGTTTCGGAACTGAAATCATATATATCAGCAATAGGTGTCCTTGCCAGGATAATCACTGCAGTCATTATTATGTTAAGAACCCATGTCACATTGAGAACCTTTCTGCTGTAGCTGTAAGCCATATCCTTTCTGCCTCGTCCCAGCACCTCTCCGATAATCACAGATGAAGCATTGCCCAGGCCGAAGTATACAGTCTGAAAAAAGTCCGTTACTGTAACGGCTATCTGGGATACTGCCAGAGCAGAAGCACTGATCCTGCCATATGCAGCAAAAATTGCCGACACGGAAACTGCCCACATGCCCTCTGTTATTATTACAGGCACAGCCGTCTTCATAACGCTTGCAAACAAAGTCCGCGAATAGGAAAACATCTGCTTAAATCCGGCTTTAAGAGGATGCTCTTTTCTTATGTACACCGAAAACAGCATTGCCCCGCACTCAAGAACTCTGGCAGCTGTTGTGGCAATGGCAGCACCTCGTACCCCAAGGGCAGGGGCGCCGAAATTGCCGTAAATGAGGACGTAATTCAGAAATATGTTTGTAAGAATAGCACAGGCATTTATAATCGTTGGATATTTCAGGTCCTGAATAGCTCTTGAGTTATAAGATATTACGAATGACAGTCCGGCAAATAAATATGAAAAACATGCGATTTTGATATATTGAGTGCCGAGACTGATTACCTCAGGCTCTGACGAAAAAATCCTTATAAAAAAAGGAGCAGCAAAGTATACGGCAGCTGCGGCGGGAACCGCCAGTACAATGCACATTGTGTAATCTATGCCTACAATTTTTCTGAGGCTGGCAATATCTCCTACACCCCAGTATTGAACCGCATGAACTGCAGCCCCGCTGAAAATTCCGAAAATAACAATGCTGAATATAAAATAGACCTGATTGGCAGCGCCCACTGCGGCCAGAGCGTTTTCCGAAACTTTTCCCACCATAATGGTATCAGCCAGGTTCAAAGTTACCGATATTATCTGCTGGATTACCATAGGGATACCGATTATGGTCAGCTTGCGAAAAAAGTCTCCGGTCTCATCATTTAAATTTTTTCTTTCTATGCTGAGCATTTAATCTCTTTCCCTCCGATTAAAAATGTCCCGTTGAAAAAACGGGGGCTGTAATTGGCCCCCGTGCTGGTCTTTTTCTGCAATAACGGCTATTCTATTTTGCATAGTCGATTGCTCTGGTTTCTCTTACTACATTTACCTTGATCTGACCCGGATACTCCAGCTCAGATTCAATCTTCTTGGAAATCTCTCTTGCAAGGAATACGATTTCTTCGTCGTTTACCTCTTCAGGCTTTGCAATGATTCTGATTTCTCTGCCTGCCTGAATAGCAAATGACTTTTCTACTCCCGGCGTTGTATTGGCAATCTCTTCTAGTTTTTCAAGCCTCTTGATGTAAGCGTCGAGAGTTTCTCTTCTGGCTCCAGGTCTTGCTGCGGAAAGAGCATCTGCAGCTGCAATGAGCACAGCTTCCATACTCTTAGGCTCATAATCTCCGTGATGAGCCGCCATACCGTTTATAACAGCCTCTGATTCCTTATATCTTCTCAGAATCTCTATACCGATATCTACATGAGTTCCTTCATATTCATGGTCGAGAGCTTTGCCTATGTCGTGAAGAAGTCCGGCTCTCTTAGCCAGTTTCACATCCAGACCCAGTTCACCTGCCATGAGTCCTGCCAGATGAGCAACCTCTACGGAATGCTTCAGAACGTTCTGTCCGTATGAAGTTCTGTATTTAAGTCTTCCCAGAATTTTAACAAGTTCTGGATGAAGATTGTGAATACCTACCTCGAAAGTAGCCTGTTCACCTTCCTCTTTTATAATTGCGTTGACTTCCTTCTGAGCCTTCTCAACCATTTCTTCAATTCTGGCCGGATGAATTCGCCCGTCTACAATGAGTTTTTCCAGTGCAATTCTGGCAACCTCTCTTCTTACAGGATCAAAACCCGAAAGAATTACTGCCTCAGGTGTATCATCAATGATCAGATCCACACCTGTAAGGGTCTCGATTGCTCTGATGTTTCTTCCCTCACGACCGATGATTCTTCCTTTCATCTCATCGTTAGGAAGAGCAACTACAGAAACGGTACATTCGGCCACATGGTCTGCGGCGCATCTCTGTATGGCATTGGTAATGATGTTTTTTGCCTTCTTGTCCGCTTCTTCCTTAGCTTTGGATTCAATTTCCTTAATCATGACGGAAGCTTCATGTCTCACTTCCTTTTCGGTGTTGGCAAGGAGGATAGCCTTGGCCTCGTCCACCGTATACCCGGAAATTCGCTCCAGTTCCTCCATCTGCCGCGCGATGGCAGCATCCAAATCTTTATGTTTGTTTATCAACGACTGTTCTTTTTGTGTAATACTTTCTTCCTTTTTTTCAATATTTTCAATCTTTCTGTCTAAGGATTCCTCCTTCTGAATCATTCTTCTCTCGGAACGCTGAACTTCCTGTCTTCTTTCCCTTGCATCGCGTTCCGCGTCGCTTCTGATTCTGTGAGCCTCCTCCTTTGCCTCAAGAAGAGCCTCTTTCTTTATACTTTCGGATCTGTTCTCAGCGTCAAGTATCAGATTTCTGGCCTTTTGCTCAGCACTGCCGATAGCTTTCTCGCCTACGTTTTTTCGATATATATACCCGATCAACGCACCGACAATAAGTGCGATAATTCCTGCAATTATTGCTTGAACCATTAAAGCACCACCTCCCTATTAAAATTTCAGTCTATGTTTACACAAATTAAATCTTGATATATCCATACAATGTATATTATAATGTTTAAATGAGCAAAATGTCAAGTGTAGAGAAGGGTACAAGATGAACAAATTTTTTGCACCGTTAAAAAGTGCGGACAAGTTTATATTAATATTAGTCGGACTTCTCGGAGCAATAAGTATTCTTATGCTGGAAAGTACCGTTTATGACGATGGGATTGTCCTGGCGAGGCCTGTTCTGATTCAGGCTGTTTCATATGTCCTGGGCTTTGTCCTTCTGATTGTTATACAGCATATGGATTACCGTTTCTTCATGGGCCTTGAAAAATTCCTTTACATAGCTGCGGTCCTTCTGCTTATCATGGTATACGTGCCCGGCCTTGGAGTTGAACAGTACGGTTCCAAAGCATGGATAAATTTGGGCTTTACTACGCTGCAGCCCTCTGAATTCGTAAAAATTCTCTTTGTTCTTATAATGGCGGGGTACCTTTCCGAGCACAGAGACGAACTGAATAAGTTTTCCGGAGTTGTAAAGGCAGGTCTGGTGGCCGCTCCTATAATCCTTATAGTGCTGAAGGAGGATCTGGGAAGCGCGCTGGTCTACATGGTTATGTGGGTGTTTATGGTTTTCTTTGCAGGAATCGATTATAAGATTTTCCTGAAGTGTATCCTTGTTACCCTGGCGGCCATTCCTGTGGTATACAGATTCCTTGACGACTATCAGAAGGAGAGGATCGAAGCCTTCCTTCATCCCGACAACCTGAGCCTTTCGGGGAACTATCAGGTATGGCAGTCCAAAGTAGCCATCGGTTCGGGAGGCTTTTTCGGAAAAGGTCTTTTCCATGGTACTCAAAAGAGCCTTGACTTCATTCCCGTTCAGCAGTCAGACTTTATTTTCTCTGTAGTTGTTGAAGAGCTGGGTTTTATAGGCGGAGCTGCAGTTGTACTGATTTACGGTCTCCTTATGGCAAGATTCACAAGAATCATCAGAGATTCCGTGGACCTTTACGGTGCACTGATAGTGGTAGGTTTTACAGGAATGTTTCTTTTTCAGGTCTTTGAAAACATTGCTATGACAATGGGTCTCATGCCTGTAACGGGCATTACCCTTCCTTTCCTTTCCGGAGGCGGTACATCCGTTATAGCAAGTATGATTTCAGTGGGAATCATACTGAATGTAGGCGTTAACAGCAAGGCTATCAATTTCTGATAAGAATGACATATTGGAAGAAGCGCTTCGGGCTGCAGCCTAAAGCGCTTCTATTCTTTTTGCAATATTATCAAAATTTTTACTTATGTAGGTTCCCTCCATGAATACTATAGGAACGCCCATATTGGTTGATATATGTATATTCTCATCCTCCTGTATGAGTCCGATTATTTTTTCAGTTATTTCCCGGGGGAAATCTCTGAGAGACGGAGCCAGGCCCGCCTTCATCAGCCTGGTGTTGACCTTATTGAGTATATACCTTACATCTGTTATGTTCTGATCCCTTAAGGTCATTGACACAGTCTCACTGTCTCTTATGGAGGCAAATTCAGGCGTAATCATGAGAATGACCTTATCTGCTCCTCCAAGGGCAATTGCAAGGCCGTCGTCAAGACCTGCCGGTGCATCTATTATTACATAATCAAATATTTTTTTCAGCTTATCGCAGAGAACCTTCACATGAAGAGGCGTGATTTCCCCGTCATCAGGTCTTGGCGAAGCTGCCATAAAGAAAAGGCCGGGAAAGCTTTTATCCTTTATCAGCGCCTGCTTTATGCGGCATACGCCGTTAAGGACATCGCTTACATCGTAAACCACGTTGTTCTCCAGGCCAAGATACAGATCCAGGTTTCTCAGTCCCGTGTCCATATCTACCAGGACAACCTTATGCCCCCTCTTAGCCATGGTCGCGCCCAAATTTGCGGCAAACATGGTCTTTCCTGTTCCCCCTTTTCCTGATGCTATTACCAAAGTCTTACCCATTGCAATCTCCTTCGCCAGTAAAACCAATCAGTTCATTTTTGTTGAAAAATCAAGTTTTTCTGTCTTTGTACTTTCTCCTACTCCCAGATATTCTCCTATGATCTCTCTTGTAACCGGAGCTGCATTATAGGATGTTCCTCCCTGAATCAGAAGGGAAACCACTGCAATCTTAGGATTTTCCGCAGGTGCAAGAGTGATTGTCCATGCAAAGTTATCATAGGTGTCTTTGAATTTATTTATGTCGGAATAGGTTACTTTTTTTCCGCTGGCTTTTATAAGTGCGTCATCTACCGTATCGTTTTCCGTAGGATACTTCTTAGGATCATCTTTCATCATTTTGGTCATGGTCTTCTGAACCTTCTCCCAGGAGATGCCCGGCGCAATTGCACCGAGATGATTTTTCACATATGCCACTTCATTCTTTGGATTAATATATCCGGCTCTTTCGGCTGTTCCTGTTTTACCTGCCACATTGACAGGAAAGTTTGCATAGCAGCCTGCCAGAGTTCCTCTCTTGGTTACAAGACGCATTCCTTCAAGGACACTGTTAATATCCTTTTTAGATACATCTATCTGATATGGTTTTTCCTTTTTATTATTGCCTTCGCCTTCAATGCCTTTGATGATGCTGACCCTGTTGCGCTTGCCGTCGTTTCCCAGTGTCGCCACATAGTTGGCCATCTGAAGTGGTGTATATGCATTATCGCCCTGGCCTATGGAAATGTTGAACTCGTCGCCCCTTGTCCACTGAGCCTGGTTAAAATACGAATATTTACAGTCGTCGGCAAGTTTTTCAACCTTAGTCTTCCTTACGGTTGTCTGTTCCTGGATCCGCTTTATAATTTCACCTCTGTCGGGATTTTCATCCATCCATCCGGTGATCGTGCTTATCTCCTCTTTGAGTTTATCATCGTCTTTAATGGTTGCTGCAGGCCAGTACTTTTCGCTGTTGTAATAGAGGTAGCTCCAGAGGGAATTCTTCATACCCTCCATCTTTCTTTCCGCAGATGCAAGAGGAGTGATAGTCTCGTACAGCTCTATTCCTGTCTCTTCACCCAATCCGAACTCTGAGGCAACTTCCATGATTTTTTCGATGGAAATTTTTTTGTCATATCCCAGAGATGAACCGTTGTTCCAGTCTATTCCCGACGCTATACAGTAAAAGTAAAAGTTACAGGAGTTCTGAATTCCCGTGGCAAGGTTCTCATATCCGTGGCTTCCTCTGTATGAATTCCATACGCTGCATCCGAATACCCTGTCTCCCAGTTTAACGTATCCTTTGTCGTAAATCATTCTGTCAGGATTAAGACCGGCCTTTAAAGCAGCTACTGCGGTAATGGGTTTAAAGGTTGATCCCGGCTGTACTGAAGTTCTTGTAGCATTATTATACAGAGGCGTAGGCGCCAGAGAATCTCTCGGATTGCTGCTCTGAACAGACTCCCACGCTTTGGTGGAAATACCCTCTGCAAAGATGTTCGGATTGTAATCGGGATAACTTGCCATAGCAAGGACATCTCCCGTTTCAACGTCCAAAGCAACTACCGCACCTGAACCGCATTTGCTGTACTGGGCCATTTTAATATTTCCGTATTTGCTCTTAAATACGCCGCCTGTCTTTGTGGTCTTCACCGCCTGCTCAAGAGCATCTTCCGCAACCTTCTGAAGCTCCGAATCTATTGTCAGGTATACATTTTTACCTGCCGTAGGCTGTGTTTCTCCAAGAGTTTCTATATAATCTCCGCCGCTGTTTACCAGAATCGTCTTGACACCGTCTGTGCCCCGAAGGGTGGACTCCAATGAGGCCTCCAGGCCGTCCTTACCTATAAGGTCATCGGCGCTGTATCCTTTTTCTTTAACATATTCATCATACTGGCTGTCTGAAATACTTCCCATGTATCCAAGAACATGAGAGAGCAGACGTCCCTTGGGATATACTCTCACAGTCTCCGATGCGATTTCCACGCCCTTAAGGCTTTTGCCCATCTCCTCAATGTAAGCAACCGTTTTATCGCTTACATTTTTTGCAATGGTGCTGGAACGATATTTGTTATAGCCTATATTCTTGATTTCTTCCCTTACGGTAAATATCTTTCTCACTTCCCTGTCGGAAAGTACCTTTTCTCCTTCGTAAAGAGGCTTATCCAGATTATACTTAACTTTGAGAGCATTAAATGCCTCCTCTGCAGTAAGATTGGGAATGTCCTCGGTTTTAACATTGTCATAAGGGCTGTACTTTTCCAGGAAAGATTTTTTCTGAAGGTCATAAGTATAAGTCATACTTCTGACTGAAATAGGAGGCCAGACTCCATAGGTCTCCTGAAGAATTTCAACTGCGTCCCTTCTGTCAAGAGAAGGATCTATGTCATAATCCTTGCGAAGCTTGTTAAGAGCTTCTTCGGGAGTGGCATCAGCCGAAAGTCCTATGCTCTTCAGCCATTTTACTTTATTCTGGTCATAGGTATATACGAATTTTCCGTTTTTCTTTATGACTATAGGAAAATTGTCCACATATTCGTCGCCGTTTTTCTCCAGAAGTTTTACCAGTGCATATGCCGACCTGTTGATATCTTCCGTTTCCAGGCCGCTTACATTAAAGGTGACGGTAAAAACCTGCTTGTTTGTAGCCAGAACTCTGCCGTATCTGTCAAGAATTTCTCCTCTTGGCGCAGATGTGACAACTTCCTTTGTATTCTGATTTACTGCAGCCTCAGCCCACTTATCCTCCTGGATTACAGTCAGCACAAAAAGCCTTATGCCCAGTGCAAGCATAAGGATGGCAATAATGAAAATAAGCTGAAAATATCTGGACTGAAGAAGTTTTTTATTCATCTGAAATACCTGTCCTTAAGATGTCTTGTCTTTTTTCTGATAAGAATGAAGTATATGCCCGTTATTACTGCAACGGAATATAATCCTGTCCAAGGAAGCTTCCTGAGTACAAATACAAAGCCCTCCGGGTTTCCTGTGGCGTGAAGCAGGCTCCAGCTTATCAGGTAGAAAAGAAAAAGCGAAACTATGGAAACAAACCACAGGTTCATAATGTTTTCTATATTGGCATATTCCCGCACAACTAAAACGAATACGGCCGTAACTGTCAGAGCCAGTGCTGTAGGTCCTATAACGATGCTGAAACAGATATCATACATCACCCCGAAAAGAGCACCGAAAATCAGCCCGTAAAGCTCGTCTTCATATAGAAAGGAAAATACAACCACCAGGCAGAAAAGCAGATTAGGCGTATACCCTTTAATGCTTATTAGGTTCAGAAGCGACGTCTGTATAAGAAACGCCGCGGCAAAAGCTATAGCTGCCTTCCAGTATCTCATTTTATCACCGCAACCTTTTCAAGGCCCTTGAAATTCACCGCAGGCTCTACAGTTATTTCTTTAAGAAGCGTGTTGCTGTTGTACACAACGGTTTTTACATTTCCTATGGTGATACCCTCAGGGTAAATTCCCAATCCCGATGTAATCAGAATATCGCCTTCGGAAACGGTGGACCCGGCATCCATCATGTAGCCGCTTATTCCGCCGCCGGCGCTCCCCGATACTATTCCCAGCTGCTTTCTGTCGCGCACAAGCTTGAAGCTGACATTGCTGTCTTCATCAATAAGTGCCACCACCTTTGACCATCCTTTTCCTGTCTCCTGGATTTTTCCCACCAGACCCATTCCGTTAACAACAGCATCTCCGGGCTTAATTCCCGATTCGGTTCCCCTGTCAATGGTAAACACATTTGTCCAGTTAGAGCCGTCCATGGAAGTAATGTCTGCGGAAACAAGGTCAAAGTCTTTTTTTGTGTATTCAAAGTTCAGTACCTGACTGAGTTCTTCAAGCTGCTCCAGATCCTCTCTGTCAAGGCTGACCTCAGCCAGTCTCTTTCTCAGCTCATCGTTTTCGGCCTGCAGGTCACTTACCTGCCTCTGAAGTGACTTGTAGGAAAAAATCCCCTTAACATTGTCCTTTATTGTTTCAGTAACCGAGGAGAGACCTCCGGAAATAACGGAAACCCCCTTATTAACAACCCCCGTTGCTCCGTTTCCTTTGCCTCCCTTTGCTGCGGATACCGCAAAAATTATCAAAAGGATAAGCAGTACTGCCACAATGGCAGATATTAACTTGTGTTCTCTTATCCACCGCATAAGTAAACTCCCTTATCTCTTTCTGCCGTTCTGAGCGTAAATCTTAAGCTTTTCAATATTCTCCAGGCTTTTTCCGGCTCCGAGGGCAACGGCCTCAAAAGCGTTTTCGGCAATGGAGACTTCCATTCCTGTTCTCTTCTTAATCAGCTTGTCAAGATTATGTATCATTCCGCCGCCGCCGGAGAGAACCATGCCTCTGTCTGCAATATCTGCTGCAATTTCAGGCGGTGCCTTTTCAATGGTCCCCTTTACTCCATCGACTATTATGTCCATGGATTCCTGAAGAGCTATCATCATATCTTTGTTTGTAACTTCAAGTGTTTTAGGAAGTCCGGATATTATGTCTCTTCCTCTTGCATTCATGGTTTTTATGATTTCATTTCCCTGTTCGTCAACATCCATACATGCACAGCCGATATTTATCTTAAGCTCTTCTGCAGTACGTTCGCCGATAAGCAGAGCATGTCTCTTTCTCATATACTGTATTATAGCCTCGTTAATCTTGTCGCCTGCGTGTCTGATGGAGGTGCTGCACACAATACCGCCAAGAGCAATAATAGCTATATCCGTGGTTCCGCCGCCTATATCCGCAATCATGCATCCGGTAGTTCCGTCCACATCCATTCCTGCTCCGATTGCTGCGGCCATAGGCTCTTCAAGAATAAACACTTCAGTTGCGCCCAGCTGTCTTACAACTTCGCTTACCGCTCTCTTTTCAACTTCGGTAACTCCGCTTGGTACTCCCACTACCACTCTGAAATTCCTTATTTTTTTTGCTTTGAGGGCAGTTTCAATAAAACTTCTGAGCATATCCGCCGTTCTGTCGAAATCGGAAATTACTCCGTCCTGAAGTGGTCTTATAACCGAAATGTTCTGCGGTGCTTTCCCCAGCATTTCCTTGGCAGCCAGTCCCACAGCAAGAGTCTTGCCGCCGTGGTTCTCAACTGCAATTACCGATGGCTCGTTGAGGATAATACCGCTGTCTTTCACATAAATAAGAGTGTTGGCCGTACCCAGGTCAATTCCCATATCCTTAGCTTTAAATAAACTGCACATTTTAATACCTCCACCTATTAATAATTCTATATTGATATTCTATTGCTATTCTGTTTTGACTGCTTCCGGGTATTCTGCCCGGCCTTCAGCTGCCGGAACCATCCATAAGTCCCATACTTCGCATACTGCAGTACCGGCCGTCGCCTATGACAATATGATCCACCACTGCGATTCCCAGAAGTTTTCCGCATGCCGAGAGCCTGTCAGTTGTCTCAATGTCTTCCCTGCTTGGCTCCGGATTTCCGCTGGGGTGATTATGTATAAAAACTATACCTGCCGCGCTCTTTTTTACAGCCTGACTGAACACCTCTCTCGGATGAACAAGGGTGCTTGTCAGTTCTCCCACCGATATTGTCTCAACAGAAATAACCTCACCCCGTGGATTGAGAAGGAGAGCCTTGAATATCTCTCTTTTCTCGTATCTCATATCCTCGATAAACATTGCAGCAATGTCCTCGGAACATTCAACGCTCATTCTTGTTTCTCTGGGAGCCGTTGAAATTCGCTTTCCAAGCTCTACTGCCGCAAGCACCCTGGCCGCCTTTGACCGGCCCACTCCGTTTACCGACATAAGCTCCTGAGCTGAACTTTCAGCAAGATATGATATTCCTTTTGAGTCTCTGGAAATTATATCCTCCGCAAGTCCTATGGCTGATTTGTCCCGGGTTCCCGAGCCCAGCAGTATAGCCACCAGCTCCGAATTGGACAGTGCGGAAACACCGCAGCGTATGGTCTTTTCAACAGGCCTTTCGCTTTCAGGCAAAGCTTTGATTTTCATAGATTTTTCCTCGCTTTCTCAGTTTTCTTTTAAGAAAATTCTTTTAAAAAAAACCGGCAGAAGCAAATCGAAATCCACACAACTATCCCATTTTATCAAAATAAAATACTATTTAGGAATTATACCATTTTTTCAGGAAAAGCACAAGACGATTAGAGGTATTATTTTGTGAAGTTTCGCTCATAATA
>SAMEA3663072__coassemble_814_pt1 | contig 16622 bp, 16 predicted proteins | sample SAMEA3663072__metabat2_low_PE_011 | metagenome-assembled genome bin SAMEA3663072 (sample SAMEA3663072) | pig gut metagenome | biome: pig gut; feature: pig-associated habitat; material: faeces | place: France | collected 2012 | reverse complement strand
CCTATGGCAATTATAGCGCGCTTGATAATGCCCCTGTCTTCGTAATACGGTTTCTGTCCGAAGGCGTCTACACCCACTTCTCCGATTGGGAGAGACGGTTTTTCTTTGAGTTCTACAATCTGTGCCTCAAGGATCAGGGTGTCGCTTACTGTGCCCGGAAGCTTGGTGCCATATGCCGTGTCGTTTCCAAGGAGGAAAGATTCCCCGAGTCTCAGGTTATTAATTCCTTCCGGAAGCTCACCCCTGCCGATAAGATAAATTGAGCTGGAGTTTCCGCCGGAAATCATGTTGAGTTTGATTCCGAACTTGTCTTCAATTTTGCGGGCAATGGCAACCAGGTTGGAAAGGTTGTCATTCTTAGGAATGATAGCTCCATAGCAGGTAAGGTTTACTCCTATTCCGTAAAGGTTGATGTTTTTCATCTTGAGGATTTCTTCAACAGCCCCGAAAATCTGATCTTCGTTCTGATAGAAAATGCCTTCTCTCAGGTCGCCCAGGTCGATCATAAGAAGAACGTTGTGCTTTACTCCTATTTTTCCGGCTTCCTCGTCCAGCAGCCTGATGGTTGAAAGCTCCGAATTAAAGCTGAGATCTACATACTTTACAACATCCGCTGCTTCTGCATGCATTGGGATTCTAAGAAGCACGGTCATCTTTCCGTTTTTTCTGGCTTCATCTGCATATGTCTTTATATTCATAACTCTGGAGTCCGCCATGAAATCCACTGCAGGGTGGTTTGCCACCATTTTGGCCATTTCAGGATCTGCGCAAAGTCCCTTTGTTACAATCATCAGCGAGCAGCCTCCCTGCTCCTTGGTGATCTTTGCAACTGCGTCAAGATTTGACTTTAACTTGTTTAAATCGATTAATAACCTTGGATACATTTTCTTTCCTCCTTAATTACTATTGATAATTCCTTTACTGCTCCTGCCGATACTGGCAATGAGTCCGCGTACAATGTCTGCAGTCCCTGCTGCACTCAGGCCGTCTTCCGTCAACCTCACCGCATGACCTCATTACATGCTGCGCAGAATCATAATGGTCAGCATCGTGATCTTTTTCTATAAGATCCGCTCCCTTTTTCATAGTCCTGTCAGCTGCAAGAGCTTCTCTCTTGGCGGCAGCTACCTCTTCTGCAGTAGCTCCTCCGATTTTTTCAGGGTTTTTATATTCGCTCATGTCATAGCCCATCTTCTCCATTTCTTCGATGTGATGACGTGTTTCTTCGTCTTTAGCCTGCTTTGCCGCCTGGAGACGCTGCAGCTCTTCTATGAACTGAGCTTTATTGGCCGTATGGTCTCTTTCCTTAAGGTCCATTCCAAGGCTCTTGCCAAGCAGCTTGATGGCGCCCTTCCTGTGTGTCTTGGAAAGCACGCCCAAAGAAGCCATTATGTAATCGTTATCCACAAGGATTTTTACGGCGTCGCTCGGATATAACTTCATGCCCGTTTCATTGTCGTCGGGGATAAGCTTCATAATATCAACTCTGTGAGGAAGTCTGGTGAGTGCACCGCCTGTACCTACTATGTATTTTACCTGGGTAAGGTCTTTTCCTTCCGCAAGTGTCTGTCTTCCTGTCGGGCCATAGACATATCTGATCTGTCCTGCGTGTCTCTCTACAGCCCTTAAAACTGCTTCTTTGGTAAGGCGCTCCACCAGTTTGATTTCGTCTTCGTTTTTAGGAATGGCCACATAGGTCTCCAATGTTTTATCCAGGTCTATGTGAAGCTCATTTTCGCATTCTTCTCTGAGCTTTTCCTCACCGATAGATTCGATGACCTTCATTCTGTTGACATATACGCCCAGATCGCCCTCTACAGTTCTCTTTGCCTTAGGCTCCGGAGCCGTGAGTATTCTGGCAACGGCATCCGAGTCTTCGGTTACAGCATGTACATCGGTGGTAGCTCCCCCTACGTCGATGGTCATAACATCGCCTATGCAGTCATAGAGAAGCTTGGTACATTCCATTACTGCACCCGGAGTCGGGATAATAGGACCGTCAACCATGTCTCTTACATGCTCCATGCCCGGCGCGTGAGTAATGTGATCTTCAAAGGCCGCCTGTATTACTTTACGGCAAGGTTCAACATTGAGAGTATCAATCTTCGGATAAACATTATCAACAAGATAGAGATACTGACCGCTTTCTTCATCAAAGATAAGTTTCATCTCATCCTGGTTTTCTATATTGCCTGCATATACTACAGGTGTCTTCAGACCCAGGGATCTGATCATCTCAGCATTGTATATGGCCGTATCTCTTTCGCCGTAGTCCACGCCTCCTGCAATAAGTATAAGGTTCGGATTTATTTCTTTTATTCTGGCCAGGTCGCTTCTTCTCAGTCTTCCTACAGTAATGTCGTGAATAATCCCGCCTGCACCAAGGGCTGCTTCCTTTGCTGCTTTGGCAGTCATATCATAGACCAGTCCGTGGACGGTCATCTTAAGACCGCCTGCTGCCGAAGATGTAGCCAGCATCTGGTCATACTCAAGCTTGTCTATGTTCATTTTTCTGCAAAGGTCATCAATTGCACCCTGCAGTCCGATTCTCACATCTCCGTCAAGCACAGATGTAGGAGCCTGTCCCTGTGCCCAGAATATAGGATTATCGCTGTCCAGATCCTTAAATGCATTTACCACCGTGGTGGTTGAGCCTATCTCGGCTACTAAAACGTCTACTTTCATGTTTGTTCCTCCTGTTCAGGTTAGTGCACCGCACCTTTATCTATATAATCAATTTATTCTTAATTTCGCTTTCAATTATTCCTACATTTATGTTTCCATCCTCATCGTCGTAGGTAACGATGAGATTTTTCCAAGGGACAATGCCTGCTTTTTCATATACTTCCATTTTCCACTTTTGATGCTCACGGTATTCCTTTAATGACATCAGTCCACAATGCTCCCAGTAAAATACTCTGCCATCGGGAAGCATTTCTGTTATCAGAACCTCCGACTTTGAGCGAACCTTTAGGCCCCTCGAAGTAGTATGTCTTTTCTCTTCAGGCTTGTAATTGCTCATTTGGTACGGCTGATTGGCCCAGCTGTCATTCTCTTGCTCTGGGAAAAAATACTGTTGTGGAATCCCCCTCAAATGTTTCGAGATAATTTTCAGGATATAATCCGGTGATGGCTCAACCAGCGAATCTAAAGCAGTCTTCAGGACTTTTATGTTCTTTTCTTGCCAGTCCTCTGATAACTTCCGGCATTTTATTTATACTTTTTCTCAGTCTCTTTCCACCGGAATATATAATCTGGAAGAATGTCGCTCGTCCTTTCCTTTTAACAAAAGACAGCGTTCCTTCAGGGCAAATTTCCAACTCATTGTTGGCAATTTTCAATCTCGTTTCCAATTCTGCCAACATCTTTTCTATTTTTTCTCTCATTTTCTGCTCCCATACCCTATTTTACATCGCATTTGTTGGCATCTAACGCTCAAAGCTATGGTGTGCCAACTTTTCTCGAAAAAATGTTGGCACCTTCATCTTAGTTTAATCAATTGCCAACAGCAATTCTTATGCGGCATTCGCGTTCAAACATTTTAAAACATTTTTATTTTATTATACCATATTTTCTATTTATTTACAAATACAAAATGCATGTTCTAAGCATAAACGCACAGGTAAATAGGGGGGATCATTCAATCAGTAAAAAGGGGCCTGAGCACAGGCCCGGCCCCCTTCACACTTTTCTATTAAGTAGATTGGCAGATTATTTTCTTTCGCCTCTTCTTCTCTGTCTTTCCTCAGCCAGGAATGTAGCTACATCGATACCATGGGAGTTTCTGCCGAAGCCCATGTCGATACCGGTCTTAACGGCTTCTTCAGGAATTACCTGAGTACCGCCTGCGCAGATGATAACCTTGTCTCTGATACCCTTTTCTACGCAGAGTTCGTGAAGTCTCTTCATGTTCTTATAGTGAACATTGTCGTGAGATATGATTGTTGAAGCCAGAATTGCCTGAGCATTTTCCTCGATGCAGGCATCAACCATCTTTTCAACAGGTACGGAAGTTCCCAGGTATACGCATTCGATACCCCACTTTTCAATACCGCCGTGCTTGATGTTGATGATTTCTCTCATACCTACTGAGTGCTCATCTTCACCTACTGTGCCGCATACAACCTTCATATGTTCGTGGCCCTCAAATTCATCGTATAATTCCTGGTCGGTCATGTAATGAGGTTCCGGCGGAATTACGAGATTGTTAAGGTCGATGTCGAAGTCAACTCTTCCCTTCAGCTCAATTCTGGTTCCTTCAGCTTCCTGCATTACTTCTGCATTGATAACTTCAGGGTCAACCAGTCCAAGCTTCTTTCCTAACTCAACAGCAGCAGCCTCTGCCACTCTCTTGTTTGTAGGGAGCATCATTGTGAGCATTACAACTCTGTCTCCGCACCACTCAACTTCCGGAGTGATAACGTCGCCTGTTCTGTATTTAGCAACCTTTTCAAGTCTTACGTTTACATTGTCTTCTTCGTCCAGCTCGTCAATGTAAACGATCTTGCTTCTGTCTTCGAATGTGCATCCGCCGATTAAAGCTGATGGATTTTCAGGATCGCCGCCGTACTGCTCTACGTTGTTGTAGCCGTAGTGAGCTGTAACAGGAGCCATGTAGTCTTCGTCTCTTTCAAAAATGAAACCGTAGCCTACGCCGCCGTCAATCTTACGTGCGATACCGTCGCCGTTTCTTTCAGGATATTTACCGGAGTCAACGAAGAATCCGTCCTGAACAGCCTGGAAATAACCGCCGTTTTCAACGATTTCTTCCATGAACAGAAGTGCTCTTTCCTTGATCTCTCTTGCCATTTCTCTCAGCGGACCGTCTTTCTTCAGTTCAACCATATCCATGAGGCCGTCTAAGCCGATAAGTGTCTGCTTAGCTGTGTCGCAGGCTTCAATGTTATAGATATGCCAAGGAACGTTTCTTCCTTCATCAGGAGTGATTGTGGACTGAATATCAGCACTTGTAAGCTTTGAAATGAACATGTTCATTACGTGAGTTACTGTAGCTTCTCTCGTTGAAGACTGAACATATTTTGTGTTCATCTGAGCTCTCATTTTATATCTGTCGCAGATTTCTCTCAGGGCAACTGCATAAGGAAGGTCCATATACATGCATGGTGCAGGTGTTGCTGTAGGAGGTACTGTTGACAGCGAAATATTCTCAGGCTTAATGCCTACTTTTTCCGAGAATCTGGAGTTAATCGCATGCTGAACGATAAGTTCAGGCATTACTTTCCATGCTTCTCTTGCTGTTGCATTTGCATTGTGTGCTCCGTCGATCTGAAGCATTTCAGCCCATGCCATAATCTTCTTTGATTCGCAGGCATCTACAAATGATCTTACGCAGTTAATGTCTCTGTAAAGAACATTGTACTGAGGATCCTGGTGAGCACCGTTTACGCCTTCTTCTGCGAAAAGAACCGCAACATCAGGACCTGCTACACCGGATACATATGAATGGTAGTTGATCGGACGGCCAACTTCATCCTCGATCATATCGATAGCTTTTCTCTGGGCTCTGATCTGTTTCCTTGTAATAGGAACGCCGCCGATACCCTGAGGGGTGCCTTCCATAAGTCCGTCAATATGAGACTGACCCATGTGTCTGATAACCATCAGATGGTCAGCACCGTGCCAAGCAGCCATTCTCATTCTTCTGATATCATCTTCAAATCTGCCTGAAGCGATTTCGGTAGTGATTGTCTGCATAGGCTGCGGGTCGATATCTTCCATGAACTTTGCAGGAGGAAGAGGAACTCCCTGCTTGAGCGGTTTTGAGATTTCATGGTATTCGAAAGGTCCCATGTGCTGATCTTCAGCTTTTTCTCTCCAGGTCCAGCCTCTTCTTCTCGGTTCGTACTTGTCAAGGTCCTTAAGAATATTGACAACATCTATCTTTTCATTTTTCTTTAATTCTGCCATTATTTCTTACCTCCCTTGAAAGATTCAACAACCTTGTCCCAGCCTTCGCCTTTTGCAAGCTTGATGCTGGCATCTCTGATTGAGATGTTTTCAATCTTCGATAACTTATATACGCAGTGTCCTGCTCCCTTGCCCATTAAGCCATGATCAATGCAATGGTTAACGATAGGCATGCAGTCAAGTGAAGAAACACCCATTCTAAGTAAAACAGATCTTTCTATTGACGGAGTAGTGTTCTTTCTGCCTAATTCAAGAAGCGGGTCTACAACCTGATCGGTTAATTCCCAGAATCTCTGATAAAGTTCTTCGTCAGTAAGATTTGCGATATGCTGTCTTCTTACTTCGAAATCGTCTTCTCTTTTCATCCTTTTTTCTCCTTTTATAATCTGGATTAAAGACCTAAAGTCTTCTTAACGAATTCAACGTCTGTCTTTGTTTCTGCAGCCAGGAATTCCAGGTCTTCCTGTGTAGGAACCTCAACGCCCGCCTTCTTTACAGACTTTTTGATCAGTGACTGCCTGAAGTGATTGATGTCAGCTTCTTCGTGTTTTATGTAACCAGGATCCTTTGGCAGGATAATGTTTACGCCAGGCTTATCTTCCTTGTTCGGATCTCCGAATCTGATATCGATTCCGTTGTCTCTTGCGAAAGAAAGCTGAGGCTGAATGTGCTTGCCTGCGCCTGTATATTCAGTTTCACTGATTACTATAACTGCATCTTCAGGAAGTTCCTGTGCCAGTGAGAATGCTGCTGCAAGGGCAGTATTTCCGGCTGGTCCTCTTTCAATGCCTTCCAGGTTTGCAAGGGCTTCTGTCATATACATTACGTCGCCCTGCTTAACAGTTACATATCTGTCCATATAACGAAGAGGTCTTGCTGCACTGCGCGGAACATCTGAATGGTCAGGGTCTGTAGCGTAAGGAACGCCGAAACCTGTATGTCCTGTTGTGCATGATTTCTTGTTGAACTGAGTATCTGATGCCATATGAAGACCTGTCAGGTCAATTGATGCTGCAACCATCTGTGTATTGGTGCATCCGGCCTTAAGAAGTCCTCTTGCTGTACCTGTCATCATACCGCCGCCGGCATTTGTGCAGACTACCATGTCGGGATCTTTTCCAAGCTTCTCGCGGCACTGCATTGCAATTTCATATCCTAATGTCTCGATACCTGCAATACCAAACGGTGAATACAGGGATGCATTGAAATATCCTGTATCTTCAAGTACCGACAGGAAAGTGTAGAACAGTTCAGGTCCTACTGTAAGCTGAATTACCTCTGCGCCGAAAGCTTCACATTTTCTTGCTTTCTCAACTATTTCAGGCTGTCCTACTCCGTGTGAGTCATAGCATTCCTGAACGATAATGCAATCAAGGCCCTGCATAGCTGCCTGTGATGCAACAGCTGCGCCGTAGTTGCCGGAAGTTGCAGCGATAACGCCTTTGTATCCTAATTTCTTTGCATGAGCAACTGCGCAGGCAGCTCTCCTTGCTTTGAAGCTTCCCGAAGCATTGGCTGCCTCGTCCTTTGCAAAGATTCTTGCGCCGTAACCCGGCTTTGCATATTTTCTTGCAAGTGCAGTAATGTTTCTGAGCTCAAGAAGAGGAGTGTTGCCAACGCCTGTTCTTGACTGGATCTTGGCTACTTCATCAAGAGTATAGCCTGTTGCCTTCATCAGAGCTTCATAATCGAATGCTACTGAACCGGATTCAAATTCATTGTAGTCCAGTCCCAGTGCTTCCTTCATAATATCATTTGATCTTCCCATTACGGAATCGTAGTCTTTTGCTAAAGCCATTATTTGTCACCTCCAAACATGATTTCTCTGAGCTGTTTGTCGATCTCGATGATCTCAGGTACAAACTTGCCATAGCTATGAGTATAATAAGGACCAACTTCAATGAGAGTGCCTTTTTCAAGACGTCCGACTGCAGTCTTTACAGTTACTTCATCTCCGATTTCTGCATCTTCCTGAAGGAATCCCTTTGTCCACATTTCAAGGTCGCATTTCTTGGTATCTTCCGGCAGTTTGGCTGTTCTCTCTTCAGCCTTTAATACTACGGAATGAATGCGGACCCAATCGCCTTTTTTAGCCATTTCTGTCATCTCCTAACTAGTTTTTATGTTTTATTATTTTACCAGCTTGCATTCTTCGTCGATAAGATCTCTCATGTCTCCCATGATTGCTCTTGGAACAGGAATGTCGATCATAGTCTTAAGACCAGGTCTTGCATTGATTACATGAGGAATTGTGTTCATGATCATTGCCATTGTTCCGATTCCGCCTTCGATTTCAGGAGTATTTGCCATATTTACAGGAGGAACGCCCTTGATCTGTACATAGTCGCCTGTGTGAACGCCAACCTGCTCAGGTTCAATCTGCTGAGGGTGATCCATTTCAATCTTAACTTCTCCGTCAACAGTTCCCCAACCCTTCATTGCAACGCCTGCAACGTGACCTGCAGCTGCAAATCCGTAAGGTGACTTTCTGTCAACATCAGTTACGATAGGTTCCATGTCCTGCTCAAACTTTTCAAGCTTCCAGCCCAGTGCGTCGCAGATCATTCCAACTGATTCAGCAAATCCTACGTGACCTGCCATAGTTCCGTCTGCTTTTCTCTTTTCGAATTCAGCAACTTCCATACCGATTCCCTGTTCTTCCATTACTGCAGGACCAAACGGTGATAAGCTGTTAACTCTTCTTGATACGATGTGATCAACAGTTTCGCATGCACCTGTCCAGAGGATTACCAGAAGGTCCATAATTAAACCAGGGTTGATGCCTGTTCCCAGAACTGTTACGCCGTTCTTCTTTGCAACTTCGTCAAGTTTCTTTGCCAGTTCAGGTTCCTGAGCCTTAGGATAAGCCATCTCTTCTGCAGAAGTGATAACATTCATGCCTTTTTCCATTACGAAAACGAGCTTGTCAAATACGTCTCTTGTGAAAGAGTTTGTGCATACAACTACGATGTCTGCAGCTCCTTCTTTGATTACTTCTTCAGGAGTTCCAACGATAACATCTTCTCTGTCTCCTCTTTCAATTCCAGGAATAACTTCATACATGCTCTTTCCAAGCTTTGCACCGATATCAATTGCTCCAACGATATCTACTCCCTTTTTCTTGGTAAGCATTTTAGCAATTCCGCCGCCCATAGCGCCGAGACCCCAGATAATTACTTTTACGTTTTTCATAGTATTTTCTCCTTTTTATAAGATTTAGATTTAATAAATTAACCTCCGGTTAAGTTCCCGGGCTTACGAAAAGCCCTGTACACCTTTAATATAAAGCAAATACTATGCCACTTCTTAAGGTGAATATTGTATACTTATTTCTGTGATTCTGATTCTTTTGTAATCCGTTATTTGGTTTGTACGTACAAAAAAACACGGTAAAAAGAAGATTTCTGTTTCCCTTTAACAAAAGCAATCTGTTATTTGCCTGTGCAGTATAAAAAAGCTCTGTTTAAATGCCTAAGTCTTCCCCGTAAAAAGCAAAAATATTTGCAGATAATGTGCAAATATTTTTGCATATATACATATTTTATTTTCCCGATATATGATATTTCTTAAGCTTGTGCTGCAGCGTCTGGCGTTTAATCTTAAGGCTTTCTGCCGCCTTGGAAATATTGCCGTCGCTGGATACTATGGCATCTTTTATAATCAGAGCCTCAACAGCGGCAAGATACTCATCCAGAGGCTGGTTCTGATCGTATGAAATCCCGGGACTTTTGACCTTTCTTGCCGCTCCTGGCATATTCAGGTTTTTCTCCGAAAGCACATGTTCTTTATCCGCCATGGAAACGGTCTGTTCAATAATATTCTCCAGCTCTCTCACATTGCCCGGGTAATCATAGTGCTGCAGTTTATTAATTGCGCCGTCGGTAACCATCCAGAGCTCTTTTCCGAACCTCTTGTTATGCTTTTCCAGGAACAAGTCTGTAAGCATTGGTATATCATCAAGTCTGTCTCTGAGAGCCGGAATAGATATATTGATTACATTAAGCCTGTAGTACAGATCTTTTCTCAGCTTTCCCTGAGCCATAAGTTCTTCCGGCGGCTCGTTCACTGTAGAGATGATGCGCACATTAACCGGTATGTCCTTTGTTCCGCCTACACGTCTTATATATCCTTCCTGAAGTACCCGCAGCAGCTTGCTCTGAAGATCGTAGGGCATTGCACTTATTTCATCCAGGAGAAGGGTTCCGCCATTAGCCTGCTCGAAAAGGCCGGCTCTGTCCACAGCCCCGGTGAAGCTCCCCTTGGTGGTTCCGAACAGAATTCCCTCCAGCAGAGTTTCGGGAATTGCGGCGCAGTTCTGTGCAAGAAAAGGTTTATCGGCTCGCCTGCCGCCATAATGGATACTCTGGGCAAAAAGCTCCTTGCCCGTTCCGGTCTCCCCGTATATGAATACAGAGGCATCGTTATCTGCGGCCTTTTTCGCCTTTTCCACCACCTCTGCAAACCGAGGGTTCTGTCCGTATATATCGTCGAATGTGTATTTTCTTATGCCTTTGGCAGGTTTTGCTTTCTCCGCCTCCGCCCGCTCCATTGCTCCTTCTCTGAGTTCAAGGAGAGTGTCCGACATCTGCCTGATGCTTGTTATATCCTTTGCCACTTCAAGAGCAGCTACCGTCTCGCCGTCTACTATTATAGGAACAGTACTGTTAACCGTTGTGATTTCCTTGCCATAAAGGTTCTTGTAGGTCTGCTGCTTCTTCAATGTGGGCTCATTTTTCTTCAAGGCTTTGAACATGGTACTTTCGCCCATGCTGAAGTCCGGAAAGGCTTCATGAAACTTTTTACCCATAACATCGCTTACATTGACCTTTTCCATATCGGCCATGGCTTTGTTATAGTGAATGCCAACGCCGTTTCTGTCTACTATGTATACACCTTCGTCAATGAGTTCTATGAGCTCATCCAGTATTTTTCTGTAATGCTCTGCTCTCATACTATAAGCACCGCCTTTCCCTAATATTGTACCATAAAGGTCAGGTTAGTGCAAATATTTTTGCATTAAAAAAGCTATTGTATATTGGCGAAAAATGCGATATGATAGATGATTATAGCGTAATTAGACGATACACTCGAAAACGCGCCAGATGAAAGAGAGGAATAAAGAAATGTACTTGACTTGTTTAGACTTAGAAGGCGTGCTGGTACCAGAAATCTGGGTTGCATTCGCAGAGGCCGCCGGAATTCCCGAATTAAAAAAGACCACACGGGACGAGCCGGACTACAATAAACTTATGGCTTGGCGTCTGGATATTTTGAAACAGCACGGACTGGGCCTCAAAGAAATTCAGGACACTATTGCCACCATAGATCCGCTGCCGGGAGCAAAGGAATTTCTCGATGAACTCCGCAGTTTTTCTCAAGTAATTATCATCAGTGACACATTCACTCAGTTTGCTCAGCCTCTAATGAAAAAGCTGGGCTGGCCGACAATCTTCTGCAACGAGCTGGTAGTAGCGGAAAGCGGTGAAATCACGGATTTCAGAATGAGACTAAGCGAATCCAAGCTCAGCACCGTCAAGGCTCTGCAGGCCTGCGGCTTCGAAACAATTGCCAGCGGCGACAGCTATAATGACCTGGGAATGATCCGTGCCAGCAAAGCGGGATGGCTCTTCAAGAGTACCGAGCAGATCAAAGAGGCAAACCCTGATGTGGGCACCTGCGAAAGCTACGGTGAACTTATGGAGAATATAAAAAAGGCAATGGCCTGAACCTGAAAAGGAGTAATGAAATGAGGTTAAGAAAAGATCAGGACGATATAATTGACGATGAAGTCCTTTTAATTGCAAATGTATCTGATGCGCTGGCCCACCCGGCACGGGTAAAGATGTTTAAATACATAATGCAGGCAAACCGTGCTATGGTTACAGTATGCAACAGAGACCTTGTGGAGCATTTTGACTACGCCCAGGCCACCGTTTCTCAGCATATGAAAAAACTGGTGGATTCGGGACTTGTGCAAATCAAGAAAAAAGACAAATTCTCATATTATTACGTGAACCTGGGGATGCTCATGCAATACCTCAATGCTACGAAAAAATTTGCGGTGCAGTAGGCGCCGTACTCAAAGCATGTGCAGCTTAAAAGCTCTCTTGAAATTTCAGGAGGGCTTTTTTATTAAAATTTTTCCAATATTCTATTGACACACCTTCAAAGAGATGATATTATACTACTAATCCAGTAGGTAAATATGATAAAAAACGTACTGAGGCAAATATATTACACAGATAAAATCCACAACGGAAGGGAGAACATTACAATGTCTAAGATTTACACATCAGCCGATCAGTTAATCGGCAAAACACCTCTTTTAGAACTTACCAACATAGAAAAAAAGCTGGGACTTAAGGCCACCATTCTGGCAAAGCTCGAGTACTTTAATCCGGCAGGATCCGTTAAAGACAGAATCGCCAAAGCAATGATTGACGAGGCGGAAGCATCGGGTGCATTGAAACCGGGTTCCGTAATTATTGAGCCTACAAGCGGAAATACCGGAATCGGTCTCGCCGCTGTAGCCGCAGCAAGAGGATACCGTATCATTATCGTAATGCCTGAAACCATGTCAGTTGAACGCAGACAGCTTATGAAAGCCTACGGTGCAGAGCTTGTTCTTACAGAAGGCGCAAAAGGCATGAAAGGTGCCATCGCCAAGGCAGACGAACTTGCAAAGGAAATTCCGGACAGCTTTATCCCCGGCCAGTTTGTTAACCCTGCCAACCCTAAAGCTCACCGCGAAACAACGGGCCCTGAAATTTATGAAGACACCGATGGAAAGGTTGATATATTTATAGCGGGTGTCGGCACAGGCGGAACGGTCACAGGTGTAGGCGAATACCTCAAATCCAAGAATCCTGATGTAAAAGTAGTGGCAGTAGAGCCTAAAGACTCCCCTGTCCTTTCAGAAGGCAAGGCAGGTTCCCACAAGATTCAGGGTATCGGAGCAGGCTTTGTCCCTGACGTTCTCAATACCTCTGTATACGACGAAGTTTTCCCTGTATCTAACGAAGATGCCTTCGAAACCGGAAAGCTTCTGGGAAAGAGCGAAGGAGTGCTGGTGGGAATATCTTCAGGTGCAGCTCTTTATGCAGCCATTGAGCTGGCAAAGCGTCCTGAAAATCAGGGCAAAACCATCGTAGCCCTGCTTCCTGATACAGGCGACAGATATCTTTCCACGCCTTTATTCCAGGATTAAAACCAATTCAGGCTGAACAGAGTAAAATGAAAGCACTGATTGCAATGAGCGGCGGCGTTGATTCCAGCGTCGCCGCTAAGCTTATAAAGGACCGGGGATTTGACTGCATAGGCTGCACTATGAAACTGTATCATAACGAAGATGCCGGAATCCCCCGCTCTCATACCTGCTGCTCTCTTGAAGATGTCCTGGATGCCGAAAGGGTAGCATACCAGCTGGGAATTCCTTATTATGTTTTTAATTTTTCCTATGACTTTAAAAAGAAGGTAATAGACAAGTTTGTTGACTGCTACATCCATGGTATCACCCCCAATCCCTGTATTGACTGCAACCGATATATGAAATTCGACAAGCTATTGCAGCGGGGGCAGCTTCTTGGCTGTGATTATGTGGTCACCGGTCACTATGCCAGAATTGAAAAGGACAGTGAAACAGGGCTTTTCCTTCTGAAAAAAGCAGTAGACGAGACAAAGGATCAGAGCTATGTTCTTTACGATATGACTCAGGAGCAGCTCAGGCACACCCTTTTTCCTTTGGGATGTCTTCACAAATCAGAGACCAGAAAGATTGCAGAAGAATGCGGTTTTGTAAACGCCGAAAAGCCGGACAGCCAGGATATATGTTTTGTTCCTGACGGAGATTACGCCTCTGTAATCGAGCTCCATACAGGCAGGAAATCTCAGCCCGGTGATTTTATAGATGAGAAAGGCAATGTGCTGGGCCGCCATAAAGGCATTATTCACTACACCATCGGACAGAGAAAGGGTCTCGGCATTGCATTGGGCGAGCCTGTGTATGTGTGCCGTATCTCTGCGGAAGACAACACTGTAACGTTGGGCAAAGAATCCTCTTTATACAGCCGGCGGCTCGTTGCAGGAAATTTCAACTGGATTTCAGGCAAAGCTCCTGCAGAAAAAATTCGCTGCAAGGCAAAGACCCGTTACAGACAGAAGGAACAATGGGCATATGCGGAGCCTTCAGATGAAGGAAAAGTTCGCATTACCTTCGATGAACCGCAGCGTGCAATCACTCCGGGACAGTCTGCAGTTCTATACGACGGCGATATCGTTCTGGGAGGCGGCACCATTCTATAGAAAAGGCCCCATCTGCTGCTGCAAAGAAAGGGGTCCGCTCTTGTTTTAATACTATAAACATAGTATAATAATGGGTATAAAATATCGAGGTGATTAAAATGATTTCAACTAAAGGCAGATACGCTCTTCGCGTTATGGTGGATCTGGCCGAGCACAGAAACGGCGGTTTTATCCCAATGAAGGAAGTTGCGGCCCGCCAGGAAATATCCCTTAAATATATTGAACGGATTATGCCCGTCCTGACAAAGAACAATTTTGTAAAAGGTCTTCACGGCAAAGGAGGCGGATATCAGCTTACCCGCGAGCCGGACCAGTATACAGTCTGGGAGATTCTTCAGGCCGCCGAGGGCGATATGGCCCCTATTGCCTGTCTGCAGCAGAACGCGGATCCCTGTCCGAGAGCTCCGGAGTGTCGTACCCTGCCTATGTGGAAAGACTATTACGAGACCACCCGCAGCTTCTTTGAAAACAGAACCATTGCGGATCTGATGGCCGAATCGCCGGCGGATAATTATGTTATATAACCGTGATATCAATATCATCCATTATCCAATTATTAAAAGTCATATACCACTCAATGTTCTCTTTCGGTTCAAAATAAAATTGTGACCATGCGGTGTGTACTCTTACAGCAGAGCCGTCATCATTAACAAGCTCCGGCTCCTCATTATCCGGTGTCATCATTACAACCGCAGCATAACCCGTCGCAGCAGGCTGCGATTTTTCTTGGCCTGCTATTTTCGCTCTAGGATCATCCCCATAGTTATAATCCTGCAGTCTGAAGCTATTCTCAGGAAGGTCAGGCTCGACAGTAAAAAGCAGAGCTGTATAGAAAACAGGGTGCTCTGCATATTCATCATCACAGTTTTCCTCTATCTGCCGGCAAACACACTCCTGCACAGTCAGCTTATGTTCTTTCCCGGTCACCGGATGATTGAAAACGACACTCCCACCATTCTCAGGCGTAGGAAAATGAATTCCCGGCAGTTCTTCAGGCCTTCTCTTCAATTTTATTGTCAACGTTTTAATTTCAGAACCGCAGCCTTCCCATCCGAAGACAAACCTGCGTATTACCCAGCCCATAGACGGGTCGAGACCGTAATGCTCCATGGCTGATTCGGCAGCCTTATCCTTTCCGAAATAATCAGGCATGCAGTCCTGGGGAACATAATATGTACGGAAATCGTTCCTATAGCACAATCCCTCTCCGTTTGCCCTTACCTCTGCATCAAACTCTATGTTATCAGGATTCTCATTTTCAATCTGCGCCAGCTGTTCACGAGTAAAATCATCTCTCCTGGCATGGAAAATGTCCCATTTATTCACATATTCTTTAAACAACCGCGGTGGTCTTTCCACGCAAAAGTCTATAACAATTCCTTCGTCGCATACATATACCGACGGTACATGCCAGCGTTCATCACCCCACATGAATGTTTTTTCCACCTTAATCTCTTCGCAGTTCGGGCCCGCAGCATTCATGAATCCTCCCCGGTATGTCACAATCCATTTATCCATATTGCACCTCCCATGGTATATTTGTAAAAATGATACCACATCCCCTATGTCCTCTGCAACGCAAAAAAACAAACGGACAGAATCCAGAGCAAGTATCGTTTTTGTCCGTTTTTTTATTAGAAATTTGCCCCTAAAGGGCTTTTTTCTTACTTTTTATTCCATTGTGTGTCATTTGTCCGCTTTTGAGGCAGATTTGTCCGCGTTTTTATGCTAAAACACGGACAAAAACTGATAATAAAAGTCATTCTGTCCGCATAGCACTTTTCGCTGCCAATAGCCATAAAACCTGTAGGTCATGGCACTATCCCACACCTACTTATGATAGGCCTCGTGCCGTATAATCTTAAAGCTCCTGTAAATCTGCTCCAGAAGCACAACTCTCATCATCTGATGAGGGAAAGTCATCTTTGAAAAAGACAGCTTGAAGTCAGCCCTTTTGCTGACCTCAGCAGAAAGGCCAAGGCTTCCGCCGATGACAAAGGCCACATCGCTTCTGCCTTCAAGACCGAGATTTTCAATCTTTGAAGCCAGTTCTTCCGAGGAAAGCTGTTTTCCCTGAATCTCCAGAGTAATCACATATGTGCCGTCTTTTATAGACTTCAGAATTTCGCGGCCTTCTTCAATTTTGACCTTTTCCTCCTCTGCAGGACCGGCTTTGTCCGGAAGGCGTACCTCCTTCAGCTCAACGATTTCTACAGAAGCAAAACGGGACAGTCTTTTCATGTATTCGCCCACGGCATCAGTCCAGTATTTTTCCTTTAATTTTCCTATGCATATTACCTGAATGTTCATTTCTTCACCTTTTCTGCAGCGTCCATCCTTGGCAACTGTGCCTACACCGCTAAAAATCTTCCTGTCTCTTCTCTGTCAACCAC
>SAMEA3663072__coassemble_811_pt1 | contig 16701 bp, 11 predicted proteins | sample SAMEA3663072__metabat2_low_PE_011 | metagenome-assembled genome bin SAMEA3663072 (sample SAMEA3663072) | pig gut metagenome | biome: pig gut; feature: pig-associated habitat; material: faeces | place: France | collected 2012 | reverse complement strand
CTTGGAGTGGGCCAGATGACTCTGACGGACATCATCGAAGAAATGAAAAAACCTGCAAGAGACCCTCGTGAAGATGCGCCGCCTGTGATTTTCAGAAACGATGTGAAATCTTTTGAGGATCTTAAAATCGATATGGAAATGACCGGCACCGTGAGGAACGTGGTGGACTTCGGCGCTTTCGTGGATATAGGAGTGAAAAACGACGGTCTGGTGCACATATCGCAGATGAGCGATAAGTACATAAAGCACCCTATGGATGTGGTCTCCGTGGGAGATACGGTGAAGGTCAAGATCATTTCCATAGACTATGATAAGAAAAAGGTCGGACTGACCATGAAAGGATTGAAAGGTAACAGCGGCAATGACAGAAACAAACAGGACAGACAGGAAGGTAAACACGGTTCTCTTTGACTTTGACGGAACTCTGGTGAATACAAATGATGTAATCATCGCATCCTGGCAGCACACATATATGCACTATCGCGGGCGTGAGGAATCCCCGGAAAAGATAACGGCATGTTTCGGCGAGCCGCTTCTTCTGACAATGGCAAGAGAATTTCCGGAAGTGGATCCTGAGGAGTCGGCGGAGGTGTACCGCCGGTATCAGCAGCAGTATGCAGAGGAGCTGGTGAAAATCTTTCCGGGAATAAAAGAGCTCCTGGAAAGCCTCAAAAAATCCGGCTTCAGAATGGGAATAGTAACATCACGCACAAGAGAATCTTTAGACAGGTACCTGAATATGTTCGCAATAGGTTCGTATTTTGAGGCTATGGTTACATGCGAAGACACGGATATCCATAAGCCCAACCCGGAGCCTATACTTCTCTGCCTTAAAAAAATGGATATCACAGCAGAGGAAGCGGTTATGGTAGGGGACAGTCCCTTTGATATAAAGTGCGCCAACAATGCCGGCGTCAAATCGGTGCTGGTGGACTGGCGGATAACGGAAAGCGGTCATACCCTGATTGATGATGCAAAAGAAGACTATATCATTGAAGAACCGGCGGAGCTTATAAATATTCTGGAAAGCCTGAACAGATAGGAGGCCCTGATGCTTACCATCTATTACGGACGAGAAAGTATTGACAAAGAAAAATTCATATTTGACAAAATCAAAGGTCGGGCGCTGATTATAGTTCCCGACCAGTTTACATTGGAGGGAGAAAGAGAGCTTTTTAAAAGTATGGGAGTAACCGCTCTCATGGATGTGGAGGTCATCTCCATGTCAAGGCTTGGATACCGGCTTCTTTCTGAGCTTGGAGGCAGCAGGAGAACATTTATAGACAAGTACGGCCGCCACATGATACTGGCCCGTGCTGCCATGGATGAAAAGGAAAATTTGAAGGTTTTCCGGGGACTTGAGTCAAAAAATTCTTTCATAGACATGGTAAACAATTTCATAACGGAAATGAAACAGTACAGCTGCGGGTCAAAGGAGCTTGAAGAAATGGCGTCTCAGACGGAGGAAGGCTCATATGTGCAGAAAAAACTGCAGGACCTGCATTTGCTTCTCTCCCGTTACGAAGAAAAGATTAAGGGAAAATACACTGACTCCGAAGATTACATAAACCTTATTCTGGATAAAATAGGCCAGTCGGAACTCATAAAGGGAAATAATATATGGGTTTACGGCTTTGACAGTTTTACGCCGAAAGCTCTTTCGATTATGGGTGAACTTATGACGGCGGCTTCTGAGGTAAATGTTGTGCTCACCTGCTCTGACCATCCGGAAGAGCGTGATGGGGAGCTTTTTGAACTTGGACGGCGGGTTATGGATATGATGTCTGAGGAGGCTTTGGCCAGAGGCATTGAGGTAAGACGTGAAAGAATTCCTGAAGGGTACAGATTCCATGGAAAGGCACCGGCTATGATGCATCTGGAACATGAACTTTATGCCCTTCCGTCAATACCTTTAAAGAAGGAGACTGAGGAAAAAAGAGTGGGTCTGACGCTGCTTTACGCATCGGGACCTTACAGTGAGGCCGAGAGCGCCGCCTGCTTTGTGCAGAAACTGGTACGGGAAAGAGGCTATCGATACAGCGATATAAAAATCATATGCAATGACCAGGATGTACGGGGGCCCATTCTCAAAAGAGTTTTCAGAGAATACGGAATGGATCTTTTCAGTGATGCCAGAAAGGATATTATGCAGAGCCCGGTGCTTCAGTTTGTCATATCGCTGCTTGACGTTGTAATTGAAAAATACAGGTCAGAAGCCTTATTCCGAATGCTTAAATCGGGATTTGGCGATTTGACTTCTGACGAGATTACAGACCTTGAGAACTACGGAATAAAATACAGAATAAAAGGAACCATGTGGAAAAAACCTTTTGCCAAGGGAGAGCAGGAGTATGGATCCGAAGAACTTAAACGGCTTGATGGCATAAGAGAACGGGCCACGGAAGCTGCATTGCGATTTGAGACCATGGTAAAAGAGCAGCAGACCACGGGAGAATTCATTGAGAAATTATACAGATTTTTATACGACGACGCCAGACTGCCGCAAAAGACAGCTGCCTTTATGGCAGAGCAGGAAGCTGAAGGAAGAAATGATCTGGCTGAAGAGACGGCTCAGGTATGGGGCTGCCTTGTGAACATTCTGGATCAGATGGCGGAGATTTCAGGAAATGAAATATTTAATGTGTCTTCTTTCAGAGATATGCTTTCTGCAGGGCTGTCACAGGTGGATATCGGAGTTCTGCCTCCTGCAAAAGACGGTCTGGTTATGGGCACCATGCAGCGCAGCCGGAGCGGAAAGATAAAAGCTCTTGTAGTTGTAGGAGCAAATGAGGGCATATTGCCCAGGGAAAAGCCGGAGCCGGGACTTTTCGGAAGTGAGGAGAAGGAATTTTTCAGCCAGCGGGGCATAAAACTCTGCAAGGTGGATGCAGTCAGACAGATGGAAGAAAGAATGGGCATTTACAGAAATCTTTCAAAACCTACGGAGGAACTCTACATAAGCTGTGCTGCCGCTGATGAAGAAGGCGGACAGATAAAGCCGTCCCCTGTCTTTAGCAAGCTGCTTGAGATTTTTCCTGACCAGCCTGTAGAAAAAGATGTGCTTAACCGGCAAGATGAACGGGAACTGATAAACGGTTCTACCAGCGGCCTGCGTCATTTGACAGAGGCTCTGCAGGCTGTCAGCGAGGGCGGAGATTTCACGCCGCCGTGGCAGCAGATGGCAGACTGGCTTAAAATAGAAAAACCGGAGACTCTTCGTCCTATAATGGGAGGACTCTCATTTACAAATCGCCAGGAAGCTCTGGGCAGGCAGGCATCGGCAAAGCTTTTCAGAAAAGATCCGGAAGCAGCCATGAGCCTTTCCCCTTCAAGACTTGAAAAGTTCTCACGCTGCCCTTTTTCCCACTTTGCGGCATACGGTCTGAAACCGGAGGAACGGAGAATTTTTCAGGTGGCACCCAGGGAAATCGGAGATATTTATCACCGATGCCTTATGGAGCTGACACAGAGGCTCAGCATACCGGGAGTGAATATTACAGATCCGGACTCGCCTTGGATGACTATTACAGACCGGGAACTGAGACAGTTTGTGGAGGAGACCGTATCCGGTCAGCTTAAGGAATATCGCGAAGGACTTTTCGACCTGGGAAATGAAGAAAAATACAGAGGAAGCCGAGTTACAGACATATGTGAAAAGGTCTGCCGCACGGTTATACAGCAGGTACGGGCAGGCAGGATAAAGGAGTGCCGGTTTGAGGCTCCTTTTGGAAGAAATCAGGGAGCACCAATAAAACCCGTAAAGATTGAGCTGGAAAACGAAACGGTCTATATAGAGGGTAAAATTGACAGGGTAGACTATCTGCCCGATGACCGCGTTAAAATAATTGACTACAAGACGGGAAACGAAAACTTCAGTGCCCGGGAGGCGGCAGCAGGCTACAGACTGCAGCTGATGCTTTACCTGGAAGCCTCCCTGGAAGGAAAGCGCCGTCCGGCGGGTGTCTTTTATTTTAACATCAGCGAGCCTATGATAGATATGTCGGCAAAAACCGTTGACGATGCCGAAATAGCCGATAAAATAAAAAAGAGCTTCAAGCTTAACGGCGTTGTTGTAAATGACCCTGAGGTAATCAGGGATGTTGCCGGTGACTTCAGCGGATATTCGGATATACTGCCTGTCAGATCCGGCAAGGATGGAGTTGTTCCAACGGGCAGCGAAGGTCTCCTAAGCGAGGAGGAGTTTAATGAGCTCAGAGGGGCTGTAATAGAAAAAGTCCGCAGCATATGTGCGGACCTTGCAGAGGGCAGAATCGATATTCATCCTATGAAAACAGGGCAGCGCTCCGCCTGCACCTACTGCAGCTACAGGGGAATATGCCGTTTTGATACTGTTTTTGACGGATGCAGCTACAACATTATTTAGTCATTTCACCACGGAGGTCTGTTTCCATGAGTTCCTTTATCTTTTCCTTGGAATATCCGCAGCTGAAAAGATAGTAAAGCTTGGCTACCGCAGCTTCCGTGGTCATATCGTAGCATCCCACAGCGCCGAATTCTTTAAGAGCGTTGCTTGTGGCATAAGTTCCCAGCTTTGTGGTACCCTGATAGCATTGTGAGCAGACCGTGACAATTGCACCGTTTTCAGAAGCACGCTTTATGCTGTTTACAAGAGGGCGGTTATTGCTTGGAATGTTGCCTTCGCCGAAGGTTTCCAGAACTACTCCGCTTAATTTTTCGGAGATTATCTGCTCGAAAAGCTCAAACTGTATGCCGGGGAAAAATTTAAGAACACCGATGGGAACCTGTCTCAGTTCGGTCAGTTTGAATTTAGCCGCCTGTTTAGGCTTTATGAGAGCCTGGCGATTATATTTGATGTCGATTCCCACGTTGGCAAGAACCGGATAGTTTGGCGAGGTGAATGCCATGAGCTCGTCGGCGGATGTCTTGGTGGAACGGTTGCCTCGGAGCAGTTTGCCTGCAAAGTAAAGGCACACTTCGTTGGCGACACCTTCAGAAGCTATTACTATGGAATTTATAAGATTATCTCTGCCGTCGCTTCTGAGCTCGCAAAGGGGAATCTGTGATCCTGTAAGAACTACCGGCTTGCTGAGGCCCTCCAGCATAAAGGAAAGAGCAGAAGCTGTATATGACATGGTGTCCGTTCCGTGAAGCACCACAAATCCATCATAGTTATTGTACCTGTCTCTTATTTCCCGCCCTATATTAACCCACTCTTCTACAGCTACATTTGCCGAATCAAGAAGAGGGTCGAACTCTACGATATCCCAGTTGGGCATATCTTTGTTTTTCAGCTGTGATATTTCGTCCAGCAGACCGGTAAAGTACCTTTTTTTAGGCGCATAGCCATGTTCAGTGGGAACCATGCCGATGGTTCCGCCTGTGTATAAAATGCACACTCTTTTTTTCATAATGCCGATTACCTCTTAAGATTTCTTTTTTAACGCTTCCAGTACTATCATATCATATTTTCTGCGGGCTTTCCACTTCATTCTGCAGTTTAAAAGACTGAAGTTAACAGCTGCCGAGATCAACGGACGCCTTGACAGAGGAATGATTTAATTATACAATTTGTTTATAAATACTATACCGAAAAGGGGGAATAAAAATGGCAAATACACCTACACCTCATATTGCTGCCAATCCGGGAGATTTTGCAGAAACCGTTCTTATGCCGGGAGATCCGCTGAGATCCAGATTTATCGCAGAGACTTTCCTGGAGAACCCGGTTCTGGTAAACAACACAAGAGGAGTTCAGGGATATACCGGAACATACAAGGGCAAGAGAGTATCCGTTATGGCGTCGGGAATGGGGATGCCTTCCATGGGAATTTACTCATATGAGCTTTTTAATTTTTATGATGTTGAAAATATCATCAGAATTGGTACTGCAGGAGTTATAAGGCCGGATCTGAAAGTGCGCGATATAGTATTGGGACAGGGAGCCTGCACCAACTCAAATTATGCAGATCAGTTTGAACTGCCGGGAACATATGCGCCTATCTGCTCTTATGAGCTTCTTAAGAAAGCCATAGATGCGGCAGAAAAGCTTGGAGTAGCTCCGGTTGTGGGAAACCTTTATTCCTCAGATACCTTCTATGATGATTCCCTGGGACTCTCAAAGTGGCAGAAGATGGGAGTACTGGCAGTAGAAATGGAGGCGGCGGCACTTTACATGAACGCTGCAAGAGCAGGCAAAAACGCCCTTGCTATCTGCACAATTTCCGACAATCCATTTACGGGAGAAGTGACAACAGCCGAGGAAAGGCAGAAGACTTTCACTAAAATGATGGAAATTGCCCTGGAAATAGCCTGAAACACATATTTTGACAAAGAAAGGCACTGAAAAAGTGCCTTTTTATGTTGATAAAACCGGGGAAAAATGATAAAATAGGAAAATATAGCAAAGATGAAGTAAATGACATTTCTAGGAGGAAAAAATGAAGGAGAGATACCCGAGGCTGGAGATTAATCTGGCCCACTTAAAACACAATGTTGCCAAGGTTGTGGAAAAATGCGGCAGCTATGGCATACAGGTGGCAGGTGTTATAAAAGGAGCCACCGGCCTTGTGGAAGTTGCAAAGCAATTTGACCAGGGCGGAGCTAGTTTCATAGCATCCTCTAGACTTGAACAGATAGAAGACGCAAAAAACGCAGGGATTAAGAAACCTATGATGCTTATCAGAGTACCTATGCTCAGTGAAGTTTCAGATGTTGTCAGACTTGCCGATGTGAGCCTCAACAGCGAGCTTGAGGTTGTCAAAGCCCTTAACGCAGAAGCATTGAAGCAGGGTAAGATTCATAAGGTTATCGTCATGGCAGATATGGGCGACCTGAGAGAAGGATACTGGGATAAGGATGAAATGGCCGATGTATGTGAATATATCGAAAAGGAACTTTCAAATATTCAGCTTATGGGCATCGGAACCAATGTAGGCTGTTACGGCTCAATTTCACCGACAGTTGAAACATTAGATGACCTTGTTGAAATAGCCGAGCACATTGAAGAACGCCTTGGAAGAAAGCTTGAATATATTTCCGGCGGAGCCACAAGCAGTCTTATGAGAGTATGGGACGGTAACATTCCTGAGAGAATAAACCTGCTCAGAATAGGTGAAGGCATTCTCCTTGCCCGTGACCTGGATGTATTCTACGGTTATGATATGAGCGAGCTGTATCAGGATGTCTTCCGCCTTAAAGCTGAGGTAATCGAGGTAAAGGACAAACCTTCCCACCCTGTGGGAACTATTGCGGTGGACGCATTCGGCCATACACCTACCTATGTGGACAGAGGAATGAGGAGAAGAGCGCTCCTTGCAATGGGCAAGGTTGACTACGGCGATCCTTCGGAGCTTCTGCCTCTGGAAAAAGGCATAGAGGTTCTGGGCGCTTCCAGCGACCATACGATTATCGATGTTGAAGATGCAGAAAAAGACTGGAAGGTGGGCGACATAATGGAATTTGATATATGCTATGCAACTATCGTTTACCTGACAAACTGCAGAAATGTGAATATCGCGTATGTATAATTTTTATGAGCGTGGAATTTAACCGCAGCGCATACAGTAATAATATTATAGAAAGCGTGAAAATCGAAAGGAGATAAATAATGGCTGAAGAAATTCTGTTGACCCAGGAGGGTTATGATAAAATAGTTGCAGAACACGAGGAGCTGGTTTCGGTCAGACGTAAGGAAGTGTCGGAAAGACTGAAAGAGGCCATTTCCTACGGAGACCTTTCCGAAAATGCTGAATATGATTCAGCGAAGGACGAGCAGGCAGAGCTTGAGGAAAGAATCGTCAAGCTTGAAAATATGATCAGAACTGCAAAAATCATCGACGAAAAAGATATGTCCAATGATTTTGTGGGAGTAGGACTTAAAGTAAAAGTCAAGGATATGGATTCGGGTGAGGAGATGGAATTTACCATTGTAGGTTCAACCGAGGCTGATCCTTTTGCCGGTAAAATTTCAAACGAGTCACTTGTAGGACAGCATCTTCTTGGAAAGAAGAAAGGTGAAATCGTTGAAATTGTTGTTCCGGACGGAACTCTGCACTACAAGGTGGAGAGCATTTCAAGATAAGAGAGTATTTAGTGATTAAATCAGAGAGGAAAAGTAAAATGAGTACAGAAGACAGAAGAGAAAACTTGAATCCCCAGGTCGAGGAGGAAGAAATATCTGAAGAAGCGTTAAGTGAACAGCGCAGGATAAGAAGGGAAAAGCTGAAAGCACTGCAGGAAGCAGGCAGGAACCCTTTCCTTGAGGAAAACTGGAATGTTACTGCTCACAGCAAGGACATAAAGGATAATTTTGAAGCCATGGAAGACCAGGAAGTTTCCTGCGCCGGCAGAATTATGGCTTTCAGACATATGGGCAAGGCTTCCTTCATCGATATTCAGGACAAACAGGGCAGAATTCAGTGCTTTGTTTCCAAAGATGCTTTAGGAGAAGAAGAGTATGGCTACTTTAAAACTTACGACATCGGCGATATCGTAGGCGTTGAAGGAACTGTTTTCAAGACAAGAACAGGTGAAGTGACCATAAAGGTATCAAGACTGGTTCTGCTTTCAAAATCTCTTCAGGTACTGCCTAACAAGTGGCAGGGCTTAAAGGACCAGGATCTGAGATATCGCCAGAGATATGTTGACCTGATAATGAATCCTGAAGTAAAGGAAATGTTCTATAAGAGAGCAAGAATTATTAAAGAAATCAAGAGAGTTCTTGAGGAAGACTACGGATATCTGGAAGTAGATACCCCTATTCTGACTACCATAGCCGGCGGTGCTAACGCAAGACCTTTCAACACACATCATAATACCCTTGATATTGACATGAAGCTGCGTATTTCCAACGAACTCTACCTTAAGAGACTTATCGTAGGCGGACTTGACAGAGTGTATGAAATGGGCAAGATGTTCAGAAACGAAGGTATGGACAGAAACCACAACCCTGAATTCACATCCATGGAATGCTATGCTGCATACGGCGATATGGAGCTGGTGATTGAGGTTACGGAGCAGGTAGTTTACAAGGCTGCCATGGCTGTAAACGGAAGCCCTATTATCAAATACCAGGGCAAGGAATTCGATGTAACTCCTCCTTGGAAGAGAATTGATATGACTGATTTTGTATGCGAAGTTACGGGAATTGATTTCCATAACATTGAAGATGATGAAACTGCAAGAGCAGAGGCAATCAAATACGGAATGGATAAGGACGAGGTTAAGGACTGGACCCGCGGAAAGATTATTGCCGAAATGTTTGAGGAATACTGCGAGGATATTCCGGGCGTCCTTGACGGACCTGTACCTGTTTTCGTAACAGGTCATCCTGTTGAAGTATCGCCTCTTGCAAAGAGAAGCAAGGATGACCCAAGAATCACCAGAAGATTTGAAGGATATATCAACGGCTGGGAAATATGCAACGGTTTCTCCGAACTCAATGACCCGATTGATCAGTACGAGAGATTCGCAGAGCAGCAGCACCAGCTTGATGCCGGCATAGATGATGAAGCACACCCGATGGATTTGGACTTCGTAAACGCTCTTGAGGTAGGTCTTCCTCCTACAGGTGGCCTTGGAATAGGCATTGACAGAGTTATAATGCTGATTTCGGATGCACCGAGCATCAGGGACATAATACTCTTCCCGACAATGAAGCCGCTGGATAAGTAAATGAAATACGTGCTGAAGGCGGTGCAAAGACTGAAAATAGCATAATTTAAGAATGAATGGGCAGTTCCATAACGGGATTGCCCATTTGTGATGAGGGTCCGCTATGCACCTTAATAATGTCATTTTTAATTTCAGGAGTTAAATGTGAACAAAGAAAGAGCAAAGAAGATAAAGGGAATAAAAATTAAAACTCTTAACACTGTTATAATTATAATTTCGTGTGTTCTGTATGTGCTTCTTATATTCATTACGGCTGCGGTAAGCAAGAACTATCAGCAGATGGTTGAATACACTGACGATTATATTTCATGTCGGAGGGAAGCTGCAATGGTGTATCAGGCGTCAGACTATCTGACAGAACAGGTACGTCTGTATGTACAGAACATGGATATAAAGTACATGAATCTTTATTTTGACGAAGCCAATAAAATAAAAAGGCGCGAGAAGGCTTTAGCGGAGCTTAAAGACCGTCAGCCTGCCGAAAAAAATATTAAAGAACTGGAAGCTGCACTGAGCGCATCCAACGATCTGATGAAAACAGAAATATATTCCATGCGGCTGATATCCGAAGCCAATAACTATGATCCGGAAATGCTCCCTGAGGAAGTGCGGAAGGTAAGCCTCAAAGCTTCTGACGAAACACTTTCATCGAAAGCAAAAATAGAAAAAGCCCGCAATCTGGTATTCGATGAAGACTACCAGAATGCAAAAGCAAGGATATACAGCAATTTATCTAATTTTCTCGATGACATAATGAGCGAAACATCAGACAGACAGCAGGGAAGCACCAGGGCCCTTGAACAGTCAATACTTAAGCAGAGGATTTTTATAAGTGCACTGTTTATCCTCAATATACTTACTTTTATAGCGATAATATTGCTTGTAATAAATCCGCTGAGAAGCCATATCAGGCGGGTAAAGGAAAATGAAACTCTGGATATAATCGGAGCATATGAATTTAAATATCTTGCTTTGACCTATAATGAACTATATGAATTCAATAGTGCCAATGAAAAGAAACTTGTTCAGAAGGCGGAGCATGACCCGCTTACAGGACTTCTGAACAGAGCAGCTTTTGAAAAGGTCCGTGAGTTTTTTAAGGAAAGCAAGAATTCCATTGCAATGGCCGTTACAGATGTAGACCAGTTCAAACAGGTAAACGATCGGAATGGACATGAGGCAGGAGATGCTGTGCTCAAAGCAGTGGCAGCCGCCATAAGACGCAGTTTCAGACCCGGGGATTATGTGATACGCATGGGCGGAGACGAGTTTGTGATTATTATGACCGGAATAGATCAGGAAAATCTGGGTGTTATACGGAGCAAATTTAAAGAGATAAACACTCAGCTCAATAATGCGGAAAATGATTTTCCGCCGGTTACCCTCAGCGCAGGGGTGGCTTTTTCCGATGAAGGCTTTCCTGATGATCTGTTTGAAAGAGCGGATAAGGCACTTTATAAGGCCAAAAATGGAGGCAGAAGCAGATGCTGCATTGAAGGCGAATAAGACATATTATGATGTTTCCCATTGACTTTGGATGCAGATTAATACTATAATGAAATGTACGGGAATTTTCCGCGAATAAATAATAAAAAAGAGGAAAAGTGAAAGATGAAAGATATTTTGCTGAGAGAACTTTTCAGAAACACGGCGGAATACGCCGATAAAGAAGTTTTAATAAAAGGCTGGGTTAGAAACAACCGGAGCTCCAATAAGTTCGGCTTCATCGAGCTTAACGACGGAAGCTTTTTCAAATCCGTTCAGGTAGTGTATGAAGAAGAATTCCTTGATAACTTTGATGAAATCGCAAAGGCCTATGTGGCTACAGCACTGGCTGTTAAAGGCGTTGTGGTTCTGACACCTGAGGCCAAGCAGCCATTTGAAATAAAGGCAAGAGAGATTACTGTGGAGGCAACCTCCACACCGGACTATCCCCTTCAGCCGAAGCGTCACTCCATGGAATTCCTGCGTGAAATCGCGCATCTGAGACCGAGAAGCAATACATTTGCTGCTGTTTTTCGCGTGCGTTCACTGGTGGCGTATGCAATTCACAAGTTCTTCCAGGAACAGAACTTCGTATATGTTCACACCCCGATTATTACCGGAAGCGATTGTGAGGGAGCAGGCGAGATGTTCCAGGTTACAACACTTGACATGAATAATCTTCCTAAAAACGAAGACGGAACTGTGGATTACAGCGGCGACTTCTTCGGCAAAGAGACAAACCTTACTGTAAGCGGTCAGCTCGAGGCGGAGACATATGCTCTTGCATTCCGGAATGTCTACACCTTCGGCCCTACCTTCAGGGCGGAGAATTCAAATACTGCACGGCATGCATCGGAATTCTGGATGATTGAGCCTGAAATTGCTTTTGCCGACCTGGAAGACGACATGGAGCTGGCAGAGGCGATGATCAAGTACATCATCAACTATGTTCTGGAAAATGCTCCGGAGGAGATGCAGTTCTTCAACAGTTTTGTGGACAAGGGCCTGCTGGAGAGACTCAATCATATTGTAAACTCTGATTTCGGCCGTGTGACATACACTGAAGCCGTTGATCTGCTTCTCAAATCCGGCAAGAAGTTCCAGTATCCTGTTGAATGGGGTATTGACCTGCAGACCGAGCACGAGAGATACCTTACCGAGGAAATCTTCAAGAAACCTTTGTTTGTAACAGACTATCCTAAGGATATAAAGGCCTTCTACATGAGATTAAACGACGACGGAAAGACAGTTGCGGCCTGCGACCTTCTTGTGCCGGGCGTAGGTGAGATCATCGGCGGAAGCCAGAGAGAGGAAAGACTTGATGTTCTGACAGCCAGAATGAAAGAGCTGGGCCTTAAGGAGGAGGACTACTGGTGGTACCTGGATCTTCGTAAGTACGGCGGCGTAAAGCATGCCGGATACGGCCTGGGATTTGAAAGGATTATTATGTACATCACCGGAATGAGCAATATCAGAGACGTGCTTCCGTTCCCTAGAACACCTAAGACTGCTGAATTCTAGAAAATAATATAGTCAATACATGACCCAACCCCCGCGGAAGTGATGATAATTGCCGAAGCGGGGTTTTGTATAAATACGGAGGTTAAGGATGAATGAAAAATCAGAAAACAAATTGAGCAGGAGAGCTGTAGGAGTAGCAGCCACAATAGCCTCCGCTGTGGTTTTCGGAATGATACCTCTTTTTATGAAGACCGTAATAGCAGGAGGAGGAACGACCCTGAGTGGGGCTTTTTACCGTTTCGCCCTTTCCCTGCCCGTTCTTTTTGTGATTATCAGATACAAGAAGATTTCCCTCAGGGTCACCAAAGAAGAATTCCTGAAGATCTGCCTTATTACAATCTTCGGCTACGGAGGCACTGCAGTTCTGCTGTTTTCCTCATATAATTTCATCCCCACGGGAATGTCCACGACCATACATTTTGTGTACCCGGTGTTCACCATACTGGGCTGCATCATTTTCCTCAAAGAGAAGGTACGCCCTGTTAAAATACTTTGTGCCCTTATGTGCATGTGCGGAATACTGCTTTTCTATAACGGCGGCGGAGGAGGAAGCCTTATGGGGATCGGCCTTGCTTTTTTGTCGGGTATTACATACTCATTTTACATAATTTATCTGAAAAAAAGCGGCCTGCAGAAAATGGACACGGTCAAACTGATTTTCTGCATGAATGTGGTGGCATCTGTGATGATTCTGATAATGGCTGCGGCAGCCGGAAGCTTTACTGTTAACATGACTTCGAAGGCATGGGTTACGGCGGTAATTTTTGCAGCCATCGTTTCTCTTGTGGGAGTCTTCGGATTTCAGATAGGAGTAAAGTATACGGGGCCGGAGTCTGCTGCAATTCTCAGCACCTTTGAGCCTATAACCAGCCTTGTAATCGGCATTCTTCTTTATAACGAAAATTTTTCTGCGAAAGCGATTGCCGGATGCGTCCTGATACTTTCCGCATCGGTTATTGTGGCGAAGATAAAAGAATAAAGAGACAATAAAACAGTTGTAATTCCAATGTGCATTTGGTATAATATTTCAAGTGGCTATGTCAATATATTCACGAATGAAAATAAAAGTAGGAGGGCTTAGTTAGATGAAAGGCTATACAAGCGAAAATATCAGAAATGTTGCGCTGTTGGGACACGGCGGCTGCGGAAAGACTACTTTCCTGGAAGCTGCACTTCTGGCAACGGGAGTAATTTCAAGATTAGGAAAGGTTGAGGATGGATCTACGGTATCCGACTATGACAAGGTGGAAATCGAAAAGGGATATTCCATTAACTCTACGCTGGTACCGGTTGAATATAACAAGGTAAAGATCAACTTCGTCGATACGCCGGGATTCTTCGATTTTGCAGGAGAAGTACAGGGCGCACTCAGAGGCGTTGAAGCTGCCGCTATTTTAGTAGATGCCTCCTCCGGCATCCAGGTAGGTACGGAAAAGGCATGGGATGCATGTAAGAAAGCAGGTTCACCTAAGTTCTTCATTATCAACAAGATTGACAAGGAAAATGTGGATGTAGATGCTACTATTGCTCAGCTTCAGGATAAATTCGGAACATCGGTTGTTACCCTTGACGACAGAGACGCCATTTCCGAAGCCATTGCTGAAGTTGACGAAGAATTCATGGATATTTACTTCGACGCAGGCGAATTTACAGACGAGCAGTTCAGCAGAGGGCTGACAAAAGGCATCCTTCAGGGAGATATCGTTCCTGTTTTCAAGTGCTCAGCCGTTACAGGCGAAGGCGTTAAGGAAGTTCTGCAGGAAATCATTGATTTCGTTCCCGACCCGACAATTGAGGGATACAAGGCTCTTAACGATAAGGAAGAAGAAATCGTAATCAAGGCAGATTCTTCAGCCAAGCCGGTAGTGTTTGTTTTCAAGACCCTTGCGGACTCTTTCCTCGGAAAGATTTCCCTTGCAAAGGTTGTAAGCGGCAAGGTAACTTCAGGTATGTCATTACATAACTTCAGAGCAGAAAAGGATGAAAAGCTCGGTTCTGTATTCTTCATAAGAGGCAAGAATAAGGAAGACTGCCCTGAGGCGGCAGCAGGCGATATTGTTGCACTGGGCAAGCTCGAATACACCAAGACAGGTGATACATTATCTGAAAAGAACAATCCTGTTACAATTGCACCAATCGTCTTCCCGCAGCCGACTCTGTTTGTGGCAATCGAGTCTACGGACAAGGGAGCTGACGATAAGCTTTCAACAGGATTTGCAAGACTGACGGAAGAAGATCCTTCACTGGTTCTCCAGAGAAATAAAGAAACACGCCAGACATTGGTAGGCGGACAGGGTGAAAGCCAGATTAATATAGCCCTCAGCAAATTAAAAGACAAGTACGGCGTATCCGTAAAGATCGTTCCGCAGAAAATTGCTTACAGAGAAACCATCAAGGGTACATCTGATGTACAGGGCAAGCATAAGAAACAGTCAGGCGGTTCCGGTCAGTACGGTGATGTTCATATTAGGTTTGCACCTTCTCAGCAGGAATTCGAATTCACGGAAGAGCTTTTCGGTGGTTCCGTTCCTAAGCAGTATGTTCCTGCAGTAGAAAAGGGTCTGCTGGAATGTATGGAAAAGGGTCCTCTGGCAGGATGCAAGGTTCAGAATGTAAAGGCGACATTATATGACGGCTCATACCACCCGGTAGACTCCAACGAAGCGGCCTTTAAGATTGCAGCTTCCCTGGCATTCAAGAAGGGTATCGCGGAAGCCAAACCGGTACTCCTTGAGCCTATTATGAAGCTTGAAATCCTAGTTCCGGATGATTTTGTAGGTGCGGTTATGGGTGATCTTCCTACAAGAAGAGGCACAGTAATGGGTATGGATCCGCAGATTGGAGGAGGACAGCTTCTGCACGCAGAGGCTCCGCAGGCTGAGCTTTTTGACTATGCAATCGCACTTCGCTCCATGACACAGGCAAGAGGTTCCTTCACTATGGAATTTGCAAGATACGAGGAAGTCCCTGCGATGAATGCTCAAAAGATTATCGAAGCACACAAGGCTGAGGAAGAAGAATAAAAATTGCAGATATGTGTTAAATGATATAATAAAATGCCGGATAGCCGAAACATCAGCCGTCCGGCATTTTTGAGGTAAGAAAGTGAATGTCGCATAGGGAATTGATTTTCCGGATTTCATGCGACATTTACTTTTTTTGCCTGGTAAAACCAAGGGTTTTGAGGAGCCAATGTCGTATGAAATAGGATAAATCTTTGATTTATGCGACATTGCTCTGAAAAAACGTATTTTATGTCGCATATAAAACAAAGAGACGACTTTTCATGCGACATTTTAACACAGAGAAAGGCCAAAAACGCAGGGATGTCGCATGACACGATAAAAAATAAAAATTCATGGGACATATATGTTTTTGACGATGGGTCAGGCTCCAGACCACAACGAGTGACCCCGTTTAAGTAAAACCACAATTAACTTTGGTTGCCCGATTTTTGATTCAAACAATATGGTGTACCTGAGTGCAGACGCAGAGCACATCGTCGGCGCAAGACTGATTCCATGCAATGGAATCGTCGGTTCTTCCTGCTTTAATGTAATCCAGAAGGATATGGCAGTTGGTATAAAGTTTTTCTACACCATTCTTTCTTGCATATTGCTCCCAGAGATTATCAGAAGCAGGCGCAAAAGATGCATAAATGAGGGGGACGATAGTATTACCGCTGATGAGAGCAAGCTGATGGTAAAATCGCTGTGTACATTCCGCAGCATCAGCAGGTGTATCTGAAGCACCGATTTTTTCAGCCAGTTCATTAAGAAGCAAATACTGCTCTTCGGTCATACTGCTCCCTATAAGCTGTATAACCAGCCTGTCAACCGCACAGTGCAGTTCTATAAAGGATTTTATCTCATCCGGTCGGAGAATATCTCCGCTGTATTTCATTATTGACACAAGAACATCAACATCACCGTTTTTCCTGTAGTCGGCTACAAAGTTACCCACGCGGGGGCGGATTTCAATAAAACCCTTTCGCGCCATTTCTGCGATGCCTGAATTGACTATTGACCTGCTGATGCCCAT
>SAMEA3663072__coassemble_786_pt1 | contig 17630 bp, 19 predicted proteins | sample SAMEA3663072__metabat2_low_PE_011 | metagenome-assembled genome bin SAMEA3663072 (sample SAMEA3663072) | pig gut metagenome | biome: pig gut; feature: pig-associated habitat; material: faeces | place: France | collected 2012 | reverse complement strand
CCTGTCAGATTAACCTTGAACATCTTAGGCATAGTGATATAATAGGCACCTCCGCCCATGGCAACTGCTACATCAAGTCCTCCTGCTCCCATTGCCAGCATACCGATTCCACCGCCTGTAGGAGTGTGACTGTCTGATCCTATTAACGTTTTACCCGGCTTTCCAAAACGTTCCAGATGAACCTGATGGCATATGCCGTTTCCGGGTCTTGAGAAATACAAACCGTACTTTTTTGCCATGGACTGAATAAATCTGTGATCATCTGCATTTTCAAAACCTGACTGAAGTGTGTTATGGTCTATATATGCAACAGAAAGCTCTGTCTTGACTCTGGGAACGCCCATAGTTTCAAATTCAAGATATGCCATTGTTCCCGTTGCATCCTGAGTAAGAGTCTGATCAATTTTTAAGGCAATCTCATGACCCGGTATCATTTCACCACTGACGAGATGAGCCTTTATAATTTTTTGCGCAATTGTAAGTCCCATTTTTATTTCCTTTCGATTATTTTCTGTCTTTTATCTTTGCTATACTGCTGTAGGAGTTGTCAATGTGCTTAAGCATCGTTTTCTCAGCTTCTGCACTGTTTTTGCTATTTATGGCTTCTAATATTTCCCTGTGTTCTTTAACCGAATTAAGTATTCTCTCCCTGTTATCAAGGGAGGCTTTTCTGTATTTTGACAGTTTATGATGTACAGGAGATAAAATCAGTTCAAAGGTTGTGCTGCCGCATCCCTCATATATTTTATCGTGAAATTTTGTATCAAGATTTCTTACTTTCTCGGAATCTCCCTCTTCTACAGCTTTTTCCTGTTTTTCCAGAATTTCAGTCAGATCATTTATCTCCTCCTGGCTCATCTTTTCCGCTGCAAGGGCAGCCGCCTGAGTTTCTAAATGTCTCTTAACATTGAAAATATCATTAATATCCTTCTCGGTAATTCCAAGAACTTTGAAACCCGACTGAACTGTTTCAGCCAGCCTTTCGGACTCGAGACGTATCAAAGCTTCTTTGGCGGTGGCTGTACCCACGCGGAAATCCGATGCTGCTTTTTCAGCGCTTATAATGCTTCCCTGAGGATAATAACCGTTAAGAACGGCTTCTTCAAGTTTTTCAAATACCTGATTGGAAAGAGAAACTTTTTTTGCATCTATCATTTATTTTACCCCGCCTTCTGTTAACTCTTTTATTTTGTTTTCCAGTTCCTGGTTTGACAGACTGGTAGTTCTGCCGTCTGCATACATTTCATCTACCCAGTCTTTAAGCTTCAGCACCAGAACATGATTTTTGTTCAGCTTTTCATCATCATTGAGATGATAGTGCTCATTAATCCAGTAAGCTATACCCGCTGCACCTGACGTTTTGCTGACTGTAACACCGGGCGCTCTGTTGAGGATCTTCTTTGTATTAAAAATATTGTAGATTTCTTCGTCTTTCATGAGGCCGTCAGCATGTATCCCCGCTCTGGTTACATTGAAATTCTCCCCTACAAAAGGAGTCATAGGAGGAATGTTATAATCCATTTCTTTTCTGAAATAGTCGGCTATTTCCGTAACCACTGTAGGATCCATTCCATCTAGAGAACCTCGAAGTGATGCATATTCAAAGACCATTGCCTCAAGAGGAATATTCCCGGTTCTCTCTCCAATGCCCAGAAGAGAACAGTTAACAGCGCTGCAGCCGTAAAGCCATGCTGCAGAAGCATTTGTCACCGCCTTGTAGAAATCATTATGACCATGCCATTCCAGCATCTCGCTTGGTACCCCTGCATAATGCTGCAGACCGTAAATAATCCCCGGAACACTTCTCGGAAGAGATGCACCCGTATATGGGACTCCGTATCCCATAGTATCACAGGCCCGTATTTTAACAGGAATTCCTACCTCTTTGGAAAGCTCCATTATCTCGTTTACGAACGGAACCACAAAGCCATAAAAATCAGCCCTTGTAATATCCTCAAGATGACATCTTGGCACTACACCCGCCTCAAATGCGTCTTTAATTGTACCGAGATAGAAATCAACAGCCTGTCTTCTGGTCATATTCATTTTTTTAAATATGTGATAATCGCTGCAGGAAACAAGAATGCCGGTTTCTTTGATTCCAAGCTCTTTCACCATCTTGAAGTCCTCTTTTGAAGCTCTTATCCACGTTGTTATTTCAGGAAAAGTATAGCCAAGCTCCATACATTTGTCGATAGCCTCGCGATCCTTTTTAGTGTATATGAAAAATTCAGATTGCCTTATAAGACCGTAGGGTCCGCCCAGTTTAGCCATAAGTTTATATAAATCCACTATCTGTTTTACCGTGTAGGGAGCCATTGACTGCTGTCCGTCCCTGAATGATGTATCAGTAATCCAGATATCCTCCGGCATATTCATAGGAACTCTTCTATGATTAAATGATACCTTCGGTATCTCGTCGTAATTGTATAGCTGTCTGTAAAGATTAGGTTCTTCCACATCCTGGAGGGAATATCTATAAATGTTCTGCTCTAAAAGGTTAGTTTTCTTTGAAATTTCAAGCATTACGGTTGATGCCTCCTCTTCTGTAAAACTTCGATGTTACAAGTATAAAACCCCTTTGAAACTTTGTCAATACATTTTACAAAAATGTTTTTATTTTGTATTTAAGAGTTTTTGCGACTATAAAAACCCGGAATAGATATCCCGGGTTTTGAAGATTCAGAAAATATTATTCTATTTATGAGCTTCCTGAACAAGCTGGGCACCATAGTGAAGTGCTTTCAAATTTACTTCTTCTGTTCCCTTTGGTACATGGTTCAGAACCGCTTCCTCAACAGATTTCTGTGATGCTACATGGAGCAGCTCATTTACAACTCCAACAGAAATAATGTTGGCTGACATCTTGTTTTTGATTACCTCTTCCGCTCCTTTAAGAATCGGCAGATGGTAAACAGTATGAATAGCTTCAACCTCTTCAGGAACAACGATATCCTCATCTACCACCACGATAGCTTTGTTCTTAAGGCAGTCGACGTATTTATTGAGGGAAATCTGGGTAAGAGCCAGCAGCAGGTCAGGTTTGATTACTTTTGTATATGTGATTCTTTTGTCAGATACTATGGTCTCGGCCTTTGACGAACCGCCCCTTGCCTCAGGGCCATAAGCCTGGCACTGTACAACCTGCTTTCCATCCGCATAGGCAGCTTCGGCAATAATGATAGTTCCCATAATAACGCCCTGTCCGCCGGAGCCTGTCATTCTGATCTCTGTCTTAGCCATTATTTGTCACCTCCGACCTTTTCGATAATCTTCATATACATATCCGTGTATTCTTCCTTGTTATCAACCCGTGAAAGTTCGCCGATAAGGATCTTTCCTTCAAGCTGTTCAGGAGTCATCTTTGCAGCGGCCTTAACATCAACGGCATTATCCTTCTGCCAGCTGAGCATCTTGACAGAGTCTCCCTTTTTGTTCTTGCGTCCATAGTATGTAGGGCAAACTGAAAGTCCCTCAATCAGTGAGAAGCCATGATGTTTGATACCTGCCTCTATGAGTTTGATTGCCTGCTGAGCATGATAGGCTGTGCAGCGGCCGGTAAAGGTTGCACCTGCAGCCTGAGCCAGCTGAGGAATATCAAAGTTGTAGTCAATATTTCCATAAGGAGCGGTAGTTCCCTTTTCGCCATGAGGTGTAGTAGGAGAATACTGACCGCCGGTCATACCGTAAATATTATTATTAAATACAATTACAGTTAAATCTATGTTCCTTCTGCAAGCGTGAATAAGATGATTGCCTCCGATAGCCGTAGCATCACCGTCTCCGGTTATTACAATTACATTAAGCTCAGGATTTGCAAGCTTAACACCCGTTGCAAATGCAATTGCACGTCCGTGGGTTGTATGTAAAGTGTTGTAATTCATGTATCCCGCAGCTCTTGACGAACATCCGATGCCGGAGACGATAACAACTTTGTCCGGATCAAGGCCGCAGTTTTCAATTGCCTGTGCAACATCTCTCATTAATATTCCATGGCCGCAGCCGGGGCACCAGATGTGAGGGAGTCTGTTAACACGCATTGTTTTTTCAATAAGTTTACTAGGCATATTAATATACCTCCTTTACTTTTTCTATTACTTCCGAAGGGGTAATAGTAGTACCGTCGATCTTTCCCAGGAAATCCACCGGAACTCTTCCCTCTACAACTCTCTGTACTTCAAGGAGCATTTGTCCGTCATTATGTTCCGCAACGATAATCTGTCTCAGATGTTTATTATCTTTGATAATTTTTAAAAGAGCTTCTTCAGGGAACGGCCATACCGTAATAGGTCTGAACATACCTAACTTAACAAAATCCATCTCCTTTGCATCCTCAATGGCGCCGTGTACTGCTCTGGCAGTACCGCCGAAGCAAATTATCATGGTTTCGCAATCATCACAGTCAAACTCTTCCCATTTTTCTATGCGGTCTCTTCTCATTCTGATTTTGTCAAGAAGTCGTCTTTCCTGAGAATCAGTGATATTGTTATCATTTGTCGGGAAACCGTCAAGATCATGGAAAAGTCCTGTTACATTGAACTTATCACCCTCGCCGAAAGGTGCATATTCAGGAACATAGTTACCCTCCTGAACAGCATAAGCAAGTGTTCCGTTGAAGTTTCTGTCAATTCTTCTGTTGGAAATAGTAAGTTCTTCAGGTGGAATAAGCTCGCAGCCTTCCCTGAGGTGTCCTATAATTTCATCCATAAGGAAGATTACAGGAACTCTGAATCTTTCTGCCATGTTAAATGCTCTGACACATTCGGTATAACATTCCTGAACTGAAGACGGTGAAATAACAATAACAGGGTGATCTCCGTGGGTACCCCACTTAGACTGCATCAAATCGCCCTGTGATGGTGACGTAGGAAGGCCTGTCGACGGACCCTCTCTCTGTACATCAACGATAACAATAGGAATTTCCGCTATTGCAGCATATCCTATATTCTCCTGCTTCAGTGAAAATCCCGGGCCTGACGTTGCAGTCATTGCTTTAAGCCCTGCAACGGAAGCACCCAGTGCAGCAGCTATGCCGCCGATTTCATCCTCCATCTGTATAAACTTACCGCCTACCTGAGGCAGTCTTAATGCACTTCTTTCAGCAATTTCTGTGGACGGAGTAATAGGATAACCTGCGTAGAATCTCATTCCGGCTGCAATAGCACCTTCAACACAAGCTTCATTTCCTTGCAGCAATTGAAATCTCTTTGCCATTATTCTCCCTCCTTCTCAATATAGATAGCATAATCAGGACATCTGAGCTCACATAATCCGCATTTAATGCAAGCTTCATCATTTACAATCTGTACCTTGTTGTGAACTATCTTCAAAACATCTTTGGGGCAAAATTCCGCACAAATACCGCATCCTTTGCACCATTTTGGATTAATAACCAATTTCTTGTTATTTTCCATTTCATTCACCTCGTAATTGTATTTAAGTATTATCACAAGTCCAATGATACCATATATTGTTGTCTTTTCAACATTTTACGAGAAAAAGCACTTTTTTTGTACAAAAAGCCTTTTTGTATTAATTTATACAAAAAGGCTTCTGATTTTGTTAGCTGTTGTAATCTTCTTTGGTCAGTCTTATAGTTATCTCTGTATTAAGTTTATATGCCGGATATGGCTGGTATTCTCCCCTTTTCTTACTCCAGTATACTTTTTTATGTTCTTCAAATATTTCTTCATCAGAAAGGCCTCGTCTTATGCCGTCAAATATCAGCTTACGTTCTGCTTCAGCTGCGCGTATGTAGCTGTCGAAATAATCGTCCATCATATCTTTCCTCAGAACTCCAAAATGAGGAACAATTATATAGTTTACTTTAAGTTTTTTAAGCTTACCTGCAGATTCCATGCTGTCATCATAACTTTTCAGTATTGAAGGATACATAAGGCCATCGATGCTTATTACCCCGGTGGACTCGCTGGCAAGAAGAATTTTTTCCGGCTCAAGCAAATAACTCATTGAACAGTCCGTATGACCTTTGGTTTCATAGGCGGTTATTGTTTCTTTTCCCAGATTGATGGTGTCGCCGTCTTTCAATATCACATCTATTCTCAGGTTATCTGCCTTGATTTCAACATCGCTGCCGAACTGCTCCGCAGCAGCCTTTCCGAGACTTACCATGGTATTTCTTGCTCCGGAGCTTGCAAATACCTCTGCCGCTTTTTTGCTTCCGCATACCTTTGCATGAGGCCATTCATCCAGAATATAAGGGAGCGCTCCTATGTGATCATAATGGGTATGTGACATGAATACATAATCCACTGTCCTGTTTTCTCCATCGAGCACTTTGTGAATGTTCTCTATGAGCCTGTCACTGAAACAGGCCATACCGCAGTCATAAAGACCTGTCTTTTCACTTCCCAGGATAAGTATTGCCTCTCCTCCGCTTCCGCCGGTTACCCTTATCAGAGGTTCGGGAAGATTGAAAGGATCATATTTTTCATCGCCTACATCTTGTTTTGATTTCTTTTTGATATAAAAGAAATTCCCGATTATCATAGCGATTATAATAAATCCAAGATATCCTTCCGCCGGGAACATATATGCGACTACATTTTTAAAGCCTACGAGCCCCAGAAGGAAGGCTGCAGCTGCAGCGCAGATTACAATTCTGCTCTTCTTGGGTCCCTCTTTTATTTTAGTGGTAAAACCGTAGAAATTGCTTGTGGCAGAGGAATAAATTGAGGCAAAAAGTATGACCGAATATATCAGGCCGGCAGCTTCTGAATATCTTGTGGAATATGCCAGCATAGGCATATCAGCCTCCTGTGCAAAAAGCATGTCCATCTGAAGGACATTTACTATTACAAAGGAAAGGAGTCCAAGAAATATGCCTCCAAGACCGGAGCCAACAAGAGCCGCTCTCTCAGATCTGGCGTTTATTGATGAAGTTGCAACAATAGGTATCATTGCAAGAATGTTATAAGATATGTAAAGGCATGAGGCCAGAATCCAATTGCCTGCAATAGGAGAAGGTTTAAGTCCCTCTGTGGGAACTGCTGCTCTATCCCCTGACATTATAACCATAAGGCTCACAACTATAACTGCAGCAAAGAGCACCGGCATTATATACCTGAACACCTTTGAAATACGCTGAAATTCCCCCAGTACCGTAACTACAACCAGAAGGGCTATGATTATTCCCCCTATAGCCGGGCTGATTCCTAAAAGCTGGTTCAGCATTGCTCCGCATGCGGCGGTCATATTTATTAAAACGGTAAAAAGTATTGCGGCCATAAACCAGCTGACTGCCTCAGAAATTTTTTTATTATTTCCCGGCACGATTATTCTCCCCAGTTCATTGGTGCCCAGCTTTCTTGCAATATAAGCAGTCATTGTGCCGAGGAGAACGAATAGAATTCCTGTAAGAAGCACACCGATACGGCCTTTGGAACCGAAGACGCCGAAAAATTGCCAGATTTCACGCCCTGACGCAAAACCGGCCCCCATTATCGCACCGACGAACATGAGGGCCACATTTATAACATTAAGATTTACTTTTTTATTTTCCTCCATCTGAAGACTCCTTCGAAATTCTGTAATATTTGAATTCTCCGTAGCTGAAAAACGCCAGTCCTATCCATATTATGGCAAAGGCAATAAGCTGAACATATTCAAAAGGCTCTTTAAAGAGGAATATACCAATTATAAGAGAAATGGTCGGAGAAATATACTCTGTCAGCCCCAGTGCAAATAGATTGATTTTATTCGCTGCATTGGCAAACATGCCCAGAGGAAATGCCGTAAACAGGCCGCAGAGCATCAGCAGCCCGTACTTGTACATCTCCCCTTCTCCAAGTGAAGCCAAAGCACCCTGCCCGGTTGCTTCCAGATATATGACCACAGCAAGAGCAAAAGGTGCAAGGAAAATAGTTTCGTACAGAAGTGACAGTATCGGAGGTTTATTAAGCCCCTTCTTCACTGCTGCATAAACAGAAAAAGTAACCGCCAGACTCAAAGCAATGAGAGGTACCTGTCTGAAGTATATAATTATAACAGCAACACCTGCCGCTGCAAGGGCCAAAGCGATCTTTTTGTATTTATTGAGCTTGTCCTTAAAAATGATAACTCCGAAAATACAAACCATCAGAGGCTCTATGTAATATCCTATGCATGTCTGAATTACATAATCGGCGTTAACTGCCCATATGTATATAGACCAGTTGGCCGTAATAAGAATGCCTGCAGCAATATATGTCAAAAGCAGCCTTCTGTCTTTAAGGGGCGCAATTATCTCCTTAAAGCTGAACTTAAACAAGGCGGCAATGAGACACACCACTGCCACCAGCAGAATTCTGTAAAATATTATAACTGAAGATTCAATTGGACGAAGCCATTGCCAGTATATGGGCATTATACCCCACCATATACTGCATATGACTGCAGATGCAAGACCCTCTTTATACTGCTTCAATGAATCTGTTGCCAGCTGAGGTTCCATTTACTCTTTATCCTCCGAAGCATCTCTGGATTCACTCTGAGTTTTGTATGCCAGATTCTTTATTTCTTCTCTGTTTGCATTTAAAGTAGTGCCGATTTCCTCAAATGTATGAGCCAGATTAGTATACATTTCACCGAAATACTTCATATTGAGCTCATCCATTTTTCCCTGCATGTCATAGAGGATCTTATCCACATAGTCATAAGTCTTCATTTTAAGCATCCGCGCATTTACTTCAGCATCTTCAAGGATTTCACCGGCAAGCTTAGTTGCTCTTTTGGTTATGTCATCGGTTTCGACCAGATAATCGGCCTGCTTCTTTGCCTCACGTATTATTCTTTCATACTCAGTCTTGGCATCTGCCAGGATTCTGTCTCTTTCCTCTCTTATCCATTTTGCCTGCTGCATGTCATCAGGCAGAGAAAGTCTGATGTCTTTAAGAATGGCAAAAATCTCTTCAGATTCCAGAACGACCTTGTTGGTCAGAGGCACTGCAGTAGCTCCCTCTAAAAGATCTTCTAATTCATCCAGTAAGTCTAAAACTTTTGTAGTATCTTCCATTTACTTGCCCAATTTCCCTTTCATTATTTTTAAGATATAAGGAGGAACAAGACATTCACCGTCTCCTCCCAGTGAAATGACCTGCTTGGCCATCGTTGAACTGATAAAATCATATTTTGAATCAGACATAAGAAAAACAGTCTCAACCTTGTCTTTGTATAAATACTGATGCAGCTGTGCCATCTGCCTTTCCAGGTCATAGTCTGATACGCCGCGAAGCCCCCGTACAACCACGTTAAAGCCATTATTGTTAACATAGTCTGCCAGAAGTCCGTCGCACATGTCCACGGACACATTGGTCAGATGCTTTGTCACCTCTTTTATCATGTCCATGCGTTCTTCAAAGGAAAACATTGTTTTCTTTTCCAGATTGACAACAACACCTACAACAACTTCGTCAAAAATATTAGATGCTCTTTCGATGATGTCCAGATGTCCTAGTGTGAGAGGGTCAAATGACCCTGCATATAAAGCTTTTGTATTCATTTTTACCTCGGATTTCCGCAAAAATATCTTCTGTTATTCTACCACATTAACAAATCCTATTCAACCGTATATTGTTATTGCAACTGTTCCGTAAGTTCTTTCCTTTATCAATTGGAAACCGCATATTCCCTCACAGAGCACATCCTTGACGTTGTGTTCCGCAATTATTATACCTTCTTCAGCCAGAAGGTCATATTCTCTTATTAACTCAAAGCACTTATCATAAAGGCCTTCTCTGTAGGGTGGGTCGAGAAAAAAAATATCGATCTTTTCGTCTTTTTCTCCCAGCCTGGCAAGAACTTTCTCAAAATCTCCCGGCATTACAAGAGAGCGGTCCTCAGCTCTGCACATGGCGATATTTCTCTTTATCAAGGCAAGGCTTTCTCTGGAATTGTCCCCGAAATAGCATTTTTTTGCACCTCTGGAAAGTGCCTCAAGGCCGAGATTCCCTGTTCCTGCAAATAAATCAACACACACTGCGTCTTCAAGATTGCCTGCTATTATGCTGAAAACGGCTTCCTTTACCTTTTCGGTGGTCGGTCTTATATTATAGTTTTCAGGCATTTCAAGACGTCTGCCCTTAAAATCTCCTGTTATTATTCTCATATATAAAGCTTCCTTTTACTTATAAAATTTTTTTAAAATCTTATAATATTTATATTACCCTAAATCAAAATTAAAAGCAAACATATCTTTTCCAAAGAAGGCCAATGCCGCCATTTATTGCATTACATATAAACTTCGGCCTGTGCCAAACTAGTAATGTAATAGGAGGTGAACAAAATGTCATTACAGGATAAGATGAATGTTAATGCTAAACCTGCATTGAACAGCTTAAAGACAGAAGTCGCTAACGAGCTTGGTTTATCTAACTACGAACAGGCTGACAAGGGAAACTTGACTGCTAGACAAAATGGATATGTAGGCGGTTATATGACCAAGAAGTTAGTTGAAATGGCTGAAAGACAGTTAGCCGGAAAATAACCTATAAGATTGGATAAATTCAAAAAGGCCGTGCCGGGGATTTCTCAGCGCGGTCTTTTTGTCTCTAAAGTCTCAGCTGTATCTTATCGCCGAACATCTTCTTCACACGCTTCTTAAGCTCTGCATGTTCCGGCATTTCAAGCTCGGGGTCTTCCTCTATAAGTCTTCTTGCCACATCTTTTACTTTTTCCACCATGTCGGCATTCTTTACAAGGTCAGCAATATTAAGCTCCGGCAGGCCGTGCTGGCGTGTGCCGAAGATTTCTCCCGGCCCTCTAAGTTTAAGGTCCTCCTCTGCGATTACAAATCCGTCTTCCGTAGAACACATTATCTCATTGCGTTTCCTTGCTGTCTCGCTGTCGGTACCGCATATGAGAATGCAGAATGACTGATGTCCGCTTCTGCCGACGCGGCCCCTCAGCTGATGGAGCTGGGCCAGTCCGAACCGCTCGCAGTTTTCTATAACCATTACTGTGGCATTTCCCACATCTATTCCTACTTCAATTACAACTGTTGAAACGAGAACATCAATGGCGCCTTCTGCAAAGCTCTCCATAACAGCGTCTTTATCCTGCTGCTTCATACCGCCGTGAACCAGGCCGATTCTTAAGGCAGGGTATGCCTTGCAGAGCTCTTCATATATTTCTTCGGCAGATTTACAGTCTATGTTTTCGGATTCTCCTATAAGCGGCGCGACCACATAAGCCTGCCTGCCCTCTTTTACCTGCGCCTCAACGAAATCATAAATCTTTTTGCGGCTGTCCCGATATCTTAAGAAAGTTCTTATAGGCTTTCTGCCTGCAGGAAGTGTATCAATTACCGAAATATCCAGGTCGCCGTAAAGTATGACCGCAAGAGTCCTTGGAATAGGTGTCGCTGTCATAACCAGAATATTAGGGTTCTCGCCCTTCTGCGCCAGCAAAGATCTCTGATTTACTCCGAATCGGTGCTGTTCATCGGTGATAACAAGACCCAGATTATTAAACTTCACATCAGGCTGTATCACAGCATGAGTTCCTACCAGTATATCTATGCTGCCGCCTTCCAGGGCTTCGAGGATCTCTGACCTTTCCTTTGCTCTGGTGCTTCCGGAAAGTAACTTCACATTAATTCCCAGAGGCTCGAAATGGCCTTTCAGAGTGGCCAGATGCTGCTTTGCCAAAAGTTCTGTAGGGGCCATCATTACCGCCTGAAAACCGCTTTTTACCGTCTTGTACATTGCGAGCTCAGCTACGGCAGTCTTTCCCGATCCCACATCTCCCTGCACAAGCCTGTTCATAGGGCGGTCCCTTTCCATATCTCTTTCAATCTGACCGAATGCTTTCATCTGCCCTTCGGTCAGTGTGAATGGCAGCATATGGAGAAATGGCTTAACAGAAATACCTCTGCCCACGGATACTCCTTTATATGTTCTTTCTCTGTCCCACTTAATATAAAAGAGGCCGCTCTGCAGGATTAAAAGTTCTTCAAATACCAGACGGAAGCGGCTTTCCAGCACAGGTCTTTTTGCAATGGGAAAATGAATGTTCTCAATTGCATAAGCCGGGTCACACAGGTTGTTTTCTCTCACTATTGACTCAGGCAGCCATTCTTTTATCTGCTGTGCCGTCTGCCTTACTGCCAGCTGCATTGAGCGCATCTGACCCTGATAAAGTCCCTCTGTCAGAGGATATACAGGAAAAAGGCCCCTGATATCATCTTTATCTCCTGTTACATGAAATTCCGGATGAGCCATCTGACGTCTTCCGTTGTTCAGGGAAATTTTGCCGAAAAGTGTCAGAAAAAGCCCCGGCTTAAAATACTCCGACAAATATTTTCCGTTAAAAAAGAGTATTTCAACACTGCCTGTATTGTCCTCAGCCAGAACCCTGAGCACCCTCTTTTTGCTGTATGGATTACCGCCCAGCTGCTTGGTGACGACTCTGACTTCCAGAAGAACATCCTCATTAAAAGGCGCCTCCATTATTGTTACGGCACGTCGTCTGTCTTCATATTTTCTCGGGAAAAGATAAAGAAGATCTTCCACTGTCCTTATATTCATTTTTTCAAGGAGCTGTGCCCGCTTTTTGCCGACTCCTTTAATATGGGTTACACTGTCTCCCAGTTTCAGTTCACCTTCAGATTTCATACTCTCTCACAATCTCTATGTTTCTCTTGGCAATATTTTTTGATTTTACACCTACTATTTTAAGAATTATTTTGCATCCTTTGTCAGGAAACATAGTTCTTATCTGCTTTTCCAGATTGTCAAGCACTTCAGTGCAGTTCTTCTTTATGCTGGCTCCAAAGGACATAATAACAAAGAATTTCAGTAAGTAATGCTTTGCATCTTCACTGATAATAATATTAGATGCCAGTTCGCCGGGGGATACTTTTTGGTCTATGCCGCCGAGGATTTTTCCTCTTTCAGAGGCGCAGAAAACCTTTCCTTCGGTTTTTGAAACTGCAGCGAGTACTGCCTTTGAAAATATATTGTCATTAAGTTTGATTTTTCCGTATTCCGTACTGCGTTCAAGAGACATTTTTCTTTCTCCTTTTCACCATATATTTTTAATATATCACATTTCCGCACACTTTCCTATTCTTTTTCATAGAATATATGGGGTATATGAAAAGTGGAGTATGAGAAATGAGCGGTAATTTTCGCAAAAAAAAATGTTTTGACATATATAAAGAAACCAAGGATATAGGATTCGTGCTTCTGGTTTTCGGTGCAGTAACAATATGCGCCTTTTTCCTCCCTCCAAAAGCATGGATCATTCTCCTTGGTATACTTCTGATTGTCTGCGGTTTTACGCTGCTCAAACGCTGAAGAGCATCCCGAGCAGAAAAAAAGAACTCAACAAAATGCGAGTTCTCTCAATTCTTTTTCAAAATTAAATGGCACGGTTTACTTTATTTGATCTGATGCATCTTGTGCATACGTTAGCTCTTCTGACTGTTCCGTTTTCATCAACAACTCTTACAGTCTGGATGTTAGCGTTCCATTTTCTTCTTGTGTGTCTCATGGAGTGAGAAACGTTGTTTCCTGAAACCTGTCCCTTACCGCAAATTTCACATTTCTTTGACATCTACCGCACCTCCTTTAATATATTTAAGCCGTAGCATTTTTCTTAATTTATCTGTCCGCACTCGAACACAAGATAGTATAACATAAACAATCCGGTTATTTCAAGCACTTTTTTCTATTTTAATAATATTTTTCTGCCAGAGTAAGCTTTCCGCTGTTGCGTGTAAGATTCATGTCAATGACTCTCTGATTGCGGCTGCCTCTGAAAAGCAGTGTCAGATCTCTCTGGCTCAGAATAAATCTTCCGTCAATGAGGATATCGGTCAAATCAAGCAGTTTCTTTATCCATATGTCTTTTTCTGACATAATAAGCAGCTCCTCGTATGTATATCCCGTATATGTTACAATATTAAGGTTCCTTTTTTTTACTTCAGCTGCCAGGCTGCAAAATGCTTCTGCCTGACACATAGGTTCTCCGCCGCTGAATGTTACGCCGTCAAGGAGAGGATTTTTATCTATGGCTTCAAGTATTCTTGAAATATCACAGTCGTATCCTCCGGAGAAATCATGTGTTGCCTGGTTATGACATCCCTCACAGTTATGAGGACAGCCCTGACAGAATACCGTGAACCTGAATCCGGGGCCATCGACTATGGACTCTCTCACAACGCCGGCAATCCTGATTGTATCCCTGTTTTCTGTCATTTTAACAGCCTCCGCTTCACTCAGATTTGTTCCATATCTCCCCCATTAAGGTCATGCTTAACACGATCTCTTTCCTCTGCACGCTTGGCATTATTCCAGTGATCCATGGTTCCTACCAGATATCCGGTGATTCTTCTGATTCTTTCAAATCCCACATCCCCTTCTTCTTCTTTTCTGTGACACTGCGGGCACTCATTATCTATTATGCCTGTATAGCCGCAGCAAGGGTCTCTGTCCACAGGATGGTTAATGGAACCATAGCCTATACCGCTTTCTTTCATACATCTTACAACCTTTTCAAAGGCATCAAGGTTTTTAAGGGGGTCGCCGTCAAGCTCAATGTAGGAAATATGACCTCCGTTGGTAAGTTCATGATATGGAGCCTCCAGCCTTATTTTCTCAAAGGCATTGATATCAAAGTATACAGGAATATGGAAACTGTTGGTATAGTACTCCCTGTCAGTTACTCCCGGGATTACACCGTATTTTTCTCTGTCAATCCGTACAAAGCGGCCTGAAAGTCCTTCTGCAGGTGTGGCGATAAGGGACCAGTTAAGGCCAGTCTTTCTCGCCTCCTCATCCATACGTTTCCTCATATATCCTACGATTTCCAAACCGAGATTCTGAGCTTCCTTTGATTCACCGTGATGAACACCCAGAAGGGCTTTGAGACATTCTGCCAGCCCGATAAAACCTATAGTAAGGGTTCCGTGCTTTATGACTTCCTCAATTGTATCTTCCGGGCCCAGTTTTTCGGAATCAAGCCATATTCCCTGCCCCATAAGGAATGGGAAATTCTTTACTTTTTTCTGTGACTGAATCTTAAATCTGTCATTAAGCTGATCTATGGCAATATCAATAACCCTGTCAAGTCCCTCAAAGAACATGTCCACATCACCTTTAGCTTTTATAGCAAGTCTTGGCAGATTAATGGATGTAAAGCTGAGATTGCCTCGTCCCGTAACAATTTCTCTGGTTGGATCATACACATTACCGATAACACGGGTTCTGCAGCCCATATAGGCGCACTCCGTGTTAGGGTCACCTTCAACATAATACTGCTTGTTAAAGGGCGCATCAAGGAAAGAGAAGTTAGGAAAGAGTCTCTTTGCCGATACTCTGCATGCCAGTTTAAAGAGGTCGTAATTCGGGTCTTCAGGGTTATAGCTTACACCCTCTTTAACTTTAAAAATCTGGATCGGGAAAATAGGAGTTTCTCCGTTTCCAAGGCCTGCCTCTGTTGCAAGCATTACGCTCTCCATTACAAGTCTTCCCTCCGGAGACGTATCCGTTCCGTAGTTAATGGAACTGAAAGGAACCTGTGCTCCTGCTCTGGAGTGCATGGTATTAAGGTTATGTATAAGTGCTTCCATGGCCTGGTAAGTCTTTCGCCTGATTTCTTTATCGGCAAATTTTGTGGCCTTTTCCTGCATCTTTACCGCTTCTGCTTCGGGAACAATTTTTTTCAGCTCCTCAAGTTCGATTTCCTTATAATTGTTGTCCCAAGCCATACATGGATAAACTCCATACTCTTCTTCGATTTTCTTTCCGAGAGCTTTCATTCTGTCAGTACCGTCTTCTGTGTCCTCCAGGAAATCAATCATTTTACCCAGATTGGTCAGATACAGTTTTTTGTACGTCTTTTTTACGCCGGGAGCCATGCTGTAGTCAAAATTAGGCACAGATTGTCCGCCGTGCTGGTCATTCTGATTTGACTGGATAGCAATACAGGCAAGAGCAGCATAACTCTCAATATCATTGGGCTCTCTTAAATGTCCGTGTCCTGTTGAGAAACCGCCTTTGAGCAGCTTCAGAAGGTCAATCTGACAGCAAGTCATAGTGAGAGTATAGAAATCCATGTCATGAATATGAATATCACCCTGTTCATGAGCCTTTACATGTTTAGGGTCAATGACATACATCTTGTAAAATTCCTTGGCACCTTCCGAACCGTATTTAAGCATGGTGCCCATGGCTGTATTACCGTCAATATTGGCATTTTCACGCTTGATGTCGTTTTCTTTAGCTTCTTTAAAGGTAAGATCCTCGTAAATTTTCATCAGCTTGGTGTTCATGTCCCTTACACGGGTACGTTCCGCCCTGTAAAGTATGTACTCCTTGGCGGTACGCGCATGACCGCTTTCAATAAGGATTTTTTCTACAGCATCCTGAATCTGTTCGACAGTAGGCACACTGTTATGGCAGACTTCCAACAGATAAAGCTCAACCTGCTTTGCAAGGTACATAGCCATTTCCCTGTCGCGCCCGCCGAGAACCTGTGCCGCTTTAAAAATAGCGTCTGCAATTTTGTTAACATCGAAATCTACTGTTCTGCCGTCTCTTTTTACGATTTTCTTAATGCTATCCATATTGACATGTTCCCTTCATTTTTTCAGTATTCCCACTATATGTAGTGGTTGCAGTAAAAATATACTACTAAATGGGACAGGTGTCAATAAAAAGTTAGATTAACTAAGAATTTTTTTGAGCAAAATATTCATCTCTTAGCATAGACATAAGGTGCAGATCTACGTATTTTCCGTCTTTCTTGCCTCCATGCCTCATTATTCCCTCGTACTGGAACCCTACCTTAAGATACAGATTCGCCGCAATTTTATTGTCCGTAAAATGATCAAGGGTAACTCTTTCTCTGTTCATCTCTTCAAAAGAAAGCTTAAGTGCGGCGCGAAGAGCTTCCTCTCCAAAGCCCTGGCCTCTTATGGCTTTATCTGCTATATATATTCTGGTAATGTCCAGGGAATCATAATGATTGTCAATATTGCTTATGTAAATCCTTCCTATAGGCTTTTCGTCATTTTTTCTGCAAATTGTCAGCTGAAGCTTGTCATCATCGTCCTGACGACAGATAAATTCCGTAACCACTTCTTCATAATCTCTGTCTTTGTTTATGGTAAAAAACTCGGTAACAGAATCCATCTGCTCCCACTTGGCAAAATATTCACAGTCATCGAAGGTGCTTTCCCGGAGAAATATTCTCTCTGTTTCAACTTTCTTCATTTTCTTCACTTCCCTTTTTCACATATTTATGGTATATTTATTCTGGAATTTTTCATTTTCATTATAGTATAAAAAAAGGTGAATTGGAATGAGTATTTTTAAGAAGAAAAAATTATTAATTATAATTGCAGCAGTCATTGTTATTATCTGCTGTATTGCAGGGGGATTATTTTATTTTGGCCTTAATGGCGATAAAGAGCCATCCCTTGAAGAAATTATTGACGAAAAGCTCGCCGCCTATGAAACCGATCTTGCGGATTCTCTTGAATCAATGGAGACAAATGATGATGTTGCGTCTTATCTTATCAACTGGGGTAAGAACAAGAAAATCAATGTTTCTCAAGACAGCAGCGGCAATGTGATTTTTTCTGTAAGAGCTGCCGAAGAAAACAAGAACGGGCAGCCATGTGTGAT
>SAMEA3663072__coassemble_783_pt1 | contig 17892 bp, 16 predicted proteins | sample SAMEA3663072__metabat2_low_PE_011 | metagenome-assembled genome bin SAMEA3663072 (sample SAMEA3663072) | pig gut metagenome | biome: pig gut; feature: pig-associated habitat; material: faeces | place: France | collected 2012 | reverse complement strand
CAGAAAGAAAGTGGGCATAGTATGTGCCCTTCAGCATAGTCCGAAGCTCTGCATTCTTGATGAGCCTACCAGCGGACTGGATCCGCTGATGCAGAGGGAGTTCTTTGACATACTCAGGGAAATGAACAGGAAAGGAATGACGGTTTTTCTGTCCTCTCACATCCTGTCGGAAATACAGAGAAACTGCACCCGTGCAGCCATAATCAGAGAAGGCAGGCTGATTGCTTGTGACAGCGTGGAATCTCTGGCTAAGACCAGCGCTAAGAGAGTAACCGTCCACGGAGATGTTTTCCTGGGAGGGCTGACGGATGTAAGGGATGTACAGCATTTTGAAGGCGGTGTGAATTTCCTTTACGGCGGTGACATAAAAGAACTGCTGACGGTACTGGCAGCAGGGCGGGTAATTGACCTCTCTATAGCAGAGCCTGACCTCGAAGAAATATTCATGCATTATTATCAGGACGAACCGCAGGATATGGCAGCATTAAAGGGAGGTGAGCAGAATGACACTCTTTAAACACGAAATGAAACAGTCGAAGCTTTCACTCATAACCTGGACGGCTTCTATCGGCTTCCTTATGGCCACATGCGTTCTGCTGTTCCCTGAAATGAAGGGAGAAATGGACAGCGTAAGCGATATGTTTGCATCCATGGGCAGCTTTTCGGCGGCTTTCGGTATGGATAGAATCAGCTTTGGCAGTCTTGACGGCTTTTATGCCATAGAATGCGGAAACATTCTGGGACTGGGAGGAGCATTCTTTGCGGCCTACTGTGCGGTTACGATTCTTGCCAAGGAAGAAAAGGATCACACTGCAGAGTTCCTGATGACACACCCGGTGAGCAGAGTAAGCATAATAACGGAAAAACTGGCGGCGGTTTTAACACAGATTGTTATTATGAATGTCCTTACGCTGGCAATTTCCATAGGCTCCATGTACATCGTGGGCGAGGAGATTCCGTGGAAAAACATTTTGCTGATGCATCTGGCATATTTTCTTATGCAGCTTGAAATCGGAGGCATCTGCTTCGGCATTTCAGCTTTTGTAAGAAGGGGAGGAATCGGAATCGGACTTGGCATTGCTGTAATGATGTATTTCCTCAACATCGTGGCCAACATTTCAGACAAAGCTGAATTTGTAAAATACATTACACCTTTCGGATTTTCCGACGGTGCTGATATAATCACAAACGGCGAAATAGATGCTTTAATGGTATGTATAGGTATGGCTCTTGGAATCGCCGGAATCATTGCCGCCTACATAAAATACACTAAGAAAGATATTAACCCTTGACCTTACACCTACCGGAAGGTATATAATCGGACAAAGCAGTATAGAAAGCATAGGAGGTATTTAATTTATGCTCAGAATAGAACATCTGACAAAACAATACGGAGAGAAAAAGGCGGTTGACGACTTGTCGCTGCACATAAAACCGGGGGAAATTTACGGTTTTATAGGACATAACGGAGCCGGCAAAACCACTACCATAAAGGCATGCTGCGGAATTTTGCCTTTCGACAGCGGAGAAGTTTATATCGGCGGCAAATCAATTAAGGAAAGCCCACTGGGTTGCAAATCCATGCTGGCATATATTCCGGACAATCCGGATTTATATGATTTTATGACTGGAATCCAGTATCTGAATTTTGTTGCGGATATTTTCGGTGTGAGCGCATCCAGGAGGGAAGAACTTATCCACCTTTATGCGGATACCTTTGAACTTACGGAAGATCTGGCTCAGCCCATAAGTGCATATTCCCACGGTATGAAACAGAAGCTTGCAATTATTTCGGCCCTTATCCATGAACCGAAGCTTATTATAATGGATGAGCCTTTCGTTGGTCTTGATCCTAAGGCATCACACCTTCTAAAGGAGATAATGCGTAAAATCTGCCACGAGGGGGGAGCTATTTTCTTCTCAACTCACGTCCTGGAGGTGGCAGAAAAACTCTGCGATCAGATCGCCATCATCAAAGGCGGCAGGCTGATAAAATCCGGGACTATGGAGGAAGTAAAGGGAGATGAATCCCTTGAGTCCGTATTCCTTGAACTGGAGGAAAATCATGGTTAGAGTTCTTATAAAAAAGCAGCTGAGGGAGCTGGGCGCGTTTCTCTTTCAGAGAGGGAAGAAGGGGACACGCCGTTCAGGAGGTACATTGGTTTTATATGTGCTTCTGATGGTTTATGCTTTGTGTGCAGTAGGCTGGCTCTTTTATATGATGGCGGCAGAGCTGTGCGAGCCCATGGTAAATGGGGGACTTGGATGGCTCTATTTTGCCATAATGGGCATAATGGCCATAGTCGGGGGCGTATTCGGCAGCATTTTTACGGCATATTCAAGTCTGTACAGGGCAAAGGACAATGATCTGCTGCTGTCGATGCCTGTTAAACCGTCGGCACTTTTGCTTGCAAGAATGACGGGAACTTACTTGATGAGCCTGGTGTTCACTTTGGATATTATGGTTCCGACCATCCTCGTATACAATATAAAAATCCGGACCGGGCTCTGGATGCTGGCATCTGAGATACTGGTAACGATTTTAATTTCAATTTTTTCCTTGACCCTTTCCTGCATACTGGGATGGATTATAGGACTAATATCGGCTCATCTCAAAGGCGGTATCAAGCGTTTTATCAGTGTGGCAGCAACATTGGGCCTGCTGGCAATTTACTTCTATGTGTACACACGTGTATATCGTTACCTTCAGCTTATGGTGGCCAACGGAGACAGAATCGGAGATACGGTAAAGAAAACGCTTTTCCCCGTATACCATATGGGGCTTGCCTGTGAAGGTAAAGGCATGTCCCTTGTTATATCCGCGGCCATTGTACTGGCCATATTCGGCCTGATTTACTTTGCTCTGTCAAGGAGCTTTATAAGAATTGCAACGACAAAGAACAGTTCGGTTAAAGCGAAGTACAGAGAAAAAACCATGAGGTCAGGTTCTCAGCCGGCGGCCTTGCTTAAAAAAGAGGCAAAAAGGTTTACGGGCAGCACGGTGTATCTTGTCAACTGCGGTCTGGGTACCGTTTTATTCCTTATAGGAGCAGCTGCAGTAATTATTAAGGGTGATTATCTCAGAGGACTCATAGCTCAGATTACACAGGTGTTTCCGGCCACTCAGGAGGTGATTCCTCTGCTGCTGGCTGCGTCCCTGGCTCTCATCTGTTCTATGAATGATATATCGGCACCGTCTGTTTCTCTCGAGGGGAAAACCATCTGGATTCTGCAATCAATGCCTGTTTCCGCCTGGATGGTTCTCAGGGCCAAGCTGGTTTTTCATGTGCTGATGACTGCTGTTCCCGGGCTGATATGTGCGATCTGCAGCTCTGCGGCACTTGGCCTTGACTTTGCAGATACGGCACTTGTGGCATTGTTTGCCATTGCTTTTGCAGTATTCGGTGCGGCAATGGGATTGGCTATGAATCTTAAAATCCCTAATCTTGACTGGGTAAATGAGGCGACGGTAATCAAACAGAGCCTTCCCGTGATGATAGGTATCTTTGGCAGCTGGCTGGCGGTTCTGATTCTGGCAGGCTTATATTTCCTGTTCGGTCGTATTATGCCTCAGCTGGCTTATCTGGCGGCAGCTGCGGCTATTATTGCTGCTGCAGCAGGATTTATTACAGCGTGGATCAAGAAAAAGGGTACGGTTATTTTTGCAGAACTTTGACAGGAGAGTGGAACATGAGTGAGAGAAAAACAATAATCCAGATAGAACATCTCAGCAAAAGCTTCGGAGATTTAAAGGCCGTTGACGACCTGAGCTTTAACGTTAAGGAGGGCGAGCTTTTCGCTTTTCTGGGAGTAAACGGTGCGGGAAAGAGCACCACAATCTCCATAATGTGCGGGCAGCAGACCAAGGACAGCGGAAAGGTTTTCATAGGCGGAAAGGATCTTGATGAAAGCACTGAGGGTATCAAGAGGGAGCTTGGAGTTGTTTTCCAGAATTCTGTGCTGGACAAGGCGCTTTCCGTCAGAGACAATCTCCGGTACCGGGCAGCCCTCTATGGAATTACAGGAGCGGTCTTTGAAAAGAGACTGGCTGAGCTGGCTGAGCTTCTTGACTTTGCAGATCTGATGAAAAGGACAGTAGGAAAGCTCTCCGGAGGACAGAGAAGGAGAATAGACATAGCAAGGGCACTTCTCCACAGCCCTGAAATTCTCATTCTTGATGAGCCCACCACGGGACTGGATCCGCAGACCAGAAAGCTTTTGTGGGGCGCTGTTTCAAGGCTCAGAAAAGAGCAGAATATGACAGTTTTTCTCACAACCCATTACATGGAGGAGGCAGCAGACGCCGACTATGTAATTATTCTGGACAGCGGAAGAATCGTGGCGGAGGGGACGCCTCTTCAGCTTAAGAACAAATATACGGGGGATTTTATAACTCTCTACGGGGCAACGGAGGATGAAGCAAGACTTCTCGGGACCTCTCCCGAAAAGATTCCGGGAGCATACCGTATCGAAGTGGAGGACACGGCCCATGCAACTGAGCTTATAATAAAGCACCCTGAAATTTTCAGAGATTATGAGATTACCAAGGGGAAAATGGACGATATTTTTCTTGCGGCAACGGGCAAAAGGCTGACAGGAGGTGAGAACGGTGAAAGAGCTTAAGGCGCTTATAAAGAGAGACACAAAGCTGTTTTTTAAAGACAAGGGTATGTTTTTCACATCCCTGATTACGCCCGTGATTCTGCTGGTTCTGTATGCGACCTTCCTTGCCAACATATACAAGGATTCGTTTACAGGCGCAATTCCGGCGGCTCTTCCTGCAGATGATGCTCTTATAGACGGCTGCGTAGGAGGCCAGCTGTTTTCATCGCTGCTGGCAGTATGCTGCGTGACTGTGGCTTTCTGCTCCAACATGCTTATGGTTCAGGATAAGGTGAACGGCAGCAGAAATGACCTGACTATAACGCCGGTCAAAAGCTGGACCCTTGCAATGGGATATTATCTTTCCACGCTAATTGCCACCTTGCTTATTTGCTATGCGGCTATGGGTGTATGTTTCATATACATAGGCATTATCGGATGGTACATTACGGCGGCTGATGTGTTGTTCATTATGCTGGATATTTTTCTGCTTTCGCTGTTTGGAACAGCCTTGTCGTCAATTATAAATCTGTTCCTGTCCACACAGGGGCAGATTTCGGCAGTGGGAACTGTGGTAAGCGCAGGTTATGGTTTCATATGCGGTGCATATATGCCTATTTCACAGTTTTCCGAAGGACTGCAGAAGGTTCTGTCATTCCTTCCAGGCACTTACGGCACTTCGCTCCTGAGAAATCACGCACTTCGCGGTGTATTTGAGGAAATGGGGAATGAGGGATTTCCTGCTGAGGTTGTGGAGGCCATCAAAGACTCCATTGACTGTAACCTTTACTTTTTTGATGATAAAGTGGAGATCGGCACCATGTATGTTATCCTCGGAGTAACGGTGGTGGTTCTGATAGGGGTTTATGTGGTAATCAACGGGCTGAAAAAGGAACGGTAGGCTTTAAAATTTTTCATAGAATATTTTCAAAAAAATGCTCCAAACTAAGTGTGAATGAAGAAAGGAGTGTTTTTATGAAAAAGAAGACTACCATTATCGTAATGATTTTATTACTTGCCTTGTCTATGATCATGTCAGGCTGCAGAGGCAACAACAATGATGTCAACGACAACACGCCGGGTACCAATAACAGTATCAATGATAATAACGACACCAGAAGAGGTGACTTCGGGGAAGACCTCAACAGAACCGGGGACGATATCAGAAATGATGTGGATGATATTTTCGACGGTGATGAGAACGACAACCATGATACCGGCATTAACGACAGGGATAATAATAAAGTCAACGGTGCAGCATAAAAGCATTGAATCATTAAATTGTTAAAGCGGGTCTCCTTACATTGCATTTTGACGCAGGGAGACCCTGACTTTTTCTCAGACTTGACTTAGGCGCCGGCGCAGAATATACTTTACTTATGAAAAGAGAATTACAGAGAATTACAGGAACAATTGAAAAACATCAGAAAGGTTTCGGCTTCATCCGTCAGGAGGAGGGAGCCGACTTTTTCGTGGCACCGGACAAGATGGCAGGTGCTATGAACGGTGATACAGTAGAAGCTGAAGTGCTTCCTCCTTATATGACAAGACGATCAAATGAGGCAAGAGTTATAAAGGTGCTTGAAAGGAAAACAGCCGAAGTCGTGGGAACCTTTGAGAGGCATAAGCACTACGGCTTTGTGGTGCCCGATGACAGGAAAATCGGAGAAGATGTTTTCATCAGGAAAGATTTTTTCAGAAATGCCCAGACCGGAGACAAGGTTTTAGCCAAAATTACCGCATATCCCGATGCAGCCCGCAGTCTCGAAGGTAAAATTACTGAGGTTATTGCAAGAGAGGGGCAGCCGGGTGCCGATGTTCTCAGCCTTATAAGGGCTTACGGCCTTTTTGAAACATTCCCGAGCAGGGTAAATGCAGAAGCAAAAGCCCGCTCAAAGGAACAGATTACCGAGGAGATGATTACAGAGAGCGGCAGACTTGACCTTCGCGGCAAGAGGATATTCACCATAGACGGACCTTCCGCGAAGGATCTTGATGATGCCGTTTCCATAGAAATCCTTCCAAATGGAAATTACCTTCTGGGGGTTCATATTGCCGATGTGAGCCATTATGTCACCGAGGACGGATATCTGGACAGAGAGGCACTTAAAAGAGGTACAAGCGTCTATTTAATCAACCGGGTGGTGCCGATGCTTCCGAAACCTCTTTCCAACGGCAGCTGCAGCCTGAACCCGGGAGAAGACAAGCTGACCCTTTCCTGCATTATGGAAATCGACGGGGAAGGCAAGGTAGTTGACCATTCCATAAGGGAATCGGTAATCAGATCCGCAGCAAGGCTGGTCTATGATGACGTTTCCGACATTCTGGAAAAGGACGACCCCGAGCTAACAAAAAAATATATCGATATAGCAGATGACCTGAAGCTTATGGGAAAGCTGGCCCACATACTGCGGCACAGGAGAAAGCAGAAAGGCAGTCTGGATTTTGATATCTCAGAGGCCGTAATAACTCTTGACGAAAATGAAAATCCCGTTTCAGTAGAATTAGAGGAGCGCAGAACCGCCAACCGTCTTATTGAGGAATTTATGCTGGCAGCAAACGAAACGGTTGCAGAGCACTTCTTCTGGCTCAACTATCCTTTTGTGTACCGGATTCATGAAAAGCCGGATCCCGAAAAGATTATGGATCTTAAGACATACCTTATGAACTTCGGCATCAGACTTAAAGGCAGCGCAGACAATATATATCCCAAGACTCTGGCTGACATAATAGCAGATATAGAGGATAAGCCTTACGAAAGCGTAGTCAACAGGGTAATGCTGAGAACTATGAAAAAAGCCTGCTACAGCACGGAGTGCCAGGGACATTTCGGCTTGGCATTCAGGTATTACTGCCATTTCACTTCACCCATAAGAAGGTATCCTGACCTGATTATACACAGAATAATTAAGGAGTCCATTACCGGACGCATGACCGAGGAAAAACTGGCAAAATACAAAGGTGATACAGAAAGGGCAGCTGATATTTCATCAAAGACTGAAAGAAAGGCCCAGGAACTGGAGCGGGAAGTTGACAAAATGAAAAAAGCTCAGTTCATGGAAGGCCACATCGGTGAGGAGTTTGACGGCATCGTAAGCGGAGTAACCGATTTCGGCGTTTACGTGGAGCTTGCCAATACCATTGAGGGCATGGCTTTCGCGTCAGAACTTGCCAGACCTTATCAGCTGGGCGAAAAGGTCAGAATCCGTGTTATGGATGCAAGGCCGCAGGAAAGGCAGATAGATTTTAAGATTATATAATTAAAACAGCCCTTAAGGCTTCTTATTGCAGACATTGTATATGATATGTCCGATTTCGGCGGTGAAAATGCGCTTTGATGCCAGATCTTTAAGAGAAAGCATACCTGCAAGCTTTTCGTTTTCAACAACGGGCAGACGGCGGACTCCAAATTCAGACATTTTCAGCGCGGCATCGTGGATGTTATCCTTCGGGGCTGCACAAACTATATTGCGGCTCATGATATCGTCCACCGTCCTGACCTTACCGCCACCTGCAAGGCCGCACCGCATGAGGATATCACGGTCAGTCACAACGCCCAGAAGATGTCCCTGCACATCGCATACAGGCACAATCCCCACATCTTCGGCGCGCATAATATTCACTGCGGCAGCTGCCGGACTTCCGGATTTAACCCATGTCACCGAAGTTGTCATCAAATCCTTTACAATCATAAAAACGGTCCTCCATGTAATATAGAGTGACCGTTTTTTTGCAAAAATATTACTTTCAAAGTTATGACTTGAAAATATTAAACAGATCTTGCCCGATCAAGCTTCCAGAAGGATTTGGATAACAGAAGCAGGACCGCATACATTTCCAGCCTTCCCGTTATCATCAGAACGCACAGGAAAAACTGAGAAAAGGGACTGAACATGCCGAAATACCCGGTGCATCCTGCCTCACCCAGAGCCATTCCTGTGTTTGAGAAGAAACCGATAGCGGTGGTCATAGTGGTCTCCATGTCGAAGTTATTAAATGAAAGCATGATGCATGAGAAGAAAAATACTCCGAAAAACAGGAGAATATGAGTGGTAATGGAAGATACCTTGTCCGCCGGAACAGCTTTTCCGTCTACAACCACAGCCTTTACCGAATGCGGATGAATCTGCCTGAAAATTCCCCGTTTTATAAGTTTAGTAAAGATTGCAAAGCGGATAACTTTCATGGAGCCTGACGTTGACATGGAGCACCCTCCTATAAACAGCAGGGTGAACAGAATAACAATGGCAAAGGTAGGCCAGTCTGTATAATCACATACATAATATCCCGATGTGGCAATAAATGATACAACCTGGCACAGACTGTCTTTTACAGCCTGCCAAAGGCTTGAATATGTTCCTGTCAGCTTGAGGCTCAGAGCGATAAGAGCCGTGGCGACACCGATTATAATAAAGAAATATCTCGTTTCTATATTGGCAAATGCTTCTTTGAACTTTTTCTGACGAACCAGAAAATAAATGCAGAAGTTCAGTGAGGAAAGCACTGTAAATACAAGTATAACCATTCTGACATACGTGGAAGTAAATACGGCCTTAGTATCAGATGTTATGACCAGACCTCCCGTGCTTACGCTGCTGAAAGTGTTGATAAGAGCATCAAACCAGTCAAGAGGTCCAAGGGCCAGCAGAATAAATTCAATTACCGTAAAGGCGAGATAAACCAGGTACAGAAATTTTCCTGTATCTGAATATCTTGCATCAAGTTTTGCAATAGTCGGGCCTGTAGTCTCAGCCGATGCGATTGACTGGCCGCTTATTCCGAGAGCCGGGAAAAGGGAGACCACAAAGACCAGAATTCCCATTCCCCCGAACCAGCTTGCAACGGCTTTCCACATCATAAGACATTTTGGCATTGTGTCTATATCAAAAACCGAGCAGCCGGTTGTGGTAAAGCCTGCAACTGACTCGAACAAAGAGCCTATAAGAGAATAATCCATGCCCCCGAAGTAGAAAGGCACTGCACCCAGCAGTGAGCAGTAGACCCAGCTCATGCAGGCAATAAGCCATCCTTCATGAAATCTCAGACGGATTTTACTGAATCTCAGCTGGGTAAGAATTACAAATCCCACAGAAACACAGACCAGAGAAACTAACAGCAGTGTTCCGGCAGGCTTCCATTCGCTGAAGTACATGCCTATACCTGAGCACACAAACATTCCCACACCTTCAGCCAGGGTGAGAAAACCAAGTATTTTGATATACATTCTGTAATTAATATGCATTATAATTACCTCTAAACACGGTTAGAATTCCAGTAGCGTCTCGAAAACAGCATAAACACGGTGAACAGCTCCAGCCTGCCTGCAATCATAAGGAAAGAGCAGACATATTTAGAAAAAGCTGATAGAGCGGAGTAGTTCATTGTCGGCCCCAGAAGTCCGAATCCCGGACCGATATTGCCCAGGCAGCTTGCAGCTCCCGAAAGGGTGGATATGAAGTCCATATTGTCCACAGAAAGAAGCAGCGTTCCTGCAAAAAGGACAGCCAGATATGTAAATATAAAGTTAGTGATCTTTATTATTACATCAGAAGGAAGCTCTTTTCCGTTAAGGGAAAGAGGGACAACTCTGTTTGGATGAACTTTAAGGGAGAAGCTCCTTCTGAGAAGTTTCATGCAGACCAGTATGCGCACGCATTTGATGCCGCCGCCGGTGGAGCCTGAGCAGCCGCCGAAGAAGAACATAGCAAAAAGAACCATCTTGGAGAAGGTAGGCCAGAGTTCAAAGTCATCGGTGGCAAAACCTGTGGTAGTATTAATGGATGTTACCTGAAAGGCTGCACTGAGAAGGGTTCCGCCCACATCACGGAAACCGTCTGCAATGGTGTTATATAGGAAAATAGCTGCAGCAGCTATGCCCATTACCGTGAGATAAAATTTTGTTTCATCATCGCGGAAGATTGATTTAAGGCCGTGTTTCTGTATGATACCCACGTAGTAAAGGTTGAAATTCATACCTGCCAGCACCATGAAGACTATTATTACAATCTGAATGTAAGGACTGGTAAAGTGGGCCACGCTTGTGTTGTAGTTGGAGAATCCTCCTGTACCAACTGTTCCAAAAGTATGAATGAAAGCATCATACCAATTCATGCCGCCTATTCTGAGAAGTACTGCCTCAGCTGCGGTGAGAGCAAGATAAAGTCTGTAAAGGCCCTTGGCAGTATCGGAAAAATGAGCTGTCACTTTATCTTTAATGGGTCCCGGAGTTTCGGCATATGCCACCATCTGTCCGCTGATGCCCAGGACGGGAAGAAGAGCCATTACGAAAACTATAATTCCCATGCCTCCCAGCCAGTGGGTGAATGAGCGCCAGAAAAGAACCGATTTGGGAAGGCTTTCAATATCCGTAAGAATAGAAGCTCCTGTGGTGCTGAAACCGGAGCATGATTCAAAGAGCGCATCGGCAAAAGACGGAATTGCCCCTGAAATAATAAAAGGCATTGCACCGACAATGGAGCAGACAAGCCACGTCAATGACACAACAAAAAACCCGTCTCTGGATTTGAACTTTTCTTGAGAAGGTTTGAAAGCAATTCTTATCATGACGCCTGCAAGGACGCAAAATGCAGCCACTGCAGCAAATGCACAGGCAGAGGCTTTTTCCCTGTAATAAAGCGCCAGAATGAAAGGTATTGTCATGGCAGCCGCCAGAATCAGGAGAACGGCTCCTTCAATTCTGACAAAATCTCTATATTTGCCGCGCATTGCAGCTCCTTTCCGGCTCATGTGCAGTAAGCATTATAAAAATGCCTTTCTGGCCGTAAATAATTTTTCAAGCTCGCCGATATCGGAGAGCAGACAGAAGATGGTAACCTTATCATCTTCAAGTATTTTAGTATCGCCGTTAGGTATGATGACCTGCTGACCTCTGTGTATTGCCGCAATGAGAACCCCGTCAGGAAGATCCACATCTTTGAGAGGTACATTTGCCAGTTTCATATCGTTTGTGGCGATGATTTCCATAATTTCAGCCTGTCCCTGTATAAGGAGGGAGGCGATAATCTTCTTGGAGCCCTGAACATAGCGCAGAATGGTGCTGGCAACAATGTCAAGAGGGTTTAAGGCCATATCTATGCCCATTTTTTCGATAAGATCCTTGTAGCTCTGGTGGCTTACTTTAGAGATAACATCCTCTACCCCCCGCTGCTTTGCAATGAGAGCCAGAAGCAGATTTTCCTCATCGAATCCTGTGGCAGCCACAAAAGCATCCATTTCATCCAGATTTTCTTCCTCCAGAAGGGTGGTGTCGGTAGCGTCACCGTGGAGAACCATTACATCGTCAAGGTGTGTGGAAAGGTAATAGCAGCGCTCCTTACTCTTCTCTATGAGCTTGACCGCAACGCCGAATTCCGCCAGCTTGCCTGCAAGATAGAAGCCTGTTTTGCCGCCGCCTATAATCATCACCTTCTGAAGATTAGTGTATTTTCCTTTTTCGTGAACTTTTTTATGGAGCTCTACGATTTCGGATTTTTCACCGATCATGTAAATGGTGTCATTGGCATCAATTACAGTCTGGCCGTGTGGAATTATGATTTTGCCGTTTCTGGAGATGGCAACCACCAGCATATTGGTAAGAACCTTGCTTACTTCAATCATTGAAAGGCCGATGAGCTTTTTGTATCTATTTACCTTGAACTGTACAAGGGAAACTTTGCCGCTTGAAAAGATTCCGTTGGTAAGGGTGTATTTTTCAACGAGATATTTATAGATTTCTTTAGTGATGGAAAGGTCCGGATTTACAATGTGATCTATATTCATGGTTTCCATGATAAAATCCATCTGATTCATATGCTCAGGATCCCGAACCCTGGCAAGGACCTTGGAACAGCCCAGCTTCTTGGCGAAAGAAGCTATGACGATGTTCTGCTCGTCGTTGTCGGTACAGGCGATGAGAAAGTCAAAGCTTTCGATGCCGTGTTCTTTCAGAAGGCTTATCTGCTTTGCATTTCCCGCAACAGTCATAACATCGTACTGATTGCTTATTTTGTTAAGAACAGCTTCGTTTGTGTCAAACACGGTTATGGCATGGTCGCCGCCTACGAGCGCATTTATTACTTTAAGGCCAAGCTTGCCGGCCCCGACAATTGCAATCCTCATAATTTAAAATACCTCACAATATTTTTAGATATACACTTCATTTTACCACATTATATAAAATTTGCAAGTATGCCGCTTTTATTGTACAATATGAAAACAGAAAGAAAATCAAGGAGACATACAGTGAAAATAAAAAGATTTGTAGGCGGGGGCCTGGAAAGCAACGGTTATATTATAAGCAGCAGAAGCAGGGGCGGATGTTATATCATAGATCCGGGATATGAACCGAAAAGATTCATAGACTATGTGGAAAGCGAAGGTCTGAACCTGCTTGGAATAATTCTCACACACCATCATTATGACCATGTAGGGGCTGCGGCAAGACTGAGGGACTATTTTGACGTGCCGGTGATGATGCACGAAATCGACTCTCTCAGGTACAGAGGAAATGTGGACAGATATCTTAATGACGGAGATCTGCTGGATCTTGACGGGGAAACTCTGCGGATTTTTAGCACCCCGGGTCATACGAGAGGCTCGATCTGCATACTTTCAGAAAAAAGCAAGGTTGTTTTTACGGGGGACACAATCTTTGATACCGACCTGGGACGGACAGATCTTGAGGATGGTTCTCCTGATGAAATGAAAGAATCCTGCCGCAATGTAATCGACAGGTGGTCAAACGAATATACCATCTATCCGGGTCACGACGGTTCCGCCACCATGAAGCAGGTGAGGAAATACAACCGGGAATTTCTGGACTGCCTGAAATGAAACAGAGTAAAGAGGGGACAAGGAAAGTGAATGTTTTTAAACTTAAAGATTCGCCTGAACTGAAAAAGATAAAGTTAATCGCACTTGATCTGGACGGTACCACCCTGACAAGGAACGGTCTTACACGCCGCACCAGAGAGACGCTTGAAGAGGCAGTAAGAAAGGGAATAAATGTTGTAATTGCAACGGGAAGACCCTATTCTGCCCTGCCGGAGGCGGTTAAAAATATAAAGGGCCTTGAATATGTGATAATCTCAAACGGCGCCCACATAGTGAGACCGCTGACAGGAGAATTTCTTTATTCAAATTATGTGGATCGTGATGCCATTCTGAGAGTAAGGAAAATGCTCATGAAAAGGGAATTTCCTGTGGAGGTGTTTACCGGGGGAAGAGCTTACGTCGATAGAAAACTCTATGAGGATGTAAAGAAAAAAGGTTCCTCTTATCTGTCGGCAAAATACATATTGAGAACCAGGGAGCCCGTAGATGATATTTACGATTTCTGGCTGAGCCATGCAGATTCTATAGAAAATGTAAATATTCAGTTTGAATATCAGCAGGACAGGGCGGAGATGAAAAAACTCCTTGAGAAGGCCGAGGGAATAACTCTCACTTCATCCACCGGCCACAACCTGGAGGTAGGCGGGGCGACAACCAGCAAGGCTTCAGCTCTTGAGGAAATCTGCCGGATGGACGGACTTTTAATGGAAAATGTTATGGCCTTCGGCGACAGCCCCAACGATGGTGCTATGATAAGAGAGGCAGGAATCGGAGTGGCTATGGAAAACGCCACCGCCGACATCATTGCTGATGCTGATATTACAGCACCGTCAAATGATGATGAGGGGGTGGCATACACTTTGCGCATGCTCCTTCTGGGAGGGAAGGACCCTTTGCAGGAAAAGGTATATGAACATTGAGAAAACACCGATTTTGCCGCAGATTTCCACTTGCCAAAAGAACATTTGTTCGCTATAATGTAAATATGAGGCGGAGAATCCGCTGAGAGAGAGTGCAAGGGGGCATGTACCATGAACCGGGATATGAAGTGCGGCGCAGAGAGAAGCGGTGAAAACAGAATATATATGTGCATAGATTTAAAATCTTTTTATGCATCGGTGGAGTGTGCCGAGCGGGGACTTGACCCTTTTACAACCAACCTTGTGGTGGCTGATCCGGAGAGGACAGATAAAACCATATGTCTTGCAGTCTCTCCTGCCATGAAGAAACTGGGAGTGCCGGGCAGATGCAGAGTCTTTGAAATCCCAGCGGGGATAAAGTACATCAAGGCACGGCCGAGGATGCAGCTTTACATCGAATACTCCGCGGACATATACGAAATATACCTGAGATATATAGACAAAAGTGATATTCATGTTTACTCCATTGACGAGGTTTTCATGGACGTGACCGACTATCTGAGCCTTTACGCAATGAGTCCCGGACAGCTGGCGCAGACCATAATGAATGAAATCCTCAGAGAGAAAAAAATCGCTTCTGCATGCGGCATAGGAACCAATCTTTATCTGGCCAAGGTGGCTCTTGACATTACTGCCAAACATTCCGAGGGCCGAATAGGAATTCTCGACGAAAACGACTACAGGGACACCCTATGGGATCACAGGCCCCTTACCGATTTCTGGCGTATAGGCCGCGGCATATCCGAAAGGCTGGCAAAGTATGGCATATATACCATGAGGCAGATTGCTCAGGCAGACCCTGAGGTGCTCTATAAGACTTTCGGGGTAGATGCGGAACTTCTCATAGATCACGCATGGGGAAGAGAGACGGTGACCATGGCCGATATCAAGTCATATGAGCCTAAGGCTCACAGCATAAGCAGCGGTCAGGTGCTTGCTTCCGATTATCCTTATGAAAAAGCAAGGCTTGTGCTCAGCGAAATAGCCGACGCCCTGTGCCTTGATCTGGTAACAAAAAGGCTTATTACAGACTCCCTGCATCTTTATGTGGGATATTCCAAAAAGGACGGAATTACGCCTGCATCAGGAACCATAGGGCTTCCTTTTTCCACGGCATCTGCTGAAATCATAAGAGAATACGCGGACAGACTTTTCGGCAGAATAGTCAGAAGAGATGCCGGGGTAAAGCGTATTACCCTGACATTTAATAATACGGTCAGCGACCGGTGCTTTCAGTGCAGCATGTTTGCCCAGGCGGATGCTTTAAAAGAGGAAAAACAGATGCTCACTGCAGTTGCCGACATAAAGGAAAAGTACGGTAAAAACTCTATATTCAAAGCCATGGACCTTGAGGAAGGAGCCACAGCTATAGAGAGAAACGGACAGATAGGAGGACACAGAGCGTGAACAGGCAGGACAGAGCCAAGCAGTTTATGCCTTTTGCCGCCCTGAAAGGATATGAAGAGGCGCTGAAGGAGAGAGAAAAACGCACAGAGCCGCGTATAGTCCTCGGTGAGGACGGAGCCGAAGAGCTGGACAGGAAGCTCAGAAGCCTGTCTATAGGCAATTCAGTCCGCATCCGTCATTACCGCAGACGGTGCTATGCTGTAACCGAGGGCACGGTGGAGGACATTATGTATGATAAAAGACAGCTGAAGGTGGGAAAGGAAGAAATAAAATACGATGACATTGCAGATATTGATCTGCTATGAGAATGCGGGGCGGTTTTATACCGCCCATTTTTGCAGGCAAAATAAAGATATTGTTGACAAATAATGAAATATAATCTAAAATTGTAAAAAAATACTAAAAACGTATTTCGTAAATCTCACAGGGGAAAGAGGTGAGATTTGAACACAAGACAGACAGGAGCCCTTGGGGAAACACTTGCAGAAATACTGCTGCAGGAAAAGGGATATAGAATTCTTGCAAAAAACTTCCGCTGCAGGCACGGCGAAATAGATATAATAGCCGAGAGGAGCAGCATCATCGCATTCGTTGAGGTTAAGACCAGGCTTTTTGCATCATATGGCAGCGGAGCGGAGGCTGTAATTGAAGCCAAGCGCCGGAAGATAAGAAAATCCGCGTTGTGCTATCTTGCCATGTGCGAAAGACATTTTGAAGCCGTAGACTTTCAGGTGATAGAGATCAGTGCTTTTCACCTTGAAGGTCTGGAATTCTAGGGAGGTGAGATTATGCTTGCTGTAACAAGAACAGCGGCTCTTTCGGGGATTGAAGGAATAAGCGTCAAGGTAGAGGTGGACTCAGGACCCGGCCTGCCGTCTTTTAATGTCATAGGCCTTGGAGATACGGCGGTGAAAGAGGCGGCGGACAGAGTGAGAAGCGCCATAGTAAACAGCGGTTTTGAATATCCACGGGGCAGGGTCACAGTGAACCTTTCACCGGCGTGGATACATAAGAAAGGCAGCCATTACGACCTTTCCATGGCTGTAGGTGTCCTTGCGGCACAGGGGCGGATCGGAATAAAAGATACGGAGGGAAAAGCCTTTGTGGGAGAGCTGGCCCTTGGCGGGCAGGTCAGGGGAGTTAAAGGCATTCTCCCCATGATAAGCGGACTTATGGGTCAGATAAATGAAATATACCTTCCGGAGGAGAATTGCCGCGAAGCGGTCCTTGCGGCTGCAGGCCTTGGCATCAGGATAGCAGGGGTAAGAAATCTCGCCGAGACAGTGGATATGCTTACAGGTAAAAGTCCTGTAAGATATCGTACAGAACGAGACGTACAGCTTTACGGAAATGAGGTACAGGACCTGACAGGTAAAAAGTCAGATGACAGTCACATTGATTTTGCCGATGTAAAAGGTCACTGGGCGGCAAAGGAGGCCATAGTCACTGCAGTAGCAGGAGGCCACAGCCTGCTTATGATAGGGCCGCCGGGTACAGGCAAGACCATGCTGGCAAGAAGAATTCCCACGATTCTTCCGGAAATGACGCCGGAAGAACAGCTGGAGACATCTATGATCTACTCACTTATAGGAAGGCTCAGCAGCCAAAGACCTATAATAAAAGAAAGACCTTTCAGGCAGGTAAGCAGAAGGACAAGCCCTGCAGCTCTTCTGGGAGGCGGATATGAGCCCCTGCCGGGAGAAATTTCCCTGGCCTGTAACGGCATCCTGTTTATGGACGAGTTCCTTGAAGCTGACAGAGCCCAGATTGAACTCCTTAGAAAACCTATGGAGGAGAAAAAGATAACCATAATAAGAAGATCCAAGCCCTATACATTTCCCGCAAAATTTACACTTGCAGCGGCGGCAAACCCGTGCAGATGCGGATATCTGGGAGATCCGGATCATCAGTGCACATGCTCACAGACGGAAATTGACAGATACAGGAGCAAGCTGTCGGGCCCTATCTGCGAAAGAATAGATATGTGTATTGAAATAAGCCGGGTGAACTACAAGGCACTGACGGAAGCAGAAAGCGCAGATTCGGCTGAAATGAGAAAACGTGTTACGGCCGCAAGAGACATCCAGAGGGAAAGATTTAAGAACATGACCTTTGATACCAATGCCATGAT
>SAMEA3663072__coassemble_712_pt1 | contig 22655 bp, 16 predicted proteins | sample SAMEA3663072__metabat2_low_PE_011 | metagenome-assembled genome bin SAMEA3663072 (sample SAMEA3663072) | pig gut metagenome | biome: pig gut; feature: pig-associated habitat; material: faeces | place: France | collected 2012 | reverse complement strand
ATTGTAACACATATTAAACAAGAACGAAACACAGAATTTAGTCTGTACTATTTTATAAATTGTTTCATACTTAAAGTCAAAATTATATTGAAATTTCAGCATTTTTACTATATACTTAATTCTGGACTATTAAATATATAAAAAATAAAACAAAAAAATTTTTTTGTAGTTTTTAGGGGAAATAATATGAAAAAGAAAAATTCAAGGAACACTAAAGGCAAAATCGTCTCTGCAGCCTGGCAGCTTTTTTACCGCCAGGGCTATGACGACACCACAATAGACGAAATCGTTGAGGCCTCAGGAACATCACGGGGATCCTTCTACCATTATTTTGAAGGAAAAGATGCCCTTCTCAGTTCTCTTTCCTATCTCTTTGATGAAAAATACGAGGAACTTATGGAAACTATGGATACAAATCTCTCTCCTATAGAAAAACTCATTTTTCTCAATCAGGAGCTCTTCGGCATGATTGAAAACACTGTCTCCGTTGATCTTCTCTGTCAGCTCTTTTCATCTCAGCTCATCACCAAGGGAGAACGTCATCTGCTTAACACCAATCGCACATATTACAAGCTCCTTCGCCAGATTACCATTGAAGGACAGGATCTGGGATTATTTAAGGAAAATCTCTCTGTCAATGATATAACAAAGGCCTACGCTATGTTTGAGCGCGGCCTCATGTACGACTGGTGCCTCTGCAACGGTGATTATTCCCTCTGTCAGTATTCGGCAATGATGCTGCCTCTGTTTCTGAACGGGCTGTGCAGGTAAATCCGGCCTTTATTGATAATTGCCGGTGTCAACAGCCAGATTATGCAGCCACGAACCTCTTTTCACCAGCACAAATCCTATAATACACTTAACCAGATCTGTAAGCTGCGATATGAGATAAAGAGGCACAATAGGCATCATGGTAAAACGGCTCAGGCAAAAAACTATGGGTATAGCAAAGACCCACATAAACCCGCTGTCAAAAAGGAAGGTAATAAGTGTCTTTCCTCCGGATCTGAGGGTAAAATACGCCGCATTGACAAAGCCGAAGACAGGCATACAAAGTCCCACTATCCGTATAAAAGATGCGGCAAGGGCCTGAATCGACTCCGATGTGTTATAAATCTGCGGAAAAAGTGATGCCAGGCTGAACATTACCAGCCCTGTGATAATGCAGCAGAAGACGGAAAATGATATAAGCTTGGTGTCTTCATCTCTGGCTCTTTTAAGATCTCCGGAGCCCAGTACCTGTCCGATTATTATTCCCGTGGCATTGCCCATGGAAATGAAAACCACATTAAATACATTGCTCAGTGTGTTGGATATGTTCACTGCCGCCACCACGTCAAGGCCACGGACAGAATAGCACTGGGTAAGAACGGCTACGCCCAAGGCCCACAGCACTTCATTGATAAGCAGCGGAACTCCGACTCTGAAAATATGTGCAGCTACGTTTTTTGGTATGCGGAAGCTGCTGTATGCTCTTACAATAAACGGATTCTTTTCATGATTTCTGTGTGTCCATAGTGCTACCAGCGCCAACTCTACAAATCGTGACAAGGATGTGGCAGCAGCGGCTCCCACAACTCCGAGAGCCGGCGCACCGAATTTGCCGAAAATCAAGACATAATTAAAAAACAGATTGACACACACGGCTGCAATACCCGCAGCCATAGGAACAACCGTCTGTCCGGTCTCTCTCAGAGTACTGGAATAGACCTGGGTCAGTGCAAAGGGTATCATTCCTATATACATAACCTTCATATACTCTTCGCCGTACTTAAGTGTTTCGGCAAGGTTTCCGCCGCCTTCTCCTTCATGGAGGAAAGCGGATATAAGATTATCTCCGAAAAGCACCAAAACAAGCATACACACGACAGTTATGGCAAAACAGCTGAGGATCTTAAATCTAAAAGCGTTTCGCACACCGTCATTATTGCCGCTTCCGAAATACTGTGCGCCCATAATGCCCGCCCCTGCGTTGGCTCCTATAAGGCAAATAAAAAAGACAAACATAAACTGGTTGACTATGGCGACTCCCGACATTGGTTCTGTGCCTATCTGTCCCACCATTATATTATCCAGCATGCTGACAAAGTTTGTAATGCCGTTTTGTATCATAATGGGTACTGCTACCAGCAGTACCCGTTTATAAAATTGTCTGTCACCGATAAATCTGTTCATAATTTTACACCGGCCTGTCTCTCCTGGAGGCCCTTTTTATCATGCCAAACACAATGAAGTACATGGCAACAACAAATATTACAAAAACCGTTGTGGCCCGTTTTGTTCCTATCATGCAGCATGAGTCATAGAATCCATGAAGGAAAACCGCAGCAGCATATCCCAGGGCAATGTTCACCTTTGAAGCAAATGACTGTCCCCGGCTCTCACACAGTTTTGCACGTCCGTAAAAGACGCCCATGAACACGGCAAAACCCAGGTGTCCCGGTACCGCCAGCAGAGCCCTCGGCATAGCCACCGAAAGCCCATAGGTAAATACATATTTAATGTTCTCAAAGGCGGCAAATCCCAGTGACACGAATACAGAGTATACAATTCCGTCAAACATATAGTTAAAGTTCGGGTCCCTCCAGGATCTTCTCCTGAGGAAGAAGAGTTTTGTCCCCTCCTCAACTACTGCCACTACAAGGAATGCCAGAATAATTTGATAATTAGGATCATTTTTGCTTACCGCAGCATCAAGTATGGTGTTTCCTATCATTTCCAATACCATTGAGGCAAGGGCAGCCCATACCCCGGCCAGAAGCAGCGACCAGAGCAGGTATCCCGGTTCTTTTTCTACTGTATCCATTTTGTATATGTACTTTAATAGGAAAAATGCCGGCAGCACAGCTGCCAGCACATATATCAAAAGGATACTCATAATCGGACTAAAAAATATCATGCATACATCCTTTCTTTTTTTCCGTTACTTACTTTGTAATTACTTCAACACCGCCCATGTACTTTCTGAGAACTTCAGGGATTACGATACTGCCGTCAGCCTGCTGATAGTTTTCCAGCACTGCTGCAGTAGTACGTCCGATGGCCAGACCCGAACCGTTTAATGTATGAACGAATTCCGGCTTTCCGCCCTCTCTCCTGAAGCGGATATTGGCACGTCTTGCCTGGTAATCAAGGAAATTGGAGCACGATGAAATTTCAACATATCTGCCGTAAGAAGGCATCCATACTTCAATGTCATATGTGCAGGCTGACGAGAAGCCTAAATCTCCGGTAGAAAGTCTGACTACTCTGTACGGAATATCCAGAAGCTTAAGAACCGCTTCTGCATCAGCGGTCAGAGATTCAAGTTCATCCCAGGAGTCTTCAGGTTTACAGAATTTTACCAGCTCAACCTTATTGAACTGATGCTGTCTGATGAGGCCTCTTGTATCTCTCCCGGCAGAACCCGCCTCTGCTCTGAAGCAAGGGGTATATGCCGTGTAATGAATAGGCAGCTGATCTTCAGGAATAATTTCCTGAGCCAGCAGGTTTGTTACAGGAACTTCTGCTGTAGGAATAAGGAAGAAGTCCTTCTGAGGTACGTAGAACATGTCTTCCTCAAACTTCGGAAGCTGTCCCGTTCCTATCATTGCAGCTCTGTTTACCATGAAAGGAGGCAGGATTTCTTTATAATCCTGGTCTATGGTATGAAGGTCAAGCATGAAGTTCATGATAGATCTTTCAAGTCTTGCACCTAAGCCCTTATATACGGTAAATCTTGTTCCTGCAATCTTTCCGGCTCTTTCAAAGTCAAGAATATCAAGATCGGTTCCCAGATCCCAATGTGCCTTTGGCTCGAAATCAAACTTTGTAGGTTCTTTGAATCTCCTCAGCTCCACATTGGCGCTGTCATCCTCGCCAACCTGTACAAAATCCGCCGGGATATTGGGAACATTCAGCAGAGCATCCTTGATATCCGCATCGAGCTGAGCAACCTGCCCATCAAGAACCTTAATTTTATCCGACAGTTCCTTCATCTCTGCCATTACTGCAGAAGTATCTTCTCCGGCTTTTTTCATCTTAGGAATTTCTTTTGATACTACATTCTGCTTGTTCTTCATCGCTTCCACTTCCGCCAGGAGTGCGCGTCTTTTTTCATCCATAGGCGGAATGTTTTCTATGCCGAAGCTGCCTTTTGTTCTTCTCTCCACTCCGGCCTTGACATTTTCATAGTCTTCTCTGATTCTCTTAATGTCCAGCATTTTTCTTTCCTCTTTTCTTAAGCTGTCTGTTAGCTAAAATAAATTTCTCTTATATGTCGCATACAATTTCTGCAGTTCTTCAAGTTTGCTCTGCAATTCTATCTGAAGGTCTGATGCCAGGCTGTAGTCTTTAGCTTCCAATGCCTCTCTCGCCTGGGTTAACAGAGATTTTCTTTCCAGTGAATCTTTTGCGATATAATATTTAAGTTCGTTTATCTTTTCCCAGTTGGCCAGGTCATAATCGGTGGCATCCTCTCCGTGAAGTTTGACGCACTCTCTTACCCTGTCCATATAGTTATGAATCTCTCTGGAGTGAAGCTCTGTGCTCCACTCATTTATTATATATGTCTTATAGGACTCAAGGGACTTTTCGTTGAATACCCCGTCTCCGGAAATTGCAGCCACCTTTTCAGGGTATTTTACAAGAGCCTGGGCATTCTGCCATACAGTTGCCGGTGCTGTGCCGAAGAACCTGTCTCTTTCCTCCGGAGTGTAGTCTTCAAAGACATCTTTCTCGCTTCTGTATTCTCTGTACTTTTCCAGATAAAAGTCATCTTCACCATATTTCTTGGAAAGGGATGCTTCAAGTTCCTTAGGTGTTTTTTCGGCTTCGAGGGCATGCCTGATTCCGTCGAGCATGGCCATATAGCTTGCTGCCAGCACCAGATAAGTGTTGCTCTTTGGATTCGGGGCTCTCAGTTCAAATCTTGTCGCCATAGGGCTCTTTTTGTCCCGCACAAGTCCAACGAGAATTGTCCTGTTTCTGGAAGGCTCTGCGGCACTATGTCCCAGTGATGTTACTATGCATACAGGTGCTTCGTAACCGGGCTTCAGCCTGTTCAGCGAATCGGTGCTTGAGCTTACAAAAGGATTTATGGCTTCGTAGTTCTTCAGAATTCCCATCAACCCTCCGAATCCTATAGGGGTCATAAATTCTTCATCAAATGCCGCCGGGGTAAACAAGTTAATTAGTTTTCCGTTTTTCAGTTTTGCCGAAACACCAAGATGGGTGTGTTCACCGCTTCCTGCAACACCTTCAATAGGCTTGGCCATAAATGTTGTATTAAGCCCGAACTGATTAAAAACGTCTCTTACAACATACTTTACCTGTTTTTCATTGTCCGCCACCTGCATTGCGTCCGAGAACTTCCAGTCAATTTCCAGCTGCTCCATTATGTGATCATGGTTGCCGGTGCTTGTGAGCTTGGATTTTACTCCTCCCACTTCTTTATGGCCCATTTCCATTTCTAGACCGTAGTAATCAAGGATTTCTATGGTTTTTTCCAACGCTGTTCTTACAGGTCCGTAGGTTCTTTTCCAGTACTGCTCCTTCAGTTCCTGAGATGTTGACAGCTGTTCTCTGTCAGCCTTGTCGTCCGGCGTTCTTACCCAAAATTCAAGCTCTGTGGCACTGGTAATCTTTATTTCCTCGATGTCATCTGCACTTTCGGCACCATCTATGTATCGGAACACATAAGGATGTGCCTTGAGCAGTTCCATAAGATCTTCTTTAAACTTCTTGACTGAGTCTCTGAGAATAACCCTGGAGCCCACCTCATTGGTATCATTGTGCACCAGAAATGCAGGTATTCTCAGAGTACCTACAGGAAGTCCGGTCCTGATGTCAACATTATCAAAGTTGTAATCTACAAACCAGTTCACCGTCATATCGGGTATCATATCAACTTTGGCGTTGTTTAACTCTGCAATTTTAGGTAAGTTTACACTGGAGCCGTCTGTCTGCACACCGTGAGCCAGCATCTCATCCATATCTTCAATGAACAGCTTTACGGGAATTCTCTCATCCGTGTCGTTTCCTGCAATATCAAGACCCGCAAAAGAAACAAACTGGACTTCCGGATGATCCCTCAGTATTCTGATAAGATCTGATTTTTCGTGTGCGTCAGCCGGTATGTTAAAAAGCATTCTGTCTAAATTAAACTCCAGCATGGTTTGCCTCCTTTTTATTTTGCAAGCATATTCAGATATTTTTCCAGTTCATCCATATATTTGCCGTAGCCTGCCCAGTCACCCTTCTTCTGAGCATTAATAGCATCCTCATATGCAGCCGATGCGGCAGCAATGAGTTCAGTTGTGGACATTTCATCTTCTGTGCTTCCCTGTTCAGAAGAATCACTGCCCGTACCCGGCGTGCTTACGCCTTCTTCGGCACCGTCTCCGAAGAGTGAAACAAGACATTCCGCCAGAGTATTTTCATAGGCTATTTCATCGTTATATGCCATAATGATCCTCTTGACTTCCGGAATAGACGAATTCTGTGCTTCAAGGTAAACAGGTTCAACGTACAATATGGAAGTGTTTATAGGAATTATAAACATGTTTCCTCTTCTGTACTTTGTTCCTGACGAGTTCCACAGTGAGAACTCCTTGGAGATTTCTGTGTTCTGGTCAATCTGAGCTTCGATCTGCTCAGGGCCGTATATTGTCCTGGACTTAGGGAACTGGTAAAGCACCAGCTGACCGTAATTTTCTCCGTCGTTTCTTGCCACCATTAAAGCAGTCATGTTCTGCTTGGACTTAGGTGTGAAAGGAATTGAGTTAAAGAACTCTGCTTTTTCCTCTCCAGGAAGTTTGGCAATGTAGTAGTTCGGTTTCATCTGCTGCTTTTCCATTCCGTAAATTTCGGAAGCGATATCCCAAACATCTTCCTTCTGATAGAACACATTTACGTCCTCCATATGGTATTTGCCGTATACACTGGCCTGAACCTGGAAGAGTGTGTTCGGATATCTTATATGAGCCTTAAGTCCTTCCGGCATCTGGTCAAAGGATTTGAACAGGGTCGGATATATCTTTGCAAATGTTTCAGCAATAGGATCCTCGTCATCTACAATGTAGAAATCCACATCGCCGTTGTATGCATCTACAACAACCTTGACTGAATTTCTGATATAGTTTGTGCTTCCTTCTCCGTAAGGCTCTGAGTAAGGATAATATGAGCTGGTCGTATATGCATCAACCATCCAGTACAGCTTTCCGTCTACAGTAACCATATACGGATCATCCTCATAGCTTAAATACGGCATGATAGTGCGGACTCTCTGCATTACGTTCCTGTTGATGATAATTCTGGAATTGCTGTCAATATTGGACGAAGTAAACATCTTCAGGCTTCCTTCCCTGATTGAGAACATGAGTCTGTTGATGAAATTCATCTTAATTCCCGCGTCGCCCTCATATGTTGTGTACTTGTTGCTGTCGCCGTCAGGATAGTCAAATTCTTTTTCACTGGTTCCTACAATTATATAGTCATTAGAAAGCTCACCGAAATAGATTTCCGGACGGTCAATTTGAATTTCGTCAACTGATGAAACCGGCGGAATATTTCCGATAAGCACATCAGGCTGTCCGCTTGCAGTTACTTTATCTACTCTTGAAAGTGCTACGCCGTAGCCATGTGTATACTTCAGATGGCTGTTGAGCCAGGTGTCATTTCCACGTTTGCTCTCGTCGATTTCTCGCGCAGTGAGGAATGTCTGTGTGTACTTTCCGTTAATCATATATCTGTCAACGTCTACATCATTGAAGGTGTAGTACTGACGGATACTCTGTGTCTGATTATAGAACTGCTGGGCAGGGTCGAAATCGTTTACACGGATATTGTTAATTGTTTCTGTATTTTCGTTAATGTCCTTGTAGGTAAGCTTGTTGTCAGCTGCAAAAGGCTTAACATCCACGTCATCCAGCTGATATGCATACTGAGTGTACTCGATATTCCTTGCAAGATACTGACTCTCTTTGTTGATTTCGTCAGGTGATACAACGAAGTTCTGAATCAGATACCCTGCGCCGGACCCTACCAGTCCCACAACTATCATCAGCACAGGAACAGAAAGAAGCTTTTTGTAATTCTTCTTCTTCATGAAAATTATGAATGCGATTGCTGAAACAATTGACAATACGCAGAGAATTCTGAGCATCCAGAGCGTAACGTTAACATCCGTAAATCCTGCACCGTAAACAGCTCCCGTGTGAGCGTGAAGCAGATCGAACTGACGCAGGAAGAAGTTTATTGCCAGCATTATAAAGAAGATGAAGCCCAGAAGAGAAATCTTTCCTGATGCGATCTTCAGAAGCTGTTTGAAATTATTATCATCAAACTGCCTTCTTGGCTTCGGATCCGACTGTCTTGCGGAAAACGCCTTGGATAAACGCGAAAACGGATCCTTTGCATCTGACTGACTCTGCTGTCCGCCGAAAGGATTAGCTCCCCCTGTGTATCTCTGCTCTCCGCCTGCAGTTTCCTCTCCGGCCTGTGCTTCAGCCTGGGTCCCTTCTTCTTTAAATACATCCGGTGTCCTTACGGTCATAAGAATAATGTAGTAAACAACAGTAAGTATAATGAAGCCGATAATTACACCTATGAGAATCTGGTTCAGCTGCTTAAGGAACTCCAGCTTGAAAATATAGAATGAAATATCCAGCTTAAAAAGCGGATCAGCTATGTCAAAGCTGGTACTGTTGGCAAATTTCAGAATTTCAAACCACAGTTGGGTCACCGCCATAAACGTAACTATTGCGCCGAACACAACGGCAAGAATTATGGTTGTCTTTTTCAGGTTCTTCAGATTTGTATCCTCTGATGATGCAATCTTTGCGAAGTAAGTCTTCTTAAGATGTGTCAGATACATTTGAACCAGTGCAGTTATAACGATAAATGTCGGTATTCCGACTGTAAGCTGAGTAACGAGCTGTTTAAAGAAGACGTTTACATAACCCATCTCTCTAAACCACATGAAATCAGTTATAAACTGAATCAGCGCCAGAAACAGAACAAGTATGAGGATAACGCTCATAATTATAATGCTGACTTTTCGCTCAAACTTTGCTTTTCCATCCATTATAAGTTTTCCTCCTTAATTTCATTTATAATCATAGCATCTCCGGAAATTTTCAGGCAGGCAGTCTGATATTTAACCGCATCTTTTCCGTCTGCACCTGCATATGTAACTCTGCAGAGAACGTAATATCCGTCTGTGCCTGTCCTGATTTCACCGATTTCAAGCTTGTTGATTCCTATAAGACTCTTATCCTTATTGGAGCTCCTCCATCCGTCATAGTAATTTATCAGAGCTTCAGTCAGTTTCTGTCCATAGGTCACTGCGTTTCCCGACTCATCTTCATACCAGTCTGAATCAGTAAATTCCTCAGCTGAAGATATCTCCTTGAAGCTATAATCTTTCAGTAAGCTGTATTTTAAGTCGGGGCTGTATACTGCCTCGCCGATAGTTTTCATATCACCTGATGCTTCTGACACAAGGCCTGCCATGTGGACATCATCCTGGTCAGCAGATGGTGCTGCAGTATCGTCTCCCTTTTCATCGCCATCCTTTCCTGATATCAGGTCAATGACCTTCAGCATTGTTTCATTGGCCCACAAGGAAATTCTGCTTTCAGGTGCTATAAACTTAATGGCAATGATTCCCCCTTCAATTATAATTAATATTATGAGAATCGTTATTACTATTTTTGCGAAAATATGTTTTTTCTCAGGTTCTTCGTCTTCTTCAGGATTGTAATGAATATTACTGTCTCCCTTTCCTGAGCTTACCTCCTGTTTTTTTTCAGCAGGAGCATCAGTGCCAGGGCTGCCGTCATCAACCAGATTCCTCGGAAAGATATCTGAATACCTGAGTTTGGTTTTACTGGGGGAAGGTGCTTCGTCTGCCCCGTCGCTTTCCTGCTTTTCAGGTTCTGAGTTCCCCTCTGCATCCTGTGCCATATCATCCTGTGCAATATTACTTAAGTCTACAGCCATAGTCACAGGCGGCATGGCCACTTCTACAAACTGAAGAGAAGCATCTGTCTGCTGCGGCTCCACATGTTCTTTGGACGAATTCTTAAGACCCGGGAAAACCTCACCTACCCAGGTGTAGTCCAGGGACTCACGCTCTTCGTTGTAGCTATCCTCCATGTTCTGAAGCTTTTCCTTTTCCTTCTTCAAAAGCTCCTGAAATGCATCAACCTTCTGGTTATATGTATAGAATTTTTCGTCACCGGCCATCTTCTCAAAAGATTCCGCAGGCTTTTTTTCTTTATCCGAATCCCCGAAAAGTTCCTTTTCCAGTTCCTCTATGGAAATAGGCTCTTCTTCCGGCTCAGGCTCCACAGGGGGTCTTTCATCATTCTGGCTGCGGGAATTGTTTCTTCTTTCGATGACACTGTCCCAGTTAAAATCAACATCCTCGGTTTTCCTTGGCTGAGACGACGGAAATCCTTCAAGATTCCAATTAAAGTCCACCGTTTCTCTTTTTGGTTCCGCAGGCTTAGGTGTTTCGGAATTCTTTAATATTTCATCTGTTCTCTTTTCGGCTTCGATCTTAAAAGGCGGGTTGAAGACCACATCATCGTATCTGGCACGCTTAGGTTCTCTCACTTCCGCTCCGCAGTGGGCACAGAATTTATCGCCTTCATACAGTTCTTTTCCGCATTTGGTACAAAACATTTCTCGCCTCCGTTTATTTGCTTAATATATTTTGCTTTTCTTTTATTCCTTTATCTGCTTTTGCAGTTCTTCTTCCGTGTAAACCCTTCCGGATCTGGCCGTGTTTGAATTATCCCGTCCGAATTTTTTCGTCGACGCTCCCTTTACAAGGCTGATTTTTTCCATTACTATTGCCTTCTCAGGATTTTCTTTTTTTTCTTCTGTTATAGCCTCTGTCTCTTCATGAAGCAGCGGCATTTTCCGGTCTTCAGCCGGCAGCGGTTTTTCTTCTGCATCTTCTTCATCTGTTTCATCTATGCGGCACATTGTTTCCCCATAGTCTCCGCGTCCTATCTGTACCCGTCCTCGCTCTATGTTTATGTTAATGGAAAGAGGGTGTTCTGTCGGTATTTCAATTTCACCGTTATTTCCTTCTTTTGCTTCATCCGCCTTTTCCTTAAGGATAGCGTCATACTCTCCCTCCATAAAGAATTCCCGCGGCGTGCTGCCGGACAGGTCCTTTTTTCCCCTGCGTTTTGCTCTGATTCCGCTTCCGGTTACAATAAGTATGATAATAGCCAGTATAATCGCAGCACCTGTTATGACCCATATGTAATTATCCGCGCAAAAATCTTCAAGCACCCCAAGGAAATCTGTCACTTTTTTCTCCCCCGTTTTGTGAATGTAGTATACGAAAGTATAACTTATATTATTATATAACAAAACGTATCTAAATGCAAAGGAAATGTGCCTGATAAACGCCTTCTTTAATTATCATTTTCACGTCAAAAAGGAGCTGCCATTGCCGCAGAAATTGCCGCGGCTGCCTGACAGCTCCTTTCTTTACCTCATGGAAAGACTAATATCTTTCGTTGCTCTGATTTTTCTGATTCTTCTGGTTCTTCTGGTTTTTCTGGTTTTTTTCATCTCCACAGTCAGTAAAATTGTTGTTATTATACCTTTCATCGGTATTTTTATTGGACTGCTTGTTTGCAGACTTGTTTCTGTTTGTCTCTTTCATTTTGAATCCCTCCTCAAAAGATATTTTGTGCATCACGTTTCAAAGTATTATAGGTAAAATGAGGTTTTCTTTTGAAAAAAGCAAATGGAAATTTTTAAAATTAATTTGAAAATCTATATTTTTTTATTGACATCAGCCCCCAAAAATGCTAATATGTCAAATGTGCCGATAAGTATGCATCTTTAGCTCAGCTGGCAGAGCACCTGACTCTTAATCAGGGTGTCCAGGGTTCGAACCCCTGAAGATGCACCACAAAAATTAGGACAGTCGTACGGCTGTCCTAATTTGTTTTTTGATTTATTTTATCTTTCTTTACCTGTTCAATATCTCCATGAACTGCTCACCTGTAATGGTTTCTTTCTCATAAAGGAATTCCGCAAGTTCATCCAGCTTCTTTCTGTCATTACGCAGAATGTCAAGAGCCTTTTCGTATTGTTTCTTTACAAGCTCAATGACCTTCTTGTCTATTTCAGACTGGGTAGCCTCAGAGCAAGCAAGAGATGTGTCTCCGCCCAGATACTGGTTGGTTACCGTTTCCATTGCAACCATTCCGATTTCATCATTCATTCCGTATCTTGCAATCATTGCGCGGGCCAGCTTTGTAGCCTGCTCAATATCGTTGGCTGCACCTGTTGTTATGGAGCCGAATACGACCTCCTCGGCGGCTCTTCCGCCTGTAAAGGTTGCAATCTTGTTCTCGATTTCCTCTTTGCTCATAAGATAATGATCGCCGTCCTCAACCTGCATGGTATAGCCAAGAGCGCCGGAAGTACGCGGCACGATGGTGATTTTCTGCACAGGGGCGGAATTTGTCTGACGTGCCGCCACAAGAGCATGCCCTATTTCGTGATATGCCACTATGCGTTTTTCCTTATCGGTGAGGATTGCATTCTTCTTCTGATATCCTGCAATTACAGTTTCAATGCTTTCCTCCATATCCGCCTGGGTTACGGTTTCCCTTCCGTCCCTTACGGCACGCAGTGCAGCTTCGTTTACTATATTTGCAAGCTCGGCTCCGGATGCTCCGGAGGCCATACGTGCAACCTTGCTGTAATCCACATTTTCGTCCATGGCAACTTTCTTGGCGTGGACTTTAAGAATTTCTTCTCTTCCTTTAAGGTCAGGAAGCTCTACAGGTACGCGACGGTCAAACCTTCCCGGTCTTGTCAGTGCCGGGTCAAGGGATTCCGGTCTGTTGGTGGCAGCAAGAATGATTACGCCGTTATTTCCTTCGAAACCGTCCATTTCTGTCAGAAGCTGGTTGAGCGTCTGCTCTCTTTCATCGTTTCCTCCAATGGTTCCTTCACGCTTTTTGCCTATGGCATCTATTTCATCTATAAACACGATACACGGAGCTTTTTCCTTGGCCTGCTTAAACAGATCCCTTACTTTTGAGGCACCCATGCCCACAAACATCTCCACGAATTCGGAACCGGACATGGAGAAAAACGGAACATTGGATTCGCCGGCAACGGCTTTTGCCAGCATGGTCTTGCCCGTTCCCGGAGGACCCACAAGCAGGATTCCCTTTGGCATTGAAGCGCCGATTTCTTGGTATTTGCTCGGGTCGTGAAGGTAGTCAACGACTTCGCTGAGAGCTTCCTTGGCCTCATCTTCTCCCGCCACATCGGAAAATTTTATTCCGTCCGATGACTTGACATACACCTTGGCATTGCTCTTTCCCATGTTGAACATCATCGAATTAGGTCCGCCGGCCTTGGACATGAACTTCCGTGACAGCATTTCTCCCAAACCGATAAAAATAACCAGCGGCAGAATCCATGTAAGCAGAATGCTCATAAGAGGCGACATTTCCTGGACGATTTCTCCATAGATTTTTGCCCCATTTTCATACAGCCGTTCAATCAGCTGCGGGTCATTTACAACACCTGTTCTGTAAATATTCTTTTCATTTTTATCTGTAAAAATAATCTGATTTTCCTCAATCTGCACCTTCCCTACATTATGTTTTTCCGTCATGGTTATAAATGTACCATAATCCACATCCTGAACCTGGGATTGGCCCATGTACGGCACCACCAGTGCATTAAACAGCAATATTACAATGAGAATAACAAAATAGTAGTACAGCAAAGGCTTTCTCGGTTTCTTTACTTCGTTCATTTTATCCATCCTTTTCAAAAAGTAATGATTTATATATACCCTGTTACTTCGATTTTAAAAGATTAATCTGAACTGAAAATAAACAAAAATCCTTACGTGTCACATTTTATTACACTTTGCTTGGATTTTACAAAAAAGTTTTGCCTTGAAGGTGAGCCTGACATCTTTTATTTCCTTAAATTGCTAATTAATCCCCTATATGGTATAATCCAAGGTAATATTTCAGCAAAGAGGAAACATGACAGATATGAACAAAGCCATAGAAATCTTCGGAAATCATATATACCGGCTGGCACGGACCAGTCCCCGCAAAGCACTGAAGGAGCTCTCCTTTGTTTACAAGACAGCCGGTCTGAAGTGCAGATACTTCCCGTCCAGGTCTCTGCTTCCTGCCAGACAGTATATGCAGTGGGCAGCAGCAGATTCCGCAGTCAGACCCCTTATTCAACCTGACCGTTCAGCGATTGTCAGCATCTACCTTCCCTGCGAGGTTCTGCACGCCATGGGAATATACCAGATGTTTCCCGAAGCTCTGGCTTGCTATCTTGCTGCAGGAGGAAGCGAAAAGTTTTTTATTGAGAAAGCTGAGGAAGCCGGTATGCCCGGTACCCTGTGCTCCTACCACAAGAGCTTTATCGGCCTTGCTGAATCGGGAGTGCTGCCGAAACCTAGATTTATTATCAATACAAGTCTTGCCTGTGATGTAAATCATCTTTCCTTCAGACGAGTGGCAGATTATTACAATATCCCTCATTTTATGATTGACGTCCCATCCCGGTACAGCCCTGAAAACCTAGATTACGTGAAGGATCAGCTGCACCGTATGGTTGATTTTATTGAAGAAAACAGCGACTTCCGGCTCAACGAGGACAAGCTTGCTGAGGCAGCAGGAAGAAGCAGACGCACTCTTGATAATTTCCGCAAAATCCTGGAACTGAGAAAAGACATATATTTATCTGACGAGATGACTTCCCATATGCTTTCCGTATTTGCCACCCACGTAATGCTTGGGTCAAAAGAAGCGGAGAAATACAGCGAAGACATGGTACAACAGCTTTCCAGGTGTCCCAGAGGGCGAAAGGGAGTCCGCCTCTTCTGGGTACATACCCTGCCTTACTGGCAGGACGGGCTGCGCAGCCTTCTTAATTTTACGGACAGATGCGAAATTGTCGGATGCGATATGGTTCTTGATGCTCTGGACGCTGACACCGGTCAGGAGGATCCTTTTACCTATATGGCGGACAGGCTCCTTCGAAACACATCAAACGGAGCAGGAGAAAACAGGATTAACGCAGTGTTAAAGTACGCAAGGGAGCTTGATGCAGACGGCATCGTCTGGTTCTGCCACTGGGGATGCAAGCAGACGGCAGGAAGCTCTTCAGCTGCAAAAAAAATACTTGAAGAAAAGGGCTTTCCTACTCTCATTTTAGATGGTGACGGCTGCAGCCGGCAGAATGCCAATGACGGACAGGCAGTCACCAGAATGGAAGCTTTTCTTGAATTGTTGGAGAAGAGAAAATGATCGGATATAACTGCAAATACGCACCTGTTGAAATTATGGCAGGTTTCGGAGAAAAATACCAGCTTATAAATAATGTGGCCGAAAATTTTGACTATTCTTCGGCCATACTTCATCCCAATATGTGTTCCCACGCAAAGGCCGTGCTGGAAGATGTCCACAGAGGCGGGTACCGGAAGCTGCTGTTTATGAACTGCTGCGACAGCTCAAGGAGAGTTTTCGATGCGGTCAGCAGAGACATGGACAGCGGAGTGGATTTCTCCTGCTGCCTGGACCTTCCTTCCTGCACTTCCTGCTGCGCTGTGGAAAAGTTCAGGGACGACCTTCTGGATTTTATAAATAGATATGAAAAAATCAGCGGCAGGACCTTTGATGTGAAACATTTTCTTTCCTCTTTTTCCTGCAGCAAAAAAGAAATAAAGGGAAAATATGTTGCTCTTCTCGGTGCAAGGAGCAATAAAACCATTGCGGAAACCGTGAGAAAATGTTTCAAAGGTATAGATGTTCTGGATCTTACATGCGCAAACAACAGGGATTTACCTCCTTTTGAAGCAGCTTCTGATGAGCCTCTGGACAGTATTATGCTTAAATACTCAAAGGCTCTCCTTTCGCAGGTGCCTTGTATGCGGATGCGGGATATAAAAGGAAGGGAAGCTCTCATTGAAAGCAAAAACTGTCTCGGCATTATTTACTGTACTGTAAAATTCTGCGATTATTATGATTTTGAATTTTCACAGCTGAAAAATAAAGGAATTCCTGTTATAAAAGTGGAAACGGATTTTACTTCCCAGTCATCAGGGCAGCTTACAACCCGGCTTGAAGGTTTTTATGAGACTGTACGCCAGAAAAGCGGCGAAGCTTTACTAAAGGATACCGGCCCGACAAAAGGAAAATTTTTCTTAGGCATAGACAGCGGCTCAACTTCAACTGAGCTCGTAGCCCTGGACCGTGATCTGAATATAGTCAAAATGGTGAAAGTACCTACGGGAGCAAAAGCAGCCGTAGGTGCAAAAAAGGCTTTGGAGCAGTCGGGGATCGATGACGGCGATATAGCATTTACAACAGCTACAGGCTACGGAAGAAAAAATATCGATTTCGCCGATTACAATGTAACAGAAATTACATGTCACGCCAGAGGTGCCAAATATCTTTACGATGATGTTACAGCAGTTATTGATATCGGTGGGCAGGACAGCAAGGTAATAAGCCTTGACGAGAACGGTCTTGTCTCAGGCTTTGCTATGAACGACAAATGTGCAGCAGGCACAGGCCGCTTTCTTGAAAACATGGCAAAGATCCTTGAGCTGGACATGGAAAGCATGTCTGAAATCGGATTGAATTATAAAAAAGATCTGAATATTTCCAGCATGTGTACCGTTTTTGCAGAGTCTGAAGTGGTTTCTCTTATTGCCGAAAACAACTCCGTCAAAGATATCGTCCACGGTCTCAACAAAAGCGTGGCATTAAAGACAAAGGCTCTTTCAGCCGGTGTCAAAGATCTGAGCGCCCTTATGATGACCGGAGGTGTTGCCAATAACAAGGGGGTAGTTTCAGAGCTTGAAAAGCAGCTCAATACAAAGATATTCATTCCGGAGCATCCTGAATTCTGCGGTGCCCTGGGTGCAGCACTTATAGCGGCGGAACAATTTAATCTGAAAAAATTTCTCAGATAAAAGTTTGTATTTAATTTTTCCTCTTTATGGTATAAAATAAAAGAAAAGCACTATATTCATATTGAACAAGGAGGAAAAGAATATGGGAGATTACAGCAAATTTATCGCTCCGGAACGCAGAAGTGTGCCGACGCCAAAGGATATGGTCAAAGACGGAAAATGTGTCTTCGGCACATTCGATAAGGAATTTGAAACCATGGATCTTCTGGGCATCAAAAATCCCACGGCGGCTCCGGATTGTTTTAAACGCCTTAAACTGACACTCTGGGAGGCTATGGAAGTGCATCTTGAGGAGGGAGTTCTCCTTGCAGTATGCTGCGATATGGGCATTTTCGGACTTACATTCCATGTTTTCTTTGATAAGCGCACCAAAAAAGTCTACAGCTTCAGCACTAACGTAAAGAGCAAGGAGACATTCATCTCCCCGAATCTCTTAAACGGTGCGGAAACAAAAGCAGAGGCTGAGAACTTCCATATTCGTTACGTAAATAACTTTCAGGATGGCTGCTGTCATGCAGAGGGTCATCACGACGGAGATGACGGCCACATTGAATACAATTTTGAGCTGAAGCGTCTTTCCAAGCCCGGAGTGGTGTCCATCCCCTTTGCAGACCCGGCAAAGCGGCATCGTCCTCTCTACTCACAGAAGGATTTCTTTAAAATCGAAGGCAGTCTCACCCTGAACGGTGAAACCTTCCACACTACCGAAAACAGCGCTGCAATTATAGATGACCATAGAGGATACTATCCGAGAAAAGCTCATTATGACTGGCTTACCACCATGGGAATTCACGATGCTGACGGAGAGCGCAAGTGGTTTGCATTTAATCTTACCAGAAATCAGTCAATTGATCAGGATAAGTACAACGAAAATCTTATCTGGTTTGAAAATAAGACCAGTCTGCTGACTCCAATCACTTTCACCAGAGACGTTCCGACTATAGATTTTAAGGATCATGCTCTCTGGCAGGTACGGGATGAGCACGACATGGTAAATATTGATTTCCATGTGGATAACGTATTCAGAATGATCACCCACGCTAAGCCTTTTGTCAACATCGAATACTTCGTTGCCTTTGGTACCCTCTACGGATATGTTCGCGACGAGGACGGCAAGAAATATGTACTTGACGGCATGATGGGCATGGGCGAAGACAAGGACCTGCTCCTGTAGTAAATTACATAATCAAAGATTTTAATGCACTAAAAAAACGAGCGTACCGTTCTTTATACTATGGTACGCTCCTTCATTTATATTGATTTTTGGTTATCTGCACCTGTTCCTAACAGTTCTTGCTCCGGATATAGGACTTTATAGCCGCCGACATAAACTCCGCCGTTCCATCCCCGGCTTTGTCCAGATTAGCCTTAAATCGTTCATCAGCGATATACATTTCTGCAAGTCCGGCCATAATCTCATCGGTGCAGGTATAGAAATTGTCGCTGATATACTTCTGCCATTTGGCTGCCTGTGCCATAGCCTCAGAGCTGTCCGGCCTTATCCCTTCTGCCGCAAGTGCTGCAAACTCTGCAAATATTTCGCTCTGCTCCTGGTTCACCTTCTGCCACTTCCCCTCGTCATAGTTCTTAGTGCGCTCTTCACTTTCCTTAAAAGCTGCGGTGTTTCCCCATTTCTCACGGGCTTCATCCGCATACTTTTTGCGGCACGCGTCAATCTCCTTTGTATCAAATTCCTTAAAGCTCATTTTACTTTCTCCTCTCATTTCTGCCTCAAGAAGGGCTATGATTTTTTCCAGGCGCTGCTTTTTCTTCAGAAGCAAGTCGTGCTGTGCTTCCATCATGCGTCTTCGGTCCAGCCCCGGCTCATCCAGCATCTCTTTGATTTCCTCCAGGGGAAAATCCATTTCCTTGAGAAACATTATCTGCTGAAGCCTTAAAAGCTCCGCCTCGCCGTAATCTCTATATCCGTTTTCTGCGGACTTGGTCGGACTGAGAAGCCCTATCTTATCATAATGATGCAGAGTCCTCACGGTTACGCCTGCCAGCTCAGCCGCCTCGTTTATCCTCATATGCCTTACCCTCTCTTTGCAAAACTTGTTTTTTCAGTTGGAACTTTAAGTCTATGATAAACTATGACGTTAGGTCAGAGTCAAGGGGTTTTCTAAAAAATTTTTTAGTCGATGGCAATTACGGTATAGCCTTCTTCCTCCACAGCTTTCTTCAGTGCCTCATCCGAAGCTGCGGCATTTGGCGTGAAATAAACCACAGCTGTTCCCTTATCGTGGCTTACTTCTGCAGCTTCAACGCCTTCAAGAGCCTCAAGTGCTTTCTTTACATGGGCCTCACAGTGTCCGCACATCATTCCCTCAATTTTTAATGTCTTGGTTGTTTTTTTTGCTTCTGTACTCATTTTTCTCTTTACCTTTTTATCCTTTCTTCCGTCGTATGGGTCAAACAGGTTAAGCCTCAGGGCATTAGTGACTACGCAAAAGCTGGAAAGGCTCATGGCTGCCGCCGCAAACATTGGGTTCAGCTGCCATCCGAAAGCGTGTATCCACACCCCCGCCGCAAGAGGTATACCTATCATATTATAGAAAAATGCCCAGAACAGGTTCTGGTGTATATTTCTCAAAGTTGCGCGACTCAGCCTGATGGATGCGGCAGCATCTTTCAGGCTGCTTTTCATAAGCACCACGTCTGCCGAGTCTACCGCCACATCCGCACCTGCACCTATAGCCATACCGATATCCGCTCTGGTAAGTGCCGGTGCATCGTTGATACCGTCACCGACCATGAGGACTCTGCCATGCTCCGAAAGGCTGCGCACTGCCTGCTCCTTGCCGTCAGGCAAAACGCCTGCAATCACTTCGTCTACTCCTGCCTGCTTTCCCATGGCTGCCGCGGTCTTTTCATTATCTCCTGTCAGCATGACCACTCTGATTCCCATTTTCTGAAGTTCCTTTACTGCCTCGGCGCTGTCTTCCTTTATGACATCGGCAACGGCAATTATACCTGCCGCCTTGCCATCCTCTGCAAAAATCAGCGGAGTCTTTCCCTGCTCTGCCAGCATCTCCGCCTGCCTGATCAGTCCTTCTTCATCTGAACCGGTCTGCATCTGGCCTAAAATCTTTCCTATATATTTCATACTGCCGCCATGAAGTTCTTTGCCATCCAGTCTGCCTGACAGGCCGCTGCCTGCATACACCTGAAAGTCCGTGACTTCTCCGGCTTCAATGCCGTACTCTGCAGCCTTTGCAAGCACCGCCTTAGCCAGAGGGTGTTCGCTCTTCTTTTCCAGAGACACCGCAATACGAAGGAGTGCTTCATCACTGAAGCCCTCTGATGCTATAATATCAGTCACCTGTGGCTCGCCCTTAGTTATAGTACCCGTCTTATCCAGGGCGGCAATCTGTATCTTGCCCGTTTCCTCAAGAGAAACCGCCGTCTTAAATAGTATCCCTTTTTTCGCTCCGACACCGCTGCCGACCATAATCGCAACAGGTGTGGCAAGACCCAGGGCGCAAGGGCAGCTGATTACCAGCACCGATATTCCCCTGGCCAAAGCAAATCCGAAGGTCTCACCTGAAAGCAGCCATGCTGCCACGGTAACCAGTGCTATTGCAATAACCGCCGGTACAAACACTCCCGAAACCCGATCAGCTGCTTTTGCAACAGGCGCCTTGGTAGCCGCTGCATCGCTTACCATCTTAATTATCTGTGACAGAGTCGTATCCTCACCTACCCGTGTGGCTTCACATCTCAGAAAACCTGACTGGTTTATTGTTGCCGCAGAAACCACATCTCCCGGCGCCTTGTCTGCGGGAATACTTTCCCCTGTAAGAGCCGATTCATTTACAGCACTGATTCCGTCCAGAACTATGCCGTCCACCGGCACACTTTCCCCCGGTTTAACCAGAAAAATGTCTCCCCTACGTACTGCCTCAACGGCTACTTCCATCTCTGTTCCGTCTCTTTCCACTATGGCCGTCTTTGGCGACAGTCTCATGAGGCTTTTTAAAGCATCGGTGGTTCTGCCCCTGGCACGGGCTTCGAGCATTTTACCTACAGTTATCAGTGTCAGTATCATGGCTGCCGACTCAAAGTAAAACTCATGCATATAGCCGTGAGCGGCCGCCATATCACCTCGCATCATAGCCCCTGTCAATGCCAAGAGGGCATAGATGCTGTATCCGTAAGAAGCCGCCGCACCGAGAGCCACAAGGGTATCCATATTAGGCGCCAGATGCCAAAGCCCCTTAAAGCCGCTTATGAAAAACTTCTGATTTATTACCATTATTATACCGGAAAGAAGCAGCTGCAGAATTCCCATGGCTGCCGGGTTGTGTACCAGTGCCGCTGGTGCAGGCCAATTCCACATCATGACTCCCATGCTGAAATACATCAGTACCGCAAGAAAAATTACGGATGCAATTAGCCTCCTCTTGAGCGCCGGAGTCTCCTTGTCCGTCAGTATGTCGTCTGCCGAGGCGGACAACCCTCTGTTCACATCACCTGCTGAGGTATTCCCTAAATTGCTGCCCTTTAACGATGCGCCGTACCCGGCTCTTTCTACTGCCTGTATTATTTCCTCATCGGCGGCATTTCCCTCAACCCCCATAGAGTTGGTGAGGAGGTTTACGGAGCATGCCGTAACTCCTGGTACTTTTGAAACCTCTTTTTCTACGCGGGCGCTGCAGGCTGCGCAGCTCATTCCCGTTACCGAATACTGTTTCATTTTCTATTCCTCTGCTCCTGTCTTATCAGCTGTTATTAACTGATATTATCTCCGACCATATGTCAAGTGATACGGTCATTATATACCTGCACTAAAGGTTTTACAACATTTATAGAATCAATTTGCTGCTGATTTCGCTTTCAATGATTTTAAGATCCAGATTTCCTTCTTTACTGTCATATGTAATAATCAGATTGTCCCATGGTACTATGCCCAGACTTTCGTAGACTTCCAATTTCCGTTTGTGATTTTCCATGTATTTTTTATCACCCGGCATTCCGCAGTGCTCATGATAAAACAGTTTCCAGTCCGCCCTCATAATTGTAAAATCGGGAACCAAAATATTTTTTCCGAAATGTATTACCTGTTCATATCTGAAGGGGATTCCCTTTTCGCGATATATTTCTGAAATCAACAGTTCCGATTTGGATCGTACCTTCAATCCCCATGATGTTGTATGTATTTTTGTTTCCGGCATAAAATTGCTTTGTTCATAATGAGCCATAGCCCATTGCTCCAGTTCCTTGCTGCGATAAACAGCCGACTGATACGATGCCATGGAAAAATACTCCCTTAGATTTTCCGGCATACCCGCAATTATGCTGCTGGCGCCTGTAGGAATAAAGCCATCAATTAACGCCTCCAGCAAATTAATATTATTGTCAAGAATCCCTTTTTCTGTCTCAAGACATCTTTTTTTGATAAGCATAATTGCTTCAGGAGAGCCTTCTTTAATTCTTTTCTTTCTTCTCAGTCCGCCCTCATAATATATATGTATAAATTCAATTCTGCCGGCAGATTTTGTCTTGAGCAAATATCCCTGTGGGCAAGCCATCAGTGCCTGACGGACAAGTTCACGTCTTTTTTCAAGTCTTGTCCGCATTTCTCGCAGTTCATGGTAAAAAATCATATTTATCCCCCCTCGTATAATATCTTTTAGATACATAAATGTACCTTGATAACTGAATAAATTTT
>SAMEA3663072__coassemble_707_pt1 | contig 23295 bp, 36 predicted proteins | sample SAMEA3663072__metabat2_low_PE_011 | metagenome-assembled genome bin SAMEA3663072 (sample SAMEA3663072) | pig gut metagenome | biome: pig gut; feature: pig-associated habitat; material: faeces | place: France | collected 2012 | reverse complement strand
ACGCCCTTCAGCCTCTAAAGTGTTTTCATCTTCAAGGGCTTTCATGTAGCCGGTCTTTACCAGCAGATTATCATATATGTCGGAAATTCTGAGATTATCTTTTTCCTGCTGACAGAGTTTTAGTACATCCATCATCTCTTTAACGTATTTCGAAGCTTTGGCCGGCAGACTGCAGACTACATCTTCCTGCCCAAGAGTATCAAATAGGGACTGATTATTTACCTTGGCTAAAGCTTCCAGCTTGCCCAGTGTGGTTGGCCCCATACCTCTTTTAGGCTCATTTATAATTCTTTTCAGTGCCAGGTCGTCCGCCGGATTGACTACAAGGCGCATGTAACAGATTATGTCTTTTGTTTCCTTGCGCTCGTAGAAGCTGAAACCGGAAAGTATCTGATATGGTATATGTCTGCGCTTCAACGCATCTTCAAAAAGCCTGGACTGTGCGTTGGTTCTGTAAAGCACGGCAAAGTCATCATAACTGCGGTTATTTGACAGAATGTCTATTTCCTGTGCGATGTAGTAAGCTTCTTCTTTATCACTGTCGCATCGCTTATATACGATTGGCGCTCCGGACTCTGCTTCAGTCCACAGCTTCTTCGTCTTGCGGCCTCTGTTGTTTTTAATAACCGAATGAGCTGCCGCCAGTATATTGCCGCTTGACCGGTAGTTCTGCTCCAGTTTCACCACCTTTGCTTTGGGGAAATCCTTCTCAAAGTCAAGAATATTTCTTATATCCGCTCCCCGCCACTGGTAAATGCACTGGTCATCATCACCGACCACGCAAATGTTCTGATGTGCCTGGGCCATCATCCTTATTATTTCGTATTGAATGTGGTTGGTGTCCTGATACTCGTCCACCATTATGTATCTGAACCGGTTCTGATACTGAGCCAGAATATCAGGATTATCCCGCAGCACATGTAAGGCGTTTACCAGCAGGTCGTCAAAGTCCATGGCATTGTTTGATTTAAGCTGACGCTGGTACTCGCAGTAAACATTATATATAACCTTTGTCTTGGGGTTTTCTCCCTTTGTTTCAAGAAAATGTTCAGGATCCGAATCTGCTTCCTTCTCCTTGCTTATAACAGCGGAAAGGTAGCCTTGCGGATACTGCTTACTGTCTATATTCTGCGCTTTTATTATGTTCTTTATTATGGTTTTCTGATCCACCGTATCATAGACCACAAAGTTCTTATCATAGCCTGCGGCGTAGTAGTGCTCTCTTAAAATTCTGAGACTCATGGCGTGGAAGGTCATAATCCACATACCGGGGCAAGGCCCCACAAGCTTTTCAACTCTGTTTCTCATTTCGCCTGCTGCTTTGTTTGTGAAGGTTACTGCAAGTATGCTGTATGGACTTACTCCCTGCTTTATAAGGTATGCGATTCTGTGGGTCATTGTAGCGGTTTTGCCGCTTCCGGCTCCCGCAAGTATAAGAAGCGGACCCTCTGTGTATGTGGCCGCCTCTTTCTGCTCTTTGTTCAAATTATCAAGATTCATGGCTAATCCCCCTGTTTTTCGGTAATGTAGTCATAATACTCCTCTTCGGTGTAGATTTTTACTTTACCTTCTGTGTCGCATACACCTACATAATCCTTCTGCTTATATGAAAGACATGCTGTCAATTGTGCCTTGTTCCGGTTATAACTGAAAGTGCTGTCAATCTTACAGGTCAGTATAGCCTTTTCCCCTGCTCTGAGCAGCAGTCTTTTGCCTTCAGCCAGATTTCCCTTAAGGTTCTTCTCCGGTTTTTCATAACTTATTATCTGCAGGTTGTGAACCTTGCCTCCGCTGCCGAGGTCCTCCAGGGCAAAAGCCGGATCCATATACATGGTGTCGTTTTTGCTGCTGCTTGTAATGGTTATCTTTATTGTTTTTTCTCCTCGGTTTATGGATGCGGCAAGGCTTACGGCAAATACAGGTTTATAGTTTGTTACCGTAACAGATTTGGCTGTACTGTATTTGCCCCGGATAATCCTGCTGCCCTGCTTGTCATAGGCTCTTACCTTGTAATAGTATTTTTTGCCTATTGAAAGTCCCGTATTCTTGCAGGTTAAGGTGCTGCCGCCTGTTATGGTCTTAATTTTAGTATAGGAACCGCTTGACCCTGTTCTGCGATATATTTCATATCCATCTGCGCCGCTGACTTTTTTCCAGGTCAATGTGACCGTCTTTGAAGCGGTCTGTTTAGCTGTCAGGTTCACCTGTGCCGGAGACGCTGCCGCCTCTGCAGTCTGAAATGCGCCTGCCATCAGCACAAGCATGAATACAATTGTAATAGTTCTTTTTGTTCTCTTTCTCATAGCGAAACCATTATACCACAAAAAACGCCGGCTGCATAGCCGACGTTTGATTGTTTATTATCTGTTATATGCTGTCAAAAGCTTTTCAGGCATACTATACCAACTCTAAGAATACAACCTCAGCGTTGTCACCCTGACGAGGTCCTAACTTAAGAATTCTGGTATATCCGCCGTTTCTGTCAGCGTATTTAGGGGCGATTTCATCGAACAGCTTTGTTACAACTGTCTCATCAAACAGATATGATAAAACCTGTCTTCTTGCGTGAAGATCACCGCGTTTTGCTAAAGTAATCAGCTTTTCAGCTTCTCTTCTGGCTTCCTTAGCTCTGCAGTCAGTGGTCTGAATTCTTCCTTCTCTGAATAAGTCAGTTACAAGGTTTCTCAGCATTGATTTTCTGTGAGCTGAAGGTCTGCCCAGTTTTCTGTATCCTGGCATTTTAAGATTCTCCTTTCTGCAAAGATTTAATCATCGCTAGGTCTTAAGGAAAGGCCCAGCTCTTCCAATTTAGCTTTTACTTCATCAAGAGATTTCTTTCCAAGGTTTCTAACCTTCATCATGTCCTCTTCTGATTTCTGAGTAAGTTCTTCTACCGTATTGATAGCGGCCCTCTTCAGGCAGTTGAAAGAACGGACTGAAAGCTCCAGCTCTTCGATAGTCATCTCAAGAGCCTTTTCTTTCTGATCCTCTTCCTTTTCAACCATGATTTCCATGGAGCCTGTAGCATCGGTGAGCTGAATGAACAGGTTCAAATGTTCCTGCATAATCTTTGCACCGATGGAAACCCCTTCTTCAGGAGTAATGGAACCGTCAGTCCAGATTTCAAGTATAAGCTTGTCATAATCCGTTACCTGACCTACTCGTGTATTTTCTACTGTAAAATTAACTTTTCTTACAGGGGTGTAAATTGAGTCAACAGGAATTACTGAAATCGGTGTGCTCTCAGTTTTGTTCATCTCTGCAGGCACATAGCCCCTGCCTCTTGCAAGATTTATTTCCATAACAAGAGTTGCGTTTTCCTCGAGAGTGGCAATATGAAGATCAGGATTGAATATTTCCATATCTGAATCCCCGATAATATCTGCCGCCGTTACTTCCTTCGGACCAACAGCATTGATAATAACTCTCTTTGTATTTTCGCCGTTTAATCTCACAGCTAGCTTTTTTAAGTTTAAGATGATTTCCGTAACGTCTTCCTTGACGCCTGGAATAGTTGAAAACTCGTGAAGTACTCCGTCGATTTTTACTGATGTGACTGCTGCGCCCGGAAGTGAGCTCAAAAGAATTCTTCTAAGCGCATTTCCCAGTGTTGTGCCATAGCCTCTTTCCAAAGGCTCTACTACGAATTTGCCGTAGTTTCCATCTTCATCAATATACTTATTGATTGTTGGTTTTTCGATTTCTATCACTAAAAAAACCTCCCTTTCATTCCAAGTTTCGCATTAACTACCTATGCTGCATTATTACTTGGAATATAACTCGACGATTAAGTGCTCTGCAATTGGAGTGTCGATATCTTCTCTTCTCGGCATAGCAATAATTTTACCTTCCAGCTTGTCAACGTCAACGCTCATCCATGAAGGAACTGTAATTGACATGTCCTTAATCTCCTTGAACTTAGGGGATTTCTGGCTTTTTTCCTTAACTGCGATAACGTCTCCTGCTTTAACTTCCATTGAAGGAATATCTGCCTTCTTGCCGTTTACAGTGAAGTGTCCGTGAGTTACAAGCTGACGGGCTTCTTTTCTGGAAGCGGCAAAGCCGAGTCTGAATACTACGTTGTCCAGTCTTGTTTCCAGTAAAATTAAAAGGTTTTCACCGGTCTTGCCAGGCTTCTTTGCAGCCTTGTCGAACAAGTTTCTGAACTGAGTTTCCTGCATTCCGTAGAATCTCTTTGCTTTCTGCTTTTCTCTCAACTGATTACCGTAGTCTGACTGTTTCTTTCTTGCCTGACCGTGCTGTCCGGGAGCGTAATTTCTTCTTTCGATAGCACATTTGCTGCTATAGCATCTTTCGCCCTTTAAGAAAAGCTTCTGACCTTCTCTTCTGCATAATTTGCAGTTTGCGTCTGTATATCTTGCCATTTAAATTACTCCTCCTTTCCTAGACTCTTCTTCTCTTCGGCGGTCTGCATCCGTTATGAGGGATTGGGGTGATATCTCTGATCATTGTGATTTCAAGACCTGCAGTCTGAAGTGCTCTGATAGCTGCTTCTCTGCCGGAGCCCGGTCCCTTTACATAAACTTCTACAGTCTTAAGACCATGTTCCATTGCGCCCTTTGCTGCTTCTTCAGCTGCCATCTGAGCTGCGAACGGAGTTGATTTTCTTGATCCCTTGAAGCCAAGAGAACCTGCGGATGACCATGAAAGGGCATTTCCGCTCATATCTGTCAGAGTAACTAAAGTATTGTTAAAGGTGGACTGGATATGTGCCTGGCCTTTTTCAATATTCTTACGTTCTCTTTTCTTTTTTCTAACTGCTTTCTTTACAGTCTTTGCCATTACATCCTACCTCCTTTACTTAGTTGCTTTTTTCTTTCTGCCAACGGTCTTCTTCGGACCCTTGCGAGTTCTGGCATTAGTTTTAGTGTTCTGACCTCTTACAGGGAGACCTCTTCTATGTCTGATTCCTCTGTACGAACCGATTTCCATAAGCCTCTTGATATTTAAGGAAACCTCTCTTCTCAGATCACCTTCTACGAGGTAGTCTTCGTCAATAATTTTTCTGATTTTACCAGCTTCTTCTTCCGTCAGGTCCTTAACTCTTGTGTCAGGGTTAACGCCTGCCTTCTCTAAAATTGCTAAAGAAGTTGGTCTGCCGATACCATAGATGTAGGTTAAACCGATTTCTACTCTTTTTTCTCTTGGTAAGTCAACACCGGCTATACGAGCCATATTTTTTCTCCTTCCCCTATCTTCCGTCGCCTTTCCGGGAGCGATATAGACAGGATCTCTTTTAATTTGAAACAGCCTCCTTGGCGCGGGTCCCGGTAATCTCGCGCAGGCTGCATTATTGATTTAATTAACCTTGTCTCTGCTTGTGCTTCGGGTTTTCACAGATAACCATTACTTTTCCGTTTCTCTTGATAACTTTGCACTTTTCGCAGATAGGTTTTACGGAAGCTCTTACTTTCATATTTCTATCCTCCACTTAATTACTTGTCACGCCATATAATCCTTCCTCTGGTCAGGTCGTAAGGTGAAAGCTCCACTTTGACCTTGTCGCCCGGAAGTATTCTTATATAGTTCATTCTAATTTTTCCTGAAATGTGTGCAAGCACTTCGAAACCGTTGTCAAGTTTTACCTTGAACATTGCGTTCGGCTGCGCATCAACAACTGTTCCCATTGCTTCAATGACGTCTTTTTTCGCCATAAATACATCTCCTTCTCAATCTACAAGGTAAGCAATTCAGGCTCACCATCAGTTATAACAACAGTGTTTTCATAATGTGCCGCAAGACCGCCGTCCACAGTAACTGCCGTCCAGTCGTCCAACAGAACATCTACCTCATAGGAACCCTGACAGATCATCGGTTCGATAGCCAGAGTCATTCCGGCCTGAAGTCTTGGGCCTTTGCCCGCCTTTCCGTAATTTGGAATCTGTGGATCCTCGTGCATCTTGTTTCCGATACCGTGTCCTACAAAATCACGGATTACGCCAAATCCCCGTCCTTCAACCTCTGTCTGAACCGCATGAGAAATATCCGACAGTCTGCATCCCACCTTGGCGAATTGGATGCCTTTCCAGAAAGCATCTTCTGCGGTCTTTATCAGTTCTTCAGCTTCAGGGCTTACCCTGCCGACCGCATATGTTCTGGCTGCATCTGCCATATATCCTTTGTACTCAACCACCAGGTCTACGCTGACAATGTCGCCCTCTCTCAGGATTCTCTTCTTGCTTGGAATTCCATGGACAACTTCCTCGTTAACCGACGTGCACACGCTGGCAGGATAGCCGCAGTAACCTTTTTCTGCGGCTTTCATGCCGTGAGCCTTAACGGTTTTTTCCACAAATCTGTCTATCTCCATGGTAGAAATCCCGGGCTTTACAAGGTCTTTCAGCTCCCGGAGAATCAGGGATGCAACCTTTCCGGCCTCGCGCATCAATTCTATTTCCTGTTTTGATTTGATGATGATCATTATTATTCACCCAAAGCGGATACGATGTCAGCGAACACGTTGTCAAGACCTGTACTGCCGTCAATGTGCGTCAGTGTTCCTGCCTTTTCATAGTAGTCGATTAAAGGCATGGTCTGATCTTCGTAAACATCAATTCTGTTTGTAACAGTTTCAAGATTGTCATCAGCCCTTTGAATGAGCTCTCCGCCGCAGTAATCACAAATGCCTTCTTGCTTAGGAGGGATGTTTACAACATGAAAGCTCGCTCCGCAGGACTTGCATACGCGCCTGCCTGTGAGTCTTTCAATAAGTTCGTCCTTTCCTACTGCAATATCAATTACATTGTCGATTTTTGAATCGTGTGACTGGAGGAACTCGTCAAGCTTTTCAGCCTGATAAACTGTTCTCGGAAATCCGTCAAGCAAAAATCCGTTTTTGCAGTCGTCTTCAAGGAGCCTTGTGGTTGCGATTTCAATTACCAGATCATCCGGAACAAGCTCGCCTCTGTTCATATATTCCTGAGCTTTCTTTCCAAGCTCAGTTCCTTTTTTAATATTTTCTCTGAAAATATCGCCTGTTGAAATGTGAGGAATTCCGTACTTTTCAACAATCTTTGCGGCCTGAGTGCCCTTGCCGGCTCCCGGAGGTCCTAATAATATAGTTCTAAGCATTCTGCTCATCTCCTTCGATTATTTCAGGAAACCTTGATAGTTTCTCATAAGCATCTGATTTTCAAGCTGTCTTACAGTTTCCAGAGCAACGCCGACTGCGATCAGCAGGGAAGTTCCGCCGAAGTGGATTGAACCCAGTGATTCAGGGGCAATTACGCTGAGAATTGTAGGCAGTGTAGCAATAACAGCAAGGAAAACAGCACCTACAATAGTAATTCTTGACATTACTTTCTGTAAATATTCTTCAGTAGCTTTGCCCGGTCTGATTCCCGGAATAAAGCCGCCGTTTGCCTTCATATTATCAGCAACCTCAGATGGATTGAAAGTTGCCTGAGTATAGAAGTAAGTGAAGAATATAATCAGTATAACGTTGAGTACGCCGTAAACCCATACTCCCGGCATTCCTGACGGTGACAGCCACTGTGTAACGAAAGCTGTAAATCCGGAATCCGCCTTAAGGAAGTAAGTAATTGTCAGAGGGAACTGAAGCAGTGACAGCGCAAAGATGATTGGAATAACGCCGGCCTGGTTAACCTTAATAGGAATATGGGTTGACTGCCCTCCGTACATCTTTCTTCCCACTACTCTCTTTGCATACTGAACAGGAATTCTTCTCTGTCCTTCCTGAATCAGCACAACGCCTGCTGTTACAAGTACAGCTGCAACAATGAAAATAATCAGTGTTACGATTGATAAGGAACCGGTACTTACAGCCGTTGCAAGAGCTCTGATTCCGCTTGGAATTCTTGCTACTATACCTGCGAAAATTATGAGAGATATACCGTTTCCTATGCCTCTGTCATTAATCTGCTCGCCCAGCCACATAAGGAAAGCTGTTCCTGCAGTTAATACCAGCACCATTACGATAATTGAGAATGCACTCTTATCTACAACTGCTTTCCTGAAAAGACCTACAGTAAGTCCTATTGCCTGAACAAGTGCAAGGACGATTGTCAGATAACGGGTGTACTGAGCCATCTTCTTTCTGCCTTCGACGCCTTCTCTTGCAAGCTTCTCAAAGTAAGGGAAAGCCATTCCCAGCAGCTGGATAATAATTGATGCAGTGATGTATGGTGTAATACTCAATGCGAAAATTGTGAAGTTACTGAATGAACCTCCGGAAAACAGGTCAAACAGGTCGAAAAGACCGGTTTCTCCCGCAAACAGATCTGCCAGTACGCTTCTGTTGATGTTTGGAACCGGAATATTGGAACCGATTCTGAATACCACCAGCATAAGAAGTGTGAAAATCATTTTACTTCTTATTTCGGCAACCTTCCATGCTTGAGCTACAGTTTTTAACATACCCATACTAAATCACCTCTGCCTTTCCTCCAGCAGCTTCAATTTTTTCGATAGCGGTTTTGCTAAACTTGTTAGCCTGTACTGTCAGAGCAACATTAAGGGTGCCCTCACCGAGAACCTTAACGCCGTCCTTTACCTGCTTAACCAGTCCTGCCTCTTCCAAGGCTTTCTGGTTAACAACTGCTCCTGCTTCAAACTTGTTTAAATCAGAAACGTTAACTACATCATAGGTTGTTCCCCAGATGTTCTTGAAACCTCTCTTAGGCAATCTTCTGTATAAAGGCATCTGGCCGCCTTCAAAACCAAGACGAACGCCGCCGCCTGATCTTGATTTCTGTCCGTTCATGCCTCTGCCGCCGGTAGTACCCTGTCCGGAAGCAGTACCGCGGCCTCTTCTTTTACGGTTCTTTGTGGAACCTTCTGCCGCTCTTAATTCATGCAATTTCATCCGAATGCACCTCCTACAGTTCTTCTACGGTTACAAGATGCGAAACTTTGGCTACTGCGCCGCGTGTCTGCGGAGTGTCGGCCAATTCCACTGAATGGTGCATCTTTCTAAGCCCTAACGCTTCAACAACTTTTTTCTGTTTAGGGGAAGCGCCAATAGTGCTTTTTGTTAAAGTGATTTTAATCATTTTTGCCATTTTCGCCATCCTCCTATCCTAAGATTTCTTCCTTTGTCTTTCCTCTCAGCTTGGCAACCTTTTCTACGGTCATCATGCCCTTAAGTCCTTCCAAAGCGGCATATGCCATGTTTCCGGTGTTGCTGGAGCCGATTGACTTGGCTCTTACGTCCTTGATACCTGCAGCTTCAAGCACTGTACGTACTGATGAACCTGCGATAACTCCGGTACCTTGTGCAGCCGGCATGATTAAAACTCTGCCTGCGCCGAAAACGCCCAAGTTCTTATGAGGAACCGTTGTTCCTACTGTCTGAACATATATTAAATTCTTTTTTGCATCTTCTTCAGCTTTTCTTACAGCCTCAGGTATTTCCTGTGACTTTCCGAGACCAACGCCTACATATCCGTTGCCGTCGCCGACTACAACTGTTACGCTGAATCTCATGTTTCTACCGCCCTTAACAGTCTTTGCTACTCTTCTGATACTAACGATAGTTGATTTTAAATCAAGCTTGGATGCATCAACGATATTACGCATTCCTTATTTCCTCCTGTTAGAATTTTAATCCGGCCTCACGAGCACCTTCAGCGAGCTGTTCAACTCTTCCGTGATATAAGAATCCGCCTCTGTCGAAGCAAACTTCTCCGATACCCTTTGCGAGTGCTCTCTTTGCAAGCGCTTCGCCGACCTTTTTAGCTGCTTCTTTGTTTCCACCGTATCCGATTTCGCCCTTGAGCTCCTTATCCAGTGATGATGCGGAAACTAAAGTTACACCGTTTACATCGTCAATAATCTGAGCTGAGATGTTCTTGTTAGATCTGTAAACGCAAAGTCTAGGTCTTTCAGGAGTTCCAAAAAGGTTTTTTCTTACTCTTGCATGTCTTTTAACACGCTTGTCATTTCTGCTTTCTTTTGCCATTTCAAATCACTCCTTTCCTTTATTTAGCGCCAGCCTTGCCTTCTTTTCTGCGGATATATTCATCAGCATACTTGATACCCTTGCCCTTGTAAGGTTCAGGTCTTCTCCATGCTCTGATATTTGCCGCATAATTTCCAACAACTGCCTTATCAATACCCTTTACAGTTATTTCTGTAGCGGAAGGACACTCTGTGGTAATTCCTTCAGGGTCTTTTAATTCTACCGGATGGGAGTAGCCAAGTGACATAACGAGTGTATCACCCTTCTTTTCAGCCTTGTAACCAACGCCTACAAGCTGCAGCTTCTTTTCGAAGCCGGAAGTTACGCCTACTACCATGTTATTTATCAAAGTTCTTGCAAGTCCGTGCTGGGATCTTTCTTCTCTGTCGTCTGATGCTCTTGAAAGCAGAACCTGGCCGTCTGCAACTTCAACCTTGATTAATTTGCTGATTTTCTCTGATAACTGTCCCTTTGGACCTTTTACTGTTACTACGTTATTAGCATCTACAGTAACTTCTACGCCAGCAGGAACAACTACAGGTTTTTTACCTATTCTAGACATATCTTTCGTTCCTCCTACCATACATAACAGATTACTTCGCCGCCAACGCCCATTTTTCTTGCTTCCTTATCGCTTACAACTCCCTTTGAAGTTGAGATAATTGCAATTCCCAGACCTCCGAGTACTCTAGGCACATCGTTAGCCTTGGCATAAACTTTTAAGCCCGGCTTTGAAATCTTCTTGATTCCAGTAATTACTTTTTCTTTGTTAGCACCGTATTTCATCGTAATTTTGATGATACCCTGCTTATTGTCGTCTATAATATCGAAATCCTCAATGTAGCCTTCTTCTTTTAAAATCTCTGCTATGGATTTTTTCATCTTTGATGCAGGGATTTCAACAGTTTCATGGCCTACAGTGTTGGCATTTCTGATTCTTGTCAGCATATCCGCTATAGGATCTGTCATTGTCATTACAGTGTTTCTCCTTTCGTCAAAATATTTACCAGCTTGCTTTTCTTACGCCCGGAATTTCTCCTTTATAAGCAAGCTCTCTAAAACAGATACGGCATATACCATATTTTCTCAGTACGGAATGCGGTCTTCCGCAGATTCTGCATCTTGTATATGCGCGAGTTGAATATTTAGGTTTTCTAGCTTGTTTAACCTTAAGAGATGTCTTTGCCATAATAACCTCCTATTTCTCAAACGGCATTCCCAGAAGTTCCAGTAATGCAGCCGCTTCTTCGTCTGTTTTAGCCGTTGTCGTAAATACTATGTTCATACCTTTGATTGTATCAACCTTATCATAGTTGATTTCAGGGAAGATTAACTGTTCTTTGATACCCATAGAGTAGTTTCCTCTGCCATCGAAAGAATTTCTGCTAACACCCTTGAAGTCTCTTACTCTAGGAAGAGCGATATTGAAGAATTTATCTGCAAATACGTACATATTGTCTCCTCTTAAAGTAACCTTTGCGCCTACAGGCATTCCCTGTCTGACTTTGAAGTTAGCGATTGACTTCTTAGCCTTTGTGATTACAGGTCTCTGTCCGCTGATTAAAGCTATTTCTTCAACTGCTGATTCCATAACTTTCGCGTTATCCTTTGCTTCGCCAAGACCCATGTTAATGGTAATCTTAACAAGCTTTGGAACTTCCATTACGTTTTTGTAGTGGAATTTTTCTTTTAATGCGTTAAAAACTTCATTATTGTAAGTTTCTCTTAATCTTGCTGTCAAAATCGTCTCCTCCTTTCCTAGTCGATTACGTTTCCTGTCTTCTTGGAAACTCTTACTTTCTTACCATCTTTGATCTGGTATCCGAATTTGATAACTTCCTTAGCCTTGGCATCATAAAGCATTACGTTTGAAGCATCGATAGGACCTTCAAAATGCTTGATTTCTGCGCCGGCTTTTCTTGTTGCCTTAGCATGCTTGGTCTGCATATTAACGCCCTCAACAACTACTCTGTTTTCTTTAGGCATTGCTTTGAGAACCTTGCCGTGCTTGCCTTTATCTTTTCCAGTAATAACTATTACTGTATCATCTTTTTTAATACGCATCCTTGCTCGCCTCCTATAATACTTCCGGTGCCAATGACACGATCTTCATGAAGCCCTTTTCTCTGAGCTCTCTAGCAACCGGTCCGAAGATACGAGTTCCAACCGGGTTCTTGTCGTCTTTATCCTTAATGATAACTGCTGCGTTCTGGTCAAACTTTACATAGCTTCCGTCAGCTCTTCTGGCACCATGCTTAGTTCTAACAACTACAGCTTTAACTACGTCGCCTTTTTTAACAACGCCGCCTGGTGTTGCTTCTTTAACTGCGCAAACGATTATATCTCCGATGTTCGCATACTGACGGGAAGTACCGCCTAAAATACGAATGCAAAGGAGTTCTTTTGCACCTGAATTGTCAGCAACTCTTAATCTTGTTTCTGTCTGAATCATGATCTGGTGCCTCCTTTATTTAACCTTTTCAATGATGTTCACAAGTCTCCATCTCTTGTCCTTGGACAGAGGTCTTGTTTCCATAATTCTAACTTTATCGCCTATCTGGCATTCGTTGTTTTCATCGTGAGCTTTTACCTTCTTGGTTCTCTTTACGGCTTTACCATAAAGGGAATGTCTTACGAAGTCTTCGATTGCAACAACGATAGTCTTATCCATCTTATCGGATACAACTACACCGACCTTAGTCTTTCTTCTGTTTCTTTCAACTGTCATATTACATCCTCCTTTCTATTAAGCCTGAACCTTTGCAAGCTCTTTTTCTCTGATAATAGTCTTTACTCTTGCGATGTCTCTCTTTAATTCTCTCATCTTAACAGGGTTTTCTAACTGTCCTGTAACATGCTGGAATCTTAAGTTGAAAAGCTCTTTCTTCATCTTATCGAGTTCAGTATTTAATTCAACTTCTGTAAGTTCTCTCATTTTCTTTAATTCCATTATGCTTCACCACCCTTTGCTTTTTCTTCCTTGATGGCAAACTTGCACTTAACCGGCAGCTTATGTGAAGCAAGTCTCATAGCTTCTCTTGCTTTCTCTTCAGAAACGCCTTCGATTTCGAACATAACTCTGCCCGGCTTTACTACTGCTACCCAGTACTCAGGAGCACCTTTACCGGAACCCATACGTACTTCAGCAGGCTTCTTTGTTACTGACTTGTGTGGGAAAATCTTAATATATACTTTACCACCTCTTTTGATTGATCTTGTCATGGCAATACGTGCTGCCTCAATCTGGTTTGAGGTGATCCATCCACATTCCTGTGCTACAAGGCCGTATGAACCGTAAGTAATCGTGTTACCTTTAGTTGCAACGCCCTTCATTCTTCCTCTGTGAACTCTTCTGCGTTTAACGCGCTTTGGCATTAACATGGCTTTTAGTTCCTCCTTTCCAAAATGTTTATGCTTCAGTTGTCTCTGCAGTTTCTGCTGCTTCAACCTGCGGTTCTTCTACTTGTGGCTTTGCTTCTGCCTTAGGAGTCTTTCTTACTCTTGGGTTAACAGCCTTAGGAGCTTCGTTTCTTGAGTCCCTGTCGCCCCTTCCGCGTCTTTCGCCGCGGCCCGCGTCAGCTCTTCTGTCACGTCTTTCTCCGTCTCTTCTAGGTCTTCTTTCTCTCTTTTCACGCTTTTCTTCGCGAATAGGGCTCTGAAGTCCCTTGTCGAGAACCTCGCCGTGGTTAATCCAAACCTTAACGCCGAGCTTACCGTAAGTTGTATCTGCTTCTGCAAATCCGTAGTCGATGTCAGCTCTTAAAGTATGAAGAGGAACATTTCCCTCGCTGTACTTTTCGTTTCTTGCAATTTCTGCACCGCCGACTCTTCCTGATACCATGACCTTGATACCCTTTGCTCCGGCCTTCATAGTTCTGCCGATAGCCTGCTTCATTGCTCTTCTGAAAGAAACACGTCTTTCAAGAGCCTGAGCGATGGATTCAGCTGTAAGCTGTGCGTCTAATTCGGATCTTCTTACTTCCTCGATGGAAATTTCTATTTCTTTGCCTGTCATCTTCTTAAGATCAGCCTTTAATACTTCGATGCCGTCTCCGGATCTTCCGATTACCATACCCGGCTTAGCTGTAAGAACGATAACTCTCATTTTATTTTCTGCTGCTCTCTCAATAAGAACCTTTGAAACTCCGGCAACATATAATTTCTTCTTTACATATTCTCTGACTTTGTTATCTTCAACAAGGTAATCTGCAAAGTTCTTTTTATCTGCATACCATTTGGAATCCCAGTCTTTTATAACGCCCACTCTTAATCCATGTGGACTAACTTTCTGACCCATTAATGAACCTCCTATCTTATTCCTTTTCCTTAAGAGTTACGCCAACGTGGCTTGATCTCTTTAAGATGATTGATGCTCTACCTTGTGAACCGGCTCTCCATCTCTTCATTGTAGGGCCTTGATGAGCATAAATTTCTGCAACATATAAATTGTCCGGATTCATATCGAAATTGTTTTCAGCGTTAGCTGCTGCTGATTTAACAACCTTTTCTACGATTTCTGAACCTTTGCCCGGTGTGAACTTTAAAATGTTTAATGCCTCATTTAAGTCCTTTCCTCTTACAAGGTCTGTAACAGGCTTAAGCTTGATAGGAGACATTCTTACATATTTAGCAACTGCTTTTGCTTCCATTTTTAATTATCTCCTTTCTTATTTCTTAACCTTTGATGATTTGTCAGCAGCATGACCTCTGTAGTTTCTGGTCGGAGCGAACTCTCCCAGTCTGTGTCCTACCATATCCTCTGTAATGTATACAGGAACGTGCTTCTTGCCGTCATGCACTGCGATAGTGTGTCCCACCATCTGCGGGAATATAGTTGAAGGTCTTGACCATGTCTTTATAACTTTCTTATCGTTAGCTGCGTTCATCTCGTCGATGGCTTTGAGCAGCTTTGCGTTTACGAAAGGACCTTTTTTAAGTGATCTACCCATTACGTTTGCTCCTTCCTATTACTTTTCGTTTCTTCTCTTTACGATATATTGATTTGAAGCTTTGTTTTTCTTTCTTGTCTTATATCCAAGTGCCGGCTTACCCCAAGGAGTAACAGGACTCTTACGTCCCACAGGAGCTCTGCCTTCACCACCGCCATGAGGGTGATCGTTAGGGTTCATTACTGAACCTCTTACGGTAGGTCTGATGCCCATATGTCTCTTTCTTCCTGCTTTACCGATCTGGATATTTGAGTGTTCAAGGTTTCCTACTTCACCGATTGTAGCTCTGCATCTCATGCTGATCTTTCTGACTTCGCCGGACGGAAGTCTTACCTGTGCGTAATCTCCTTCCTTAGCCATAAGCTGTGCGCCGTTTCCTGCAGATCTTGCAAGCTGTCCGCCTTTTCCCGGCTTAAGCTCAACATTGTGAATGATTGTACCAACCGGAATGTTTGCAATCGGAAGAGCGTTTCCTACAACGATGTCGGCCTCAGGTCCTGATACGATTACCTGTCCAACCTCAAGCTTGTTAGGAGCGATTATATATCTCTTTTCACCGTCTGCGTATACGATCAGTGCAATGTTTGCACTTCTGTTCGGATCGTACTCGATTGTCTTTACTGTTCCAGGAATATCGTCCTTGTCTCTCTTAAAATCTATAATTCTGTATTTCGGTCTGGTACCGCCGCCCTGATGTCTAACAGTGATTTTACCTCTGTTGTTTCTTCCTGCGTTCTTTTTAAGGGTTACAGTAAGTGATTTTTCAGGGGTGCTGGTGGTGATTTCTTCAAATGTAGAAACTGTCATACCTCTCAGACCAGGAGTAGTTGGTTTATATTTTCTAATTCCCATTGTTTACTTTCCTCCTATTATAGTCCCTGGAAGAATTCGATTTCCTTACTACCGTTAGTAAGAGTAACAACTGCCTTCTTATATGAGGCGGTTCTGCCCACGTTTCTTCCCATTCTCTTTACTTTACCGTCATAATTCATGATGTTTACTTTTGCTACTTCAACACCGAAAATTTCTTCAACCGCTAATTTAACCTGAGTCTTGTTAGCGTCTGTTGCAACCTTAAAAGTGTACTTCTTATCTGCTGCAACATCCATACTCTGTTCTGAAATAACAGGTGCCAAGATGATATCATATGCTGTTTTCATTAGATGTACACCTCCTGGATTTTTTCTACAGCTTCCTTGGTAACGATGAAGCTGTCATGGTTTACGATTTCGTAAACGTTCATAGTTCCTACAAGAGCAGTCCTTACTCCCGGGATATTGGCTGCGGACTTGATTACATTGTCGTCCTTCTCTGCCATTACGATTAAGGCCTTCTTGCCGGCCTTGATGTTTGCAAGCACTTTGATCATTTCCTTTGTCTTAGGTGCTTCAAACTTCAGCTCGTCTAATACGATGATTTCATTTTCTGCTACCTTTGAGGAAAGAGCTGACTTCATAGCGAGTCTTCTTAACTTCTTAGGTAATGTATATCTGTAGTCACGAGGCTTCGGTGCAAATACGATACCGCCGCCGATCTGTGAAGGGTCTGTTGAGCTTCCCTGTCTGTGACGTCCTGTTCCTTTTTGTCTGAAAGGCTTTCTACCGCCTCCTCTGACTTCGGCTCTTGTCTTTGCTGACTGAGTGCCTTGTCTCTGGTTAGCTAAGTAGTTCTTTACAACTGCGTGAACAGCGTTTTCGTTTGGAGTGATTCCGAAGATCTCATCTTTTAATTCGATGGTACCTGCATCAGCTCCTGCCATATTAAGCATTGTTACTTTTGCCATTTGTGCTTCCTCCTTTCACCGTTCTTATTTGTCCTGACCTTTTACTGCATACTGAACGCGAACCAGTCCGCCTTTGTTTCCCGGTACTGCGCCTTTAACCAGCATAAGGTTTCTGTCTTCAATAACTTTTACAAGAACCACATTCTGAACAGTAACTGTGTCGCGGCCTGTTCTTCCAGGTCCGTCATTTCCCTTGAATACTCTTGAAGGGTAAGTTGCTGCTGCGAGGCCGCCCGGAAGTCTCTTGTGCTTGGAGCCGTGGGTCATAGGGCCTCTTCTGTGATGGTGTCTCTTGATATTACCCTGTGTTCCCTTACCTTTGGAAACGCCTGTGATGTCAAGTTTCTTACCAACTTCAAACTCTGCAACTGTTATAACCTGTCCTACTTCGTAGGTTTCTCCTTCTTCAGTTCTGAATTCTGCCAGGTACTTCTTTGTAGGAACTCCGGCCTTGGCAAAATGTCCCGTTAAAGGCTTGTTTACTCTCTGTGGTTTCTGATCGCAGAAACCAACCTGAACTGCGTTGTAACCGTCTGTTTCAACTGTCTTAACCTGAGTTACAACTTCAGGGCCTGCTTCAATGACTGTTACCGGGATTACGTTTCCCTCTTCATCGAAGATCTGAGTCATGCCCATCTTTTTTCCTAAGATTGTCTTCATATTTTTCCTCCATATTCTTACATTGGAACTCTCTGGTTTGGCTTCACATTGGGCCCGCCCTGCTGACACAGGCTGCCGGGCTGACCTGCCCTCTCATGAGTTCTTACTAAGGGAGTGTTCCCTTGCTTGTTTTTTCCGGTGCCCGCGCACTCGGATTAGAGCTTGATTTCAATGTCTACGCCTGCAGGCAGATCCAGCTTTGTTAAAGCATCTGTAGTCTTCAGTGTAGCATTGGTGATGTCGATAAGTCTCTTATGAGTTCTCTGTTCGAACTGCTCTCTGCTGTCCTTATACTTGTGAACAGCTCTTAAGATTGTTACGACTTCTTTTTCTGTAGGCAGCGGAATCGGACCCGAAACATCTGCGCCTGTCTTCTTGGCAGTCTCTACTATCTTAGCCGCAGACTGGTCTAATAACGCGTGGTCATAAGCTTTAAGCTTAATTCTGATTTTCTGTAATTCGCTCATTTTTTTCATCCTTTCTTTTTTGTACTGTTTACGCTATGCTCGTACAAGGGGTTCTCATGCCTTATTTTTCAACGTGTACAGGTTTTCGCTTACTTAGTACACGTGCACGTGCGTTTCCTACATTTACGCACAAAGCAAAAATCAGGCGAATCCCTTCGCCCCCATCGAGTGAGGACAATTCTCCACGGAAATTACCTGATAGCTCAGCAACTTCCCGTTTCATCGCCTTAAGCAAGCTTTTTTAGTATAAATGATATTTGGCAAATATGCAAGTGTTTTTTGAAATTTTTTTGAAGAAATTTAAACTTTTTTTGAGATGCAAAATATGTATTTTCAATGGTTTCGTGCCGTCTAATGCATACACTGTGTTCGGCGTTTCCCATTTGTTCTGTTCTGTGTTTAAAGCTGGCAGGGCCTGCGTTGTAAAAATTTCGCAGAACAAATTATTTTTACAACATCGCACTCCCGGAAAGCGGCACAGCATGCGGTACCAGAGTCTTCCGTTGTTTAATTATGAGAGTACATGCTATTTTTACAACGCAAAAGGAAATAAGGTTGTACAACCGCTCCAGAACCCCGTTTTTCTACAACGTTTAGCCGTGGTACAGTCCTGCAGGACCTGCTCATATGGCATTATGTTGTACATCAGCCACTTTTGCGAAAATAATTACAACATTTATTCCTGTCCGGATTTGTGGTAGAATATTAAATACAAGCGACTTAGATGGAGGCTATTATGAAAGAAATTAAATTAGTGTGTGATACACCGTTTTTCGATAAAGTGGATGTAAATGTGCTGGACTTTCCGTCAGGACGTGAAGGTGAACCGCGCCGGCGCTGCAAAATTACCGTAGAATTCGGTCCCTATGACCTGGCACAGCTTAAAAAGCAGGGACTGGACTATGATAGCGCCATGGAATATTACGAAAAGAAAGTTTATGATACAGTAAAGTTCTATCTGGCCCAGGACTGGATCTGCGTCGAAGGTCACGATGAGCTTTTTAAAATGATCAACGAAAAGGTTTCTGCGTATTACGCGCAGTAAGGTGCAGATAAAAAATCTAATAGTTTGTAAGCTATGTCGTATAGGAAATACAATTTCTTATTTTTATGCAACATTCTGCATCAGGAAACCGTGTCACATTTAATGAACAGGCTTGTCTGTCAAATTGATTAAAAACGCCGGAGTGTGTACACCCCGGCGTTTGCTTATTTTTGAATTTCAACACATTACATTATGCAGCTTTCTTGCCTGACACAACATTGGACCAGTGGCCGTAGTAGGTTGAGCCGCCTATATTCTTTATAGCTCTAACCTTGAAGTAGTACTTCTTACCCTTTGTAAGCTTAGCTGTTTTGTATGAATTCTTGGAAGTTGTTATAACCTTCTTATATCCGCCTGTGGACTTGGTTGATCTGTAAACCTGATACTTAACGCCGTCAGCTTTACATTTATTCCATGTGAGCTGAACGTAGCTCTTTGTGCTCTTTGCCTTTACAGTGCAGGTGTACTCGGCAACCTCCAGCTTTTCCAAGATAGGATTGATAACATCTGCGGCCGTGGCAATTTTGATTCTCCCCTGAGGTTCTGCATACTCAGTTCCGATCTTTCCTCCCAGATTGTCTTTGATGTAGTCTAAAAGGACTTCATTGTCAACCTTAATCTCATCCTTAAGAATCTTATTGCCCTTGAACATTGTATAGCCGTCTCCGCCGAGCTTGAGCATATAGTTGTGAGATGCCAGGGTGTAAGTCTTAGCAGGATCTATGTCCACCCCTGCAACTTTTACGTTATAAACTCTGCGTTCACCGCTGACACGCTCAAATTCACCCTTTTCATTTGTAACTACAGTTGATTTTACAAACGGGTTGATTTCATAAGTTAAACCGGATACCTGAAGGAAACCGCCGTTTTCAGCTACGCCCACAGACTTCGATCCGAATTCCAGGGCATCGAGAATCTGCTGACCTGTAGCTTCGATAAGGCATGCCGTGTTGCCAAAAGGATGAACGGAAATAACATCCCCGTATGTAACATCGCCCTTTTTAACATCTGCTCTGATGCCGCCGCCGTTTACAAAGGCAATGTCGGCCCCCATGGTTATCCTGTATGCATCTGCACAGAGATCGCCGAGATTTGTTTCCTGACTTCTTACGAGCCTAGTAGTTCCATCTTCGCTGTTTATTCTTAAATCAACTTCACTTGTAGCCACCTTCTGCTTTATGATTGCTTCGTACTTGGATATGATCTCCTTTACATATTTATCCATATCTGCATCTATGGCAGAGGCTGCTTCCTTGTTGATGTTGGAAGCTGTAACGATACCTTTTTCGTTGATTACAATCTGTCCTATATTCTCAAGCTTTGTTCCTGTTGATACTACCTGAACAGACTTCCCTGACTTGTCCTTTACCGGCTTTGTAAAGGTCAAATGTGCATGTCCGTCAATAAATGCTGTAAGTCCCGTGGTATTGGCGATAACTTCTGATGAAGTCCAAGGAGCGCTCGCAGGATCGTCACCTAAATGACCTACGGCTACAACATAGTTAGCCCCTGCAGCCTTTGCAGAATCAATCGCTGTTTGAACCGCCTTATATAAATCTTTGCCGTCATTGCCTTCACAGAATCCATAGATATATTTGCCGTTTGCATCCTGGAAATATGCAGGGGTTGATTTGAAGAATGTTTCAGGCGTGGTGATACCTACAAAGGCAACCTTTTTGTCCCCATATTCCTTTATTGTATATGCATCGAATACAGTTTTGCCGTCTTTGTCTACAAAATTGCAGCTGATGTACTTTGATGTTGCTTTTCCGGCAATCTCCTTGAGGAAATTATCCATGCCGTAGTCGAATTCATGATTGCCCGGCACGCGAACATCATACTTCATTTCATTCATAATGTCCCTAGGGTAAACACCTTTTGAAAGTGTCCCTGCAACACCGCCCTGAATGGCATCGCCCGCGTCAACCAGAGCAACATAATTATACTGCTCCTCCATCTGCTTCCTGTACGCGGCAAGACCCGCATAGCCGATGTTCGTATCAAGGGCACAGTGCACATCGCTGGTTGCAAGAATAACGATGTCGTTTGATTTTTCCGGGGCGCTGGCAATCGGAGCAACATCCGCCTCTTCAGCAAAGGCCATAGCCGGCATCATAGCGATTACAACCGCAATGATGGTCAAAACGGCCAGGAGTTTTCTTGTTTTCATCTTCTCTTCTCCTTTCAGAATAAAAACTTTTATCTTATACTTCAAAAAGCAATAACGGCACTATTTTGTCACCTTCTTGTAGGTCACATCCGACCATGGTGAATAATAATATTTTCCGTTCAGGTATTTGTATCCCCTTACTTTATAGTAATAGGTACTGCCTTTCTTCAGGCCGGAAGTGTTGGTGTAATACTTTTTGCTTGTGGTTACCATCTTTTTGAAACCGCCGGTCTTCTTTGCTGATTTATATACCTGATATCTGATTCCGCTCACATTTGACGAAGTTGTCCAGCTGACTCTGATTGAGCGCTTGCCGGAGCTTGACTTGCTGAATTTTGAAGATGCGTCGATAGAAAGTGACTTGACCGCGATAATCTGATTCTGGGCATCAACCTGCTTCTGCAGAGCCTCAAGCTGCGCCTTATAATCCTTTATCTTTTCCTCGGCTTTTTTCTCCACCAGAGCGTCTATTTCACTCTGACGCGCCAGCTTGATAGAATCTATTCTCACCTGTGACTTGCTGTAAGCCCCGCCTACAGAACCCTTAAGGTTATTTATTATATATGTAATCAGAGCCTGATTGTCCACCGTCACATTTGCTTTTGTCAGCGGACCGTTAGTGAACATGGTGTATCCGGTTTTCCCGTTGAGGAGATCGTTGGTTCCCGCCACTGTGTAGGTTCCCATAAGATCCAGTTCCTTGCCGCCTACCATAACGTTGGTTACTCTGTAGTCATCATCAACACTTACGAAATTGCCCAGGCCATCTACGGTAACTGACGGAATTACAGTCTCCTGAATGTCAAAGGTAACACCCGACACCTGCAGAAAACCGCTGTTTCTGTTCGGATAAAGTCTTGCCGACATTTCAAGAGCATCCATAAGGTCAAATCCGCTGACCTTGACAACACTGATATTTTTATTTCCCGGAAGGGCTCTTATAACATCGTTGTAGCTCATTCCTCCCACAGCAATGTCTGCCTTAAGCTCCGATGCCTCTACAAATGCAATATCAGCACCTGTCACGGCTCTGTATGCATCTGCCGCCAGATCTCCCAGATTTGTTTCCGAATTCTCAACAATTCTCACGCCGGATGTATCAGTCGCTGCAAGTCTGCTGCTGGTGGTGGCGAAAGCTTCTTTCAGATCGGTGCTGTACTCTTTTGTAAGTTGGTCCACTGCATCTTTGGTCTTAATATCTTTAAGCTTGTATACGTTAATAAGCTGGGATGAGACAGTTTTACCCGCAGTGGAAAGGGTCAGCACACCGATGCTTTTTATTCCTTCTCCCGGGCTTGCGAGGAGAGCATACATACCGTCAGCGGTTTTAATCTGCTCTCCGGAGGAAGCCTTTCCGGAATTACTGTTTATAAATGCATTGATTCCACCTGTGTTTTCTATAATGCTTTTTGCAGTAAAGGCTGCATTTTCCGTGTCGCGGAGATTTCCCAATGCAATGATATACTGGGCCCCTTCGGCTTTGGCCTTATCAATAGCAGTCTGAACAGCTCCGTAAAGATCCTTTCCTCCGTTTCCGTCGCAGAAAGAATAAGCATAGGATCCATCACTGTTTTTAAAGAAAGACTCATATTGAACCATAATATCGGGATCACTTATGCCGACATATGCAACTTTTGTGTCCCCGTAGGAGACTATTTTGTACGGCTTAAAAACGGTCTCATCGGTTGCCGCATATTTGAAATTACAGCTTATATACTGATAGTCGGCAGTCTTTGCAAGTCCGCTTACAAGCTGCGTAACGCCGTAGCTGAACTCTCCTGCTCCGGGCACCGCTATACTGTAACCTGCAGCGTTCATGGCCTCGGCTACATACTCGCCCTTTGAGGTAGATGCCAGAACAGTACCGCTTGCAGCATTGCCTATATCCACCATCTCAACATACCTGTGCTTTGTCTTCATTTCGTTTGCATAGGCAGCCATTCCGGCAACCCCTATGTTTGCATCAACGCTGCCGTTAATATCTCCGGAAAAGAGTATTGCGACATCTTCGTCAAGTGCAGCAGATGCTCCGGTGTCAGCAGCAAATGAAGCCGACGGAATAAGGGCTGCTGTAATACATACCGCAATGAGCACCGTTAATAATTTGCTCTTCCTTTTCATAATCTTTCCTCCGCATATGTGCGTAAACTCGCAGTTACTTCTGTTAAAAATGACGCGGCTTAAAGTTCTGCCGCAATCCTTGCTCCTAATTCAGCGTTGTTGAGAACAAGCTTTATATTTGCCTCAAGGCTGCTGCCTTCAGTGAGATCCTTTACTTTGC
>SAMEA3663072__coassemble_702_pt1 | contig 23786 bp, 23 predicted proteins | sample SAMEA3663072__metabat2_low_PE_011 | metagenome-assembled genome bin SAMEA3663072 (sample SAMEA3663072) | pig gut metagenome | biome: pig gut; feature: pig-associated habitat; material: faeces | place: France | collected 2012 | reverse complement strand
ATTTGCAGCTTCCTGTACTTCTTCGTGAGTAAGAGGATTGGGACTGATTCCCGCAGCAAGATTGCTTACAAAGGAAATGCCGCATATTCTCATTCCCATATGATTTGCAGCAATGGCTTCAACTACAGTGGACATTCCTGCAGCATCTGCTCCCAGCTTTCCTGCCATTCTTATTTCTGCAGGAGATTCAAAGGACGGTCCTGTAAACTGACAGTAGACACCTTCTTTAAGTTCTATACCATTTCCCTTTGCAGCCTTTCTTATAATTTTTCTCAGTTCCTCATCGTATACATGGCTCATATCCGGAAATCGTGTTCCCAGTTCATCTATATTTTCCCCTATAAGAGGATTAGGGGCAAACACGCTTATCTGGTCTTCAATCAGCATAAAATCTCCTGCTTTAAACTCCGGGTTTATTCCGCCGCAGGCGTTGGTGAGAAACAGTATTTTTGCGCCCATGAGCTTCATCAGTCTGGTGGGAAGGACTACATCTGTAATAGGATATCCTTCATAATAGTGGACTCTTCCCTTCATGCACACAACAGGAACATCACCCACATAGCCGAATATGAATTTTCCTGCATGACCGGGAACGGTGGAGACAGGAAAGCCTTCAATGTCGTGGTAATCAACTTCTCCAACAACTTCTATATCATCGGCGTAGTCACCCAGACCTGATCCCAGGACAATAGCAACACCAGGAGTGAATTTCGTAAAATCAAATTTTTTCTGCACGCTTTCATAGCATCTTAATAATTTCTGGTATACAGGGTTCATTTTTTAATTTCCTTTCTTCTGAAGTTTACCGTTTTCTACAAAAAATATGTTTTTTTCAGGAAATTCTGCCATCATACTTTCCGGAAGTTCTGTAGTTGTTATAAAAAGCTGTATATTATCAAGAGATTTTATAAGAAATTTCTGACGCATTGAATCAAGTTCACTCATTACATCATCGAGGAGAAGTACTGGCTTTTCTCCTGTTTCCTCCTCTATGATGTTTATTTCAGCAAGCTTCAGTGAAAGGGCACAGGTACGCTGCTGTCCCTGGGAACCGAAATTTCTCACATTTATGCCGTTTATAAAAAGCTCCATATCATCCTTGTGTGGTCCTCTTGTAGTTGTCCTCTGCCTCAGATCATTATCACAGGATTTTTTTAAAATTTCATAAATATTATCTTTAAAATCAATATTGGGAGCATATTTCAGCTGAAGTTTTTCCCTGCCGTCGGTTATTTTTTTATGTATTTCCGAGCTTATAAAATCCAGTTTTTTTATAAATTCAGCTCTGTGTTTCATAACGCGCAGGCCGTATTCTGAAAGCTGCATATCCCATATATCAAGTACAGAAGGATCTACAATTTCCTCTTTCAGATATGCATTGCGCTGCAGCAGGACTTTCTTATAATTTGAAAGACTTTCATAATAGGCAGGTTTAATCTGACAAAGTTCTCTGTCAATAAATTTTCTTCTCTTTTCAGGCTCGTCTTTTACAATTTTTAAATCTTCAGGAGAAAAAATTACTATATATACGTTTTCTAATAGCTGTGAAGCCTTTTTTATCTTCACTCCGTCAATTTTAACAGATTTTTTTCCTGATTTATCGATTACTATTTCTACAGAACCTTCAATATCATCCTCTCTTACAATTTCTGCAGATACTGAAGAAAAATCTTTACCGAAACTTATCATTTCACTGTCACGATTTGTACGAAATGATTTTCCCATAGATGTTATATATATGGATTCCAGTAAATTAGTCTTTCCCTGAGCATTCTGCCCAAGCAGAAAGTTTACCTTGCTGCTGAAATCTGCCTGAAGCTCTCTGTAATTTCTGAAATTTTTAAGTTTAATACTCTTTATATACATAAAAATCTAGTTGTTTGTAATTCTTACAGGAAGAACAAGATACTCGTATTCATCTCCGGTTAAAGGCTTTATGAGACACGGACTTATGCTGCTGTTAAAAAGCAGCTTTATTTCTTCATCATCTATAACCTTCAGAGCGTCAATTAAATATTTTGAATTAAATCCTATAACAAGATCATTTCCTTCCTTAGAAACAATAACATCTTCTTTTACTTTTCCCTCTTCTGACTTTGAGGTTATCTCAATGTTGTTATTGCTGATATTTAACTTTATAAGATTGTTTTTTCCTATCTTTGCAAGAAGTGATGCTCTCTCTATACTGTCGAGAAAATCATTTTTATTTAAAACCACCGATGTCTGACTGTCTTTAGGAAGAATATCCTCATATCTTACAAACTCTCCTTCAAGAAGTCTGAGGAAAACTTTTGTATCTTCTATAATGAAAACGGCTCTTTTATCACTTATATAAAGGTCAACTGTTCCTTTTTCATCATCGTTTTCCGTTTCAGAAATAATTTTAGCTATCTCATTGAATGTTTTGGCAGGAATAATAATATTTTCTTCTCTGTCATTTCTTATAGCCTGCCTTGAAATAGCCATTCTGAAACCGTCAAGAGCAACCATATTCAATGTTTTTTCTTTTATTTCAACCAATATTCCTGTTATTACGCCTCTTGACTCGTCAATACTGGCTGAAAATGAAGTCTTTCTGATCATATCTTTGAGAATTTCTTTCTCAAACAATATTTTACTTTCATGTTCTTCCTTTGAATTTAATTTAGGAAATTCATCTGATGGCCAGCCTACAATATTAAACTCGGAATTTGAACATCTGATAATAACATTTCCTTCTTCATCTTCTACAGTGATAATATCGTTTGGCAGCTTTCTGATTATATCTCCGAAGAGTTTTGCCTGTACGACTATTTCTCCTTTTTCTGAATTATCTACTTCAAAAGTTTTTTCAATTCCAAGATCCAGATCAGATGCTGACATTGTCAGGGTTCCGTCTTCATTTACTCTGAGAAGAATTCCTTTAAGAATAGGAATTGTAGTCCTTGATGTCACAGCTTTTGATACAATATTTAATGATTTTGCTAATGTTTGCTGGCTACAGGAAAATTTCATATAATTACCTCCGGTTTGTTAATCTTTATATTATCTTATAGTAATAGTAGTAGTAGGTGCTGTGGAATATGTGGATAACTTATCCATTCCTTGAATTTGCTTAAAAAATTGTTGTTAAAAATCTGTGGAAAGTTATTATTTTTTATTCTTTTATTTCCTCTTTAAGGTTTTCTATAACATTTTTTAATGTGTCATCGTTTTTTATATCATCTTCAATTTTTTCGCAGGCATATTTTACTGTTGTGTGATGTCTGTTTCCGAAATACCTTCCTATCTGGGGTAGGGAACTGTCTGTAAGTTCTCTTATGAGATACATGGCTACCTGCCTTGGAAATGCTATATTATTGGTCTTTCTTGAAGACTCAAGATCACTTATTTTAATATTGTAATATTTTGCCACCGTTTTTTTTATCTTTTCCGGAGTTACTAAATTGTCGTTATTGTTTATAACGTCTTTAAGAACTCTTTTGGCAAAATTCTTATCTGCTTTTTCATTGAGAAGATGTGAAAAAGATACAATTCTTGTGAAAGCACCTTCAAGCTCCCTTATATTGTCCTTTATTTTTTCTGCAATCATGCAGATTACATCATAAAGGTCATCATCCACATCTATATTCATATTTTCTGCTTTTTTCATCAGAATAGCGACTCTTGTTTCATAGTCAGGGGGCTGGATATCAGCTATAAGATTCCACTGAAATCTTGATTTAAGTCTGTCGTCAAGATTTACAAGTTTATTTGGAGCTCTGTCACTTGAAATTATAATCTGCCTGTTTGAATCGTAAAGAGTATTGAATGTATAGAAAAATTCTTCCTGTGTACTTTCTTTTCCTTCTATAAACTGAATATCATCTATAAGCAGAACATCGGCTTTTCTGTATTTTGACTTAAATTCATTCATCTTCTGTTCTCCCAGAGCTCTGATAAGCTCATTTGTAAACATTTCAGATGAAACATAAAGTACATTCATATCAGGATTTTTTTCCAGCAGATAAATTCCTATGGCATGCATAAGATGAGTCTTACCCAGTCCTGAACCTCCGTATATAAAAAGGGGGTTATAAGCTTCCGATGGGGATTCTGCTACGGCCAGTGCCGCTGCATGAGCATATTTGTTGCTTCCTCCCACAACAAAATTGTCAAAATTAAATTTAGGATTAAATATTTTTTCCTTATTGAGAATTTTTTTAGGAGGGGTTACTTTTACAGGTTCATTCTTTAATTCATCTTTTTTATATTCTTCCGAATCCTTTAATACTACACGGTATTCACCGTTGAGAACCTTTTTAAAAGCATTCTGCAGATATGTAAGATACCTGTTTTTTATTGTGGAAATTATAAATTCCTTGCCTTTATCTGAGTTGACCTCTATGTAAACTATATTGAGATTATTGTCTATTCTTCTGATTTTTAAAGGTTTAAACCAGGTTTCAAAACTTATAGGTGTAGTATTTTCTTTAATTATTTCAAGAACGCTGTCCCAGATTTTATCATAGCTTGTCATAACTTTTCCCTCTTTTAATTTTATCTGCTACTCTATTTTATATAAAAAGTTATCCACAGGCAAGAAGAAAATTTATAATAATTTTAAAATATTGAAAATATTAAAATTAAACATTTCCGCAGAGTTATCCACAGCCTTAGGATAAAGTTATCATAAACCTAAAAAGATTGACAAGCAGCCATTTTTAAAGTATAATACTTGAGCGTATGTGCCTGTTGAAATTTAGATCGGCACAATTAAACAATTAAGAAAGGAGACTTCGCACTATGAAAATGACTTATCAGCCTAAAAAAAGACAGAGAATGAAGGAACACGGCTTCAGAAAGAGAATGTCTACTAAAAACGGCAGAAACGTTTTAAAGAGAAGAAGAGCAAGAGGCAGAAAGAGACTGACTGCTTAATCTTAAGTAATTATGCTGAAAAAAAATGTTTTAAGAAAAAAAAGTGATTTTTCTTCTATTTACAATAAAGGAAAATCAGTGGGGGACAGATATGTCGTTCTCTTTTACAGAGAAAATAATCTTCCCTACAACAGGACAGGCTTTTTGGCAAGTAAAAAAGTAGGAAACAGTGTAAAGAGAAACAGAGCCAGACGGCTTATGCGTGAAAGCTACAGGCATATTAAGGACGGGCTCCCCTGCGGCTACGATTTTGTAATTATAGCCAGAAACACTATTTCCGGAAAAAAATGCAGTGAGGTGGAAAGATCTCTTATTTCTGCCTTAAAAAGAACCGGAGTATTAAAGAAATAATGAAAAGACTGCTTATTTTAATCATTAGATTTTATCAGAAGTTTATTTCTCCTTTATTTCCGCCTACATGCCGGTTTTATCCTACCTGTTCCACATACTTTATTCAGGCATTAGAGAAGTATGGGTTTTTTAAAGGTAGCTATTTAGGAATTAAAAGAATTTTAAAGTGTCATCCCTGGCATGAAGGAGGGTATGATCCTTTAAAATAATGGAGGAAATTAATGGGAATATTAGCAAAACCATTAGGTTTTCTGCTTTCGTGGCTTTATGGCATGATCGGGAATTACGGTATCTCTTTAATTGTGGTTACTGTAATCGTTAAACTTTGTCTTTATCCTGTATATGCCAAGTCTATCAAGTCAACCATGAGGATGACTGAAGTCCAGCCTAAAATGCAGGAAATACAACAGAAGTATGCCAACGATAAAGCAACAATGAACGAAAAGCTTGCGGAGCTTTATAAAGAAGAAGGCGTAAGCATGTACGGCGGCTGCCTTCCTATGATTGTTCAGATGATTGTTATCATGGGTCTTTTTGCTCTGCTTAGAAATCCGATGGCATACATAGCATCAGACACTATGCTCTTCGCTATTCATGAACCGTTTTTATGGATTAATGACTTAGCACAGCCTGACAAATGGATTCTGCCTATTTTAGCAGCGCTTGCTACATTTGTGGCAACTTCACTGTCTCAGAATCAGACAGCAGGAGCAAATGCTCAGCAGACTAAAATCATGACAAATCTGATGAAATATTTCTTCCCTATCATGATTCTGTGGATGGCGAGAAGTTATCCTGCAGGTCTTGCAATTTACTGGTCCGGAAGCCAGATAATTCAGATATTCTACAATATGAGATTTGCAAAGATGAGAAAACAGAGCGCAGAAAAAAAAGCTAAGGCATCTAAGAAGAGAGCAAGAGCATAAAGCATTGGAGGAAAAAATTATATGGATTTTTCTGAAAAATGGGGAACTGACGTTGATACAGCAGTGCAGCTTGCATTGGCTGATCTGAAGCTCACCATAGATGAGGTTGATGTTACTGTTCTTGAAGAGCCATCACGGGGTTTCTTTGGAATCGGTTCCAAGCTCGCTTTAGTAAGGGTTGAAAAAAAGAAACCTGCCAAGCCTGAAGCAGAGCCGGAAAAAGAAAACAAACCGGCAGAAAAAACTCAGGCGGAAATTTCTGAAAAAACTGAAAGAACAGAAACACCTAAAAATAAAAGAGAAAAGTCAAACAGGAAGCACGGCGGCGGCGCCAAAAAAGAAAAGGAGCCCCTTAAGCCGGTAATTGAAAAAGTTCCCGAGGAGGAACTTACTGTTTGCGAAGATCATCCGGCATTGAGATTCCTTGAAGAGGTAACAAAAGACATGGGTCTTTCTCTCGATATAACAGCTAAGACAGGAGAAGATTCAGTATATATTGACATTCAGGGAAAAGATTCCGGTACTATTATAGGCAAAAGAGGTCAGACTCTCGATGCCATTCAGTATCTCACAAGCCTTGTGGTTAACAAGGAAAATCAGAACTACACAAGAGTTGTAGTTGATGCGGAAAACTACAGAGCCAAGAGAGAAAAAACTCTTGAGAAGCTTGCCTTAAGACTTGCGGGTAAGGTTGTCAAGACAAAGAGAAGCATTAAGCTTGAGCCGATGAATCCTTACGAAAGAAAGGTAATTCATGCAACTCTTCAAAATCATCCTCAGGTTACCACAAGAAGTGAGGGTCAGGATCCATACAGAAGGGTTATAATTGAATTGAAGTAGTTGAATTTTTAGTAGCCCGTCCTTTGAGACGGGCTATATTGTTAACTGATATTAACTGGAGAAAAAAATGTACGACGATACTATCGCTGCTGTAGCAACAGCTATGGGAGAAGGCGGAATAGGAATAGTAAGAATAAGCGGTGAAAATGCGCTTTCCATACTTGAGAAGGTTTTTTGCAGTGTAAAAAACCGGCCGACAGAAAACAGAAAGCTTACTTACGGCTTCGTAACAGATAACTTTACCGGAGAGAAAATAGATGAAGTAATGGCTGTATACATGAAAGCTCCTCATTCATATACTGCGGAGGATGTGGTTGAAATACAGTGCCACGGAAGCATTGTCTCACTTCGTAAAATTCTTGCTCTGGTATTAAAAAACGGAGCACGTCTGGCGGAGCCGGGAGAATTTACAAAGAGAGCCTTTCTTAACGGAAGACTTGACCTTTCTCAGGCAGAAGCTGTCATTGACCTTGTAAGAGCAAAATCGGATAAAACTTTCGATGTGGCTCTGAGTCAGCTTGAAGGCAGTTTTTCTAAAAAAATTAAAGAAATCAGATCAGACCTTGTAGATATTCTGGTGAATATTACAGTAAATATAGATTATCCTGATGAGGATATAGAAGTTATTACTTATGAAAACCTTATTTCCGGACTTGGAAATGTCAAGGCAAAGGTGGACAGTCTGCTTGCAACAGCGGATACCGGACGAATACTGAGAGAGGGCCTTAATATTGCCATCATCGGCAAGCCTAATGTGGGTAAATCATCACTTATGAATGCACTCCTCAGAGAGACAAGAGCCATAGTAACAGAAATTCCTGGAACTACCCGTGATACTATCGAGGAAGCCCTTACAATCAGGAATATTCCCGTAAAGCTTACAGATACTGCCGGCATTCGCCACACCGATGATGTAATTGAAAAAATCGGAATAGAAAAAAGCAAAGAGTCTTTTAACAAGGCCGATCTGGTAATTTTTATGGTTGACAACAGTCGGCCTCTTGATGATGAGGACAGAGAAATAATAGAGTATATCGGTGACAGAAAAGTATTAGCTGTAATAAATAAAACAGACCTTGAAAACAGACTTGACATAAGCGAGATTAAAAGAAAGCTGCCTAACGGAATATTCATAGAAACATCTATGGCCAGGGAAGATGGCATAAGCAGAATTGAAGATGAAATCGAAAATCTCGTTTACGGCGGTAAGGTTAAGCAAAATGACAGCATGATGGTTACCAACGTGCGCCACAAAGCACTTTTAGAAGAAGCATCATCTGCTCTGAGGGATGCCGCTTCAATGGCAGGAGCAGGTGAAGCGCTGGAATTTCTTGAAATTGATGTAAACAGAGCATATGAAGCTCTCGGTGAAATTATAGGCGAAGCCGTTAATGAAGATATAATAAATGAAGTCTTCGCCAGATTCTGTTTAGGAAAGTAGGGACATAGAGAAAATGGAACATATTTTAATGGGTGAATATGATGTCATAGTAGTGGGTGCAGGACATGCCGGATGTGAGGCAGCCCTTGCATCAGCACGAATGGGCAAAAAAACTCTGATGTTTTCAATAAACCTTGAGGCAGTAGCCATGATGCCATGCAATCCTTCAATAGGGGGAACGGGCAAGGGACATCTGGTAAGAGAAATAGATGCCTTAGGCGGAGAAATGGGAAAAAATATTGATAAGACCTTTATTCAGAGCAAGATGCTGAACACGGCAAAGGGCCCGGCTGTACATTCTCTTCGTGCGCAGGCAGATAAAAACAGATATCATATTGAAATGAAAAAGACTATTGAAAACACTCCGAATCTGGACATGAGACAGGGTGAGGTTACGGATATAGTTATAGAGGACGGCAGGGTCTTAGGTGTGGTTACGAAAACACATACCTGGTACAGGGCTAAAACCGTGGTACTTGCAACAGGAACATTTCTTGCGGGAAAGATATTTATAGGAGACAGCGCTTTTTCAAGCGGTCCCAACGGACTTGCGCCTTCCTGCGAACTTGCGGAGAATCTTAAAAAGCACGGAATGAAGCTTCGGCGCTTTAAAACGGGAACACCTGCCCGGTGCCTGGGAAGCAGCCTGGACTATTCTAAAATGGAAGAGCAGAAAGGCGACGATAATGTGGTTCCTTTTTCTTTCATGAATGATGATATAGGCGAAAACAAAGGACTGTGCTGGCTTACCTACACCAATGAGGAAACCCACCGGGTCATTAGAGAAAATTTTCACAGATCGGCACTTTTCGGAGGTCAGATTGAAGGTATCGGTCCAAGATACTGTCCGTCCATTGAAGACAAGGTAAACAGGTTTGCGGATAAAAAGAGGCACCAGCTTTTTATTGAGCCGGAGGGACATGATACTGACGAAATGTACATACAGGGCATGAGCTCCAGCCTTCCTGAGGATGTTCAGCTGGCTTTTTATAAGACTATAGCAGGCCTTGAGAATATCAGAATTGTACGTCCTGCATATGCCATAGAATATGACTGCATAGATCCCCAGGATCTGAAGCTTAACCTGGAGTACAGAAACATTGAGAATCTTTTCTGTGCAGGACAGTTTAACGGAAGCTCCGGCTATGAGGAAGCTGCGGCACAGGGCCTTATGGCGGGAATCAATGCGGCTCTTAAGGTCTCAGGGAAGAAACCTTTCATTCTCGGAAGAGATGAGGCTTATATCGGCGTTCTCATCGACGATCTGGTAACCAAAGGTACCAATGAACCTTACCGTATCATGACTTCAAGAGCTGAATACAGACTTGTTCTCCGTCAGGACAACGCAGATCAGCGGCTTACGGCCAAATCTTATGAAATAGGACTGGCTGATGAAGCCAGGTATAGAAGGTATCTGGATAAAAAAGAGGCTGTGGAGAAAGAGATGAAGCGGCTGGAAGAAAAAACAACAGTGCCGGCTGAAGTAAACCCTTTCCTGGAAGCTCACGGTACATCACCTGTAAGCAGCAGGGTGTCATTTGCAGAACTTCTGAAGAGACCTCAGATTACATATGGGGATCTTGAAGAAATAGACGACGAGACAAGGCCGGCTCTTTCATACCACGAGGTCACCCAGCTTGAAGTTCAGATAAAGTACGAGGGCTATATTAAAAAGCAGCTGCAGCAGATAGAGAGATTTAAAAAGCTTGAGAACCGCAAACTTTCCGAAGATATGGATTATTCCCAAATTGAAGGCCTTCGTCTTGAGGCAGTTCAGAAGCTTAACCAGATAAAGCCTGAATCACTTGGACAGGCATCGCGAATTTCGGGAGTATCGCCTGCCGACATTAATGTTCTGCTCGTTTATCTGGAAAAGAAAAGAAGAGGAAACTGATTATGGAAGCAATGCAAGATCTGAAAAAGGCACTGGCCGCTGCACAGGCGACAGCTGATGAAAAGACACTTGAGAAGTTCCGTCTCTATATGGAAGGTGTACTCCGGTGGAATGAAAAAGTAAATCTTACGGCAATTACAGACAGAAATGAATTTGTTGTAAAACACTTTATTGATTCCCTTATATGTCTTGATTATCCGGAATTAAAAGATGCCAAAAAAATAATTGACGTGGGGACAGGAGCTGGCTTTCCCGGAGTTCCTCTGGCTGTAACAGCACCTGAAAAGGATTTTGTTCTCATGGACTCCCTGAATAAAAGACTGAAAATAATAGACGAACTTTGTTCAGAGGCGGGGATCCATAATGTAACCACCATTCACGCCCGTGCGGAAGAGCTTGCCCGCAGCAAGGCGCACCGGGAAAAATACGATCTTTGCATTTCAAGAGCCGTGGCCAATATGTCTGTTCTGGCAGAATACTGTCTTCCTTTCGTTAAACCCGGCGGATATTTTCTTGCCTATAAGGGTCCTGAAGCAGCAGCGGAAGCGGAACAGGCAGCAGGAGCCATTTCCCTTCTCGGGGCGGTGACAGAAGAAATACGGAGCGGAAATCTTAATGACTTCGGAATTGACCATAAAATTGTTGTAATAAAAAAAGTAAAAAATACTCCGTCGAAATTTCCGAGAAAAGCAGGAACACCGGCGAAAGAACCCCTAAAATAGCAATACGGGGGTTTTTTTAGGGTACGAAAGTTTACATATGACTTTCAGGAAATGTTATTATTTCCCCAGAAAGGGGTGATAACTTGAAAGTTGTACAGATTCCTGTTTCAATGATAATTGCCAATCCGGAACAGCCGAGGAAAATTTTTAAAGACAGTGAACTGGAAGAATTAACCAGGTCTATATCCGAATACGGGGTGCTGCAGCCCCTTATTGTCAAGAGAGCCGAGGGAAGACGATTTACCCTTGTTGCCGGAGAACGCAGGCTCAGAGCAGCATCACTGGCCGGACTTAAAACGGTTCCGGCTATAGTCAGAGAACTTCAGGACAGGGAAGCTGCCCTCATCGCCCTGGTAGAAAACGTCCAGAGGGAAAATCTGAACTTTCTTGAAGAGGCAAAGGCCTATAAAAAATTAATGGAAGATTTCGGCCTTACTCAGGGTGATATCGCCAAGAGGGTCAGCAAACAGCAGTCGACCATTTCAAACAAAATAAGAATATTATCTCTGCCTGAAGATATCCAGACGGCCATTATAGAAAACAACCTGACCGAAAGGCACGCAAGGGCTCTTCTTAAACTCAGTTCTCAGGAGGACAGAAAAAAAGTCATAGAAAGGATTGTATCCAACGGGCTCAATGTTAAACAGACGGAGAAGCTCATAGAAGATATTTTTCAGAGCAAAGAAAAGGCGGACAGAAACAGAAGGAAAATTAATTACATAAGCTACAAAATATATCTCAATACTATCAGGAAAGCTTTTAATCAGGTTAAAGATGTGGAAAAGAACGCCAGGCTGATAGAAAACGATAAGGGAGAATTCCTTGAAGTGAAAATAATAATTCCGAAAAATGATAGATGTTTCACGTGAAACATCTATTTTTTTTAATTGAAGTATGGTATAATGTTCCCTGATGATATAAAGGTACTGACAAAAGGGAGGAAAACCATTGTGGGAAAAGCAATAGCAATATTCAATCAGAAGGGTGGAGTTGGAAAAACCACAACGAATATAAATCTGGCGGCCTGTCTGGCCCTTAAAGGGAAAAAAGTATTAATACTGGATATCGATCCTCAGGGAAACACCACCAGCGGAATAGGTGTTAAAAAAAGGAACTTAAAAAATACGGTATATAACATCTTAATTGATAAAGATTATGACCCTAGAAAAGCAATCATAAAAACCAATGTAAAAAATCTTGACCTTATTCCGGCCAGCGTAGACCTCGCAGGGGCTGAGGTGGAGCTGGTGGAAATTGAAGGAAGAGAGAGCACGCTTAAAAAGGGACTCGATAAAATAAAAGATGACTATGATTACATATTTATCGATTGCCCTCCTTCATTGGGTCTCCTGACAATTAATTCCCTTACTGCAGTGGACAGCGTACTTATTCCTATTCAATGTGAATTTTACGCATTGGAAGGAGTAAGCCAGCTTGTGAGCACAATTGAGCTTGTAAAGAAAAGTTTAAATCCCAAACTGGAGATACAGGGGGTAATTCTCAGTATGTTTGACGGAAGAACCAATCTGTCTGTTCAGGTTGTACAGGAAGTAAAAAAATATTTCGGCGGAAAGGTGTATGCAACCGTTATACCGAGAAATGTAAGACTTGCAGAGGCTCCAAGCTTCGGAATGCCTATTACGGAATACGATCCTAAGTCAAAGGGTGCGGAGGCTTATATGGACTTCGCGGAAGAATTCTTAGATCTGGAGGAAAACTGATATGGCAGCACCTAAAAGAAGCGGACTTGGAAGAGGACTTGATGCCCTCTTTGCTGATGCCGTTCCCGTAAGCGATTCCGCAGAGAAAAAACAAGAAAAGCCGGCTGCAGCAGCAGATGCGGTACAATACATAAATATTCATGATATAATGCCCAATGCAAATCAGCCGAGAAAAACCTTCAGCGAAGAAAAGATAGATGAACTCTCCAAATCTATAAAAGAGCACGGCATCATACAGCCTATTGTTGTAAGGAAAAAAGGTGAAAGCTACGAGATAGTTGCAGGAGAAAGAAGATGGAGAGCCGCAAGAAAAGCTGAGCTTACTCAGGTTCCTTGCCTCATAAGGGAGCTTACCGATGAGCAGAATATGCTTATTGCAATTATTGAAAACATGCAGCGTGAAGACCTGAATCCGGTAGAAGAGGCAGAAGGCCTTAATCAGATGATAACAACATTCGGCATGACACAGGAGCAGGTTTCTAAAAGCGTGGGTAAGAGCAGACCCTATATTGCCAACTCCCTCAGACTGCTTAAACTTCCTGAATATATTAAAAATGAAATGGCAGAAGGAAGACTATCAGCAGCTCACGGAAGAACCTTGATTACTGTTGAAAGTGAAGATGTCAGGAAGGCTCTTTGCGATAAGATCATCAGAGAAGGACTGTCCGTAAGAGAAACGGAAAGACTGGTTTCCGCCCAGGGCAAAGGGAAGAAAAAAAGGCCTGCTGCAAAAGTAAAAAATCCTGACGTGGCCAGAGTTGAATCCGAGCTTAAAGACGCTCTTGGGACCAGAGTATCTATAGTCCAAAACGGAAAAAAGGGAAAAATAGAAATCGAATATTTCAGCCGCGAAGAATTGGACAGGTTAATAGAACTGTTGAAAAAGCTGGGATAGCAAGCAATGTTTCACATGAAACTATCTATATGACAATGAAAAGCCCCATTACACGGGGCTTTTGAATTTAGATGAGAAATGTGGTGAAACATATAGAAACTGTGAAAAAAGCACTACATCTTGTGGATGAAAAAAACACACATTTGTGTTATAATGGGATGATAGACTGCTATAGGTGTGTAAGAAAACGAGGAGAGAAAAATGTCACAAGTCAAGCAGGAAAATAATATTAATTTGTGCATTCCCCTTCCCCTTTGCGTAATAAACAATCAGGGAAAGGTCATAGATGCAAATGAGCATATAGGGGATGTTTTCATATATGATGCAATCGTTGATGCAGACATCTTTACCCTTACAGGCATAAAAGCGACAGATTTATATACGGCAGCTGAAGAAGATACACATCCTCTGCTTAAGAGAAACGAAAAAGTATTCCGCCTTATTGCCTATCTCATGGGTGATGAACCTGACTCCAACCTGGGAATCATCTTTAATGATGTAACGGGAATGGAAGAACTGAAAGACAGGTATAACAGCGAAAAACCCTGTGTTGCCAAAATTCAGGTAGACAATTACGATCAGCTTATTGACAGCAGCGGACCGGCTCCTAAACTGGGGCTTTCAAGTCAGATCGACCAGACCATCAGAAAGTGGGCTGCTAAAATGAGTGCTTCAGCAGCCAGAATAAAAGGCAGTAATTATGTAGTATGGTTTGAGCAGCAGTATCTTGAGAAACTCATCGCAGCAAAATTTGATCTGCTTGATGAGGTAAGAGCTCTTGAGACAGGTGCAGATTTTCCGGCCAGCCTGAGTATAGGAATAGGTGTAGGCGGAAGAACTCTCACGCAGACAGAAGAATACGCCGACGCTGCACTTGATCTTGCCTTGGGAAGAGGAGGAGATCAGGCGGTAGTTAAACGAAATATTAAAATTGAATATTACGGCGGAAAGCTTCAGACTGTTGAAAAGAGCAACAAAGGCAAGTCGAGAATAGTGGGACATGCTCTTAAACAGCTTATAGATCAATCCAAGAAAATATTTATAATGGGTCACAGATATCCGGATATGGACAGCTTCGGTGCATCTCTGGGAATCATGAGGCTCTGCTGCCTTTCCGACAAGGAACCTTTCATAGTTATTGATGAATTTAACGAATCTCTGCAGGCAATTTATAAGCAAGCCAAGGAAAGCGATAATTATAAATTTATCACCTCGGAAAAGGCAGTGACCATGGCTGAACCTGAAGATCTGCTTATAGTGGTTGATACTCACAGGCCAAGCCTTGTTCAATGCCGTCAGCTCCTTGACATCTGCGAGAGAATTGTGGTTATAGATCACCACCGCAAAGTTGAGGAATTTATTGAAAATCCGGTGCTGGCTTATATGGAATCCTATGCATCCTCTACATCTGAGCTGGTTGCAGAAATTCTGCAGTACATGACGTCAAAAAAAGTTCTGCTCAGACTGGAAGCGGAAGCCTTGCTGGCCGGGATGACAGTAGACACAAACGGGTTTGCGGTAAAAACAGGTGTGCGTACCTTTGAGGCTGCAGCATGGCTGAGAAGACAGGGTGCAGATCCTACAGAAGTGAAACGCTTCTTCCAGGAAGATTTTTACAACATAAAGCTGAAAGCCATGGCAATATCATCTGCAGATATTTACGACAACGGCGTAGCAATAACAACATGCCAGCAGGTGATGCCTGATGCTCAGCTGCTTTGCGCACAGCTTGCGGATCTGCTGCTTACGGTTAAAGGCGTCAAGGCGTCTTTCGTAGTCGGGAGAAATGACGAGATGAAAACTGTTATCAGCGCCAGGTCTCTGGGTGCTGTCAATGTTCAGGTTATTATGGAAAAATTCGGAGGAGGCGGCCACCTTACAACAGCAGCTGCACAGGTGGAGACTTCCATCGACGAGACTGTAAGTAAAATAATGGAAATAATGGAGGTAAATAAATAATGATTGTTATTCTGAACAGGGATGTAAAAGGAACCGGCAAAGCCGGAGATATAGTAAAGGTAAGCGACGGTTATGCCAGAAATATGCTTATTCCTAAAGGCTATGCCAAGGAAGCCACAGAAGGAAATGTGAGAAATCTGGAAAAACAGAAAGCTATTGCTGCAGAGAAGAAAGCAGAGGAAAAAGCCGCCGCACAGGCTCTGGCTGAGAAGATAAGCGCAGTATCTGTTACAATTAAAACAAAAGCCGGAGAGGGCGGAAGAATTTTCGGATCCATAACATCAAAGGACATTTCAGAGGCTCTTATGGAGCAGCATAAACTCTCTGTGGACAAGAAGAAAATCCAGCTTGACAATCCTGTTAAACAGACGGGAGAACTCAGTGTTGATGTCAAGCTTTATCCGGAGGTAACATCCAAATTAAAAATAACAGTAGTGGCTGAGTAATAGCAATTTAAACGAAAACAACCCAAAGACACAGGAGAAAAAGATATGGCAGAGAGAATTCCTCCCCATAACGAAGAAGCGGAAAGATCCGTTCTGGGAGCGGTAATGCTCAACAAGGACGTGCTTTCAGAGGTGCTGGAAGAGGTCAGCGCTGATGATTTTTACAATGAAAGTCACAGAGAGATTTTTAAAGCAATATGGGAACTTTATAAAAACAATACAGCCGTGGATATGCTCACAGTCTGCGAAGAGCTTAAAAAAAGAAAAGCTCTTGAGATGGCAGGGGGCAGAGCATACATAGCAACTCTTACAGCAGAGGTTCCTTCTACTGTTAATGCTGTGGAATATGCCAAAATTGTAGCGGAAAAAGCCATTCTCAGGCAGATGATAAAAACCTCGGAGGACATAACAGAAAAAGGCTACGATGCAAAAATGGCGGCAGGTGAAATTCTGGACTATGCAGAAAGCGGAATTTTCAAAATTGCACAGAAGCGTCAAAAAAATGATTATGCCAAGATTCAGGATGTTCTTCTGACAAACATAAAAATAATTGATGCTGCGGCACAGAACAAGGACAAGATAGTGGGAATACCTACAGGTTTTAAGGATATTGATGAAAAAACCAGCGGACTGCAGCGTTCGGATTTAATTATAGTTGCAGCCAGACCGGCTATGGGTAAAACGGCTTTTGCTCTTAATATAGCCCAGCAGAGTGCTGTTAAAGCGGGGTCATCTGTAATTATTTTCAGCCTTGAAATGTCCAAAGAACAGCTTGGCCAGCGTCTTCTTGCCATGCAGGCAAGGGTAGAGATGCAGAAACTCAAACAGGGAGATCTGGACAGGAAGGACTGGGATCGTATCACTATGGCCCTGGACGAACTTAATAACACAAAGATAGTAATAGACGATACACCGGGAATCTCTGTTATGGAGATGAGAAACAAATGCAGAAGGCTTAAGGCGGAACAGGGGCTGGACCTTGTAGTGGTTGACTATCTGCAGCTTATGAGCCTGCAGGGAAAGACAGACAACAGACAGCAGGAAATCAGCACTATTTCCAGAAATCTTAAACTTCTTGCCCGGGAAATGGACTGCCCTGTTATTGTGCTTTCTCAGCTTTCCAGAGCTCCGGAGCAGCGGCAGGATCACAGACCGATACTGTCGGACTTGAGAGAATCAGGCTCCATCGAGCAGGATGCGGATATTGTAATTTTCCTGTACCGAGATGATTACTACAATGAAAATACCGATAAACCGGGTGTTTGTGAAGTAAATATAGCAAAACACAGAAGCGGCCCTACCGATAAAGTGGAGCTGACATGGGTTTCACGGTACACCAAATTCAGTGATAAGGCTCTTTAGGAGGAGGCAATGAACTTTAACAAAGGAAAAGTGAAGGATTTTTACCTTTTGACAACCGATGTTGAAAATATGTTCATAAATGAATATTTGCCGGGTGCACCGGGAGAATATGTGAAAGCATATCTCTACGGTCTTTTGTATGCTCAGCTTGGAATTGAAATGACCCATCATGCCATGGCCTCTCAGCTGGGGCTTTCCGAAAAAACTCTTGAAGATGCGTGGAACTACTGGGAAAAAATGGGAGTTATAAAGAAACTGCCCGGAAAAGACAGCGGACTGTTAAACTTTGATATAGAGTATGTAAATCTTCGCGAAAGAATGTACGGCAATTTTGATGCAGAGGAAGGAGCAGGCCCGGCAGCAAAGAAAAAAGCAACCGGCGAAGATAAGGAAATCCTCCTCTATGACGAGGATCTTAAAAAGCTCTTTGACAGAACGGAGCTAATACTGGGAAGACCTTTGTCTCCGGCAGAAAGCAGTGAAATTGCATCCTGGATAAATGAGGAAGGAGCAACACCTGCCCTGGTTGAAGCAGCATTTGACTATTGCTGCCGGCGCGGCAAAGCAAATGTGAACTATATCTGCAAGGTGGTTCTTGAATGGAACAGCCGGGGACTGAAGGAAGAACCGGAAATACAGGAGTATATAAAGAATCTGGATGAACGCCAGAGCATATACAGAAAGATATTAAATTCACTGGGGCTTACCAGAAATGCCACACAGGCAGAGAGAAAAATGATCGATCACTGGATTGACGATCTTAAGTTTAACATGGAGAGAATCATGTCTGCCTGCGACAAAACTATTTCAATTTCCAGCCCAAACCTGAGGTATGTAAACAAAGTTCTGGAAAACTGGGCAGAGGAAGCTCACCAGCAGGGAAGGGACGTTAATCAGAAAGTAACAGTTACGCAGGCTGTTTTGAATAAATATTATGAGCATCTCCGCAGAGAAGCTTGTGAGCAGGCTGAAAAAAGAAGGAAGGAAGTGTATGAAGCTGTTCCTCACATAAAGGAAGTGGATGAGAAGCTGAAGACATTAGGCAGCAAAATGTCAAGAGGTGTTCTTACGGGAATGAGCCGGCAGCAGATAGATGAGACGAGGAGAATGATGAACCTCCTTGAAGAGGAGAGAGCTGTTCTTTTGACTGAAAATAATTTCAGTGTAGACTATACAGACATCAAATATTCCTGCGATAAATGCAGCGACACCGGTATTGACGAAAATGGAAACCGGTGCTCATGCGCTAAGGAGAGAATAGGAGAGGCGGAAATATGGCAAAAAGAGAAAAACTAGAGAAGAAAAACAGATTCATGGATGTCCTATGGGAGGTAGGAGCAAAGATAATATACGGAGCAGACAAGGTTCTTGACCTTGCATCCGACTTTCTCACAGAGAAAGCGGCGCCTTTTATGAAGGACATTCTTGAGGAACTTCATGAGATAGGAAAGGACGGCTTCGAGTGCGCTGTTGATATTGGCGCAGCCATAGTCAGGTGGTATGATAAGAGTTCTGATGTCTTAGAGTGGTTTGTCAAGAAGACTGCAGTACTGCTCATGCGAAAGTACCACGACATGCTCCTGGAACTGGCACAGTACAGGAAAAAGATAATAAAAGACTGTATAATAATCCTTGTAGTGGGAGTTGGAGCCGTTGCCATCTTTGCTTCTGCAGTTGACTATGAGTATGCATACAACGGCAGAACGCTGGGAATCGTTCACGAGCAGAGAGAAGTCCTCGAGATACTGGATATGGTAAGCGAAGAGCTTTCCCTGGAATACGGTTCAAATATCTCAATCGATCCTGAGACGGATATTACTTTTAAGCCGGTAATTTCTTTTGGGAAGGAGATTGATGATGCAGATACCGTTCTCAAAAGATTTACCTATATGGGTGATATTCAGGCTCAGGCATACGGAATTATCGTAGATGGTGAAAGAGTGGTGACCGTTGAGAGCGAAAAGATTGCAAATGATGTTCTAGATGCAATAAAGGAGCTGTACACAAAAAAGAATAAGAAATACGAGTATATCGGATTTGTGGAAGATATAAAAATTGAGCCATACAGCACAACACTTGCAAATGTAAGCAGCAAGGCGGCGGCAATTAAAAAGATAAAGAAAGGCGGCCAGGAGGAAGTAACTTATAAAGTTAAGGCAGGAGACACCCTTTACGGAATATGCGAGAAACTGGATGTTTCATTAAGCGAGCTGAAAAAGATGAATCCGAAAATTACAGACAATATGACCATCCATATCGGTGATAAGTTTGTAACGCAGCAGGCAATTCCTCTCATTACCGTTGAGACTGTGGAAGTTTCCGTATTTGCCGAACCTGTGGACTATAAGACTGTAACTAAAAAATCAGGCAGCTACTTCAAGGGAGAAACAGTGGTTGTACAGTCCGGTAAAAAGGGAAAAGCCAGAGTTACCGCAAAGCTTACAAAGCGTAACGGAAAGACCGTTAAGAGAAAAGACCTTGAAGTTGAAACAATCAAGGAACCTGTAAATAAAGTAATTGTAAAGGGAACCAAGCCTGTTCCGGCAAAGAAGGGCACAGGTACCTTCATGCGGCCGGTAAACGCAGGTGTATACGCCGGATACGGAATGAGATGGGGCAGAATGCATTACGGATTGGACTTCTCAGCGCCAACGGGAACGCCGATATACGCAGCGGACGGAGGTACCGTAACTTTCGCAGGCTGGTCCGGAGCTTACGGTTATGTGATAACCATAGATCACGGAGCCAATAAAAAGACACTTTATGCTCACTGCAGCAGGCTGTTCGTTTCTGCAGGAAACAAAGTGTACAAGGGACAGCACATTGCAGCTGTAGGCAGCACGGGACGAAGCACGGGACCTCACTGTCACTTTGAAATCTTTATTAACGGTTCAAATGTAAATCCGGCATACTATATTTAAAAAACTTGAGAGGCAGGCATGGGTCTGCCTCTTTTGTGCCCTGAAGCCAAAATGCCGGTTCTCAGGCAGAACTTTTCCTCATATATTAAACTGGTATAGGGCGGTATAATCAGGAGGAAAATGTTATGGAAAATCATTATTTGACCATAGAAAACAGGGAAAAGCTTACTATCGGCCAGGTGGCAGATGTAGATGCCTTTGATGAAGAAACCCTATGGGCCAATCTTAAAGAGGGCGGCGTAGAAATTACGGGAGAAAATTTAAACATAGAAAAGCTGGACCTTCAGGAAGGAACGCTTATTGTTACGGGAACAATCTGCTCGGTAGTTTACACCGACAGAAAAAAGAAAGAGAAGGGCCGGTTTATTAAAAAACTCACTGCCGGAAAAGGAAAATGAGCAGCCTGATTAAAAGCCAGCTTGTAATTGCCGGCGTAATGTGCTGCGGAGGGCTGGCAGCCGGAATATGCATGGAGCTTTTTGAAAGGTATATTGCTGTCAGAAAGCCGGGCAGGTTCAGAGAAAGCGCTGTGCGGATCCTGTGCTACGCGTTTATAGGTGTGCTGGCAAGTGAGTTTTTCTATTTCTGCGATAACGGAAAAATTACCATTGAGGGGATATGTGCTTTTCTTATAGGGCTTTGGTTGTGGAAGAAGTTTTTTTATGGTATACTAACTCCAATGGAGGCAGAAGACGTTGAAAAAAAAGGGAGAGATAAGTTCGTTTAAGGCGAAGAAAAAAACGGGGATTATGGGACTGGCAGCTGCAGTGCTGATTGTATTGATAGCCGCCTATTTTGTGGTGTCCGGATATAAGATCATAAAGCTTAACAAAGAGCTTGACGAGGCAGAGACAAAAAAGCAGGAGCTTACTGAAACCAAAGAAGACCTTCAGGCACAATACAAGGACATAAATTCGGATAAATATATAGAGCGGCTGGCGCGGCGTGATCTGAAGCTGGTAAAGGCCAATGAACTTCTCTTTATTCTTCCGGAAGAAACAGAGGAGGAAGAGCAGGATGGAGAAACTGAAGATTAAAGAAGCTGTGGTGGTGGAAGGAAGAGATGACACAATTGCCGTAAAGAAGGCTGCGGAGGCTCTGACTATAGAAACCCACGGCTTTGGAATAAAAAAAGAGACATGGAAACTGATAGAGAAAGCCTATGAAAATCAGGGCATAATAATATTTACCGATCCGGATTATTCCGGAGAAGAAATCAGGAGGAAACTGACAGATAAATTTCCGGAAGCAAAACAGGCTTTTCTGACACGTTCAGAAGCCATAAAAAAAGGTGATGTGGGAATAGAAAACGCAAAACCGGAGGCAATTGCCGAAGCTCTCAGAAAAGCCCACTGCACAGCCTTCTGCGGAGAAAAGATTTTTACTGAGGAAGACCTTTATAAAGCCGGACTTTCGGGGAGAACAGATTCAAAAGAAAAGCGGGGAAAGCTTGGCATGCTCCTGGGCATAGGAGGAGGAAACGGAAGGGCGTTTTTGAATAAGCTCAACAGCTTTGGAATTACAGAGAAAGAGTTTGAGGCTGCTCTTAAAAAAATAGATTAACAGCGGAAATTCGGAGGAAAAGATGAAGCTTTACGCACCATCAACCATCAGGGAAATAAAAGACAAATACGGCTTCAGACTTTCCAAAAGTCTGGGGCAGAACTTTCTCACGGATAAAAATATAATAGATGAAATCATAGAAAGTGCTCAAATAGGGCCTGAGGATCTTGTCATGGAAATCGGACCGGGAATGGGTGTAATAACAATGGAGGCGGCAGAGAAAGCAAAAAAGGTCATTGCCGTGGAAATAGATAAAAATCTGATTCCCATTCTCAAAGAAACCCTTAAAGATTATGATAACGTTGAAATCATAAATAAGGATATATTAAAAACCGATGTAAACGGACTGATAGACGGATGTAAAGAAAAGTTTGCCGGTGTAAAAATACTGGGAAATCTTCCATATTATATAACCACGCCTATAATAATGAAGCTTCTGGAAGATGGTGTGAAAGCAGACAGCATAACTATAATGATGCAGAAGGAAGTGGCAGACAGAATTAAGGCGCTGCCGGGAACCAAGGCATACGGAGCTTTGTCCGTGGCGGTACAGTATTACTGCACTGCAGAGGCGGTGGTAAATGTTCCAAAGGAGGTTTTTATGCCTCAGCCTAAAGTGGACTCAACGGTTCTCAGACTTTGTATAAGGAAAGAAAAGCCGGTAATCCTTGAAGACAGAGACATGTTCTTCAGATGTGTAAAAGCCGGATTCGGACAAAGACGCAAAACATTGCTTAATTCACTTATGGGAATAGATAACATTACAAAGGACATTGTAAGGGATGCTCTTGAAAAGGCGGGGATTGACCCTTCAAGAAGAGCCGAGACGCTGAATCTGGAAGAGTTTGCAAAACTGTCAAACGAGGTATTTTTGAGAATGATGCAGAAAGGGATTTAACAACTATGGAAAAATTCGATAAATTCGAAAAACTGGACAGAAAAGTCGAGGAAACCATCCATGAAGTAGAAACCATGGACAAGCGTAAATTTTTTAAAAACAGCTTTGTCTATGCAGCTATATGGGCTTTTGCAATTAATCTTATAATTGAAACACTGGGCAGATTTCCCACACAGGGACCGGCAGGGGGCATCAGTTTTCTTTTTCACAGCCCCATAGTGTTTCTGTATAACACCCTGATTATATTTGCCACCCTGGTGATTGCATCGTTATTTAAGAGAAGGGTTTTCGTTTTTACGATCATATCAATTTTCTGGCTGACGGTGGGAGTCGTTAACGGGATTATTCTTACCCAGAGAATGACTCCTTTTACAGTGAAGGACCTGAGTAATCTGGAGGATGGACTTACAATAGTAACGAATTATCTTTCGGTTCCGCTTTTAATCCTTATTGTCCTGGCCATTGCGGCGGCTGTTGCCGGACTTGTGCTGCTGTTTATTAAAGGACCGCAGAAAAAAGATCGGGTTAAGTGGAAAAGAAATCTTGCAGGTGTTGTTCTGGTAGCGCTTTTTGCCTTCCTCTCAACATCGTTTATGATAAAGGCCAATCTGGTGGAAACTTTCTTTGGTAATCTGGCATATGCATACAGGGATTACGGAGTGGTATACTGCTTTACCAATACGTGGCTTAACACGGGCATAAGCAAACCAAGCGGATACAGTCAGGATGAAATACTGGATATTTTCACGAAAAACGAGCTGGGAAGCGACAATGCCATGCTGCTGGAAAAAAAGGACGAAGATATGTCACACCCTAATATCCTTTTCCTTCAGCTTGAGTCTTTTATAGATCCAAAGACCATTAAATCCATTGAACTATCTCAGGATCCGTGCCCTAATTTCAGGCGTCTGTACAGTCAGTACTCGTCGGGGGAACTGACGGTGCCTG
>SAMEA3663072__coassemble_687_pt1 | contig 25866 bp, 26 predicted proteins | sample SAMEA3663072__metabat2_low_PE_011 | metagenome-assembled genome bin SAMEA3663072 (sample SAMEA3663072) | pig gut metagenome | biome: pig gut; feature: pig-associated habitat; material: faeces | place: France | collected 2012 | reverse complement strand
AATCAGGCGGCCAAGGGCAGAGGATGGCTGTTCTATGCGGTGGGTTCAGCAGTTTTCGCCAGCCTGACGGCAATTCTGGGCAAAGTGGGAATCTCCGGAGTTGAATCAAACCTGGGCACTGCCATCAGAACTGCAGTAGTGCTGGTAATGGCATGGGTAATGGTCTTCGCCACGGGAAAACAAGGTGAGTTACATAAGGTGCCGCGAAATGAGCTTGGATTTATATGTCTTTCAGGTCTTGCCACAGGGGCATCCTGGCTGTGCTACTACAAAGCTCTCCACGACGGCCTTGCCAGCGTGGTTGTGCCTATTGACAAGCTGAGCATCCTTGTTACCATCGCCTTCTCCTACATAGTTTTCCACGAGCGCCTTTCCAAGAAAGCCGCAGGAGGGCTGATCCTCATCGTAGCTGGAACGTTGATTATGCTGCTTTAGATATAAGGAATAACAAGCCGCCATTTCACATACATTGAAGTGACTGATACTGAGATTATGTGGAGGGGTGGCTTTTTTATGTGGAAAAAGGTGGTTTCAAGTCTGACAGGTGTGGCGCTGATACTCTGCGCTTTCGTGGGAGTAGCTAAAATCAGGGAGAATCTTCCGTCACAAAAGCCCATAGTGCTGGAAACGGTAAATGATGTTCCATCAGAGGACAAAGGACCGGAAGCGGCCTTTAATGTTGCAGCCAAGGGGGCGGTGCTTATAGATGCGGAAACGGGAGAGGTGCTCTTTCAGCAGGACGCCCACAAGGAACTGCCTCTGGCCTCTGTCACCAAGGTAATGACCATGCTCCTTGTTATGGATGCAGTTGACGCGGGCAAAATCACCCTGGAGGATACTGTGACCGTCTCCGAAAGAGCTGCCTCCATGGGAGGAAGCCAGATGTACATGGAACCGGGAGAAACTCACACCGTAGCCCAGCTTATGGAGGGAGTGGCTATGGCAAGCGCCAATGACGGCTGTGTGGCTCTGGCCGAATATGTGGCAGGCAGCGAGGAGATTTTTGTGGAGCGAATGAATGAGAGAGCAGCAGAACTTGGTATGAAGGATACACATTTTGTAAATACCAACGGTCTGCCTGTAGCAGATCACTATTCCAGTGCATATGATATAGGACTAATGTCAAAAGAGCTTTATAAACATGAAGAAACCCACAAATGGTTTACGACATGGCAGAGTACCATTACCGTAGGACTTCCGGGAAAGGAAAAGGAATTCGGACTTACAAACACCAACAAACTCATCAAGCACTACCAGGGCTGTAACGGCATTAAAACCGGCTTCACTTCCGATGCCGGCTATTGCCTCAGCGCATCTGCAACCCGTGGTCAGACCCATCTCATAGCTGTGGCCCTCGGATGCGAAACTGCAAAAATAAGAAACGCTGAGATCTGTAAAATGCTGGATTACGGTTTTGCCAACTTTGAGACCCATGTGGCTGCGGAAAAGGGTCAGATGATTACAACTGCAGAGGTTCGCAGGGGTACACCTGAGGAGATACAGGCTGTTACAGCAGACAGGGTGACGGCTCTGGTTAAAAAAGGGGAGACCGATTCGGTGACCACAAAGGTGGTTATGGACGACAAGGTTCCTCTTCCTCTTAAGGAAGGCGACAAGGTGGGAAGCCTGCAGGTGCTTAAAGACGGCAAGGTTGTGGGAGAGTGCGACCTTGTATCGGATCGCAGCGTGGAAAAAGCCTCCTTTACTCAGCTGGTCAAGCGTATGCTTACATACAAAGGAAAAGAATACGGGAAGTAACTTTAAAGGAGTGCAGAATTATGGAGAAACTCATTATACCGGAAGGCTCGATAAAGGAATTCATACTTTCCTTTTCGTCTTTCTACAAGGCTGCTTATGCACAGGATATGCTGGAGGAAAGCGGAATTGGCTCTACCCTCAAAAAACTGCCGCCTGAACTTGTAAGATCCTGCGGCACAGGGCTGTATCTGAGAACCGACTCCATACAGCCGGTAAAGGAGGTCCTGGACGAAAAGCAGATTTCAACCCGGGGAATTTATCAGATTCAAAGAGACGGAAACAGGGGAAAGAAGTATGTGAGGATGAAATGAAAAAGGCCGTACTTGCTGTAAAAGGCGAGTGCGGCTGTTTTTTATTATATATCCAATGCATATGGAAAAAACTTCGTGACATTTCTTTCAAAAAGTATTACAATAGCCGTGACAATATTTTGACAGAGTAAGGACAGCGCGTCAAGTGCCGGCGGATGGGATGTTGCCACCGGACGAAAAGCCCGGGAGGCTTGCGTTGCTGATTCTGCGTCCGCTGCCACCTAAGGAAAATATAAGCTCCTTTTGTGGCAATCTGCCATAAAAACGAAAGGAGTTTTTGTTATGTCTAAAAACGCAAAAAACACAAAGAAACTGACAATTAACGCTATGATGGCTGCCATGTGCGCAGTGCTGGGATATCTTGCCCTGGACATGGGGAGCCTGAAGATTACCTTTGAGAGTCTGCCGGTTCTTATAAGCGCATTCCTGTTCGGCCCTCTTGACGGAATGATTGTCGGAGGACTGGGCACACTGGTTTACCAGCTTCTGAAATATGGAGTAAGCGCTACAACGGTTCTCTGGATGCTGCCTTATATAATCTGCGGTCTCATAGTAGGCCTGTATGCAAAAAAACACAGCTTTGATTTGAGCAAGGGACAGTATATGATGATAATAATCGTAAACGAACTGCTGATCACGGCTCTGAATACGGGTGTCATTTATGCGGACAGCAAGATCTACGGATATTATTCTGCGGCTCTCATTGTGGGAAGCCTCCTGCCTAGGATAGCAATCTGTGTGGGTAAGGCAATAGCCTTCGGACTGGTTATTCCGGGACTTGTAAAAGCGCTCAAGCATCAGTTATAGACTCTGCCCCCCGGCAGAGTTTTTTTATGCAAAAAAAATTCACCCCCTACTCTCTTTCGACAATTTTCGCACAAACCATGGTGTATGATAATCCCGTGAGGTAGGAAAAGTGGTTATATATCTGGAATACCTTCTTTTGGAGAACTTCATTACGGGAGGGCTGCTGCTGTTTTTTACGGCAAAGCTGGCGGGAGACAGCCCGGGCCCTGTGCGTCTTATTATAGGAAGCGCAATTTCCGGGGCAGGAGGTCTTACAATTTTTATTCCTGTATCGGGGATTGCAGGAGGTTTACTGAGAATCGGACTGACAGCACTGATATGCGCAGTTGTGTTCGGTTTGAAACTGAATAGACTCCTGAAAAGAACTGTGCTTTTCCTTGCCTTGACTTTCCTTTCCGGCGGGGCGGCCATGGCCTTTACATTATGGCGGCAGATACCTGCTGTCACCGGCAATGGTGCCCTGTATACCCAGCCATTGACTTATGGGATGCTGCTTTGTATCGCAGTGCCGGCTTTTGCGGTTACATACTTTTTCGTAAGACTGGTAAGGGAAAAAAGAACGGAGAAAATCACCAGAGGGAGAGTGTGTTTAACCATAAAAGGGCAGGTTTATTCGTTTGAGGCTCTCGCAGATTCGGGGAACAGCTTGAGAGAGCCTTTCACGGGTAAGCCGGCGGCGCTCATAGACAGCAAGGGCGCCGTAAAACTTCCCTTTGGACCTGAAGATGCGGAAAAGGGAGACGATGAGGAACTGAGGCGCCGGTTTGTTCTTCTGCCCTATAAGACGGTGGGGACCGATAAGGGGGTTCTTAAGGGGATAAGAACGGACTGCATTACCTTCGGAGACAAAGAAATGAAGGGGGCTGTACTGGCCTTTTATGAAGGGGATTTTGGAGATTTTGAGGTCCTGCTCAGCAGGGAGGTTTTAGATGAAGGGATTATATAGGAAAATAGACTGCTCCATGAAATGTGCAGCTGAAGCATGGCATCGCATTTACAGATATCTGCTGCTTAAGCTCAGCAGAAGTCTTTATTACATAGGCGGAAGCGATGTGCTGCCGCCGCCTCTTTCGGCGGCCGCGGAAGAAAAGATGCTCCAGGCTTATGCAGCCGGTGATATGAACGCCAGAGCCGTGCTTATCGAACATAACCTTCGCCTTGTAGTGTACATAGCCAAGAAGTTTGAAAACGCAGGGGTAAATGTGGAAGACCTGATTTCTATCGGGACCATAGGACTGATTAAGGCGGTGAACACCTTTAAAATCGATAAGCAGATCAAACTGGCCACATACGCATCAAGGTGTATAGAGAACGAAATCCTCATGTATCTTCGGCGCAATACCCGATTAAAAAGCGAGGTGAGTCTTGACGAGCCTCTCAATGTGGACTGGGACGGCAATGAACTTCTGCTCAGCGATATTCTGGGAACGGAAAACGATATAGTGTCTCAGCACATAGAAGAGGAGGTAAACAGAAACCTCCTTTACAGCGCCATGAACAAGCTTCAGCCCAGGGAAAAGGAGCTTATGGAGATGCGTTTCGGCCTGAAAAGCGGCAGAGAGATGACCCAGAAAGAAGTGGCCGACAGACTGGGAATTTCCCAGTCTTACATATCGCGGCTGGAAAAGAGAATTATAACCAGACTTCAGCGGGAAATTAAAAAACTGGGTTAAATTGGCCCGTATTAAACCCGCTGCCATAGTACATAACAAAACCATAAGAGAAAAAACGATTAACGACAGGATGGTGCGTTACTATGGCAAGCAAAGTTGAAATATGCGGTGTGAACACTGCCAAGCTGCCTCTCTACAAAGAGGCGGAAATGATGGAAATGATCGAAAAGGTCAAAGCCGGAGATAAGGAGACCAGGGATAAGTTCATTCAGGGAAATCTCAGACTGGTTCTCAGCGTTATTCAGAGGTTTTCAAACAGGGGGGAAAATCCGGACGACCTTTTTCAGGTAGGCTGTATCGGACTTATTAAGGCACTGGATAATTTTGATACAAGCCACGGCGTAAAATTCAGCACCTACGCGGTGCCTATGATTATAGGGGAGATACGCCGCTATCTGAGAGACAATAATTCCATCAGAGTTTCAAGATCCATGCGTGATCTGGCGTACAAATCCCTTCAGGCGAGAGAAGTTCTGGCAAGCAGGCTGCAGAGAGAGCCCACCGTCACGGAGATTGCCCAGGAGCTTGATGCGAAGAGAGAGGATGTGGTCATGGCTCTCGAGTCCATTCAGGAACCTGTATCACTGTTCGAGCCGGTTTTTCACGATGACGGAGATGCCCTCTATGTGATGGATCAGGTCCAGGATACCAAGAACACCGACGTGAAGTGGATAGAGAATCTTTCTCTTTCCGAGGCCATGAAAAAACTTTCGCCGAGGGAAAGATATATTCTCAATATGAGATTCTTTGAGGGAAAGACACAGATGGAGGTTGCAAAGGAGATTTCCATAAGCCAGGCTCAGGTGAGCCGTCTGGAAAAGAATGCACTGAAGTATATGCGCAAATATGTTTAAGGAAAAAACGAAAAAGAAAATAAAAATGCCGGCGCCTGCAGCCGGTGTTTTTTGTTGCTTTCGACACGGCGATGGGATATAATTATCGATATACATAAATTTAAAATCAGATGAGTGGAGAATAAACAAAATGGAACTTGCTGTAACGATATTTCTGTTTATAGTCGGCCTGGCATTGATAATAAAGGGCGGCGATGTTTTTGTGGATGCGGCAACCTGGGCTGCCGACATTTCCGGAATACCCAAGTTCATAATAGGAGCAACGGTAGTAAGCCTGGCAACCACTTTGCCTGAGCTTCTTGTATCCCTCTTTGCCTCTCTGGAAGGAAAGGTTGACATTGCCATAGGCAATGCAGTAGGGTCTGTTACCGCCAACACCGGTCTCATAATGGCCATATCAATGATATGTCTTCCCAGCATTGCAAAGAGAAAAAGCATTGGCTGGAAGTCGGTTTTTCTGATATTGTCAACGGGTCTTCTTCTGCTTTTTTCTCAGGACGGCCGTCTTGGAACAGTAGAAAGCATTGTCCTTCTTGTAATCTTTGCTGTCAGCATCTGGGACAGCATATCCAAAGGGAAAAAAGCAACAGAACTGAAAAATGCATCAGAGGGAGTTACAGTCAAAAGAAAAGAAATCCTGACTAATTCCATGAAGTTCGTGCTGGGGGCAGCGGCTATTGTTATCGGTGCGGACATGCTTGTGGACTACGGCAGCAGCCTTGCCCGCTTCTTCGGAATATCAGAGGCCATTATAGGAGCCACTCTTATTGCTGTAGGAACATCCATACCGGAGCTCGTTACTACCATTACGGCAATAGCAAAAAGAGAAGCGTCATTATCCGTGGGAAATATAATAGGCGCAAATGTAATTGATATAACTCTTATCATGCCCCTTTGCACCCTGCTGTCAGGGAAAGATCTTCCCGTTTCGGGCCAGAATTTAGTATTAGACATTCCGGCCTGCTTTGCTATAATAGTAATGGCACTGGTGCCGATGCTTTTAAGAGAAAAATATACCAGAATTCATGGCTTTATAATTATGGCCGCATATATTGTTTATTTGTATTTAGTTTTAACCGGAGCATATGCTTCGTTTTAGGAGGAAAAAATGATATACACAAGAGAAGTAGAGAATATGTGTCCTGTCAATAAGGGCGCATACCACGGTCCGGCACCCATACCTCAGGAAGGAAAATGGGTTCAGGCCAAGGAAATATCCGACATTTCAGGGCTGACTCACGGAGTAGGCTGGTGTGCACCTCAGCAGGGAGCCTGCAAGCTGACCCTCAATGTAAAGAACGGAATAATTGAAGAAGCACTGGTGGAGACCATAGGCTGCTCAGGTATGACCCATTCTGCAGCAATGGCAGGTGAAATACTTATCGGAAAAACCATCCTGGAAGCGCTGAATACAGACCTTGTATGCGATGCTATAAACACAGCAATGAGAGAGCTTTTTCTCCAGATCGTGTATGGCAGAAGCCAGTCGGCATTTTCCGAAGGAGGTCTTGCTGTAGGTGCAGGCCTTGAAGACCTGGGAAAGGGTACGCGGAGCCAGGTGGGCACTATATATTCCACAAAGGCAAAAGGACCCAGATATCTTGAACTGGCGGAAGGATACATCACCGAAGTGGGTCTTGATGAAGAAGGAAACATAATTGGCTATAAATATGTGAATCTGGGCAGAATGATGGATAACATCAAAGACGGGATAGAGCCTATGGAAGCCATAGAAAAGGCAAGCGGCCAGTACGGAAGATTTGACGAGGCGGTTCGTACCATCGATCCGCGAAGGGAATAGGAGGCGGCCGGAAATGAGTGAAAAGATTACTTTTGAAAATTACGACAGAAAAATAGATAAGATTAACAAAGTTCTGAACTCTTACGGTATCAGCGGACTTGAAGATGCTGCCGAAATCTGCAGAGAAAAAGGGATTGACCCATACAGAATAGCAAAGGATATTCAGCCTATCTGCTTTGATGATGCCTGCTGGGCCTATGTGGCCGGAGGGGCTATTGCAATAAAGAAAGGCTGCAGTGATGCGGCTGAGGCTGCGGAGGCTATAGGTGAGGGGCTTCAGGCATTCTGCCTGCCGGGTTCAGTTGCAGAAGACAGAAAAGTCGGACTTGGCCACGGAAATCTTGCTGCCATGCTTCTCAGAGAAGAAACCGAGTGCTTCGCATTTCTGGCAGGACATGAATCTTTTGCCGCCGCAGAGGGAGCCATCGGAATAGCCAAATCCGCCAACAAGATACGGAAAAAAACTCTGCGCATTATCCTCAACGGTTTAGGAAAGGATGCGGCTCAGATTATTTCCAGAATAAATGGATTTACCTATGTTCAGACACAGTTTGACTACTATACGGGTGAACTTAAGGTTGTAAGAGAAATTCCTTATTCAAAGGGAGAGAGGGCAGAAGTACGCTGCTATGGCGCCGATGATGTAAGAGAGGGCGTTGCTATTATGCACAAGGAAGGGGTAGATGTTTCCATTACGGGAAACTCCACCAATCCTACAAGATTCCAGCACCCTGTTGCGGGTACTTACAAAAAAGAGTGCATTGAGCAGGGTAAGAAGTACTTCTCCGTTGCCTCCGGCGGCGGTACCGGAAGAACACTCCACCCTGACAACATGGCGGCGGGACCTGCTTCCTACGGAATGACCGATACCATGGGCAGAATGCACTCTGACGCCCAGTTTGCAGGCTCATCATCTGTTCCTGCTCATGTGGCCATGATGGGCTATATCGGTATGGGCAACAACCCTATGGTGGGAGCCACTGTAGCCGTTGCAGTTGCTGTGTGTGAGGCTATGAGGGTATAAAAAACTTGCATGAGAAACCTCTAAGTGGTATAATTATCGGGTATGAATTTATTCTTAACTCTCAATACGGAGGAAAAACATGAAGAAAAGCATAACACTATTATTGGTGCTGGCTCTCATTCTGACAGTGTTTGCACTGGTGGGATGCGGAGGCGATGACGGCGCTGAGGGGGAAGAATTGTCTGTCTGCCTGGTTGTGCCTTCTTCTTTTGGCGACAAGTCCTTTAACGACTCAGCCAAGGAGGGCGTGGAGAACCTTAAAGCAGATTTTGGGGTAAATGTAAGTTATATTGAATGCAAAGGAGAAAACTTTAAGCAGTATATGATGCAGGCGGCAGAGTCCGCAGATGTTGTAGTCCCTGTGGGATGGCAGTTCTATGAAGTTGCTCAGGTTGCACCTGAATATCCTGATACAAAGTTCGTGTGGATTGATAACGTGGCTGACGGCGTTGAGAGCATTCCGAACCTGCTGTGCATAACTTATGCACAGAATGAAGGATCCTTCCTGGCCGGCTACATTGCTGCCACAATGTCAAATACAGGCGTTGTGGGAGCCGTTGGCGGAGAGGATTCCAATGTTATCAACGATTTCTTTGTAGGCTATGAACAGGGCGCCAAATACGCCAATCCTGACATAAAGGTTCTGACAGAATATGTTCAGGGAAAGGATGGCTACGATAATCCTGAAGGAGCAAAAGAATGTGCTCAGAGCCTCCATGAAGACGGAGCGGACATTATTTTCCAGGCAGCCGGAAATTCCGGAATCGGCGTGTTTGAGGCCGCAAAAGAAGGGGGCTTCTATGCCATAGGCGTAGATATGGATCAGAAGATTTCAGCCAGCGATTATGATGATGTAATAATCTGTTCCATGGTTAAGGAAGTGGGAAATTCCATTTATGAGACGGTAAGAAAGCTCATTGAGGACGAAACCTGGGAAGGCGGAAGAGTCTGGGTTGCAGATATGGCAACAGGATACGTAAGAATCGCTTACGGTGACGAAGGATCTACTCAGCAGGTACCTGACGAGCTTAAATCGGAAGTGGAAGATCTTTCACAGATGATTATTGCAGGAGAAATAGAAGTGAAAACTACAAGACAGTAGTCAGAAGGGGTAAAAAAGATGAAAAAAGTTTTATCGATGGCACTCATAGCAGTGCTCTGCATAGGAATGGTTTTTATGACAGGCTGCGGAGGAAATTTAGATAATCCGTACTCCAAGTACGATTTAAGCAAGTATGTAACCCTTCCGGATTATGATTCCTATACGGTGGATAAACCCGATGTTACAATAACCGATGATGACATCGATGCAGCCATTGAGGAGGTTCTCAAAGAGAACGCCACCCAGAAGGAAGTTAAAAAGGGAACAGTTGAAAAGGGAGATACCATCAAGTATTCCTACAAAGGCACACTGGCTGACGGTACTACGAAAGACGGCATGAATGCTGATGACCAGGAGATGACACTGGGACAGGCAAACATGATCGACGGATTCCAGGAAGGACTTTACGGTGCGACAATAGGGGAACCTGTTACACTGAACCTTAAATTCCCTGACCCGTACACTGATGAAACTCTATCAGGCAAAGATGTAACCTTTGTGGTAACTGTCAATGCCAAGATGGTAGACGTTCCCGCAGAGCTGACGGATGATTTTGTCAAGGAACACAGCGATGTGAAGACTGTAGATGAATACAGAAAGTACATGGCAAAGCAGCTTGAAGAACAGGAAACCGAGGATCAGCTTTACGAGATCAAGGACAAACTCTGGGATCAGATTCAGGCCGAAACTGAAATTTCGGAGCCTATTGCAGAAGAGGTTGATGCCAAGGTGAAGTTTATAGACGAAAGATACAAGGCTGCAGCCAAGCAGCAGGGTCTTGAGTGGGCAGACTTTCTCGAGCAGTATTTCAGCTACGATGAAGAGCAGTATAACGAGGAGCTGAAGCTTTTCGCAGAGGAGATTGTAAAAACTGAGATGACCGTATACGCCGCCGCGGAAAAGGAAGGCGTAAAGGTTTCCAAGAAGGACTATCAGGAGCAGCTTGACAGTATAAGGGAGGCCTACGGCTACACTGACGACGAAAGTTTTGAGGAAGCTGCAGGAATGAGCGTTGAGGAGTTTGCAGAACAGCAGCACTCTTTAAAGCTTAATTTGTTCCTTGAGGAAGTGCTTGATTCAATTTACGACAGACTTTCAAAGAACCAGAAGTAGGCAGCCAAGGCTATGTATAACATTTTTATTGTGGAAGATGACAGAACTATAGCCCGAGCTATGAAAAGTCATATAGAGGCATGGGGCTTCAATGCCCGCATGGCAGAGGATTTCAGAAACATTATGGAGGAGTTTGCGGAGTTCAATCCGCAGCTCGTCCTTCTGGACATCTCCCTGCCTTTTTTTAACGGTTATCACTGGTGCAGCGAGATAAGAAAAGTGTCTAAAGTTCCCATAGTATTTATTTCTTCTGCTTCTGATAACATGAACATAGTTATGGCCATGAACATGGGCGGAGATGATTTTATTGAAAAACCCTTTGACCTGAACGTGCTGACGGCTAAGGTGCAGGCAATTCTTCGCAGGACCTATGACTTTGCAGGACAGACAGGAATCATAGAACACAGAGGAGCCATTCTCAGCACTCAGGATGCCAGCATGACTTATGGAGGACAGACTATTGAGCTGTCTAAAAACGAATACCGGATCCTTCTTACTCTCCTTGAAAACAAGGGAAAGGTGGTAAGCCGGGAAACTCTCATGGAGAGACTCTGGGCCACCGACAGCTTTGTAGACGAGAACACTCTGACTGTAAATGTTACAAGACTCCGAAGGAAGCTGGAAGCGGCAGGGCTCAGGGACTTTATAACCACCAGAAAGGGTATGGGCTACATATGCTTGTAAAATACATGAAAACTCATATCAAAAGCCTTATACTTCTGGCCGTTTTTGCAGTATCCATGGTGACGGTTATGGTGATTTTCGGTGTGGATTTAAGACCGGTGTTTTACGGCCTTGTTGTTTGCACTTTCATCGGAGGCGGTCTGGCTGCCTGGGATTATTCCCGGTTTCGTGAAAAGCATAGGCTGCTTTCCTTGGCGGAGAAAGAAATTGAGGAGACAATGGACCATCTGCCCCAGCCGCACAACCTCATTGAGGAAGACTACACCTCTATTATTAAAGCGTCATTTGATGACAGAATGAAGCTTGCCTTTGAAAACAGCCGGGGCTTTGATGAAATGACAGAGTATTACACTATATGGGCTCATCAGATAAAAACACCCATTGCTGCAATGAGACTGATTATTCAGACTGAGCCGGACAGCCCTGCAATGAGGGAGATATCCGACCAGCTGTTCAGGATAGAACAATATGTGGAAATGGTGCTCTGTTATCTTCGTCTTGACGGGGGCAGCGACTACGTGGTTAAGCCATGCAGTCTTGACGAGATAATCAGGCAGGCCGTGAGAAAGTATGCTTCCCAGTTTATCAGAACAAAGAACAGGCTGATATATGAAGGTACGGATGTTACTGTCATTTCAGATGAAAAATGGCTGTGCTTTATTGTGGAACAGGTGCTGTCCAACGCTCTGAAGTACACAGAAAAGGGAGAGATCACAATTGAAGTGAAAAAAGGAGAGCCATCGGAGGGCCGGACTGCAATTGTAATAAGAGATACGGGAATGGGAATAGCACCTGAGGATCTGCCGCGCATATTTGAAAAGGGTTTTACCGGATATAACGGCAGAGCTGATAAGAAGTCCACCGGCATCGGCCTTTATCTTTGCCGGCGCATAGCAGATAAAATCGGATGCACCATAAGCGCTGAGTCTGTGTGCGGACAGGGAACTGCCATTGCCATTGAAATGGGCAGCCTTACAAAAATGTAAGATTATACTGAGGAAATGTAAGCCAAATAAATGGCAGACCATTTCCTTTTTTGTTACTGTTAAATTGCTGAGAAAAAAAAACACAATAACAATAAAAGAAAGGGGACCCGAAGAGGGGGGATAAAATGACTATACTTGAAGTTAGCAATGTAAAGAAGATATACACCACAAGGTTCGGCGGGGCCAAAGTACAGGCTCTTTCAAATGTTTCCTTTACAGTGGAGGAAGGAGAATTTGTGGCTATAATGGGCGAGTCCGGTTCAGGAAAGACCACACTTCTTAATATTATAGCGTCTCTTGATAAGCCCACAAGCGGAGAGGTGACTTTAAAGGGAATGACCCTTTCCCGCATCAGAGAGAAGGACATAGCCGCCTTCAGGCGTGAACATCTGGGGTTTGTTTTTCAGGACTTCAATCTCATGGATAATTTCTCTGTAATGGATAATATTTTTCTTCCTCTTGTTCTTTCCGGAAAGAAGTATCCGGAGATGAGGGAGCGGCTGAAACCCATTGCGGAGGGCCTTGGAATAAGTGATATTATGAAAAAATATCCCTATGAAATTTCCGGAGGGCAGAAGCAGCGGACGGCCGTGGCAAGGGCGGTCATCACCAATCCGGAGCTGATTCTTGCCGATGAGCCTACAGGTGCTCTGGACTCAAAGTCAGCAGACGAGCTTTTGGATATTTTCAGACAGATTAACAAGTCAGGGCAGACCATTCTGATGGTGACCCATTCCATCAAGGCGGCCAGCAAGGCAGGCAGGGTACTTTTTATCAAGGACGGAGAGGTTTTCCACCAGCTCTACAGAGGAACATGCACCGACGAAGAGATGTTTTCAAGGATTTCCGACACCCTGACAATGGTCGATGCCGGCATTGAAGCCAAAAGGGTCAGAGAGGCAGAGAATGGCGGTGAAAGGCAATGAAGGGAGGATTGTTTGCACGGCTGGCACTGACCAATATAAGAAAAAACAGAAAAATATATGCTCCCTACATCTTTGCCTGTGTAGGAACGGTAATGATGTTTTATATAATAGCAAGCTTGTCTTATGACCCTGACGTGCTGAACTTTTACTGCGGAGGTTCTGTTTCCGTGATACTGAAGCTGGGAAGTATCGTCATAGGATTGTTTGCTGTGATATTCCTGTTTTACACCAGCAGCTTTCTTATGAAAAGAAGGAAGACAGAGCTGGGACTTTACAATGTGCTCGGACTGGGTAAACGGCATATTGCAGGAGTTCTGGCGTGGGAGACCATTATTGTGTGGGCGGAAAGTACAGTGCTGGGGCTTGTTTCGGGACTCGTCTTCGGAAAGCTGGCTCAGGTGGCGCTCCTGAGGATGATGGGAGGGGGAATCAATTATGATTTCAGCATCAGCCTCAAGGCAATAATTCTGACAGCTGCTTTGTTCGCAGGTATATTTGGAGTAATTTACGTTAAAAGCGTAATTGAGATTTACAGGGTTAATACAATCGATCTTTTATACAGCTCGAAAAAGGGAGAGAAAAAGCCTCGTGCCAATTATGTTCTTGCTGTTGCCGGCGTTGCTTCACTGGCAGCAGGCTATTATATCGCACTGGCGGTAAAAAATCCTCTTGAGGCAATAACTTTCTTTTTCTTTGCGGTTATTCTGGTAATTGCAGGAACATACATGTGTATGATTTCAGGAAGCGTCGCTCTCCTTTCCGTGCTGAAAAAGAATAATAATTATTACTATAAGACAAACCATTTCATCTCCACCTCATCTATGATGTTCAGGATGAAAAAGCACGGTGCGGGACTTGCCAGCATATGCATCCTTGCCACCATGGTCCTGGTAATGATTTCGTCTACGGCATGCCTTTATATAGGGGCAGACAAGGCTATTGAAACCAACTTTCCCAGAGATCTGGAAGTGACATGCAGAACCTTCGGATCTGATGGGGATACTCTTCATGCTGTCTCAGAGGATATTGACAGATTGATTGCAGATGCTTTAAAGGATGAACAGGTAAAGCCGGCAGGGGAAATAACCTACAGCCTCTGCGACTTCTACGCAAAACCTGAAGGAACGAATTTCACCTGTGCGGCCTTTAACGGAAACACAGATGTTACAGCAGTGACCGTAATTACCGCAGATGACTACAACAGAAACTTCGGCAAGAAGGCTCTTCTGGATACTGATCAGGTGCTGGTATATGGCAAAGGGATCAGCTACGACAAGGCTGTTATCAGCTTCGGGGAGAAAAAATTCAAAGTGGCCGGAAATGCGGACGACCTTGTGATGTGCGGAGAAGATGCGGCAAACATGAGTGACTGCCTTTATATAGTTACGGCAGATGAGGATGTGCTTCTCGGTATTTATCATGAAATGGACAAGGAAGCTGAGATAACCGGATTCCCGAGGCCGGGTCTTGCTGCCTACAGAGCCTTTGATGTTACATCCGGCAGCGGTGAGAGAATCCTGGAACCAGACCGCTTACATGAAATACAGGACAGAATTTTTACGGTGAAATCCGATGATTATGAGGGAACCTATGGAAAAGATTCAGAACACATGGGACTGGACTTTTCTGTAAGAAGCAGAGCCGATTCCGGAGATGTCTACGGACTTTACGGAGGACTGTTTTTCCTGGGAATCCTTCTGAGCATTCTCTTCATGGGTGCAGCTGTAATTATAATGTACTACAAACAGGTAATAGAGGGCTATGATGATAAAGACAGATTTGACATCATGCAGAAGGTAGGTATGAGCAGGCAGGAAGTAAAGAAAACTATCAATTCCCAGGTGCTTACGGTATTCTTTATTCCTCTTCTGGGAGCGGGCGTTCATATGGCCTTTGCATTTCCTATCATCGCATTGATGCTCAGGGCCTTTATGATAAGCAACACGTCTTTGCTTATGGTGATAACACTAATATCTTTCGCAGCCTTTGCCCTGTTCTATGTGGCATCATACCTTATAACCTCAAGGGCGTACTACAAGGTGGTGGCTGACAGGTAAGACTGTTTTCCGGCATATTTTCCTGATGACAGAATATAATATATCATCATTATATGTATGAGAAAAACAGGAGGACAAGGCATGCTGAGCACGGATAAACTTAAAAATAAAGAGGTAATAAACATATTTGATGGAAAGAGCATAGGATTTGTAAGCGACATTGAGGTTGACCCCAAAGAGGGGGTTATCGGGGGAATAGTTATCCCCGGGGGAAAGGGCATTCTCGGCTGGTTCGGACGGGGAGAGAACGACATACTCATAAAGTGGGAAAAGGTAAAAACCGTAGGGGATGATGTGATTTTAGTAGACTTGGGGCCACAAGATGTGGTATAGTGTAAAGGTAAATACAGGAAAGTGAGGTATGAAAGTATGAAATGCCCGTATTGTGACAGCCCTGACACTAAAGTTATAGATTCCCGTCCTACAGAAGAGGGACATGCCATAAGGAGAAGACGCGGCTGCGACAGATGCAACAAACGCTTTACAACTTATGAAAAGGTGGAGGAGACCATCCTCATGGTTGTAAAAAAGGATAACCGCAGGGAAGTTTTCGACAGACAGAAGGTGCTTAACGGCATAATAAAGGCATGTGAAAAGAGACCTGTTTCCATGGCCCGTATGGAGCAGATTGTAGACGACGTGGAAAGGGAGCTTAACAACCGTATGGAAAGGGAAGTGGAAAGCACCTACATCGGAGAACTCATCATGGATCAGCTGAAAAAGGTGGATGAGGTTGCCTATGTGCGCTTTGCGTCTGTTTACCGCCAGTTTACGGATGTGAATACTTTCATCAAAGAGATAGAGAAACTCATAGGAAAGCAGGATAAATAAATGGCTGACAGAATTTTCAGAATTGCAATCGACGGGCCCAGCGGAGCGGGAAAATCTACCATAGCAAAGGCAGTGGCCAGACGGCTGGGAATAGATTATATAGATACGGGAGCCATGTACAGGGCTATAGGCCTTAAGATGCTTTCACGGGGTCTTGCCATGGAGGACAGCCAGGCTCTTTTGGATATGCTGGCGGAAACGGAAATCGATTTTGCCGGAGGCAGAGTGATTCTTGACGGACAGGCTGTAGACAGCCTCATAAGGACGCCGGAGGTCTCAAAAGCGGCTTCGGACTGCTCGGCCCTTGCTCCTGTACGGTCAAAACTGGTTGAGCTTCAGAGAAAGATGGGAAAGACAAAAAGCGTAATTATGGACGGCCGGGATATCGGAACCAATGTGCTGACAGATGCAGAGTATAAGTACTTTCTTACAGCCTCTCCGGAGGAAAGAGCATTGCGCCGCTACAAGGAGATGCAGGAAAAAGGTCAGGAAAGCGATTATGACAAGGTACTTGCTCAGATAATCGAAAGGGATCATAACGATTCAACCAGAGCGCTGAATCCTCTGAGAAAAGCCGAAGATGCCGAAGAAATCGACAGCACCCACATGACCATTGATCAGGTTGTTGACTATATCTGCAGCCAGGTCACATTATGAATGAAAAATACCTCTGACGGAGAAACTACCGTCGGAGGTTTTTTTATGAAAAAAATCAGCTTTAAGGTTCGAAGCGGGGAAAACATCAATAAAAAAAGGCTGGTGACGGCGATGGTATTTTTTGCCGTACTACTGACCGGACTTTTGTGCCGCCTTTTTTATATCCAGATAATGTGTCACGACGATCTGGCTGAAGCAGCGGTTTCTCAGTATGAAATTACCCTGGAAGGCATGGATACGAGAGGCAGAATCTTCGACAGAAATATGAAGCCTATAACAGGAGGCACATATCAGTATTATTACATCATTAAAAAGGGAAATCTCACCGTTGAAGGAGAGAGGCTTCTGGAGAAGCTCGGCGCGCGGCAGATCGCTTCCTCAGACTCCCAATACCTTGTTTACAGGACTGAAAACTACATGGAGGAAATAAACGAAAAACTTGAGTCCTGCTGCGGAGCATACGTGTTCAGAAGCCCCTCAAGGTATTCCGACTCCCAGACAGCATGTCATCTGGTGGGGTATCTCAACCAGTCGGAAAAGAGAGGTGTTTCAGGTCTGGAATACCTCTTTGAACAGATACTGAAGGCTGACAGCAGGAAGCTTGTCATAAGAGCCGATGCCGCCGGAAACATCCTGAAAGGATGGGCACCTTATATTAAGGGATATGATAATAATGTGCCGGAAAACAATTCAGTGGTGACATCACTGGAGCTGGGACTGCAGAAAAAATGTGAATCTCTCCTTGAGGGAATAAGTTCCGGAGCCTGCATAGTGACGGATTCCGGCAGCGGGCAGGTGCTGGCTATGGCGTCTGTGCCGACCTTTAATCCCAACAGGATTTCAGACTATATTTCGGAAAACATATCAGCAGACAGTGACTGCCTTATTAATAAAAGCCTCCAGGCTGCATACCCTCCCGGCTCGGTTTTTAAGCTTGTAACAGCAGCTGCTGCCCTGGAAAACGGTGTGTGCACACCGTCACAGAAATATCGGTGTACCGGTGAAACCCGGATTGAGGGAATAAGCATATCATGCTCAACGGCACCGGAGGGAGGCCATGGTGAAATAGACATGTATGAGGCCATGGCCAAGTCCTGTAACTGTTATTTTGCTCAGCTGGGAAGAGACACGGGTGCGGAAAAAATACTGGAAACCGCCGAAAAACTGGGATTGGGGTCAGCAGTACTGGAGAACTTTCCGGAAGAGAATACCGGCTTTGTGCCTGACGAAGAAACCACGGCACTGCAGGATATTTCAAACATTTCCATAGGCCAGGGACAGCTTCTTGCCACACCCCTGCAGATTGCCCGTATGACCGGAATTATTGCACAGGGAGGAAATGACGTGCCCCTTCAGCTGCTGGCAGAACAGGGGGCCGTGTCCGCGTCCCAGGCCGTGCCGGCCTCATCAGAAGGCCTTGAGGGGCGGCGGCAGGTCATTACGCCGCAGACTGCAGAAACGCTGCAGGACCTGATGGGCGGCGTAATGACCCGCGGTACCGGATTTTATCCGGATTGGACCATGGCCGTATGGGGCAAATCCGGTACCGCGGAGGCTTCCTGCAGGGGCAGGGAAGTAAAGGACTGCTGGTTTACGGGTTTTTGTGATGTCAATTTACCGGATGGAGGAGAAACAGAAAGTGCCGCAGCAAAGCGCCTTGTAATTACAGTATTTGCTGAGGACGGTGTGTCAGGCTCTGCCACGGCACTTCCCATATTCAGGGAAATTACAGAATATCTGCAAAGCCATGTCAACGATATAATGTGATTCCGACACGCTAAAAATCACACTATCCCCTTGAAAATAACAAGGTTTTCAAGTAGAATATAATTGAGTAATTATGGGAGAATGAGATTTATGGAACATTTCTTTGAAAACATAGTTTCAGGTATTGGAATTACAGACATACTGGATATTCTGATTGTTACGTTCATCATCTACAAGCTTCTGGATTTCATACGGGAGACGAGAGCTGAGCAGCTTGCCAAAGGTCTCCTGGTGCTTGTAATCATAACAGTACTTTCAAAAGTGCTTCAGCTGTACACACTTCACTGGATTCTTTCCGGAGTAATGACGGTAGGACTTATTGCCATTGTGGTAATTTTCCAGCCTGAACTGAGAAGGGGGCTTGAATACCTGGGAAGGAGCAAGCTGAGCAATGTGCTTACGGAAGTTGACAAGGATGAAGCAAAGCACATGGTGGGCCAGCTTGTAGAGGCTGTGGATACCATGTCTTCCTCCAGGACGGGAGCGCTTATTGTAATAGAGCGGGAAATTTCACTTAACGATATTGCAGAGACGGGAACCGTCATAGATGCGGCCGTTTCAGCACAGCTGATAGGAAATATATTTTATGAAGGGGCACCTCTTCATGACGGAGCGCTGATTATAAGGGGAGACAGACTTTACGCAGCGGGATGCGTACTGCCCCTTACACAGAACAAGGATCTCAACAAAGAGCTGGGTACAAGGCACAGGGCAGGAATAGGCATTACTGAAAATTCCGATGCCCTTGTAATAATAGTATCTGAAGAGACGGGGATTATTTCCACAGCACAGAACGGAAAGCTTACAAGATTTCTCGATGCCAAAAATATTGAAAAGATGCTGTACAGCATATACCTGGAGGAAACCAAGAAGACCTTCGGAGAAAAAATCTCATCAATGCTGAAGGGTGTCAAGCAAGGGGGTAAAAAATGCTGAAAAACAATAAAGTGAATCTTGTCATCGCCCTCGTTGCAGCCATATGTCTCTGGGCCTATGTGCTTGGAGATGATAACTCCTCATACAGCGATACCATAAGAAATATTCCGATAAACTACATAAATGCACAGGCTCTTGCGGACAGCGGCCTTGTGGTGCTTGAAAATCCGACGGAGACGGTGAACATTACCTATACCAGTCAGCGAACAGTTAAAAATAAAGTAACGGAAAAGGATTTCAAAATAACCGCAGATCTGGAAGGACTTAAAGAAGGAGAGAATACTGTCAAGCTGACGGTGGAGAAACCGGAAAACGTTGAGGTTAAAAGCATAAGCAGCCAGAAGGTCAAGGTTGTGGTAGACCGTCTGACGGAAGAAGAAAAACCTGTTAATGTGGTTATAACCAACCAGACCAGTGATGACAGCGAGCCGTATATAGTGCAGGTGAGCAATGATAAGGTGAAAGTAAAGGGGGCTGAGACTCTTGTCAAAAGCGTTGTGGCTCTCAATGCCACCCTTGATGCCTCAAAGGTGGGGAATTCACTTAAATCTCTGAGCCTGGAGCTTGTACCTGTGGACAGCAGAGGAAATAAAGTTGAAAATCTGACTCCGGAATACGACAACATATCTGTCACAACCATAATGCACAACAAAAAGACCGTGCGCCTTAATGTACCGGTAACAGGGAATCAGAGCACATATATTGACAGAGATATTTCCCTTCCAAAGACAATTACAATAAAAGGAACAGACGAGAACCTGTCACGTGTTGATTCAATCAGCTGCAAGCCTGTGGATATATCGGATATTTTTGAGGATACCACCATTGATCTGGAGCCGCTTCTGCCTGAAGGAATAGAAGTTGCCACGGATTCACAGCATCTTCAGGCAAAGATAACCGTCACCGGAGTAGCAACCAAAACCTTTGATTTTACGGAAAATGACATCGTTCTTACCGGCGTGGATGAGGACTCTGTTATTACTTTGGAAAATGTAAAGGTAAAGGTGAGAATTTCGGGCAAAGCCGAGGTGGTGGAACAGATTTCAGAAGATGATTTCAGGCTTTATGCCAATGTGGAAGGGCTGACCGCAGGAGCCCACATGGTTGATCTTAAATGCGTTTGTGAGAATAAAGGCCTGGAAATAGAATACAATCCTAGTGAAATAAAAGTCATCATTGAATAAGACGGATGACGCAGCTTTATAAATTACAGAATTGAGGTAAAAGTATGGGAAGACTTTTCGGAACCGATGGGGTGAGAGGAATAGCCAATAAGGAGCTTACCCCGGAACTGGCATTTAACCTTGGAAAGGCGGGAACCTTCGTGCTCAGCAAGGAGAACAGCAGGCCTACTATAATCATCGGAAAGGACACCAGGGTGTCGGCAGACATGCTTGAAAACGCTCTGACGGCAGGAATACTTGCAGTAGGCGGAAATGTAATCAAAGCCGGTGTGATTCCCACTCCGGCAGTTGCATACCTTACCAGGTACTATAAGGCTGATGCGGGAATAGTCATCAGTGCCTCCCACAACACCTTTGAATACAACGGAATAAAATTCTTCAATTCGGAAGGCTTCAAGCTGGATGACCTTCTGGAGGAAAAAATCGAAGATATAATTATAAGCAGTATAGATGTCAACAGCCACATTACAGGAGATCTCATCGGTAAGTGTCTGGAGGCGGAGGAAAGTGCCGCTGAGCTTTACGGGGATCATCTCATTGCAACAGCGGATTTTCGCCTGGACGGAAAAAAAGTGGTTCTGGACTGTGCTAACGGTGCTTCCTACAAAGTTGCACGCCGCGTATACGAAAGCCTGGGTGCGGAAGTTGTAACAATAGGCGACAGCCCAAACGGAATTAACATCAATGACGGCTGCGGATCAACTCATCCCGAAAAACTCCAGGAAAGAGTGGTAAAGGAAAAGGCTTTCATCGGCCTTGCCTTTGACGGGGATGCTGACAGACTTATGGTTTCAGATGAAAAGGGCAGAATCCTTGACGGTGATAAGACCATTGCAATCTGCGCAAAGATGCTTAAAGAAGAAGGACGCCTTAAAGATAACAGGGTAACAGCTACGGTAATGAGCAATATCGGCTTTCATAAGGCCATGGAAGCGGAAAATATTTCCGTAGACGTAACCGGCGTAGGCGACAGGTACGTCCTTGAAAGAATGCTGGAAACAGGCTGCGTAATCGGCGGTGAGCAGTCGGGCCATATAATCTTTCTCGAGCATACCACCACAGGTGACGGAATTCTTTCCTCCCTGCAGTTTGTGAAGGCGGTTCTTAAAAGCGGCAAAAAAGTATCGGAGCTTTCCGACGAAGTTGTCATCTATCCGCAGGTGCTTGTAAATGCAAAAATCAACAACGATTACAAGAAAACCTATGACAAGGATCCTGAAATAGCTGAAGCTATCAGAAAAACCGAAGAAAAGATGAAGGGTTCAGGAAGAGTACTCATCAGGCCGTCAGGCACGGAGCCTCTTGTGAGAGTAATGCTTGAGGGACGCGATACAGAGCAGATAAAAGAACTGGCTCAGGAACTGGCCCATTTAATAGAAAGTAAATTTAAGTAGAATTAAGAACAATTAAAAACAATCAAAAAGGGAGTAAGTTATGTGTGGTATTGTAGGATATACAGGCAGGGATAATGCCAGGGACATTATCATAGACGGTCTGAAAAAACTTGAATATCGCGGCTATGATTCGGCAGGAATCGCCTTGCTTATTGACGGGAAAATAGAAATAAAGAAGCATGTGGGGGGAATAGAAAACCTGGAAAATCTTATTGCAGGGCAGAACCTTTACAGCCATACGGGCATAGGACATACTCGCTGGGCAACCCACGGGGCGCCTTCGGATGTCAACGCTCATCCTCACGCCAGCGAGGACGGAAAGGTGGCAATCGTCCACAACGGTATCATTGAAAACTTTGTGGAGCTGAAGGAAGAACTCATTGAAAAGCACCATGTGCATTTCAAGTCCGAAACTGATTCTGAGGTGGTGGCACATCTGATCAGCCTTTACATGAAAGAGTGTGACTGCCTCGAAGATGCTGTATATAAGGCTATGGGGCGCATGAGAGGAGCCTATGCCATTGTGGCCATTTCCTCCGACGATCCCGACAAACTGGTGGCCGTAAGAAAGGACGCACCCCTTATTGCAGGTCTTGGAAAGGGCAGCAATTTTATTGCTTCCGATATCCCTGCCCTTCTTAAATATGTCAAGGAAATCTATCTCATCGAAAACGGTGAGATGGTAGTAGTAACCCCTGAAAGCGTAAAGATTTTCGACGAAAACAGAAATCCTGTAAAGAGGGAGGTTTTCCATGTAACCTGGGATGTGGATGCTGCAGAGAAGGAAGGCTATGAACATTTCATGCTTAAAGAGATCTTTGAGCAGCCTAAAGCCATCAGGGAAACCGTAAACCGCCGTATTGATGAAAATGGAATGATAAAGCTGGACGGGATTTCCCTTACCGGGGAAGAACTGAACCGTTTTTCCAAAATATATATAGTTGCCTGCGGAACTGCCTACCATGCAGGCCTTGTGGGCAAGACCATAATAGAAAAATTTGCGAAGATTCCCGTAGAGGTAGATGTTGCCTCAGAGTTCAGATACCGTGACCCACTGGTGGACGAAAAAACTTTGTTTATTGCAATAAGCCAGTCGGGAGAGACACTTGATACTCTTGCGGCCCTCAGAGAAGCTAAAAGAAAAGGAGCCAGAGTTCTCAGCGTGGTAAACGTTGTGGGCAGCTCTGTGGCAAGAGAGTCCGACGATGTATTTTACACATGGGCCGGACCGGAAATTGCCGTTGCCTCAACAAAGGCATACACAACTCAGCTGACCTGCATGTACCTCCTGGGACTTTACATGGGACTACAGCGGGGAACCCTGTCAGAAGGATTCTACCGTGACTTTATCAGAGAGCTTTATGAAATACCTGAAAAGCTTGAGGGCTATCTCAAAAGGACAGGTGAAATAGAGGCTCTTGCTAAGATATTATATAACCGGGATCAGGTATTCTTCATCGGAAGAGGCCTTGATTCAGCTGTAGCCTTTGAAGGCTCTCTCAAGCTTAAAGAAATATCGTACATCAATTCCTTTGCAATCGCCGCCGGTGAGCTTAAGCACGGCACCATAGCACTTATGGAGCCGGGTACTCTTGTGCTGGCACTGGCTACTCAGGATTACCTTTACGAAAAGATGATTTCAAACATTCAGGAAATAAAGGCCAGAGGAGCCCACGTGCTTTCCGTGGCCAAAGAGGGAAACCGCAGCATTGAGGCTCAGAGCAATGAGGTAATATACATACCATATTGCCGCGATGAGCTCACCCCTCTGCTTTCCGTAGTGCCCCTGCAGCTTTTCGCATACTATGTGGCAAAGGAGCGGGGCTGCAATATTGATAAGCCGAAGAATTTAGCTAAATCCGTAACCGTAGAATAAGGAGAAGAAAAAATGCAGAATTACGAAGTAAGAGATATAACCCTGGCGCCATCCGGCCACCAGAAAATTGAATGGGTAAGGAACAATATGCCTCTCCTCAGAGGGCTTGAGGAAGAGTTCAGGCAGACTAAACCTTTTGAGGGAGTGAAAATTTCCCTTTCCGTGCACCTTGAAGCAAAGACAGCCTATCTCTGTCTGGTGCTGGCTGCCGGCGGAGCTGATATGTCAGTAACGGGAAGCAATGTGCTCAGCACTCAGGATGATGTGGCAGCGGCCCTTGCAGACAGCGGTCTTAAGGTTTTCGCATACCACGGAGCCACTAAGGAGGAATACGACAGACATATCGAAATGTGTCTTGAAAATAAGCCTAACATCATTATCGACGATGGGGCCGACCTGGTTTCCATGATACACGAAAAGCGGCCCGATCTTGCTGAAGAGGTCTGGGGCGGCTGCGAGGAAACCACAACAGGCATAATCAGACTTAAGGCTCTTGACAGAGAAGGTCTTTTAAAGTTCCCTATGATGGCTGTAAACGATGCAAAGTGCAAGCATCTCTTTGACAACAGGTATGGCACGGGACAGTCCACATGGGACAGCATAATGAGAAACACCAACCTTATTATCGCGGCTAAGACTGTGGTTGTAGTGGGCTACGGCTGGTGCTCAAGAGGCATAGCTATGAGAGCGGCAGCTCTCGGAGCAAAGGTCATCGTAACTGAGATTGACCCGGTAAAGGCCATCGAGGCTAAGATGGACGGCTTTGATGTGATGAAGATGGAAAAGGCAGCACCTTTAGGCGACATTTTCGTGTCGGCTACCGGCTGCGCATGGACTATTACAGTTGATCATATGCTTACCATGAAGGACGGAGCAATTCTTACCAATGCGGGACACTTTAACTGTGAGGTTGACATGGAAGGCCTTGAGAAGGCCGCCGTGGAGAAGAAAGAAGCCCGCAAAAACATCATGGGATATAAGCTTCCTAACGGAAAGTGGGTAAATGTCATTGCAGAGGGAAGACTTGTAAACATTGCTGCTGCAGACGGACATCCCGCAGAGATTATGGACATGAGTTTTGCCGTTCAGGCCATGGCTGCTCTATACATAAGGGAAAATCACGAGAAGCTGGGTAATCATCTTATCAATATTCCTGAGGAAATGGACAACATAATCGCAAGCAGAAAGCTTGCCGCGTGGGGAATCGAAATTGACAAGCTGACACCTGAACAGGAAAAATATCTGAATTCATGGAAGATTTAGTTATAAACGAAAGAAGGCACAGAAGATGAATTTTACATATGAAGACATCAGGCAGCAGGCAAAGACTGCTGCAGAAGAACTTGTAAAGACAGCCAGGCTGAAGAAGGGCGACATTTTTGTAGTAGGCTGCAGCTCCAGCGAAATTATGGGGCAGAGAATAGGCAAGGGCTCCGACATTAATGCGGCTCAGGCGGTGTACGAGGGCGTTATGAGCGTTCTTGAGCCAAAGGGAATATTTCTTGCCGCCCAGTGCTGCGAGCATCTTAACAGGGCTGTAGTTGTAGAAAAAGAAGCTCTGCTTCCGGGAACGGAAATTGCCAATGCAGTTCCTCAGCCTCATGCGGGGGGCTCTTTTGCAACTACCATGTACGAGCATGCCAGATGCCCTGTGACTGTTGAAGAAATAAAAGCCGATGCGGGAATGGATATCGGAGATACTTTAATAGGCATGCAGCTTAAAAAAGTTGCAGTTCCCGTAAGACTGGCAATTAAAAAAATCGGAGAAGCCAATCTGGTGTGTGCCAGAACGAGACCTAAGTTTATAGGAGGAAGCCGCGCAGTATACGATGACGCCTTGAGCGGCGGTGACATTCCAAGATAAATCTTTTCCTCGATGACATAAAAAAGAAACATCAAAAGCCGTAACACAATTTTGCTTTTTGTCATATTCTATACTACAACTGAATATATTTTAGATTTCAAAATATGAAAGAAGTAGGTGAGTTAATATGGGAAGCACTTGTGGTTTATTAGGTGAAGGCGGTGGAATCGACACCAGCTTGTTATTCTTCTTCCTGTTACTGGTAATTATTTTCTGTAATTGCTGCTAACAGCCTTAACCGGTAAATACTCTGTGGCAGGG
>SAMEA3663072__coassemble_686_pt1 | contig 25881 bp, 27 predicted proteins | sample SAMEA3663072__metabat2_low_PE_011 | metagenome-assembled genome bin SAMEA3663072 (sample SAMEA3663072) | pig gut metagenome | biome: pig gut; feature: pig-associated habitat; material: faeces | place: France | collected 2012 | reverse complement strand
CGCGGAAAGGAAACTATCATTTCAACAGATGATTCAAGAGTAAAGATTCTGCTTATACCGACCAACGAGGAACTGATGATTGCAAGAGATACATACAACATCGTAAAAGGTTTAAAATAGTGGTTGACAAAATATGATGCTGCAGTATATAATCTAATAGTTGACGACTATTTAAAGATTAACATAAAGTGCAATTACTCACAAGGAGGTGTTAAGATATGGCAGTACCTAAACGTAGAACTTCAAAGGCAAAGAAGAACAGCAGAAAATCAGCTAATATGAAGATGAAAGCACCGGGCTTATCCATTTGCCCTCAGTGTCACGAACCTAAGCTTCCTCATAGAGTTTGCCCTAACTGCAACTACTATGACGGCAAAGAAGTAGTAGCTACTGAAGCTTAATTTGATTTGAATAACGAAACAGCAGCGGCAGACCATTTGGTCTGCCGTTTTTGTCAGAAAATTATGGCGTTTTGAAGAAAGGATATACTTCTCATGGAATTGAAAACCATCGCAAGAATACATACCGGCTTTCCTGAAAAATTCGGCATTCCAAGGCAGAGCGGTCTTGTGGAAACTCCCGGACAGATAGTTTTTGAGCATCCGTATAACAATGCCGATGCGGTCAGAGGCCTGGAAGAATTTTCACACATCTGGCTGATATGGCAGTTTTCTGAGTCCGTGAGGGATGACTGGTCGCCTACGGTCAGACCGCCTCGCCTGGGAGGAAACAAAAGAGTCGGAGTTTTTGCATCACGCTCCCCATTCCGTCCCAATCCTATCGGCCTTTCCCTGGTGAAGCTGGAAGGCATAGAATATGACAACAGGAAAGGTCCTGTACTTCATATATCCGGCGCCGACATACTGGACGGCACACCAATATATGATATCAAGCCATACCTTCCTTATTCGGAGGCAAAGACTGATGCAAGAGGCGGATTTGCGCAAAGAATAGAAGATACAGGAGCCCGGGTCATCTTTGATACAAATAAAGAAGATGGCAATTTCATTGATATGGTTCCTCCAAATGAACTTGAAGTTATAAAGGGGCTTCTGGCGCAGGATCCCCGGCCCCGCTATCAGGACGACCCGGAAAGGGTGTACGGCATGACCTATGGTGATTGGGATGTGAAGTTTACAGCAGCGAAGGGAATCATCAGGGTTAAAAGCATTCAAAATGTTTTGTTATATCAATCACAGAAGTCCGAAATTACATAATTCGTCATAAAGCAGATACTGAGTCTTGTTGGACGGCGGACACAGCGGCAGTCTGTATTCCAGATTGCACATTCCCATCATGTAAAGAGCTGCTTTAATTGGTATAGGATTTACTTCACTGAAGACAGCATCAATGAGAGGCTTGAGAGCGATTTGCTCCTTTCCCGCCTCTGCAACACGTCCTTCAAGATAGTGATGTATCATGCGGCTGTAACGTGCGGGAACAATATTTGATACTGTAGATATACATCCAAGACCGCCAAGGGACAGAATTGGCACTGTCTGGTCATCGTTGCCGGAATATATGCTGAAATCATCGCTTATGTGAGCTGCAATCTGACAGATTTGAGAAATATTTCCCGATGCTTCCTTAAGGCCCACTATGTTCGGGTGAGATTTTAATGCGGCAACAACCTTGCCGGACATATTCACTCCTGTTCTCGAAGGGACAGAGTACATGATTATAGGTGAATGTACTGCATCGGCTATTTTTTCAAAATGAGTGATAAGACCTGCTTCTGTGCATTTATTGTAATAAGGTGTAATTATAAGAAGTCCGTCCGCACCTTGTGCTTCTGCTTCTAATGAAAGCTCCAGAGCCGTCTCTGTACAGTTTCCCCCTGTTCCTGCAATTACAGGGACACGGCCTTTTACCAGATCAACCGTGAATTTTATAAGATCTATTTTTTCTTTAGGAGAAAGTGTTGAAGCTTCCCCGGTGGTTCCGCAGACTACAAGTGCATCAATTCCCTCTGCAATCTGCCACTCGATGAGCTTACCCATGGAAACGTAATCTATTTTGCCGTCCTTAAAAGGTGTAATCATCGCTGTTGCGGCACCTTTAAAAATAATCAAGGAAAAACACCGCCTTTCTAAGTGAATTTCTGCGAAAATTGTTGATAAATTATTATATTCAGTATGGGGGATTTTGTTGAAAAATCAAAGGAAAAGTGCTAAAATAAAGTATTAAGTCTGTATATAAAAATCATAATCAAAAATCATATAATTATAAAAGAGAGAGGTATTTGAAATGACAGAAAAATTGAGAGTAGGAATTCTCGGCGGTACGGGAATGGTGGGGCAGCGGTTCATCGCTCTTCTGGAAAACCATCCATGGTTTGAGGTTACAACCATTGCTGCCAGCCCCAGAAGCGAGGGATTAACATATGAAGAGGCTGTAAAAGGGAGATGGAAAATGGATACTCCTGTTCCTGAGGCCGTTAAAAAGATAAAAATTATGAATGTGAACGAAGTGGAGAAAGTAGCCTCCACAGTTGACTTCGTTTTCAGTGCGGTGGACATGAGCAAAGATGAAATAAAATCTATCGAGGAAGCGTATGCTAAGACTGAGACTCCTGTAGTGTCCAATAACAGCGCTCACAGATGGACGCCTGATGTTCCTATGGTGATTCCTGAAATCAACCCGGAACATTTTAAGGTGATAGAGCACCAGAAAAAGAGACTGGGAACCAGCCGCGGTTTCATAGCTGTTAAGCCTAACTGCTCCATACAGAGCTATGTGCCGGCCCTTGAAGCCTGGAAGGAATTTCAGCCTTATGAATGTGTAATCACCACTTATCAGGCAATTTCCGGTGCAGGAAAGGACTTTAAGTCGTGGCCTGAAATGGTTGAAAATATCATCCCTTACATTGGCGGTGAAGAAGAAAAGAGCGAGCAGGAGCCTCTGAAGATCTGGGGGAAAATACAGGACGGAGTGATCTTAAAGGCAGAAGAGCCTAAGATTTCATGCCAGTGCCTCAGAGTGCCCGTATTAAACGGACATACCGCCGCTGCCTTTGTAAAATTTAAGAATAAGCCGACGAAGGAGCAGCTTATTGAAAAACTGGAAAGCTACAGGGGTTTCCCTCAGGAGGCAGACCTGCCTATGGCACCTAAACAGTTCATCAAGTACTTTGATGAAGACGACAGACCTCAGGTAAAAGCCGATGTGGACAGAGATAAGGGCATGGGAATTTCCATCGGCAGAATCAGGGAGGACAGCATATACGATTTTAAATTTGTAGGACTTTCCCATAATACAATCAGAGGTGCAGCGGGAGGAGCGATATTATGCGCGGAAACGCTGAAAGCAAAAGGATATATAGGAAAAAAAGGCTGATTTAATAAGACGGAGGAAAGATATGACATATTTTGAAGCGGTTATTTTGGGGCTGGTGCAGGGTCTTGCCGAGTTTCTGCCCATAAGCAGCTCCGGTCATCTTGCACTGCTGCAGCAGTGGTTTAACATTAACGAAGACAAAGTCCTTCTGTTTGCAGTTCTGCTACATGTGGGAACGCTTATTTCCGTGTTTATAGTATACTGGAGAGACATATGGGAGCTTATAGTTGAGCTTTGTCTTACCGTTAAGGACCTTTGCACCGGAAAGGGACTCAGGCTTGAGGAACGCCCTGTCAGAAAACTTGGGATTATGATTATAGTTGCAACAATTCCCACTGCCATAATAGGGCTTCTGTTTAATGATATTTTTGACAGATTATATACATCGATTCTGCCTATCGGAATAGGACTGATAATAACAGGATTTTTGCTTGTATTTGCAGAAAGGACAGGAAGTTCAAACAGAGGTATAGAGAAAATGAACTTCAGGAACGCCCTATTTATAGGTACAGTTCAGGGAATTGCCATATGCCCCGGCATTTCCCGGTCTGGTTCTACGCTGTTCGGAAGCCTCATCTGCAATCTGGACAGAAAATTTGCCGTAAAGTTCGTTTTCCTTATTTCTATACCTTCGATTCTGGGTTCTGCTATATTGGAAACGCCTGATGCCATTGCTGCCGGCGTTGAAATATCACAGATAGGTCCTATTATCGTGGGTATGGCTGTAGCAGCCGTTTCAGGACTTATTGCAATAAAGACTATGATTAAAATTGTTTCCGATAAGAAGCTCAGCTATTTTTCATATTATGTGTGGGCTTTAGGTGCAGCTGTTGTAATTTACAGCATCATCGTATAGCACCTTAAGATACGATTATTATAGAAGAATTATTCAGGAGATAATAAAATGGCTGAAACAAAAAGAGGACCGGGCAGGCCGCCCGGCTCTAAAAACAAAAATACAAAAGGAAAAACTGCTTCAAAGGCTAATGCCAAAGCAAAGGCCCAGGAAATCCAGGCGAAGAAAAATGCCGACAAGCGCGTTATTGATGAAATATGGGCAATTATAACAATTGCAATCGGCGCATTTCTTGTTGTGGCATCCTTTACGGGAGGTGCCGGAAAGCTTGGAGAGATGATAGCACTTGGTCTTAAAGGCCTTTTCGGCTTTATGGCATATGTGCTGCCTTTCTATCTTATTTTGTTCGGAATTCTTCTTTTTGCACGCCAGACATCACATTTTTCTGTGGAAACCATTGTTCTGCTGTTTGTAATGCTGCTGATGCTGTGCACTATGAATTCCATAAGGTTTATTGAACCTGAAAAGATAATATGGTCAATGGAAGATGTAAAGGGATTTTATGTTTCCGGAGAAAAACTGCTTTCCGGAGGATTCTTCGGAATGCTTCTGGGATCAGTTCTCATAATGTGGCTGGGAAAAGGCGGCTGCTGGATTTTTACTGTTGTTGTGACCATAATTTGCCTTCTGCTCATTATAAATACACCTGTCTCAAGATTTTTCGAAAAGATAGGCAGTAAGATTGAGGAAAGAAAACTTATAAAAGAACACGCACATCTTGATATGGACACTGAAGATGAACAGGGCATACAGACAGTAATGAACAACCTTCCCGGAACGCAGTCTGCACAGGCTGGACAGAAAAGAATCGGATCCGAATTCCGTGATACCCCTCGGCCTGCTTCTCACGAAATTAAAATCGTAAGCAGCGGCCAGCCTCAGGATGAATACATTCCGCCGAGTCACACCGCCAGACCTGTCTCGTCAGAAAAGAAAAACAGTATTTTGAAATATATGAATGACGACAGCCTCTTCGGAAGACAGAAGTCATCAACAACCGGCCTTGAAGATAAGACACAGACAGAAGAAGGTTTCGGACTTGATAATATGGCCGCGGGAGCTGCAGCTGCAGGAACGGCCGCTGCCGCCGGAATGATTTCACAGGGTGTGTATGACCGGGATGTTCCCGATAAGCTTTCAAACAAAGAAGCGCGGGAAGCCATGCTAACTGCTGAGGAAATGAATCCCCATCAGACCGTAAAGAAATATAAGAAACCGCCAATCAGTCTTCTGGAGCGTTCATCAGGAGGTGCAAGAACAAACAACAGTCTTTTGGCATCCAAGGCTCGGAAGCTGGAGGAGACCCTCAGAAATTTTCACGTTGATGCGAGAGTTGTACAGGTAACACAGGGTCCCACTGTTACCAGGTATGAAATTCAGCCTGCTGTAGGTGTTAAAGTTAACAGCATAGTAAGGCTGGCAGACGATATTGCTCTTAATCTTGAGGCAAAATCCATAAGAATAGAGGCGCCGATTCCGGGCAAGGCTGCAGTAGGAATTGAAGTGGAAAATGATAATGTTACTATGGTAAGGCTGCGGGAAATTATCGATTCCGATGAATTCAGGAACAGCAAATCAAAGATTACTTTTGCGGTAGGAAGGGATATAAGCGGTAAAGCCATAGTTGCAGATCTTAAAGCAATGCCTCACCTGCTTATTGCCGGTTCCACCGGTTCAGGCAAGTCTGTATGCATTAACGGAATCATAACCAGCCTGCTTTATAAGGCAAATCCCGATGAGGTCAAGCTCATTCTGGTGGATCCGAAGGTGGTAGAGCTTGGCAACTATAACGGAATACCTCATCTTCTGATTCCGGTGGTGACAGATCCTTCCAAAGCTGCAGCAGCGCTCAACTGGGCAGTTGCCGAAATGACCGACCGGTATAAAAAGTTTGCTGAAGAAGGAGTCAGAGACCTGGAGTCATATAATGAATATGTTAAAGCCAATGAAGAACCTGAAAAGGCCATGGCTCAGGTGGTTATAATAATAGACGAGCTGGCAGATCTCATGATGGCGGCACCGTCACAGATAGAAGAGTCCATATGCCGTCTGGCACAGATGGCAAGAGCTGCGGGAATGCACCTAATTGTTGCAACCCAGAGACCTTCAGTTGATGTTATAACAGGTGTTATAAAGGCGAATATACCGTCAAGGATAGCCTTTGCCGTATCTTCTCAGGTTGATTCCAGAACAATACTGGATATGCAGGGCGCTGAGAAGCTGGTAGGAAAAGGAGATATGCTCTTTAATCCTATGGGAATGGGAAAGCCTATACGTGTCCAGGGTGCTTTCGTGTCAGACAGTGAAGTACATAAGGTTATTGATTTTGTAAAGAGCCAGGTTGACAGCAATGCTTCCTATAATGAAGATATTCTCACCAGAATAGAGAGGACCAATGGAGCCGAAAAGTCAGAGGACACCGACGAGCTTCTTCCTGAAGCCATAGAACTGGTGGTAAGAAGCGGACAGGCATCTGTTTCAATGCTTCAGAGGCGGTTCAGAATAGGTTACAACAGAGCGGCCCGCATCGTGGATATGATGGAAGCCCGCGGTATTATAGGCCCTCAGGACGGCAGCAGACCCCGGCAGGTCCTTATGACCGAAGAAGAACTTGAAAGGCTTGAAACAGAAGGAGAATAATGAAAATATATTTTGAAACATTAGGATGCCCCAAAAATTTTAACGATACTCAGGCTGCAAAGGGTATAATGGCCGAGGCAGGCTATGAAATCGCTGAAACGGCAGAAGAATCTGATGTAATTGTTGTCAATACATGCGGGTTCATAAACGATGCAAAACGTGAGTCCATAGAAAGAATTTTTGATATGGTGCCATATCGGGAGGAGGGAAAGAAACTTGTTGTTTCAGGCTGCCTTTCCGAAAGATATGCAGACGATCTTTACGAAGAAATGCCGGAGGTGGATCTCTTCATAGGAGTTAATGAATATGATAAGCTGCCTGAACTGCTTTCCGCATCAGAAGGCAGAGAAAAGGTGATAACCGGATGCTATGACAAGACTCTTTCCACTCACAAGCGCATTCTGGATGACAATCCATATTCAGCTACTCTTAAAATTGCCGAAGGATGTGACAACTGCTGTGCTTACTGTATAATTCCAAAGATAAGGGGTGGATTCAGAAGCAAACCTATGGAAACCGTTATAACCGAGGCGGAGGAACTGGCTGAAGCGGGGTGCAGAGAACTTATTCTGATAGCTCAGGATGTAACAAACTACGGCAGGGATCTTTACGGAGAACCTAAACTTGCTGAGCTTGTTACAAAGCTATGCTCCATAGACGGCATAGAGTGGATAAGGCTTATGTACTGTTACGAAGACAGAATAACAGATGAGCTTATTGAAGTTATGGCAAAAGAGCCTAAGGTATGCCATTACATCGATATTCCTGTTCAGCATTCCTCAGACAGCATTTTAAAGGCCATGAGGCGCCGCTCAACGGAAAAATCCATAAGAGATACTATAAAGCGCTTAAGGGATGCCATTCCTGACATTCATATAAGGACAACCCTTATTGTGGGATTTCCCGGTGAGACAGAAGAAGATTTTGAGAATCTGCTGAATTTTGTTGAAGAAATGAAATTTGCCCGCCTTGGAGTTTTCGCCTATTCTCAGGAGGAAGGCACTGAAGCAGGGGAAATGGAAAATCAGATAGAGGAGGAAATCAAGCAAGAAAGGCTGGATGCCATAATGCGCCGCCAGCTTGATATTTCTCTGGAATATAACAGAGAAAAAATCGGGACAGAAATGACTGTACTGGTTGAGGAAAGAGACGAAGACGGAAGTTATATTGGAAGAACACAGTACGATGCACCGGAAATAGATAATTCTGTTATTTTTACTTCGCGCCGTGATTTAAAGGCGGGAGACATGGTTCGCATACTTGTTGAAGATGCATTTGATTATGATTTAGTGGGCAGGGAGGTATAAAAAATGAATTTACCAAACAAATTAACTATCGGAAGAGTAATTGCAGTACCGTTTTTTATAGCTGCGTATATGCTCGGATATTATGTAATAGCATTTGTTATTTTTATCGCAGCATCCTTTACGGATATGCTGGACGGAAAGATAGCCAGAAAGCGCAACCTCGTAACCAATTTCGGAAAGATTATGGACCCGCTGGCAGACAAGGTTCTTGTTTATTCAGCTTTCTGTCTGATGATACCTGAGTATGTGCCCGCATGGATGTTCATAATTATTCTGGCAAGAGAATTTACGGTGGCAGGAATGAGAACTGTTGCCGCATCAGAAGGAATTGTCGTTGCTGCGGGAATGAGCGGCAAAATTAAAACAGTCCTTCAGATGATAGCCGTACCTCTTTTGCTTCTGGTGCCTGCATGGCCTGATTTTGCGCCTCTTTACTGGGCTGCTCAGATTTTCCTTTGGGCGTCCCTTATTATGACCGTTTATTCGGGAGTTGAGTACGTAGTGCAGAACAAACAGGTATTTTCCATGAAATAATTGAATTTGGAGGCGGAAAAATGAAAACCGCAATTTTAACCGTAGGAACGGAAATTTTATTCGGGCAGATTGTTAACACCAATGCTGCCTTTTTGTCTCAGGAACTGCAGAACATGGGTTTTGATGTGATGTACCATTATTCTGTAGGTGATAATCCGGGAAGGCTTAAGGAACTCATTGCCTTTGCCTTCCATGACTGCGATCTTATTCTGACTACAGGCGGTCTTGGTCCTACTCAGGATGACCTGACAAAGGAAGTGATAGCAGAAGCCATGGGGGACAAGATAGTTGAGAACAAAGAGTGTATGGAAGCTTTGCTGGAAAATTACAGAAAAGCCGGCAGAACCATGACTCCTAATAATCTGAAGCAGGCATACATGCCTTCGAGAGCAAAAGTTCTTCCAAACGATGGGGGAACCGCACCGGGATTTGCTCTTAAAAAAGACGGGAAGATGATCATTTCAATGCCGGGACCGCCTCGCGAGATGAAGAGAATGTTTGAGCTTCAGGTAAGGCCCATCCTGGCTTCAATGCAGGACAGCGTCATTTTTTATCGAATTCTCAGAACCTTCGGAATCGGTGAGTCTAAAATGGAAACCGTATTGCTGCCCCTTATAGACGGACAGACTGATCCTACAATTGCCACTTATGCAAAAGAAGGCGAATGCAGCCTCAGGATTGCATCCAAGAGAAAGACAAAAGAGGAAGCTCAGGAAGCGGTTGACCGTATGATTGAAGATGTAAACAAATTAATCGGTGAATATATCTACAGTTATGATGATGAAGACCTTGTTGATGTTGTGGGGAAACTGCTTCTGGAAAAGCATATAACAATTTCATGTGCCGAATCATGTACCGGTGGACTTTTTGCAGCGGCACTTACTGATATTCCGGGAATTTCGGAAGTCTTTGAGAGAGGAATTGTCACTTATACCAACAGGGCTAAAATTGAAGAGCTTGGCGTAAAGGCTGAAACCCTTGAGAAGTACAGTGCCGTAAGTCCTGAGACCGCATGTGAAATGGCAGCAGGACTTGCTGAAAAAACGGGATCTGATATATGTATTTCCGTTACGGGAATTGCAGGCCCGGGCGGCGGTACTGCCGAAAAGCCTGTAGGACTTGCCTATATCGGCATAGCTTACAAAGGACAGGTAAAGGCTGTTGAATCCAAATACAGAAATGTAAACAGAAAGTGGAACAGGCACTATGCTCTTCTGGCAATGCTGAATCAGGTGTACCAGTTAATAAAATAGGTGATATTGTGACAGATATAAACGAAAGAATACGCTCGCAGCTCTTTGATCTGCAGGATCTGAAGTATAGGGACTTCAACGCATCTCTTATTCCTACAGTTGATAAAAAGACAGTAATCGGCGTAAGGACACCTCAGCTTCGGAAACTTGCAAAGGAACTTTCCAAAGATCCGGATATCGAATTTTTCCTGAGAACACTTCCCCATAAGTATTATGAAGAATACAACCTTCACGGCCTGATAATAGAAAGCATGAAGGACTATGACAAGTGTATTGCAGAGATGAATAAATTCCTGCCGTACATCGACAACTGGGCCACATGCGATATCATTTCGCCGAAGATTTTCAAGAAACATCTGCCCGAGCTTCTGGATGAAATAAAAGTCTGGATGGGCTCGGACCATACATATACCATAAGGTTCGGCATCGAAATGCTTATGAGTTTTTATCTGGACGACCAATTTAAACCGGAGTATCCCGAGACGGTGGCCGGTATTAAATCCCAGGAATACTATGTGAATATGATGATTGCCTGGTATTTTGCCACGGCACTGGCCAAGCAGTATGAGGCGGTTCTTCCTTTTATAGAGGAAAAACGTCTTGAAAAATGGACACATAACAAGGCTATTCAGAAGTCGGTTGAAAGCTATCGTATTACGCCGGAACAGAAAGCATATCTGAAGACGCTAAAGATAAAATGATGGGAAGTATTGACACGATAGTGTAATAATGTTATATTAATTACACAAATTACCATAAAAATATTCTGAAAAGCCCTTGACCGTTAAGGCAAAATAAGGTATTATGAGAACATAAGAACAAATGTTCGGCAAGTTCCTGTTTAATTATGGAGGATATTATGAGCGTAAATCAGACTGAAAAAGATAAAGCTTTGGAAGCCGCAATGGCGCAGATACAGAAGCAGTTCGGCAAGGGTGCCATCATGAAACTTGGTGATGACACACATATGAATATAGATGCAATCTCTACAGGCTCTATCAGCCTGGATATTGCCACCGGCATAGGCGGAGTACCTAAGGGAAGAATTGTTGAAGTCTTCGGCCCTGAATCATCAGGTAAAACCACGCTTACATTACATATAGTTGCCGAGGCCCAGAAGGCCGGAGGCAAGGCGGCATTTATAGATGCAGAGCACGCACTTGATCCTGTTTATGCCAAGAATCTCGGAGTTAATGTGGGAGATCTGCTTGTTTCTCAGCCTGATACAGGAGAACAGGCCCTGGAGATATGTGATATGCTTGCTCGGAGCGGAGCCCTTGATGTAATCGTTATTGACTCCGTTGCTGCACTTGTTCCAAGGGCAGAAATTCAGGGTGAAATGGGAGATTCACATGTGGGGCTTCAGGCCAGACTTATGTCACAGGCTCTGCGCAAGATTACAGGTACTGTAAATAAGTCGAATACCTGTGTTATATTTATAAATCAGCTTCGAGAAAAGGTAGGAGTTATGTTCGGTAACCCTGAGGTTACCACCGGCGGAAGAGCGCTTAAGTTCTATTCTTCAATGCGTCTTGATGTAAGGAGGATTGAAAGCCTTAAAGTAGGGGACAATGTGGTTGGAAACAGAACCAGAGTTAAGATTGTAAAGAATAAAGTTGCGCCTCCTTTTAAGCAGGCTGAATTTGACATTATGTACGGTGAAGGTATTTCAAGAGCCGGAGATATTCTTGATTCTGCAGTAGAAGCTAAGATTGTGGAAAAGGCCGGATCATGGTACAGCTTTGAAGGCGAAAGAATAGGACAGGGCAGAGAGAATGTAAAACTCTATCTTAAAGAGCACCCTGCTGTCATGGATAAAATTGAGGGGATGCTTTTGGATCAGATTAAAAAAGATGATGAAACTGTACAGGAGCCTGACATACCTGAAGAGGATATTTCCGAAATCATGGATATGTTTGTAGACGATGACGGCGTAATTATTGAAAAATAGAGGAAAATGCCACATTATTTTGTCTATTTCTCTTGACATCATCAGGTTTAAATGTTATGATAACTGAGTTGAGCCGCGCAGACTGGGTTTTTGAAGTGCAATTAAGCCACCCACAATGGCGAGACTGGATAGAGGAGGATAAAATTAATGTACGCAGTAATTGAAACTGGTGGAAAGCAGTACAGAGTACAGGAAGGCGATGTTATCACCGTAGAGAAATTAAACGCAGAAGTTGGTGATACAGTTACTTTCGATAAGGTGCTCGTTCTGGGAGAAGGTAAGGATGTTAAAGTCGGAACTCCTTACGTTGATGCAGCTGTAACAGGCAGCGTAGTTGAAAACGGAAAAGGTAAGAAGGTTATCATCTTCAAGTATAAGGCTAAAAAAGACTACCGCAAAAAGCAGGGTCACAGACAGCCGTACACAATGGTTAAGATTGAGTCTCTCGGAGGAGCAGCTCCTAAGAAGGCTGCACCTAAAAAGGCTGAATCCAAGAAGGAAGAACCTAAAGCCGCAGCTGAAACTGCAAAGGCAGAGACAAAACCGGTTAAGAAAGTTTCAGCTTCAATGAAGAAAGACGAACTGATTGCTTTTGCTAAAGAAAACAATATCGCTATCGACGAGAAGGCTACTAAGGCTGTAATCATCGAAGCTATTGAAGCAGCATTAAAGTAATCTATCTGATATAGTTAGGAGGTACTTTTTATGGCAAGTAAAAAAGGTGTAGGTAGCTCTAAGAACGGTCGTGACTCCGAGTCCAAACGTCTTGGTCTTAAGGCTGGTGACGGTCAGTTCGTTAGCGCAGGAAGCATTTTGGTTAGACAGAGAGGAACCAAGTTCCATCCGGGTAATAATGTAGGCATCGGCGGAGATGATACATTATTTGCTAAAATTGACGGTGCGGTTAAGTTTGAAAGAAAAGACAAGACCAGAAAGCAAGTCAGTGTTTATCCAAAAGAAGCTTAATTAGATTTCATGACCCTGTATATAATAATCTACAGGGTCTTTTTTACTATAACGAGGAGGTTCTAATATGTTTGTAGACAGAGCCAGAATTACAATAAAATCAGGCAAGGGCGGCGACGGTGCTGTAACATTCAGACGCGAGCCTTTTGTACCTCAGGGAGGACCTGACGGCGGCGACGGCGGCGACGGCGGCGATATTATATTTCAGGCTGACAGAAATCTAAGAACCCTGATGGATTTTAAATATAAGAGGAAATATGAGGCAGAGTCCGGACAGAACGGAATGAAAAAAAATCGTTTCGGTAAAGACGGACAGGATCTTATTATAAAAGTTCCAATGGGAACGGTAATAATGGATGAAGCCAGCGGTACGGTAATGAAAGACTTAACCGAGGATGGAGAATCCTTTGTTGCGGCCAAAGGCGGCAGAGGGGGAAGAGGCAACGTACATTTCAAAAATTCCGTAAGACAAGCCCCGAACTTTGCTGAGGCCGGAGGAGCAGCAAAAGAACGAAATGTGATACTTGAGCTTAAGCTTATTGCTGATGTGGGCCTTGTAGGCTTTCCTAATGTGGGAAAATCATCCCTTCTTGCAGTTTCAACAAGTGCTCAGCCAAAGATTGCAAATTATCATTTTACCACCATTGATCCGAACCTGGGTGTTGTGCAGCTTTACGATACAAGCTTTGTCATGGCCGATATTGCAGGTATAATAGAAGGCGCCAGCGAAGGCCTTGGAATGGGATTCAAGTTCCTGAAGCATATAGAAAGAACCAAGGTACTCATTCACGTGGTAGACGTTTCGGGAAGCGAAGGCCGTGACCCTATTGATGATTTTAACAAGATTAACAAAGAGCTGGAGGCATACAGCCCGAGGATTCTTAAAAAACCTCAGCTTGTTGCTGCAAATAAAATTGATCTTATTGATGAAGACGATCCTAAATATCTTGAATTCAAGGATTATGTTGAGGAAAAAGGTTATAAAGTTTTTCCTATGTCGGCACCCCTTAATATAGGTGTTCAGGAAATTCTTTCAGCTGCGCTGCATGAACTTCAGGTAATTGAGGCTAACCCTGAACCTGATGAAGATTATGTTGAATACTTTGATTTCGATGCAGATGAAAATGATCCTACCTACAGAGATATTAAGGCAAGCTATGATGAAGAAAATAATGTCTATGTTCTTGAAGGAAAACAGCTGACAAAAATATTTAATTCTACCAATTTTAACGATATGGGTTCCCTGAGATATCTTTACAAGTATATTGAGAAGAACGGAGCCATTGATAAGCTCAAGGAAATGGGTCTGGAAGAAGGGGACACTATCAGGATTCAGAATTATGAATTTGAGTACTGGGATGAATATTGACAAAAAGCCTCGTGAATATGCGAGGCTTTTTTTCGATAAATAATCTTAAAAATTCATTTTGCTGCCTATCTTCTCATAAAATACAATAGAGAGGTGGACAGCATGAAGTTAAGGGATAAAATTGTCACACAGGCAGTCATTTGTATGATGATTTTTGCAGTGATAAAAACCGTTGGGCTGATAGATGCGGAACCGATAAACAAAGTAAAGTCTGCAGTAAGCAGTTATTACCAGAAAAACTATACCCTCGAAGACATAAAAGATGTCGGCTCAAAAGCTGTTAAGGAAGCTAAAGATATTAATACAGCCGTTACAGCTGCTGTGGTAAAAGCAAATCAGCTTACAGAAGAAAACCCGCTAGGAAAAGCGGACAAAAACGGTCTGCAGGTTGTATATGCTGCGGAAAAAGGCACAGTAACCGAAGCGGGCATTGACAAAGAAATCGGCAGCTTTATCAAAATTAAAAGCAGCGATTCCATTTATACTTATGGCAATCTTTCAGAGCTTTCTGCTGTAACAGGTGATAAAGTTAAAAAGGGTGATGTAATAGGAGAATTTAACAGTAAAGAGGGAGCAGAATTTTACTATCAAAGAACCTGATTTTATGGTAAAATAAATGAGCACTTTATTATAAATATAAATAGCAGAGGAATAGATAATGAAAAAGCGTATTACAGAAGAAGAAGTGAGAAAGCTTTATGAGAAATATGGAACGCCGGATCACGTAAAGGCTCACTGCAGAGCTGTTGCCGACACAGGGGTTAAACTTGCGGACAGTCTGAATAAACACGGGTATAATCTTGACCTGGACCTTATAAAAGGTGCAGGACTTGCCCATGATGTTGCAAGGACAGGTGAAGAACACTGGAATGTAGGCGCAGATGCACTTGAAGCATTGGGATACTGCGATGAGGCGAAAATAATCAGAGTACACATGTTTTATTCACCTTTTAATCCCGTGGACAAGCTTAATGAATGCGATATTGTCTGTCTGGCAGACAGGCTCGTAAAAGAGGATAAATATGTGGGCCTGGATGAAAGAATAGAATATATACTTAAAAAGGCTCCGGATAAACCTGAGGTTGTATCAAGTATTTTGAGGAGAAAAGCAGAAACCGAAAAACTGCTTGAGGATATAGCTAAGGCCATAGGACAAAGTGTTGACAGCCTCTTCAAAGATAAGGAGAATTAAAAGATGAAATTTGATTATAAGCTTGAAAAGCTTTTAAAAAGGGTGGAAAAACCCGGTAGATATATCGGAGGTGAAATAAATTCAGCTCTTAAAGATCCGGCAAAAGTGGATGTGAATATTGCCTTTGCCTTTCCTGATCTGTATGAAATCGGGATGTCATATCTGGGTATGCAGATCCTTTATAATGTGCTGAACAAAAAAGATAACATATATTGTCAGAGAGTTTTTGCGCCGGCGCCCGACATGGAAGAACTTATGAGGCAGGAAGGTGTGCCTCTCTTTACCCTTGAAACCAAAACTCCCATTAATGAAATGGATTTTGTAGGCTTCACACTTCAGTATGAGATGTCATACACTACGGTTCTGAACATGATGGATCTTGGGAATATACCTCTTTGCAGCAGAGACAGGGGAGAGGATTTACCGATTATTGCTGCCGGCGGTCCATGCGCTTACAATCCGGAACCCCTTGCCGACTTTATTGACATTTTCGTAATAGGTGACGGAGAGAATGCACTTCCTGATCTTCTTGACAAATATGCCCAGTGTAAAAAAGCCGGTATGAGCAAAATAGAGTTCCTCAAAGAAGCATGCAGGATGGAGGGAATTTATGTGCCTTCTTTCTATGAGCCGGAATACAATCCGGATGGAACCATAAAAAAAATATGTAAACTTTATGATGAGGCACCTGCCAGTGTTTTAAGAGCCATTTTACCGGATACAGAATCTGCAGATTTTCCTGTTAATCCCCTGATACCGATAATAGAAGCTGTTCACGACAGAGCTGTTGTTGAAACTTTCAGAGGATGCACGAGAGGATGCCGTTTCTGTCAGGCGGGAATAATATACAGACCTGTCAGAGAGAGAAGCAAGGATACTGTCATTAAACTGGCGAAGGCTCAGCTGGCCAATACAGGCCACGATGAACTCTCTTTGCTTTCTCTTTCAACCAGCGATTATTCATGTTTTGAAGAGCTGGCGGGAGAACTTATTGATTACACTAAAAAAGAAAACGTATCCCTCTCACTTCCGTCACTGAGAATTGATAAGTTTGCTTTTGACGTACTTAACAAAATACAGGAATACAAGAAGTCAGGCCTGACATATGCACCGGAAGCAGGCACACAGCGTCTCAGAGATGTGATTAACAAAGGCGTTACCGATGATGATATTTTCAACTCCATCGAGCAGGCTCTGATCCTCGGGTGGAAACATATCAAGCTTTATTTTATGATCGGTCTTCCTACGGAAACTTATGATGACCTGGACGGAATAGCAGATATTGCAAAGAGAATAATCGATCTGAACTATAAAATAAACGGTCCAAAGGGCGGGCGCTTTAATGTAACAGTAAGTGTTTCAAACTTTGTACCTAAGGCCGATACTCCTTTCCAGTGGGCTGCGCAGAACACTGCCGCAGAGTTTGAGGAAAAACATAACTACCTGGCCAGAAAGCTGAGAATAAAAGGAGTTACTTTTAATTACCATGACAACACCACCAGTGCCTATGAAGCTGTCTTTGCAAGAGGTGACAGACGCACAGGCAAGCTTCTTCTTGAAGCCCATAAGGCCGGTGCAAGACTTGACGGCTGGACGGAGTATTTCAGGCCCGATGCATGGGAAAGAGCCTTCGAAGCCAGCGGAATCAGCAGAGATTTCTATACGACCAGAGAAAGAACCTTCGATGAAGTACTTCCGTGGGATATTATCGACTGCGGTGTTTCAAAAAAATACCTCATCAATGAAGCAAAGAAAGCTCTTGATGAAAAAACTACAAGAGACTGCAGGCTGGGATGTACAGGATGCGGCATAAACAGATACGTTAATTGTTCCATGGATGGTGCATTAAAAGGGGAGGCGCGTACAGACAATGAGTAACAGATATGCTATTAAATTCAGCAAGGACGGGTATATAAAGTACACATCTCACCTTGATCTTCTGAGAATGTTTAAAAGGGCTTTTAAAAAGACCGGACTTATGCTTAAATACTCTCAAGGATACAATCCTCATCCAAAGATGGGATTTGCACAGCCCCTTTCACTGGGCTATTCGGGCAAGAGTGAACTTATTGAGTTTGAAACAGTAATGCCCCATACAACAGGCGAAATAATGGAAAAGATGAGGAAGGAAATGCCTGAAGGCATAGAATTAATTTCCTGTTTTGAACTGCCGGAAAATATCAAATCATTGGCGGCAGATGCAGATGCAGCAGAATATAAAATCTGGATACCTACTTCCCTGTCTGAAGATGTTTTAAAGAAAGAAATGGACCGCTATCTTAATATGACAGAGATTGTGGCACTTAAACGTCAGAAAAAGACTAAAAAGATGGAACCGGTAAACATAAGACCTATGATCCGCAGTCTTGAGATTAATAAGGTAGGGGATTTCGCAATGATAAAAGCTCTTCTGGATTGCGGAAGCAGATCAAACTGCAGCCCGGAACTTGTTATTTCAAGTTTTTGCAGTCATTGCGGCATTGAAACACCAAGATATGACATGGAGGTAGAAAGAACAAATATATTCTTTGTAAATAAATTACAATATTAGTATTGACATCCTCTTTTAATTGATGTAATATTATGTCAATAAAGGGGGCAAATGTATGAACAGTAAGAATATATTAAATCTGATAAAATCAGATAAACTTAAATGTTTAATTTCTGAGCACAGAGATAAAATTAAAACAGCAGTCCTTCCTTTATTGATAGGACTTGCTGTTTTGTTTTTTTGGTTTTATGGTTCCGGAGATGATGAAAAGATAGAGACCAAACTGCCTTCTCATAACGAAGCGACTGCTGAAGAAACTGCAATTGAAAGTTCAGATGCACAGCCAACGGAGGGTAAAATATACGTAGACATAGACGGTGAAATAAAAAAGCCGGGAGTATATGCTGTATCTGATGGAACAAGGCTGTTTCAGATTATTGAACTGGCAGGGGGACTTACGGAGAATGCATCTACTGCATCACTTAACAGAGCGGAAGCAGTATATGACGGGCAGAAAATAATTATTATGTCTTCAAAAGGAGCCGGAAAGGATACTGATGGAAGTTACGGAGATGACGCAAACGCTTTGAATGGTGAAACTGTAAACGGCAAAGTCAACATTAACACCGCTGATTCGGTGACACTTCAGACAATTCCCGGAATAGGTCCCTCTAAGGCAGCGAGAATAATAGAATACAGGAAGACTTCGGGCAGATTCAAAAAAACCGAAGATATTAAAAATGTTACAGGCATCGGAGACAAAACCTACGAGAGCATAAAGGAATACATAACGGTATAATATTTTCCAGTTCAGTAAATAATAGCATTGAGGTGATGGTATGTTTACTGAAAAAAGAAGAAAAAATTATATGACATTTATATATACAGCTATAATAATAGTGCTGTGTCTGCTTATTGCTGCAATTGCATGGCCTTCGGAGCCTGATACTGCACCTGTGAACAATACAGGCAGCACAGATGCGGATAACCTGATTAAAGATAATAATTCTGACCATGGAGGCATATTACCGGAAGATAATGCCCCTGAAGAAAAAAATGACATTTCAAAAGAAGCCGGAACATATTATTTGGTTAAGAACGTAGATGGCCAAATAAAGGTTTTCTTTATGGACGAAGGTGAAGATCCTGTTGAACTTGAAACAACGGAAATAATCTATGACCTGCTGAGCACAGCGGATCAGAAGCTGTTTGATGAAGGCTTCAAGGTTAAAAATCAGGAGGAATTGGCCGTCTTGCTTCAAGATTTTGAAAGCTAGGGGTCTTTTAGCATGAAAAAAAGCATAAAAAAAGCTCTTGCCGTTTTTGTAATTACAATAGCTGTAATAGGTGCGGCAGGTTATGCAGCCGGCTATTTCAAAGATGTAAGAGAGACTGTACAGGTAGTAAGTGAACGGGTCCTTGTGCCCGGAGGACAGTCTGTGGGAATACAAATGGATGTAAAAGGTGTTCTGGTAGTAGGACTTGAAGAAATAGAAACCTCTGACTTGATTACCAGTCCCGGTTATGAAGCCGGTGTGCAGATAGGTGACATTATTCTGTCCGTTAACGGAGAAAAGGTATATTATGCAGAAGATGTTTCTGAAGCTGTAAACAAATCAATGGATAGTGATGTGACCCGGGATATTGCACTTCAGATATTGAGAAAAGATAAAAAAATAAACCTGAATGTAAGGCCGGTAAAAGACAATGAAACAGGAGATTACAAAATAGGAATCTGGGTGAAAGAGAAAATTGCTGGAATTGGAACATTGACTTTTTATGACCCGAGAACCAACCTGTTTGCCGCACTTGGCCACGGCATATATGAAAGCAAAACAGGCGCGCTGCTAAATGCAGGAAAAGGAAGACTCCTCAGAACTGAAGTTAAATCAATAGAGGGAGGAAAAGCGGGAAAGCCCGGAGAGATAAGGGGAATTTTTTATGGCAACGAGGATCCTATTGGAAAAGTGCTTCTGAATTCAAAATTCGGAATATATTCTGAAGGAACAGATTTTAACGATTTTCAGCTGGCGCAGCCTATGGTTATGGCCACTCAGGAACAGGTACATGAAGGGGACGCGTATATATTAACTACAATAAACGGGGATAAGGTTGAAAAATTTGATATTAAAATTACAAAGATAAACAGACAGGAAGAACCGGACAGCAAGAGCATGGAAATTCAGGTGACTGATAAAAAGCTGCTTTCATACAGCGGAGGAATCGTCCAGGGTATGAGCGGAAGTCCCATAATTCAGGATAACAGAATAGTGGGAGCCATAACCCACGTTTTTGTAAATAATCCGACAAAAGGTTACGGCATATTTGTCGAATGGATGGTTGAAGAAGGAGAAAAATTAACAGAAAATTAGCATAATACAAATATATATTAACAAAATTTGTTTATATTACTATTTGATTTTTAGTTTATATGTAGTAAAATTATTATAAAGAGAAAGCCCAATTTGGGAAAGTGTTGTGTATAGGAGGAAAATATGAAGAAGATTAACATTGGTATTGTCGATGACAATAAGGATTTTTGTGAAGTTGTATCAGAATATCTTTCCGCCCAGGAAAACATGGAAGTACTTTTTGCAGCAAATGACGGAATGGAGGCCCTGGAGCAGATAAAAGGAGGTAGATGTCCTGAAATTCTGGTTCTTGATCTTATAATGCCCCATATGGATGGTTTCGGTGTTCTGGAATCACTAAACAGTATGGAGCTGCCAAACTACCCCAGGATTATTATGACATCAGCCATAGGTCAGGACTCTATAATACAAAAGGCTATGTCTCTAGGCGCACAGTATTACCTTGTTAAACCTGTTAATATGAATCTGCTGGTAAAGCGTATTAACCAGCTTGAAAACTCTGCCGCAGAAATACTTAAACCTGAAAGCGGACAGTCAAATCTGAAACGCTCCCTTGTTCTGAGAGACTCTTTACTTAACAATGATCTTGAAATCGACATAACCAATCTTATTCATGAAGTCGGCGTTCCCGCTCACATTAAAGGATACCAGTATCTCAGAGATGCCATTTCACTGGTTGTGGGAAACATGGATCTTCTGGGAGCAGTAACTAAAGAGCTTTATCCTACGGTTGCTTCTATGAATAATACCACACCGAGCCGTGTGGAGCGCGCAATCAGACATGCTATTGAGCTTGCCTGGAACCGAGGAAAGCTTGAAACACTGGACGCACTCTTTGGATATACTGTTCAGAATGATAAGGGCAAGCCTACTAACTCTGAATTTATCGCAATTATTGCCGACAAGCTGCGTCTTGAGCGGAAGGTATGCTAGAAGTCAGTATCATCTATTCCCTTGAAAAGACAGCCGTTTATGATATAATTATCTCATATGAACGGAGGTAATCAGAATGGCAATTACGAAAGATAAGATAAACAGAATAAATGAGCTGGCAAAGAAAAAGAAGGAATCAGGTCTTACAGACGAAGAAGCCGCTGAGCAGAAAATCCTTTACAGAGAGTATATCGAGGCATTCAAAGCCAATCTTAAAGCTCAGCTGGACACAATAGAGGTTATAGATGACGATAAAAAGGAAGTTGAGAAGATAGAAGAAGAAGTAGATGAGCTTGAGGAAACCCTTTCCGAAAGTGAAAAAAAACTCAGCTAACCTTCTTTTGCATAATAAATTTTTAACATAATAAAATAATAAGACTCGGGATTTTGACAAATTTCTCGGGTCTTTTGTTTTATAGTGTAAGTGAAAAGGGGGATAATCCGATGAGTCACTTACTTAAAAAGATCTCAGCGGCGGTTTCAGTTCTGGTGCTTTCAGTTGTAATGGTGTCAGGATCAGGTCCGGAGGCAGAGATATCTATGCTTGTCCGTCAGAGAACAGATATAATGAACGAATACTTCGGGGGACACATACTGTACAAAGAGGCAGCAGCACGAATTGAAAAGGTGGAGAATGGCAGGCTCCTGGATGAGGACCTTGCTGCAATGAATGATTTTTTTCAGACCGATATTGAGGAGATAACAGATTACCATATAACAGAAGTTGATATAACAAATATGGACGATACGCTTATCTGTGCAGTTGTGACCGTAGAGTGGGAAATATCAGGGATAGAAGGAAAAGATGAAATAGAAAACATATACAGCGTAATAGCCGAAAAAAAGGAAAATTCCTATAAACTTGTGCAGTTTTTTTAATGTGAATGTTTAAAAAAGCTGTTTTTTTGGTATAATGAAGGAGTCGATTTATGAAAAAATCAAAGGAGTAACAGTAATGAGAAATGTATATTTGGACTATTCAGCAACAACACCTGTTAAAGAAGAAGTCTTAAAAGAAATGATTCCTTATTTTACCGAGAAATTCGGTAATCCATCAAGTTTATATGATAAAGGCCTTGAGGCCAGAGATGCAGTTACCCACGCGAGAGAACAGGTTGCTGCACTGATAAATGCTGATCCCAGTGAGATTTTCTTTACTGCAGGAGGAACCGAAGCTGACAACTGGGCCGTTTTCGGAGCAACAGACAAGCTTAAAGAGAAAGGAAATCACATTATAACAACTAAAATAGAGCACCACGCCATGCTCCACTCCTGTGCTTTCCTCGAAAAGCACGGCTTTGATGTTACTTATCTTGACATCGATAAGGACGGCAGAGTGGATCTGCAGCAATTAAAGGATTCAATCACAGACAAGACTATACTTATCAGTGTGATGATGGTAAATAATGAGATAGGAACAGTGCAGCCCATCAAAGAAATAGGGAAGATTGCAAAGGAGCATAAAATCCTTTTCCACACTGATGCGGTTCAGGCATTGGGAAATGTTCCTATTGATGTAAAGGATATGGGTATAGACCTGATGAGCATGTCATCTCATAAAATTTACGGACCAAAGGGTGAGGGAGCGCTTTTTATCAGAAAGGGCATCAGAATCTCCAATTATCTTCACGGAGGAGCTCAGGAGGCCGGCAGAAGAGCAGGAACAGAAAACCTTACAGGAATCGTAGGATTTGGTAAAGCTGCTGAGCTTGCAAGAGTTCATTTTGACGAACACGTTAAACACAGCAGCACTCTCAGAGATTATCTTGTAGAAAGAATTCTCAATGAGATTCCGGACACAACATTAAACGGTACTATGGAGGAAAGACATCCGGGTAATGCTAATATTACCTTCAAATATATAGAGGGAGAAAGCATTCTTCTTCTCCTCAATCAGTTCGGTATAAGCGTTTCTACAGGCTCTGCCTGCTCATCAAAGTCCCTGGAACCTTCCCATGTACTGGTGGCACTGGGCGTTCCTGTTGAAATGATACATGGTACTGTAAGATTTACTGTAGGAGATTTCACTACAAAAGAAGATATTGATTACGTGGTAGATTGTCTGAAGCAGGTTGTAACAAGACTTCGTGAACTATCACCGATTAACGAAAAGAAAGGCTGGTAACAGATATGGCATTATATAACGATACAGTAATGGAAAATTTCCTTCATCCAAAGAATGTAGGAGAACTTGAGAATCCTGATGGTACAGGTGTTTACGGAAGCCCTGTATGCGGAGACATGATGCAGATTCAGATAAAGGTTGACAATGACATTATTACAGATGCGAAATTTAAGACCTTTGGATGCGGCTCTGCTATCGCTTCATCAAGTATGGCTACTTCAATGATAATCGGAAAGACCGTGGAAGAAGCACTGGAACTTACAAACAAGCAGATTATCAACGAACTTGGAGGGCTTCCTCCTGTAAAGATTCACTGCTCAGTTCTTGCTGACAAGGCCATTAAGAACGCTATATATGATTATGCAATGAAGAACGGCAAGAAGTATGCGGCTCTTGAAGGTTATGATCCTGAAGCTGATGAGGACGAGGACGAACATGGAGAAGCTGAAGAATAAATCAGATATGCTTGATAAAAACAAGGTATTGCTTGGTTTAAGCGGCGGAGTGGACAGCACTTCCGCTGCTTTGTTATTGAAAGAAAAAGGCTTGGATGTAACCGGTTATTATTTTGATGTAACCGGGGAAAATACAGAGGGACGCAGAGAAGCCCAGCAGGTTGCTGACCAGCTTGATATTGAGCTCATATGTGATGATGTTTCAGGCATTTTCAAAGAAAAAGTGATAAATAATTTCTGCTCTGAATATCTTCACGGCAGGACGCCTAATCCATGTGTAATCTGCAACCCCAATGTTAAATTCAGAAAGCTTATTGAAACTGCAGACCGCATCGGTGCATTTTATATTGCTACGGGACACTACTGCAGGATTTTCCGTGATGAAAATACGGGAGCCTGCTATGTAACCCGCGCTGTCAATGAGAAGAAGGACCAGTCATATATGCTCTATCGCCTGGGACAGGATGTGCTCAGTCGTCTTGTTTTTCCCCTTGGTGAATTTGCCGACAAGAAGCAGACCAGGGAATTTGCCCGCAGTAAAAAAATGATAAATGCTGACAAAAATGACAGCCAGGAGATTTGTTTTGTTGACCCGTCAGAAAACTATGCGGACTATATCAAAGGGTTGGGATACACTTCTCAGCCGGGCAGATTTATAGACAAGAAGGGGAATGTGCTGGGAGAGCATAAGGGTATTGTAAATTATACATTAGGCCAGCGAAAGGGTCTTGGAATTGCATTGGGAAAGCCTGCCTTCGTAACATCAATAGATTTCGACAAAAACACCATTACGCTGGGAGATAATGAGGATCTTTTCAGCAATAAAGTAATTTCCGATGACAATGTATTTGCTTTTGGTAAGGCGGAAGATTACCATGGAACGAAGGTAATGGCAAAGGTAAGATATTCAGCACCTCTCTCAGAGGCAATTCTTGAAGTTGACAATAATATAATTACGACAACTTTTACGGAGCCTCAGCGTGCGGCAACACCCGGTCAATCAATTGTGTTCTACGTTGACAACCATGTCATAGGAGGAGGCTTTATCAAATAATCTTGTATTTTTTTTAGTACAAAATTCAGGAAATACTATTGACAAGGTACGATGATTACTCTATAATCAATTTCATAGTTTTTATTTTAAAAATAAAGATTTCTTGCAAGTCTTTATTTTTTTTACTTAAGTGACTTTAACGCGTTAAAACAATGTCATACTAAATCAAAACATCGAGGGAGGACCAAAATGGCATATGTACAGGAAATAATTGAAAAAGTTGAAAAAAATAATCCGGGTGAGACAGAGTTCCACAATGCTGTTAAAGAGGTTCTGTATTCCATAGAGCCGGTAATAGAGGCACATGAAGATGAATATAGGCGAAACAGAATTTTGGAAAGGCTTGTTGAACCTGAAAGAACAATCTCATTCAGAGTACCGTGGGTAGATGATAAAGGACAGCTCCAGATTAACAGAGGCTATCGCGTTCAGTTCAACAGTGCAATTGGACCTTATAAAGGAGGACTCAGATTTCATCCGTCTGTTAACAGGAGCATTCTTAATTTTCTGGGGTTTGAACAGACATTTAAAAATGCTCTTACAGGACAGGCAATCGGCGGCGGAAAGGGTGGTTCGGATTTTGACCCTAAGGGTAAATCCGACAGAGAAGTAATGGCTTTCTGCCAGAGCTTTATGAGCGAGCTCTTTAAATATATAGGCCCTAACGAAGATGTTCCTGCCGGCGACATAGGAGTAGGCGGAAGGGAAATAGGCTTTCTGTACGGACAGTACAAGCGACTTACAAACCAGTTTGAAGGAACACTCACAGGAAAGGGCATAAGTTACAGCGGCTCTTTAGTAAGGACTGAGGCTACAGGATACGGACTGGTATATATTACTGAAGAAATGCTTAAGGCTCATGGCAAAACAATCAGAGGAGCGGTTGTTTCAGTTTCAGGCTCCGGGAATGTGGCAATCTATGCAGTGGAAAAAGCAGAGCAGATGGGTGCTAAAGTTGTTACAGTCAGCGATTCATCCGGCTATGTTTACGATCCGGCGGGGATCAATGTTGAGGTTCTCAAGGAAATAAAAGAAGTACGACGGGGC
>SAMEA3663072__coassemble_657_pt1 | contig 32599 bp, 28 predicted proteins | sample SAMEA3663072__metabat2_low_PE_011 | metagenome-assembled genome bin SAMEA3663072 (sample SAMEA3663072) | pig gut metagenome | biome: pig gut; feature: pig-associated habitat; material: faeces | place: France | collected 2012 | reverse complement strand
CAATAACTGCAGGGTTCCTAGGGTCATCTTCAGGAATGCCTGCTTCTACCTTACCTACCAGGTCAGCGCCTACGTCAGCGGCTTTGGTGTAGATACCGCCGCCTACACGTCCGAAGAGAGCCATTGAAGAAGCTCCCAGACCAAAGCCTGTTACGCACTGAGTTACAGTTGCAAGATTAAGGGTGCATACTACAACTCCAAGTCCAAAAAGGCCAAGTCCTGAAACGCAAAGACCCATTACTGCGCCGGATCTGAATGCAATCTTTAAAGCTTTATCCATGCCGGATTCTCTTGCGGCATTTGCGGTTCTTACATTACCCAGAGTGGCAACCTTCATTCCGAAGAAGCCTGCCAGCACGGAAAGAAGTGCTCCGCAAAGATAAAGAACTGCTGTGGTCCAGCTCTGTAAGCCTAAACCGATTAACAAGAAGAGAACAACGATTACAATTACCATTGTCTTATACTCTCTTCTAAGGAAAGCCATGGCACCTTCTCTGATGAACCCGGCAATTTCCTTCATTCTGTCTGTCCCCTCGTCAGCCTTTTTGATCCATGCTGCTAAACAGAAAGCAACAACAAGACCAATTACAGCTGCGATTACAGCAAAAAATTTCATGATATAATTACCTCCTACTCACTTCTTAACGCCACATAAGAGGTACGGACTTCCGCACCTCTTGCGTTTAAGTGAAATATAATAAAAAAATTAGAAACGTATTAAATGTCCCCGCTACTCAAATACAGCTACGATTACTATTGATATAATAATGAAAAGAATCGCTGAAACTGTAGTAATCTTCTCTAACAGGGCTTCGTAACCTTTACTCTTTTTCTTTCCAAAAAGCTGCTCAGCGCCGCCGGCAATTGAACCGGAGAGACCTGCACTGTTTCCGGACTGAAGCAGTACGCTGGCAATAAGAACAATGCTGGCTACTGCAAGTAATATCATCAGGAAAATCTTCATCTCGTACCTCCTCACATTTTAACTTGATAATTGTACCATATACCATGGAGTAAAATCAAGCTAAAAGTTAACAATATCAATAAATTTTAGCGGATCAAGGCTTGCACCACCCACAAGGGCGCCGTCAATTTCGTCCATATTCATAATTTCCGACGCATTTTCTGGTTTTACACTGCCTCCATACTGTATAATCACCCTGTCTGCAGTCTCTTCTCCGTACATATCAATAAGAGTCTCCCTTATAAGGCTGCACATCTGGTTGGCCTGAATGGGAGTTGCAGTTCTTCCCGTACCTATAGCCCATATCGGTTCATAGGCGACTACAATTTTTTCAGCCTTTTCCTTTGGAATATCACGCAGTGCGTTTCTTACCTGTTCTTCTACCAGTTTTTCCTGGAAACCCGCTTCTCTCTGGGACAGATCTTCACCTACACACAATATAGGAATAATATCTGTGTCAAGAAGTGCTTTCATCTTCAGATTAACCGTATTATCAGTCTCGTTGAAATACTGCCTTCTTTCCGAATGTCCCACTATGCAGTAATCAACACCTATGTACTGGAGCATAGGCACGGAAACCTCTCCCGTGTATGCACCCTCTTTTTCATAGTGAACATTCTGGGCCCCGACACCTATTCCTGTGCCCTTAAAGGCTTCTACAAGGGTTTCCAGCTGTGGAAAAGGTGCACATATAGCCGCTTTGACGTCCGTATCATGGTACAGTTCTTTAAATTCTTCGGCGAATTCCTTCGCTTCACCGGAATTTTTATACATTTTCCAGTTCCCTGCTATAAACGGTATTCTCATATAAATTTCTCCATGTATTTAAGTGTTCTTATAAGCTGGCAAGTATAACTCATTTCGTTGTCATACCATGCAACAATACGGACTTCGTAAATGTGTGTTCCGCACTTCTGTGCCAGTGTCTGTGTAGCATCAAAGAGAGAGCCGTAGCTCATTCCGATGATATCCGATGATACGAGCTCTTCCTCCGTATATCCGAAGGACTCAGAAGCTGCAGCCTTCATAGCCTCGTTTATTCCTTCAACTGATACTGTGTCTGTCATGTCCTTCAAGGTAGCATCAAGAATAGTAATGGAGCCGGAAGCTACAGGGACTCTCTGGGCGGATCCGATAAGCTTTCCGTCAAGTTCCGGAATTACAAGTCCTATAGCCTTGGCTGCACCTGTGGAATTAGGTACAATATTAATTGCACCGGCTCTTGCACGGCGAAGGTCACCTTTTCTGTGCGGCCCGTCCAGAATCATCTGGTCGCCTGTATATGCATGAATAGTTGTCATAAAGCCTGTACGCAGCTCTCTGTACTGGTTAAGAACTTTTGCCATAGGAGCAAGGCAGTTGGTGGTGCACGATGCGCCTGATACAATATTGTCATCTTTTGTCAGTGTCTCGTGATTTACACCGTAAACAATTGTCGGCAGATCACTTCCCGCAGGCGCGGAGATAAGGACCTTTTTTGCTCCGGCATTCAAGTGGGCCTGTGATTTTTCTTTTGAGGTATAGAATCCCGTACACTCCAGAACGATATCTATTTTCTGTTCTTTCCAAGGTAAATTGTGGGCGTCTGCCTCTTTATAAACCGGAATTCTCTTTCCATCTACCGTAATTGAATTATCGTCCCATAAAACCTCATGCCCTGTATATCTCCCCTGGACCGAATCATACTTTAACAGATGGGCCAGCATCTTCGGTGCGGTAAGGTCATTTATTGCCGCCACCTCCAGAGTCGGGTCGTCAAAAATCTGTCTGAAAGCAAGTCTTCCGATTCTTCCGAATCCATTAATTGCAACTCTCATAACTTAAACCTCCTCTTTATTATTTATCTTCATTATTTATCTTCTAAAACAGCAATCCCCGGCAGAACTTTTCCCTCAAGAAATTCCAGAGAGGCTCCGCCGCCTGTGGATATGTGAGTCATTTTATCTGCTAGTCCGAACTGCTCTACAGCAGCTGCAGAATCTCCTCCGCCTATGATAGTAACACCGCTGCTACCTGCCAGCGCCTCAGCCACTGCCCTGGTTCCGGAAGCAAAGTTTGGCATTTCAAATACGCCCATAGGTCCGTTCCAGACTACCGTGGCAGCATCTGATACGGCCTTCCTGTAAAGCTCTGCGGTCGCCGGTCCGATATCCAGTCCCATCATATCGGCAGGAATTCCATCGAAAGGATATACGCCGAATTCTGTATCATTGCTGAATTCCTTTCCGCAGACGCAGTCTATAGGAAGAAGCATCTTTACTCCTGATTTTTCCGCTTCTTTGAGCAGGTCTTTCGCCAGCTGAACATTTTCTTTATCCAGGATTGATGTGCCTATTTCAAGGCCTTGTGATCTGAAAAAGGTATAGGCCATACCTCCGCCGATAATGAGTGTGTCAACCTTTTTAAGCAGATTTTTTATTACTGGTATCTTGTCTCCCACCTTGGCACCGCCCATAATTGCCACAAAAGGTCTCTTGGGATTTTCCACAGCGTTTCCCAGGAATTCCACTTCCTTTTCAATGAGAAAGCCCGAAACTGCCGGAAGGTATTCGGCAACACCTGCTGTGGATGCATGAGCTCTGTGAGCTGTTCCGAAAGCATCATTGACGAAAACGTCCCCCAGGCCTGCAAGCTCTTTAGCAAAGTCCTTATCGTTCTTTGTCTCCTCTTTTCTGAATCTTACATTCTCCAGAAGCATAACCTGCCCGTCTTTAAGCTTGGAAGCGGTTTTCTTTACTTTTTCATCTACAACTCTGTCGGAGCTTACAAACATGACTTCTCTGCCGAGGAGCTGAGATAACCGCTTAGCCACCGGTGCGAGAGAAAATTCTTTTTTAGGCTCGCCGTCAGGTCTGCCCAGGTGAGACATGAGAATAACTTTTGCCCCGCCATCCATAAGATAACGGATTGTAGGAAGTGCTGATACAATCCTGATATCGTCGGTGATAACACCGTCTTTCAGCGGAACATTAAAGTCGCATCTTACCAGAACTTTCTTTCCCTTTACATCTATATCTCTCACTGTTTTTTTCATCTTTCCCAAACCTTCCTTTGCTTTATAACATAGCCTTTGCCCATAGGGAGCAAAGGCTTTTTAACTGTATTTATTATGTATCGATTGTCTGCAAATTATTTGTTGTCTACACTGTGCATATATTTCAGCATATTCAGCAGGTTGCTGGAATAGCCGAATTCGTTATCGTAGTAAGCTATAAGCTTGAAGAAGTGGTCATTAAGCTCAATTGTCTGTCTCGCATCAAATATTGATGTGCACGGGTCACCTACAAAGTCACCGGAAACAACTTCATCATCCACATATTCGAGAACGCCTTTAAGGTATGTCTCCGAAGCTTCTTTAATTTTCTGTCTGAGCTCAGGACCGCTGGCAGGAGTATTTAATACAACATTAACATCTATAACGGAAACGTCAGCCGTAGGAACTCTGTAAGAAATACCTGTCATCTTGCCCTTCAGAGAAGGAATAACCAGACCAACAGCCTTTGCGGCTCCTGTAGTCGACGGAATTACATTGCCGAAAACAGAACGTCCCGTTCTCCAGTCTTTAAGTGATTTGGCATCAACCACCTTCTGCTTTGCCGTGGCGGCATGTATAGTGGACATAAGTCCTTCTTTAATTCCGAAATTATCTTCTATAACTTTCATCAGCGGAGCCAAACAGTTTGTGGTACATGATGCGTTTGAAACGACCTTCATGTCAGAGCTGTATTTATCGTGGTTTACTCCGTATACAAAAGTAGGTGTCTCATTATCTTTAGCCGGTGCGGAAATAATAACATGCTTTGCACCTGCATCAATGTGATCCATTGCTTTTTCCGAAGTAACATAAGCACCGGTACAGTCTATTACATAGTCAACGCCGGCCTCTTTCCATGGAATCTCCAGTGCATCAGAATATGAATAAACATCTACATGTGTCCCGTCAATAAATATACCGGACTTGTCATAATCCAGGCTCTTTGGGAATCTCCCGAAAACAGTATCGTATTTGAGCATATATACCATGTATTCCAGGTTTGCATTCCTCAGATTAATCGCTCTGATTTCAATTTCCGGCATATCCATAGCTGCACGTATAATTACTCTTCCTATTCTGCCAAAACCGTTAATTCCAACTCTAATCGCCATTTTAAATTCTCCTCCTAAAACTCTCTGCTAAATAATGACAATTTAATGCAAAAAATATTTTTATATATATCAATACCTTCTCCTCTTGGATGAGGAAAGAATATTCATACCTTCTCTGTATTTGGCTACTGTACGCCTTGAAATCTCAATGCCCTTTTTACTGAGAATATCAACCATATCCTGATCGCTGTAAGGTTTCTTCGGGTCTTCGCTGTCGACAATCTCCTTAATAAAAGTCTTAATACTGTTGGACGACATACCTGCACCGCTGGCATCAGTAATGCCGCTTGAAAAGAAATATTTTATCTCAAAAACACCCCTTGGTGTCTGCATATATTTGCCGTTAATAGAGCGGCTTACGGTGGATTCGTGTATTCCCAGATCATCGGCCACCTGTTTAAGTGTCAGAGGCTTCATATATTTAGGCCCCTTGTCCAAAAACTCTTTCTGGTGCTGCACAACGGAATTGACAACGTTATATATGGTCTGTTTCCGCTGCTCTATGCTCTTTATAAGCCATAATGCGGCATTGTATTTATCATTAAGATATTTGGAAAGTTCCTGATCGTTAGGCGACTGCTTTGCAAGATTCATATAGTAAGGACTTACCATAAGTCTCGGCACTGTGCCCTCGTTGGTAAGAACCTGATATTCACCGTCAATTTTCTCAACGATCACATCGGGAACCACATACTTTACAGTATCTCCCGATGAATACTGCCGGCCGGGTTTGGGCTCCAGGGTTCTTATAAAATCCGTGACCATCTGTACCTGCTCCACTGTCAGTCCGATGGCCTTGGCAACCTTATTCAGTTTATTTTCCGCAAGATCCTCAAGATGATGAAGAATTATGTACTCAACAGTATCCTCAAGGAGGCCTTTGGCTGCAAGCTGTATTATAAGACATTCCTCGAGATTTCTGGCCCCCACTCCTGAGGGCTCAAAAGTCTGAATTACATCCAGGACCTTTTCAACTCTTTCTTTGGTAACCTTGAAGCATTCCGCAACCTTAGCCGTGTCTACAGTCAGATAACCGTTATCATCAATGGCTTCCACCAGATACCTTCCGATCTTCATATCACAGCCCTTAAGGTTTGAAAAAGTAAGCTGAAGCAGCAGATAATCTTCAAGGGTTTCTTCTTTACTTACATACTGTTCAAAGGAGGTCTCGTCGTGATCTTTGGAATATTCCCATTGGCGGTAGCTTATATCGTCGTATTCAGCCTCCTTGACTTTTTCACGCAGGTCGATTTCAAATTTTTCTGCTTCCCGGCGGTCAATGTCCTCTGTTTTTGAAATCTCCGGTTCTTTTTTAATTTCCCTTCCGTCGTATTCCAGTACAGGGTTTTGCATGATCTGCTCCTGAACAAAGGACTCCAGCTCCTGAGTGTTAAACTGCAGAATCTGTATGGCCTGAATGAGTTCCGGTGTCATAGTAAGTTTCTGTGTCTGTTCAATTGTCAGGTCATATCCTAATTTCATTCTTTTCCTCCGCTTATGCAAATATTATACCAAAGAAAAGTTTTTATTTCAACCCCGGGAAATTTAATTGGCGAAGAGCTTCAAACAAAATAATATTTGCAGAATTGGCAAGGTTAAAGGAGCGAAGACGGGTATCAGCGCTCATGGGAATTCTTATAGCAGTATCCGCATGGGCCGCAATAAAATCTCTGGGCAGCCCTGCTGTTTCCTTTCCAAAGAGGAACATATCCTCGTCTCTGTATTGGAATTCGGTATAAATGTGCCCTCCCTTTGTAGTGGCCAGAAAGAGCCTGCGCTCACCTCCGCCGTACTTTTCCATGAAGGCATCAAGACTTTCGTGGACTTCAAGTTTGACATAAGGCCAGTAATCTAGGCCTGCACGTTTCAGGCTCTTATCATCTATTTTAAATCCCAGCGGTTTTACAAGATGAAGCTTCGTATCTGTAGCCGCGCATGTTCTTGCAATATTGCCTGTGTTAGGGGGGATCTCCGGTTCAACGAAAACTATGTGTAAAGACATTTGTATTACTCCTTTTTTTTTGAAAGCCGTAGTTATTTGCAAAAAGGCTCTTTCTCTATATTACCAAATTCTAAAAAAAATTAAAGACTTTTTAAAGACAAAACAGGATATTTATGATAGAATCATAAAATCGAGGCAAATTTAAGAAAAAACCGGAGGTTTAACATATGAAAAAGCTGAATATAGGCATTCTGGGGCCCGGCACAGTGGGCGGAGGAGCCTATGAAATTCTCACAAAGAATCATGATTTAATCCAGAAACGCACAGGCGTATCACTTCAGGTTGTAAAAATTCTCACAAGAAGGAGCCGTCCGGACCTTCCTGCAGACCTTCTTACAGATGATCCCGATGATATTCTCAATAATCCTGATGTTGATGTTGTCGTTGAAACAATAGGCGGAATACAGCCCGCTGCATCTTTTATGCTTCAGGCTATGAACCACGGTAAACATGTTGTAACGGCAAATAAGGCTGCAGTGGCAGCAGAATACCGGGAGCTGACAAAGACCGCTGCTCAAAATAACGTAAAATTCCTGTTTGAGGCCAGCGTGGGCGGAGGAATCCCTGTGCTCACTTCCATTGAGGGAGCCCTTTCGGGAAATAATTTCCTCGAAGTTATGGGTATCGTAAACGGAACCACAAATTATATTTTAACCAAAATGACCGAAGAGGGTTCCGATTACAGTGAAGTCCTTAAAGACGCTCAGGAAAAGGGATTTGCAGAGGCTGACCCTACATCTGATGTAGAAGGCATCGATGCGGCTAACAAGCTGTGCATACTTATGGCCCTTCTCTTTGACAAATATGTTGCACCCTCTGAAATTCCTACAACAGGTATTTCAAAGATTACAGGTGCAGACATCGCCTCTGCTGCTTCGGAAGGTTGTAAAATCAAGCTTATAGCCCATGCTGCCTTAAAAAACGGTCAGGTTGTGTGCAGTGTGGCACCGGAAAGGATACCGGATTCCCACCCTTTGGCCGGTGTAAGCAACGAATTCAACGCAGTTTATATTACAGGTGACATGGTTGGTGAAGTAATGCTCTACGGCAAAGGCGCAGGTGCTCTTCCTACAGGAAGTGCAATAGTGGGTGATATAATAAGCATAGCTAAAGAACTTTAAAAAAGGAAATACTGATATATTAAGGAGGAAGAAATAAAATGAGCTTATACAAGCAGTGGGTTGACCTTATGGAAGGTCAGACAGATGAAACCTTTGAGTCTTTCTGGGAAGAATACAGTTCTACAGAGAAGAGAATATATGAATATATTCTTTCCAATAAAGATAAGCATCTTAAAGGCAAATTCAGCGACTTGGCTGAGCAGTTTAAAGCAGACCCTGTTATTTTCATGGGCTTTCTTGACGGTATCAATACCAGTTTAAAGGAAGCCAATGATTTGGAAAAGTTCACTGAAGATACGGAAATAGACCTTGATGTGGACATGGAAAAGCTATTCTTTAACATGCTCAAAGCCGATGCCGATTATCTTTATACCCTGCCTCAGTGGGATGATGTTTTGACTGAAGAAAAGAGAAAAGAAATCGTAAAAGACTTCAAACGTTCCAAGACTGTTCACAAGGAAAAGACACCGGGCAGAAACGATCCGTGCCCTTGCGGATCCGGCAAGAAATACAAGAAGTGCTGCGGCGCAAATAAATAAAGACTGTAAAACCCCTGAAATCAGGGGTTTTTCTTCACATTAAACAACCTATTTAATAAACATTGCATCACCGTAGCTGAAGAATCTGTATTTTTCCTCAACGGCGATCTTGTATACTCTCAGAATGTCCTCTCTGTTATAGAGAGCAGAAACCAGCATTAAAAGAGTTGATTTAGGAAGGTGAAAGTTTGTTATCAGGGAATCGATAATTTTAAATTTGTATCCCGGGTATATGAATATGTCCGTATTTCCATGCCCCGGCTGCACAAGCCAGAGACCCCTTTCCTCATCAAACTTCGCTGCGCTTTCCACCGTTCTGGTGGAAGTGGTTCCCACTGAAATAATTCTGCCGCCCGAAATTATGGTATCGTTTATCACTGACGCCGTTTCTTCGTTTACAAAATATTCTTCGAAGTGCATATGGTGATCCTCGATGTTCTCCACTTTCACCGGTCTGAAGGTCCCTATTCCCACATGGAGAGTGACATAGGCAGTCTTCACTCCCTTGTCTTCCGCTTTTTTCAGCAGTTCCTTAGTAAAGTGAAGTCCCGCAGTAGGTGCTGCAACAGATCCTTCATTGCGGCAGTATACTGTCTGATACCTGTCTTTATCTTCTTTGTTGTTTTCTCTTTCAATATACGGCGGAAGAGGCATCTGCCCCAGCTCTTCAAGTCTTTCAAGGAAAATCCCGTCGTATTCAAAGTCCACTATCCTTGTACCGTCATCGCCGTAGTCCTTTATGACAGCTCTGAACAGTTTCCCATTGGGCTTATCTGCGCTTCCCGGCCCTGAAAAGATTACAGAATCTCCTGCTTTAAGTCTCTTTCCCGGCCTGACCATGGTCTCCCATGTATCACCTTTAATTCGTTTGGTCAGCAGAAATTCGATCTTTGCGCCCGTTCCCTCCTTGACTCCGTAAAGTCTTGCCGGAAGAACCTTTGAGTTATTGAGGACCAGACAGTCTCCCGGTTCAAGATAATCCACTATGTCATAAAAATGCTTATGCTCCACAGCTCCGGTAGCTCTGTCTACAACCATGAGCCGGGAAAAGTCCCTCTTTTCCGCAGGTGTCTGTGCTATAAGCTCTTTTGGTAATTCATAATCAAAATCATTAATATTCATAATTCTTAAAATGTAACCTGTCTTTCCTCATCATTATTTTCATCGTCACCGGTCCACTGAATTCCAAGATGTCTGTAGCCTTCCCTGGAAACCACTCTGCCTTTTGGGGTTCTGTAGAGGAGACCGGACTGTATCAGATAAGGCTCATAAACATCCTCAATTGTTACTCTTTCCTCTCCGATGGATGCAGCAATAGTGTCAATACCTACAGGCCCTCCGTTGAACCGTTCAATGATGGTAGTAAGAATTTCCCTGTCCAGGCGCTCAAGACCCATATCATCAACTCCAAGGGCATCGAGACCCTCTCTGGTTATATCGATGTCTATTATACCATTTCCTTTGACCTGAGAAAAGTCTCTTATTCTCTTGAGCATTCTGTTTGCCACACGCGGCGTACCCCTTGATCTTCTTGCCATTTCGGCAACCGACTGGTCATCAATGGTTACACCGAGTATCCCCGCAGTTCTCTTTATAATCTGTGCCAGTTCCTCCGGTGTATACATTTCAAATTTGCCCAGAACGCCGAACCTGTCTCTTAAAGGCGCAGAAAGGCTTCCTGCTCTTGTTGTCGCGCCGATAAGGGTGAATTTGGCCAGATCCAGCCTTATTGAACGGGCTGACGGACCTTTGCCTATTATGATGTCCAGAGCATAATCTTCCATGGCCGAATAGAGAACCTCTTCCACAGAACGGTTAAGTCTGTGTATTTCGTCTATAAAAAGGACATCGTTGTCGTTAAGATTAGTCAGAATAGCTGCTAAGTCTCCTGCCCTTTCTATTGCAGGACCTGAGGTTATTTTAATATCCACGCCCAGCTCATTGGCAATTATGCCTGCAAGTGTTGTTTTGCCAAGTCCCGGCGGGCCGTAAAAAAGCACATGGTCAAGGGGCTCTCCTCTCATACGTGCTGCCTCTATAAAAATTTTAAGGTTATCCTTTACACCCTGCTGGCCTATGTAGTCATCAAGATGCTGCGGACGAAGCCCTGCTTCGCTTCTTCCCTCACCGGCCTTCATATTAGCAGATGTGATTCTTTCATTTTCCATTTATATTTATACCTTTCTATTGTCTTTTTCAGAAGGTTGTAAAAAGCTTGCAGACCCTTCAATGTTGTAAAGGAATCAGTTTTCATATAAATTCATCAACATTACCCGTATTAGCAGCTAAAAAATCTGCTTTAGAGCCTTTTTGATGTATTCCTCTCCTGTAAGCCCCTCTTCAGGTACCCTGGACACAGCTGCAAATGCCTCTGCCTTGCTGTATCCCAGACTTACAAGGGCATAAATTGCCTCTGTTCTGGCATCGTCCGCTACTTCTGCTCCCAAAGCTGCCGGGGAATAAGCCAGTCCATCTGCAGCATTGGAAGTGCCGGCTGAAGCCCCCATCTTGCCCACTTTATCTTTAAGCTCAAGTATGAGTCTCTCCGCAGTTTTTTTGCCCACTCCGTTAGCCTTGCTGATCTCCTTCACATCCTCAAAGACAATGGCTCTTCTCAGTTCATCAGCTGACATTGAGCCCATTATGGACATTGCTCCCTTCGCTCCGATACCGCTTACGGTTATGAGCATGCGGAACAGGTCCAGACTTTCTCTGTTGTGAAATCCGTAGAGGCTTATATCGTCTTCCTTGACTATCATTGCCGTAAATACGGTTATCTCCTCTCCTTCTCCGTATTTATACAGAGGCGATCCCGCCGGAATATTTATTTCGAAACCGATTCCCGATGGTGTTTCAATAACTATCCCTCCGGCAAAAGTCATAGCATAATAGCCTTTAATATATTTTATCAATTTTTATATTCCCTCCTTGATGCGAAGCTTCCTTCTGCCGCCCGGTCCTGCACTGTGCCCGTGACAGATGGCTGCTGCAAGTGCATCGGCTGTATCGTCGGGCTTGGGCACTTCTTCAAGGTGAAGAATGGCCTTAACCATGGACTGAACCTGTTTTTTGTCAGCTCTGCCGTACCCCACCAGGGCCTGCTTTATCTGAAGCGGTGTATACTCGTTTATTTTCAGACCTTTTTTTGCACAGGCAAGCACGGCTACTCCTCTGGCTTCGCCTACAAGGATAGCAGTCTTGGCATTATTGTTAAAGAAAAGTTCCTCGATGGACGCCTCCTCGGGCTGATATTCATCAATTATACGGCTTATTCCGTCATGCAGAACGCACAATCTTGAGGGCATATCCATGGCTGCATCTGTAATCAGAGAGCCATAAGTCACTACAGAAAAATGATTGCCCTTCATGTCCAGAATCCCATATCCTAGAATGGCATAGCCGGGGTCAATTCCCAGAATTCTCATATGATTTCTCCATATCTTTTGCTCTGTAAATTGTAACACACAAACATTTGTTTGTCTATATTCCTGTTGAAAAAAACCACTATTTGTGATAAAATTGTAACAGGATTATTTCGTTATTTTAATTTGTATTTTACTCGGGGGCAATTATGAGGTATTCAAGACAGAATAAGATTATAGAAATAATAAACAATAACGAGGTTGATACTCAGGAAAAGCTGGCTGCAATGCTGAGAGACAGCGGCTATGAAGTTACACAGGCTACTATATCCAGAGATATCAAGGAGCTTCAGCTGGTAAAAACTCTTACACCTTCGGGCAAATATAAGTACGCAGTCAGCAGCTCCAAGGATCTGCCCGTTACAGACAGATTTGTTAAAATCTTCAGGCAGACAGTTACTTCCGTTGATAATTCAGGCAACATAATAATTGTAAAAACCCTTTCGGGATGTGCCAATGCCGCCGGAGAGGCCATAGACACAAGCAATATTCCCCATATAAAAGGCTCTCTTGCAGGTGATAACACCCTTCTTCTCATTGCTGATGATCCGGAAAACGTTCCGGCCATCATAGACGAATTTAATAAACTGCTTTACGTTAACGGTAAGGACGACTAAAGAGGAATAAGGATGATCAGCCATATCAGTATAAATAACTTTGCAATAATAGAAAATACAGAGGTCGACTTTGAAGAAGGCCTGAACGTTATTACCGGCGAGACAGGCGCCGGTAAATCTATAGTTGTTGAAGCAATCAGTCTTGCCCTCGGCAGCCGTGCGGACTCCTCATCTGTCAGAACCGGAGCAGACAAAGCGGTTGTTCAGCTTGCTGGAGACCTCCACGGAGATGAAATCGTCATAACAAGGGAAGTATCCGCATCAGGAAAGAACCTCTGCCGCCTCAACGGAGAAATCGTTACTCTGGCAAAGCTCAATGAGACATGCAGAAAACTTGCTGATATTCACGGACAATACGATAATCAGTCTCTCTTGGATCCTGATTACCATCTGGTTCTGATTGATTCCTACCGCAAGGATAAAACAGATCCGACCCGCCTGAAAGTATCACGTGTTTTCAATACTTTTTCCCGGTGCAGAAGCGAGCTTGCCTCACTTCTTTCCATGGAAAAGGAAAACGCCCGCAGAAAGGATTTTTACAGATTCGAGCTGGATGAAATAGACGGAGCAAATCTCAGAGCCGGCGAGGATGAAGAACTGGAAGAGAGAATTTCACTTCTGCAGAACAGTGAAAAAATCTTTGAAAACATTGAAAAATCTTACGGCCTTCTCACCGAGGCCACCCCTTCTCTTATAGACGGCATCGGTTCATGTCAGAAGGCGTTAGAAGAGATATCTTCATATTCACGGGATCTGGATAATCTGTCAGACGACCTGGGTGACATTTATTATCGTCTCCAGGATATAAGCCGGAGCCTGGGTGCATTGCGCGACAGCATCACTTTTTCCCCTGCCGAACTTGACAGTCTTATCTCAAGACTCAATCAGATTGATAATCTGAAAAAGAAATACGGTTCGTCAATTGAGGAAATTCTTGCATACAGAGATGATATAGCTTCAAAGCTTGAAAAGATAGATAATTATGACGAGGAAAAACTTAGCCTTGAAAAGCGCCTTGCCGCATCAAAAAAGGAACTTTTGAGTGCCTGCAGTGTGCTTACAGGTATAAGAAAGGAAATCGCCGGAGATCTTGAAAATAAAATTTCTGCCGAACTCTGTGACCTGAATTTTAAAGATGCAAAGATAGAAATCAAAGTGGAACCCCTTCCTACCCCAACGGAGGAAGGCATGGATAAGGTTGAAATCCTTATATCCGCCAACCGGGGTGAACCCCTTAAACCGTTATACAAAATCGCTTCAGGCGGCGAAATGTCACGAATTATGCTTGCATTTAAAAATATAATCAGTTCCTCGGATATGATTCCTACATTAATCTTTGATGAGATAGACAACGGCATCAGCGGAGTGACCGCAAGTATCGTTGCAAAGAAACTACGTGAGATTTCTCAAAAGCATCAGATTATATGCATTACACACCTGCCTCAGATTGCCGCTGCAGGTGACAGGAACTATAGAATTTATAAAGACTCAGATGGTGAAAAAACCTTCACCCATGTGGAAAAACTGTCAGATGAAGAAAAAATCTCCGAGGTTGCAAGACTCCTTGGCGGTACTACAATTACGGATACCACTTTGGCCAGCGCACGCGAACTTATCGCAGGCAGCCTTTAAAAAATACATCCCCGCTTTAAGCAGGGATGATTTTTTATTTTGATTGTTTTTATTCTTCCATATCCTGTCTCATATCCAGATTCCAGGAGTTCAGATCTGTATGAAGCAGCTCATGAGCTCTGTGGGACAGAGGATTGTCAAGAAACTCGCTGTATGTAAGCTTTACAGCCGGATTTTCATGGGAGAACCTTATGTCGTTTATCTTATCGAGACCGTAAAGCTTCTTCGCACGTTCCTCCGCTTTTTCTTCACCGTCCTTAAACGGCTGTCCGCCTCCGCCTACGCATCCGCCCGGACATGCCATCACTTCAACGAAGTCATAAGCAACTTCACCTTTTCTCACAGCCTCCACAAGTCTGCGAGCATTTCCCAGACCGCTGACTACAGCAACTTTAAGCTCCGTTCCGGCCAGATCAAAAGTGGCTTCTTTCCATCCGTCCATACCTCTTACATTTTTAAAGGCATCGGGATCGGGATTTTTGCCTGTAGCGAGGAAATATGCACTCCTGAGGGCAGCTTCCATTACCCCGCCCGTGGCACCGAAAATTACAGCTGCACCTGAGCTTTCTCCGAAAATATCATCAAAAGGCATATCTATAAGATCCTGGGGCTTAATGCTGTCGCTTCTGATGAACCTGTCAAGTTCCCTTGTGGTAAGCACCAGATCAACATCACTTCCGTAGCCGGCGCTGTTTACCTCGCGGACGCTTCTTTCGTATTTTTTGGCCGTGCAAGGCATTATAGACACTGAGTAAATCTTAGACGGATCTACGCCCAGTTTCTCCGCAATATATGTCTTTGACAGCGCTCCGAACATCTGCTGCGGCGATTTTGCCGTAGAAAGATCGTCTACCATATCCGGATACTGGGTCTTCATAAATCTTACCCATCCCGGGCAGCAGGAGGTGTACATAGGCCATTTATACCTGTTCCGGTTTGAAAGCCTTGAAAGGAACTCACTTCCCTCCTCCATTATGGTCATATCGGCACTGTAATTGGTATCGAAAACATAATCCACGCCGATTTTTTTAAGTGCACATACAAGCTTGCCCATGGTTGCGTCTTTGTCTTTGAGCCCTATCTGCTCTCCCCATGCGGTTCTCACCGCAGGAGCAACCTGTGCGATAATGACTTTATCCTCATCTGCAATAGCATCATTGAAGGTCAGCCGGTCATCTCTTTCTCTGAGAGCACCTACAGGACAATGTGTGATGCACTGTCCGCAGAGAGCACAGTCTATCTCATTGATATTGTTATTTTCACGCACTCCGATTGTGGTTCTGTATCCTGAACCAATTAGGTTCCATACGCCCAGATCCTGAACTTTTTCGCAGATCTGAACACATCGCATACATTTCACGCACTTTGATGCATCTCTTATAAGAGGAATATTTAAATCCCACCTGGCCTTTTCTGCTATATTATTATAATCGTTTGTGATTATGCCCATATCGTTGGCAATAGACTGCAGAGTGCAGTTTCCGCTCTTTATACAGCTTGCGCAGTTGGCATTATGGTCGGAAAGAATCAGTTCAACATTGATTCTCCTTAAGCTGCGCACCCGAGGGCTGTTTGTGAATATTTCCATTCCCTCTTCACATGCGGTGTTGCATGCGGTTACAAGCTTCTTCATACCTTTGATTTCAACCACACAAACTCTGCAGGCACCTATTTCGTTCAGCCCTCTCAGGTAGCAGAGATGCGGGATATGTATACCGACTTTTTCCGCTGCATCCATTATAGAGGTTCCCTCTTTGACGGTTACTTCCTGTCCGTTTATCATCAGCTTTACCATTTAGTATCCCTCCCTCCTCTGAAGGAACCGAAGCCGTGATAGTCACAGCGCAGGCATCTTGAAGCTTCAAGCATTGCTTCTTCAAGGCTCATGCCCTGCTCAATTTCATCAAAGTCGTTTCCTCTCTGTTTTGCATATCTTTCTTTCATTTCAACACGGCCGCAAGGCGGGTTGTCGTTAGGATCCGGGTTAGGAATATCAACATCAACTTCAATTTCGTGTTTAAATCCAAGGTAAGTATCTATGTTTGCCGCTGCAACTTTTCCGGCCGCTACAGCATTTATCACTGTTGAAGGACCGGTTACACAGTCTCCTCCCGCATAGATACCGCTTACCGTATCCACCACGCTGCTTCTTGCCGCTTTTATATTTCCCCTGAATACAGGAATCCCGAATTCTTCAAAGAATCTGATATCTGTCGCCTGCCCGATAGCGGAAATAATAATATCGCAAGGAATCTTCTGTTCCGGTTCCGATGAATCTATAGGCCGCGGTCTTCCGGATTCATCTGCCTGTCCTGCAAGCTGAGGTTTAACCCAGAGAGCTTTAACCTCACCGTGCTTGTCTGTTTCTATTCTTGAAGGTGCCTTAAGCTGAATTAAATCACAGCCTTCAGCAATGGCTCCGCCTATTTCATCAGGTAAGGCAGTCATGTCGTCTCTTCTTCTTCTGTAGACAATGCTTACGTCGGTTGCTCCCAGTCTCTTGGCGGTTCTGGCCACGTCCATGGCTACATTGCCTCCGCCGATTACAACTACAACCTTGCCGGCAAAATCAGGCATGGCATCGTCTCCTATGCCTCTGAGCATTTCAACTGCCGGGATTACTCCTTTGGCATATTCGCCCGGAATTCCTATGCTTTTGGCGTTATGGGAGCCTATGGATATGTAAATGGCATCATAGTTGTCTCTGACTTCCGCCATTGATTCAGGCGATGAAATGTCATAATTGCATTTTGCTTCAACACCTGTGGAAAGAACCGCATCTATATCCCACTGAAGCCTTTCACGAGGCAGTCTGTAGTTAGGTATTCCGTAGCGAAGCATTCCGCCCAGCTGGGCTCTTTTTTCAAAAACCGTAACCTTATGGCCCATAATTGAAAGGAAATATGCAGCCGAAAGTCCTGAAGGTCCTCCGCCGATTACTGCAATCTTCTTTCCTGTATCATCCATTTTTTCTGGAACAGGCACATCACCGCAGTTATCTACTGCAAAGCGCTTAAGACCTCTTATATTTATAGGCGCGTCAATGAGATTTCTTCTGCACCTGGTCTCGCACGGATGCTCGCATATAAGAGCACATACCGTCGGGAACGGATTATCCTTTCTTATGAGTTTCACTGCATCTTTGTACCTGCCTGCCTTGATGAGAGCAGTATATCCCGGCACATCAACACCTGCAGGGCAGGTGGCAACGCAAGGGACCGCCTGAATATTAGATCTTATATACTCAGCGCAGGTATGATACTTTACATGAGATTCAAAATCTTCCCTGAAGCCTCTTATGCCTCTTAACACCATATTGGCCGCTTCTGTGCCGATGGCGCAGTCGGCCATGGCGCTTATTGCTTCTGCAGTTCTTTCCAGAAGCCGTATATCTTCCATATCATTTTCCTGGTCCATATCAAGAATCTTATCTATGATATGCTGAAGCTGACCAAGACCTACACGACAGGGTACACATTTTCCGCAGCTTTGCGAATGACAAACCCTTAGGAAAGAGGCAGTCAGATCCACAGGGCACTGCCCAGGGGGACTGGCAATAATTCTTCTCTCGAGGTCTTTATAAAGACCCTCTACTGTCTTTTGAGCGGTATCGCGCGATTTAATGTATAATCTGTTCACCGTTCTCCTCCTTTTTGATGTTATGTTAATAATAAAAAAACCATTTTATATGCCGACAGGTCTACAGGCTGTCTTTTTTAACCGGTACCGCCTCTGCAGGTGCAATAGGCTGCTTCTTGAGAAAACTGAAGTCTATTTCCATAATCAGAACACTTGCAACCATAAGAAACGCTCCGAAATATGACTTTAACGAGAGAATCTCATGTGCGAATAATACGGCTACAACTGCAGCAAAGACAGGTTCCAGGGCAAAGATAACCCCCGTATGAGCTGCCGTAGTGTATTGCTGTGCAACAGGCTGTACAACGAAAGCAACGCCTGTACAGAATACTGCAAGAAAAATCACAGCTCCCCAAACGGTTGGAGTAGTAGGAAGATGCGGCTGCTCAATAAACATTGCCAGGATAAAATTAAACAACCCCGTTACGCCCAACTGGAATACGCCAAGCTGATAAGCATCTACTTCATCATGAGAAACCGCCTTTTCTGTAAGCAGCAGATCTATAGCATATGCAAAAGCACACATGAGACAGAGAAGATCACCTTTCAGGTTGTTCATGTTAATTGAAAAATCGTCTTTAAGCGTTAAGAAAGCAATTCCGGCAAAGCACATTAAAACAGAAATAACAACCTTTTTGTCCTGTTTCTGCTTTAAAACAAAGCGGCTGATTAAAGGTGTGAATACCACTGTCATAGCGCAGAGAAACCCTGAGTTTGAAAGAGATGTGTTCTTTACTCCGAAAGTTGCTCCTATGTATACAAAAACCAGTGCAATTCCTACAAGAAAACTGTACTTTAAGGTCGTCTTATTGACATTCTTTATTTTTTTCCATGAAAGAAGCGCTACAATAAAAAATGCTCCTAAAAATCTGTGGGCATTAAGTGTAAAGGGATCCATATCTTCAAGACTAATGTCCATAAGATAATATGACACTCCCCAGCACAGTGTGACCAGTATGAGCATCAGATCCGCCCTCATCTGTTTGTTGTTTTTCATTTTTTTATCTTATATCCTTCCCACCAGCAGCTCAAGAGCAAGGTTCTGTTCCAGCAAACCGGTTTTAATGTTTCTATCAGTTTCATATAGCTGTGAAAGTGTGTTTCTGAGTTTTTCAGCTGTAAATTTATCTGCAAACTGCATGGCTTTCTTTACTCTGAATTCGTTCATTTTAAGTTTAGAAGTTATGGCTGCGGCTCCCATTCCGTCTTCCTTGAACTCTTTAACCATAAGAATAAGCTCAAAATGATTTATCAGCAACCCAAGTATAGGAAAGACTTCACCGTTTGCTGTCAGAATATTGTGCAGCAGCTCAAAGGCGGCATCTTTTCTGTTGGTGCTTACAGCATCCAGAAAATTAAATACGAAGGTATCCATGTCTCCGTGGAGATTCAGAGATATGTCCTCTTCCGTAACTGCCTTTCCGCCTGTGTAGGCTATGATCTTTTTTATATCGTTTTCAAGGTTTAAGATCCTGTATTCTGTCTCTCTGTTGAAATACCCGCTCTCGTCAATGAGATACCGCAAAGCGCTGCGGCTTATGGGAACACCTGCTGCCTTAAACCGTTTTTCGGCAAAAGCCGTCAGCTGAGGATAGTCAAGTTTGTCAAAAAAATAAGTACTGCAGCTTTTTTTCAGTTCCCGGACTATTTCGCTTTTTGTTTCCGGTTCGGTGGCCGAGAAAATAAGGACAGCCTTCTGGTTAGGATCTTTAATGTACTCAGCAAGTCTTTCTTTTTCAGAGGAGCCGAAACCTTTGGGATTTGCCCATATTACAGGCGGATAATCCTTTACCCATATAACCCGTTTCTCAGAGAACATTGAAAATGTTCCCGCCGCTTCCAGAATATCCGATAGGCCTGAATCCTCTGAGAGCCTTATATAATCCAGATCACAAGCGGCAGGATTAATAAACCTCTCTACAATGCAATTTACTGCCCATTCCGTCAGATATTCCTCCGGTCCATACATAAAAATAACAGGGGAAATATCATCATTTTTTAAATCCCGACTGAATGTCCTGAATGCATGCTCCTTTTTTTCGTAATTACCTGACATATGATTTTCCCTGCTTTATATTAATTACCCATCATTGTATGACAACGGATTCCCTCTTTTTCAAAAGAAAAACCCACTGCCCCATTGTAATCGGTTCTGTATACCATTATACCTTTTTTTGTACATTTTTCAATGATTTTAGGTGAAGGATGGCCAAAATTATTTTTCCCCGTCTGAATAACTGCAGCGCGCGGATTCACTGCGTCGAGAAATTCATCTGAAGTACTGGTTGAGCTGCCGTGATGACCGATTTTAAGCACATGCGCGCTGAGTTTATCCGTCCCTTTATATTTTTCAATTAACTTCCTTTCGCCTTCCTCGTCAAGGTCTCCGGTTATGAGAATTTTATATCCTTTGCAGTAAACCATAAAAACTGAACACATACTGTTTTCATCCTGGCCCTTCTCATCAGGTATGTATTCAGGCCAGATTGCTTCAATTAATACTTCCCTGCCGATTTTTATCTCCGTTCCGGCTGTCACTCCCGTCATAAGTTTTTTAACCTTAAAACATCGGGAAAGCTCTTCAAGGCCTTTTAAATGATCCATATGTTCATGAGTTGCAACAGCAAGGTCTACACTGGCTGTGCCGTTTTTCAGAAGGTATGGCTTAAGAGTCTTCCTTCCCGTATTATAATTGATGCTGCCGCCTCCGTCTATAAGTACATTCTTTCTTCCGTCCCTTATATGAACACAGTCTCCCTGCCCCACATCGGCAAAAACCATATCATCGTATGTGATGGGAGAGTAACATAAAGTATGAAAAATCAAGGTTACAGCAGCAATGCCTCCCATAATCCTCATATTTTTTTTGCGGTTTCCCCTTGACTTCATTATTTCATACGCTTCAGAAGAGAAGAAAAAAATTAAAATACTTATTCCTAATACAGCCCAAAGGGGCGGCGAAGGAACTTCAATGCCGCCTTTTCCGTCAAGAGAAGTAAGATTATTTACATAAAGAATAAGTTTACCCATTGCATCTGTGGCTCCCACAAGAAATCCGGCCTCCTGCAGCAGTGAAAAAGCTATAAAGGCAGCGGCGGCAAGAGGAACAAAATATCCTGCAAGAAAAACCACAGGGATATTGGCCAGTAAAGCTGTAAAAGAAATATAATTAAAATTGTATATCTGATAGGGAAGCAGCCCCAAATAAGCGGCTGCTGTAACAGCTGCTGCTTCAGGCACTCTGACGGGAATTAAGGGTTTTATAAAGGCTATAGATGAAATGGCAAGAAATGACATCTGAAAGCCTGCGCCGAAAATCACATACGGATTTAATCCTATCAGAATGAGACCTACGGCGCTCATTGAAGTGAGCATGTCATATCTTAGATCTTTAAATACGGCCGTAATGCTCATGGCTGTCATCAGCACCGCCCTGGTAACTGACGGACTCCAGCAGGACAGTTCACCATATGTAAAAAGTACAATTGCAAGTGCTATAAGAGCCGGTACATTTTTTCTTTTCCCGGCAATTTTTTTATATATTCCGTATATTATTCCAATGTGAAGGCCGCTGACTGCGAGAATATGTGCAGTCCCGTTCTTCCGGAATTCTTCATATGAATCTTCATCCAGAAAAGATGTATCCCCGAAAAGCACACCCATTACAAGGCCCTTTGTCTCTGAAGGAAGCCCGTTACTGAAGAGAATTTTTTTCCTTAAAAGCTCTCTCCCATATCTATCCTTAAAGGTTAAAGCTCCTTCCTCAGGCTGAAAGTTTTTTATCTGTGAAACAGCCCCTATTCCCCTGCTTTTCAGGTATTTTCTGTAGTCAAAGCAGTGAGGATTGCGCTGTCCCTTGGGATAATCAAGCTGAGTTCTGAAACTAATTCTGCTGTTTAAAATCTCCCATGGCTTTTCAGGCTTTTCGTAAAGAGTCAGCAGCACATTTTCCCTTGAGCTGATTTTGCGGCCGTCAGCTTTATCAATTCTCACCTCAAGGTCAAGTCTGTCATCCTTTTCCCCTATTCTTATCACCTTTCCGGAAAAATCATGGACTTCGCCAACAAGACTGCCGTCAATGCCCTTGGAAAGAGGCACTCCGGCGAAATCAAGAAAATACAGAAGTGCCAGCAGCACAGTAAAATAATAAAAACATTTTCGCCTCATAATATCTCTCCTCGTCATTTACTTATAAGATACACGAGGCGCTTAAATCGTTCTTACATTATATTACATTACAAAGTGTTTGGCAAGGGAGAAAGATTATGATATACTATAAATTGAGTTTTTATGTTTTCATACCTACAACAGAAAGCGGGTGATTAATTTGAGTAATTATGATGATTATAATTCAACAAATGAAAACAATTCAGATACAGAGCAGCATAGATCAAGACGTGCAAAGAAGCAGCGCGAAGAGGAACTGGCAAGGGCTCGCCAGCAAAATGCCAGAACTCAGAGAAGCGAAGAGAATCACAGGGGGCATGGCAGCCATATTAAAGCTTCCGACGCCGCAGAAACTGCCGTCGCTGCGAAGAAGTACAAGCTTAATAAAAAGCAGTTTTTAAAGTTTGTTATATGTGTGATTCTGGCAATTGCTCTTCTTACTGTGGGCTACGCCGCTGCAGTTATAATAAGCGCTCCTAAAATACAGACCGACAACATCTACAGCATGCTGTCCCAGAGTTCTGTTCTCTATGACGATGAAGGAGAGATTATCGACAGCGTATCCAGCAGCGAAAAGCGTACTATTGTTGAAATAAATCAGATCCCCGATCATGTGCAGAAGGCTTTTATTGCCCTTGAAGACAAGACCTTTGAGAAGCATCACGGATTTAATATTATAAGGATTTTCGGTGCTATCAAGGATGCCGTATTTCATGGCGGGGGCATAAGCGGTACGAGTACTATTACTCAGCAGCTTGCAAGAAACCTGTACATGGATCCTAACGAAAGATACAGCAGAAGTATCGGCAGAAAGATAAGAGAAGCATATTACGCAGTTATTCTTGAAAGCAAGCTTAGCAAGGATGAAATTCTCGAGGCATACCTTAACACCATTTCTTTCGGATGCGGCAACGGCGTTCAGACAGCTGCACAGGCTTACTTTTCCAAGGATATTGAAGATGTGACCATTGCAGAGGCAGCAGCTCTTGCTTCAATGCCTCAGGCTCCTACGGCCTTCGCTCTGGTCTATTCCGTTTCTTCTTCCGAAGTTACGGAAGATACCCCTAATCTTATAGTGAAGAACGGAGATACAGCTTATCTGTGGAATGATGCAGCATCAGACAGAATGAAGACCTGCCTTAAACTCATGTATGAACAGGGATATATCACGGAAGCAGAATACAATGAGGCAAAAACCGTAGAAATCAAGGATATGGTAAACCCGAACTTGGAGACTCTCAACTCCGTTTCCAATTATTTTGCAGACTATGTTATCAAGACAGTAATTGAGGATCTTCAGGAAGAATACGGTTATGACTATGACAGAGCCAGCGAAATGGTATATAACGGCGGACTTCAGATATATACCACTATGGATTCCCAGGCTCAGTCCGTTGTTGAACAGGAATTTAAAAAAGACAGCAATTTCCCTCAGCCTATAGGATATTCTATAGATAAAAACGGAAATATTAAAAATCCTAACGGTGGAGTGCTCCTTTATGCATATTCAAATTACATTGAAAGTGACGGCACCTTTAAGCTCAGAAAGAATGAATACAAGAAGAATGAAGACGGTTCACTTACAATTTATAAAGGCAAGCGTCTTCTCATATACAATACAACTGTAGAGGGAAAGACCGACTACAGCGTGGAATTCAAGGATATGTTCACAATTGAGGACGGAAAATTCTATTCTATTTCAGGCGGATATCTAAATATACCTCAGCAATATAAGACAAGGGATTCAGAGGATAATCTGGTTATATCGGCTCAGTTCTTTAAGGACTATCCGGAGTTTTTCACAGAGGACGGCGATAAACTTTCCACCAAGGACTTCTCCCTTAAGCAGAAAGTTATCCAGCCTCAGTCAGCCATGACAATAGTGGACAACAAAACCGGGGCTATCAAGGCAATGATCGGCGGACGAAAAACAGAAGGAAGAATGCTTTTTAACAGAGCTACCTCTGCCCGTCAGCCGGGTTCTTCAATTAAGCCTCTTGCCGTTTATTCTTCTGCTCTCCAGCTGAGCTATGATCTTTCACAGGACGGCAAGAAATTTACCGCTGTAGATAACGGCTTTGATAAGCAGGGAGCAAACCTTTGGGGAGATTATCTCACCACTGCTTCCATTGTGGATGACGAGCCCACAAAGATAAACGGAAAGACATGGCCGGTAAACTCCTACCGCTCATATAGAGGTCTCTATACATTCAGAACGGCTCTGCAGCAGTCTGTAAATGTCTGCGCAGTTAAGATTCTGTCTCAGGTAGGTGTTGACTATGCCTATGACATAGCAGAGAAATTCGGACTTACGACACTGGTTAAAGAAGGCGACAGCAACGATATGAACCTGGCAGCCCTGGGTATGGGCGGAATGACAAAGGGTGTCTCCACACTTGAAATGGCCAGTGCCTACTCCACTTTCGTAAACGATGGCGTGCACAAAAGTTATTCGTGCTATACCAAGGTTACCAACAGAAACGGAGATGTAATCTTAGAACCGACAGTTACAGAAACCAAAGTACTTGATTCAGGCGTAGCATGGATTATGAGAGATGTTCTTCAGACTGTTGTAAGTGAAGGTATCGGTTCATATGCAAGAGTTTCCGGTGAAAAAGTCGGCGGCAAAACAGGTACGACATCCGACAGCTATGATATTTGGTTCGACGGATTCTCTGCCAATTACTCAGCCTCAATCTGGATCGGAAACGACGTAAACATTAAACTTTCGTCCATGTCCCCTATGGCAGCCAGTCTTTGGGGCAGGATTATGGGTCAGATTGACGGAGCCAAGGGAGGAACATATTCCAATCGTCCGTCCAATGTAGTAACGGCTAAAATCGATACAAAGAGCGGACTTCTGGCTACAGATGCAAGCACAAATACACGTACAGAATACTTTACTTCCGGTACACAGCCGACAGAAGCAGGCACCCTCAATCAGTCTGCACAGATATGTGCTGATTCCGGATATCTGGCTACTCCGTCATGCAGTCATGTTAAAACAAGAACAGGTGTCATGAGACCGTATATTCCGAGCAAAAGCGTTGGAGATTATGGTAAAGAACTTCCTCACTACTACTGTAATCTTCATAATCCAAACCCGGATGTCTATCCTACGGCTCCCGGCAAAAAAGTTACAATTGTCGAGGAACCTATAGTGGAACCTGATGAGCCTGAAGAACCTGATGACACGGATAACCCATACGAACCTGATGATGCTGACAATCCCGAAAACTCAGGCGATAACAGCCAAGGTCAGGATTAGTTATTATCTGCTTTTTAAAACCCTGAGGCATTGCAATGCTCTCAGGGTTTCTCTTTGATTTCTATAACCTTTTAAATTCTCTCACACGCTCCGTTATATCTTCAGCCTTAAACACGGCTGAACCTGCAACAGCGATTTCAACTCCGGCATCCACCACTTCTTTTATGTTCTCCAGAGTGATTCCGCCATCTATTTCTATTGCAAAGCCGAGATTTTGGGCTTTCTTTATTTCCGCAAGCTTTCTGACCTTTTCCAGCGCACCGGGTATAAATTTCTGCCCTCCGAATCCCGGATTAACAGACATAATCAGCACCAGATCCACATCAGGCAGGATGCATTCCAGTGTGGAGACAGGTGTTGCAGGGTTTATGGAAACTCCGGCTTTTATACCCATGGACTTTATGTTTTGGACAGTCCTGTGAAGGTGTACGCAGGCTTCCTGATGAACAGTTATATACTCTGTCTTATCAGTAACAAAATCTTCGATGTATCTGTCAGGATTTTCTATCATCAAATGCACATCGTACGGAAGATTCGTCTTGCCGTTCAGGCACTTCATTACCGGCGCTCCGAAGCTGATATTCGGTACGAAATGGCCGTCCATAACATCTACATGGATGTAATCGGCTCCCCCTTCTTCTATTTTTTTAACGTCTTCTGCCAGATGGCCGAAATCAGCTGACAGAATGGATGGTGCCAGTTTGAGCATTGCTTTTCTCCTCTTAATACTTTCTTCTGTTTTTTATTTCTTCCATATTTGCTGTGTAAGACTCATATCTTTTGCGATTAATTTTTCCGGCTTCCACGGCTGCCCTGACAGCACATCCCGGTTCTTTAAGGTGCCTGCAGTTGTCATAGTAGCAGCTGCCGGTGTACCTGTCAATGTCGGGGTAGTAGTGCATCAGGCTGTCTTCCTCCGCATCCATTATGTCAAAGGAAGTAAATCCCGGAGTATCGAAAATTTTTCCTCCGCCCTCAGCATTAAAGATCTCCACATGTCTTGTAGTGTGTTTTCCCCTGCTGGTCTTTTCACTTATGCTTCCTGTTTCCATATTGGCATGGGGTATAAGTGAGTTGATAATGGTAGACTTGCCCACACCGGAAGGCCCTGCCAGAGCTGCTGTTTTCCCGGATATGGCCTGTTTCAGTTCACTCATTCCTTCACCGGTTTTTGCACTTACAGCAATTACAGGATAAATATCTTCATACACAGCTTTGTATTCTTCCAGCTGTTTTTCAGATACCAGGTCTTTCTTATTAATGCATATTACGGCTTCAACTCCGCTCATTTCCGCCATAACCAGAAACTTGTCCACAAGTACGAGATTGGGTTTCGGCTTTGATGCGGCAAATACAACCACAAAAGTATCCACATTGACTATAGGCGGTCTTATAAACTGATTTTTCCGGGGATAAATGCTGTTTATCACGCCTTTTTTTTCAGCCTCATCTATTATGGCAACCTCCACTCTGTCACCAACGGCAAGAGTTATACCGTCTTTCTTGAATATTCCTCTTCCCCTGGCTTCGATTATTCCATCTTCAGTTTCCACATAGTAAAAGCCGCCTATTCCTTTTATTATCAGTCCATCCATAGGCCTCTACTCATCTCCGCCGTAATCAGGGTCGATATCCATATCGGGATCTCCGCTTCCGCTGCCCTCAGGCTTCGTGCCTTTGCTTACTTTGTAGTCTACTGCAGTTCCCTTTTCCACCTCGGTATCCGCAGCAATGCTCTGCCAGAATACAAGGTTCTGAGCCATTCCTTCCACCTCTTCGTATACAACACTGCCGTTGGTGGAAAGACCTGCCTGAGACAGGAGACTGTTGGCTTCGTCAGGGGTTCTTCCTATAAGGTTAGGAACTTTAACCATTTCCTTACCCTTGCCGTTACTTATTTCAACATTGATTTCAGTTCCGCTTTTTGCCTGAGTCCCGTAAGGAACAGACTGGGATACGATTATTCCCTTAGGTAGAGGACTGTCTACCGTGACCCCCGGGCCCATTTTAAATCCGAAGGACTCAAGATATTCCTTGGCCTCGTCATAGTCCATGCCTTCTATTTTAGGCACAACACCGTCTTTCTTGCCTTTGCTGATATTTACCGTTATTACCTTTCCCTCAGTAACTTTAGAGCCGCTGGCAGGATTCTGGGATGCAATAAAGCCTTCTTCCTGATCAGGGCTGAAGACAAGATCTCCTTCCTGTATTACAAGACCCTTTTCCTCTGCCTCTGCGGTGGCCTCCTCAAGAGTTTTTCCCACAAAGTTCGGCACTGTTATCTCATCGCTTCCTCCAAACCAGCCGAGCATGGAGCCAAGACCTATAAGAGCTGCGATGGCCACAATGACAACTCCTATGACTATAAACAATGTCATTTTATTTTTATCTTTAGAGGAGTCGCTCCGTTCGTTTCTCTGCCTTTCCTTGCGAGCCGGCACCGGCGCCTCTTCTCCATTCTTTCTTTCCTGTTTTGGCTGTGAAGCATCTGAAGAATTGTCCTCCACAGCGAAAGCATTCTTGCCTATAACCTTGGTTACAAACTCTATATCCTCAAGGTCGCTTATCATCTCGTCAACATTTCTGTATCTGTTGCTCTGATACTTTTCCGTAGCCTTGTTTACAATTTTTTCAAGCTGTGGCGGAACCCCCGGCACTTCCTTTGTAAGGGACGGCATAGGATCATTGATATGCATCAGGGCAATTGATACCGGATTGTCTCCGTCAAAAGGTACTTTTCCGGTAAGCATCTCAAAAAGCACTATTCCCAGAGAATATATGTCCGATCTTTCATCAACATATGCCCCTCTGGCCTGTTCAGGAGAGAAATAATGAACAGAGCCCATGATCTTGTTGCTGCCGCCTGCTATGGTTGCAGCGCTCACCGCTTTGGCAATTCCGAAGTCTGCCAGTTTTGCCACTCCCGTACTTGTAATCAGAATATTATGAGGTTTGATATCCCTATGTATAATCTGATTTTTGTGGGCAAGGCTGAGGGCAGATGCCACCTGAAGGGTGATGTTTATGGCTTCTTTGTATTCAAGTCTTCCCTTTTCCTTTATGACCTCGCTGAGAGTTTTTCCGTCAATAAGCTCCATTACAATAAAATGGATATTGCCTTCCTTACCGACATCGTATACTCCTACAATATTGGGATGGGACAGGCCTGCGGCGGCCTGTGATTCACGTCTGAAGCTTTCAATAAACTGCTCGTCCTTTGTGTATTCCGGGCGAAGGATTTTAATGGCTACATATCTGTTGAGAAGTCTGTCCTTTCCCTTATAGACAACAGCCATGCCGCCTTCACCGATTTTTTCTATTAATTCATATCTTCCCGCAAGTAATTTATTGCTCATGGATATCTTCCTCCGTAACCTTTAGACTGATAATCGTAATATTGTCACGTCCTCCGTTCTGATTGGCTCTTCTTACAAGCTCTCCGCATACATCGGACATGGAACGGTTCTCCCTGAGTACCTGGATAATCTCCTGATTACCCACCTCATCGTACAAACCATCGGTGCATATGAGAAATATGTCATCCTTCATTATCTCCACCTGGAAAAAATCAGGCTCCACTGTAGGCTCAGCACCCAGAGCCTTTGTTATTACATTTTTGCGTTCGTCTACTGCAGCCTGCTCCTTGGAAAGTATTCCGGCCTTGACCAGTGTGTTTACATATGTATGATCTTCCGTAAGCTGGACAAGCTGGCCGTTCCTGTAAAGATACACCCTGCTGTCTCCTACATTTGTTATGTAGGCCTTGCCGCAGACTGCATACACTATTATGGCCGTAGTAGCCATACCCGTGTTTTCTTCATAGGTGTTGGCCATCTGGAATATCTTGCTGTTAGCCTGATCAATACAGTCCTGCAGATAATTAACTATGGCATACTTGTTTTTTACTTCTGCAATGGGATGCTCCACAACATAATTTGCAATTTCATTTACTGCGGTTCTGCTGGCAATTTCTCCGGCATTACCGCCTCCTACCCCGTCGGCAACGACATAAACCTTGTCGGGCAGCAGTACAAAACATGCATCTTCGTTATTGCTGCGCTTTAAGCCTTTATCGGATTTGAAACCGACCTGCATTTTCTGCTACTCCTTTCTCATCTTACACATGAAGAAGCCGTCTGTGCCTTCTTCGGGAAACAGCTGTTTTTTCTGGACTATCCTGAATTCCCCGTTTTCTTTCAGGAAATTCACTATCTGCTCATCGTTTTCTGCCGGATTGATTGTGCATGTGCTGTAAACCAGCACTCCCCCTCTGCGCACATATTGTGCTGATGAGCATAGAATTTCATGCTGACGTAAAATCAGCTCATCCATATCTTTATTATCTTTATACTTTATCTCCGGCTTTCGTCTTATTACACCAAGCCCGGAGCAGGGGACATCTGCAAGGACCTTATCAGCACATTCTGTCAGATTCGTATCCGGTTTTCTGCTGTCTCTCAGTATCAGTCTGATATTATTAAGCCCTGCTCTTTGAGATTGCGCCTCCATAAGCTTCAGTTTGTGTTCGTACTTATCCATTGCATAAATCACCCCCTCGCCTGCCATAAGCTCTGCAGTTGCGAAAGTCTTGCCTCCGGGGGCTGCACACACATCTATTACCCTGTCTCCCGGCGCTGCGCCCAGCATATCCGACACCATTACAGATGCTTGGTCCTGAACGGAAAACATTCCTTCACAGTAAGGCTCACTTTCCATAAGCCTGCTGCCTCTTACAAGAAGGGCTCTCCTAGAAAAATGAGAATCGAAAACTTCAAACCCCAGATCCGTAAGCCTCTCCTTTAGCTGAGGCACGGATGTCTTCATAATATTGACCCTGATTGACAGCTGGGGAGTCTGGTTGGAGGCCTTAAGGATTTCCTCCGTCTTTTCCTCTCCGTAGGCCTTTATCCATAGCTCCGCTATCCATGGCTCTACAGAATACAGGACAGAAAAGTAATGTGCGGTGCCTCTGCTTCTGTCCGGCCCTTTCAGGTTGTTCCTGTTTCTTATATATGACCTTAAGACACCGTTTATAAAGCCTTCCCGTCCCCTTGCCTCTTTTTTTGCGAGATTCACTGTCTCGTTTACCGCTGCAAATTCAGGAACCGAATTCATAAAGGAAAGCTGGTAGACTCCCATCCGTAAAAGCATGAGATCCGGCTTTTTCACTTTACTAAGTCCTGTTTTTACCAGCTGACCTATATACCAGTCCAGCAGATACTTATTTTTCAGAACTCCGTATACAAGTTCACGTACAAATGCAGGGCTGTCAGGATTGTTTCTTGATATGAAGCTGTTTAAAGACAGGTTGGAATATGCACCGTTTTTTTCCACATCCATAAGAACCTGAAAAGCCGTTTTTCTGTTTAAATCCATCAGTCTCTTCCTCTGATCGCCAGCATTCTGAGAAGATTTGCCACAGCAGTGGCCAGTGCGGCCACATAAGTCATTGCCGCCGCTCTCAGAACCTTTTTTGCACCTGTATTTTCCTCTTCTGTAATAATACCCAGCTGGTCCATCTGTTTAAGAGCCCTGCTGCTGGCATTAAACTCTACCGGCAAAGTAATCGTATGGAAAAGAATAACTGCAGCCATAGCAATTATACCGATATTAAACAGCGTATCTCCCATATAGCTTCCGTTGGCAAGAAGTATAATTCCTAAAATAACAAGGGGCCAGCAGAGATTTGACGCGAAATTTACCACCGGCACTATAGCGTTCCTCACTTTAAGAGGCATATAGCTTTCCGCATGCTGCACCGCGTGACCTGCCTCATGACAGGCAACGCTTACTGCGGCAATAGAGTTCACCCCGTAAACCGACTGAGAAAGTCTCAAAACCCTTTTTCTGGGATCATAGTGATCTGTAAGACTTCCCCTTACCTGCTGAATCTCAACGTTTCCCAGACCGTTGGCATCTAGCATTCTTCTGGCGGCTTCAGCTCCCGTCATATTTCTTGAATTTCTTATATTTGAATATCTTCTGAAATTTGAACTTACCTTTGCCTGCGCATACATGGTAAAGATGATGGCAGGTATAAGAATAATCATTGAAGCGTAATAGCCCATATATAATTCCTCCCTTGATTTTATCTCAAAACTGTTCCCGCTGCAATGCGGTTTCCCTTCAGATACTCCTTTACTTCTACTCTTTTTTTGCCCGGTACCTGTATTTCAGTTACCATAATAGCTCTTCCTCCGCATGCTATTTTTATTCCTCTTTCATCTGCGGATATTACCGTTCCCGGTTTTATGCCCTCTGTTGTTTCCTTAAGGGGTTCTGCCTTCCACAGCTTCATAGTCATGTCTTCATAACTGCAGAAAGCTCCCGGCCAGGGATCAAAGCCCCTTATCAGCCTCTCTATCTCCTCAGGACTTTTTTCAAAGGATATTTTCCCGTCCTGTTTTGATATCATATGAGCGTAGGTGGAAATGCTATCATCCTGCTTTTCCGGATGTACCCTGCCTTCTTCTATCATGTCCAAAGTCTCAAGAAGAAGCCTTGAGCCTATCTCTGCAAGTCTGTCGTGAAGCTGACTGTAGTTCATTCTGCCTATTTCAACTGACTCTTTAAGCAGCATATCACCTGTATCAAGGCCCTCTGCCATCTGCATTATGGTTACACCGGTGGTCCTGTCACCTTCTAGGATGGCCCTCTGTATAGGTGCAGCACCTCTCAGCTTCGGCAGCAGAGACGCATGCACATTAATGCAGCCGTACTTTGGAAGCTCTAAAATTTCCTTTGGAAGTATCTGTCCGTAGGCGGCCACCACTATGATGTCAGGGCTGCAATTCTTAAGTATATTAAAGAGTTCTTCGTTTCCTCTGACCTTTTCCGGCTGCAGTACATCAATGCCCTTTTTAAGAGCCAGTTCCTTGACAGGTGTATACTGAATCTTTTTACCCCTGTTTCTGGCCTTATCAGGCTGTGTAACCGCAAACATGACCTGATGCCTGCTTTCAGCCAATGCCTTTAATATTACCGCCGCAAAATCAGGTGTGCCCATAAATACCGTCTTCATAGCTTCTATTCTTCCTCGTCCTCGTAATCGTCATAATACTCTTCAGCGGCAGGTCTGATGT
>SAMEA3663072__coassemble_654_pt1 | contig 33526 bp, 29 predicted proteins | sample SAMEA3663072__metabat2_low_PE_011 | metagenome-assembled genome bin SAMEA3663072 (sample SAMEA3663072) | pig gut metagenome | biome: pig gut; feature: pig-associated habitat; material: faeces | place: France | collected 2012 | reverse complement strand
TGTGAGGTCCGAGACTGTCAGGAGTCACCTTTTCGTTTCCCAGTCCCACCACAAGAACCTTGAGAAAATAGTCAAACTTTATCAGTTCCTTGAGCCTCTCTGCCAGTGCCGCCGCCGCCCTTTCCTTTATCTTTTCCTTTTCGTCCAGCACGCCCTTTACCTCCAGGGTGATGTATCTGCCACGAGGCTTGCTGAAGGCCCTCTCTCCCTCCTCATTTACGATTTCGATTTCCGTTACGGAAATATCTTCGTCTATCTGACTCTGCTTTTTGATGTATCCCTGGGCACGCTGCCCCGCTTCGTCAAGAAGCTGGGATCTTTCCACAGCCAGGTCTGTTCTGTAACTGAGCATTATATCCCTCTCCTTTCCTTTTTTAATCATTTATCATCTGTTTCTTAGTCTTCCACCGTCCTGCGGTTTTTATTTCAAAAAACCCTTGCAATTTCAACGCTTTTCATATATAATTCAAATTGCGAATTTATGTCCCTGAGGCTGCATGGCCGCAGCATGGGACAGGCTAAAAATTTTAATAGTGGGGTGAATAATTATGGCAAACATTAAATCCGCAAAGAAAAGAATCAGAGTTATCGACAAGAAGACTGCAAGAAACAGAAGAATTAAGAACCATCTTAAGGCTGTTTTAAAGGCATTCGAAACTGCAATGGCTGAGGGAAACCTTGAAGTTGCCGCTGAGAAGCTGCACCTTGCAGAAAAGAAACTTATGCAGGCTGCTGCAAAGGGAACTATCTCCAAGCATGCCGCTTCCAGAAAAGTTTCAAGATTAACTAAAAGATTCAACGCTGCACAGGCAGCAAAATAAGTCTCACCCGTCCCCACCCGTGCATAAGTTAAATGCACAGCATGAGCAATCGAAAACCCATGGATGTGTCTCCCATGGGTTTTTTCTCACATCAAAGCAGGAGGAAAAAGATGGCGAATAATAGTTTCTTAAGCAAAGTAAGAAAGAAAATAGATAAAGAGTACGCGGCAGAATTAGCGGCTGAGGCTCAGGCAGAAAAAGCCGCACTAAAAGAAAAGAAAAAGCAGGAAGCAATAGCCGAGTATAACGAAAAGCGAACGCTGACCGTTGAAAAATTTTTTCAAGTAGCAGGTCTTTACATGCCGGAAAGTCTATGGGATGTCAAAGATACGGTAATAGACCAATTTGCGGCAGACCCGAGACGACTTACGGAATCGTCTATTTTCATGTACTGGGGAGGACCTCAAAGCAAAAAATACACCTTTGATGCTCTGGCCATGGCCATAGAGAAAAAGTGCCTGCTGATTATAAGTGACACTCCTTGTGACTACTCTCGCTGCCTTATCATCAAAGAACAGGGTACAGAAGAAAGTCCCATCTGCACAGCATATATCAACGCATCCAGATATATAAGGAATCTGCACAAGGCAAAGGTTATCTCTGTAACAGGCTCCGTAGGCAAGACCTCCGCCAAGGAAATGCTGGAATCTGTTATCCGAGCTCACTACAGGCAGCCTCTGGTATCAAAGGGAAATAATAACTCAATGTTTTCTGTGACGCGAAACATCCAGAGATTAAAATACTATCACAATGTGTTTCTGCAGGAGGTAGGTGCCAACAGTCCAAAGAGTATTGAAATTTCAGCCCGCCAGTTGGAGGTGGACATGGCTCTCTACACAAATATAGGCCATTCACATATTGAAAGCTACGGCAGCCGTGAAGCTCTCATAAAAGACAAGCTGTCACTTTCCGATTACGGCAAGGCCGACGGACTGGCTTTTGTCAACTATGACGATGAGGCACTGATGAGTTATCCTTTCAAACAGAAAGTTGTAACCTACAGTCTTAAAAATCCTGAAGCCGATTATTTCGCCGAAAACATCGTAAAAAGCGGCAGCGGCTATGATTTTATCATTGCGGCAGCAACTTCAGCAGGTGGATATGACAGAATTCCAGCACATATTAACGTGCTGGGCGAACATAATGTCCTCAACGCTGTTTCTGCATTTGCCGTCGGCAGAGCACTCAAAATAAAGGACGAAGAAATAATTACCGGCATCGCCGCCTACCATCCTTCGGGAATGCGTCAGAATCTCATAGAAATGGGGCCTTATCACATATTCGCTGACTGCTACAACTCGTCCCTTATGGCTGTGGAAAATACCCTTGCTGCAATGGACGAAATGCAGCTGCCTGATGATTCGGGCAGAAGAATAGCAGTACTTGGTGATGTTCTGGAACTTGGCGATATTTCAGAAGACACCCACAGAAAAATTGGCCGCACCGTTGCAGCCCACAAGGTTGACCTTCTTCTGGGCTTCGGCAAAGACATGGAATATGCCTGCAGAGAAGTTCAGGCCGCAGGAAAAGATGCCCGTTTTTTTAAAGATCGCAGTCTTTTGGAGGCAGAAATAAGAAAAGAGGTTACACCAAGAGATATCGTTTTGTTCAAAGCCTCCCACGGCATCAACATAGGTGCCACCATGGACAGACTTTTCGGAACGGACATAAACGAAAGCACCGCTATCGGCCACAGGCAGTTCCGTCTGGAGGTAATCGGAGACTTTGAGTTCTATATATTCGAAGAAAGCGCTTCTGTAAAACGTTACTTAGGTTCAGGTGAGAATCCTGCAGTTCCCGCTTACATTACAGCACAGCCTTTTGGCCAGAAAAACAGCACTGCACCTGTATCCCTTCCTGTAGAAAAAATAGGGAAAACTGCTTTTAGGGATATGAAACACGTTAAGAGTGTTTCCCTCCCGGATACTATAGTAAGAATTCGTGCAGGTGCCTTTAAGGGCTCCGGCCTGACCACCTTTACCGGTCCCGACAGTCTCCTTTCTGTGGGTGATGAAGCTTTCGCAGACTGTACAAACCTGGAAGAAGTCATACTTCCTAAAACAATTCTTCAGACGGGAGAAAAAGTACTGGAAAACAGTCCCCTTTCAGTGTTAGAATATAAGTAGAAATTATCGATGGAGAGGAAGAGAAATGATCGAAATTAAAAATCAGAAAGTAATTGACTGGGTCAATGAGTGCGCAAGTCTTACCAAGCCCAAGGAAATCCTCTGGATTGACGGAAGCTCTGAGCAGCTTGAAGCATTGAGAAAAGAAGCATGTGAAACCGGCGAACTTATTAAGCTCAATGAGGAAAAGCTTCCCGGCTGCTACTACTACAGAACCGACCCGAAGGACGTTGCAAGAGACGAAAAGAGAACGGTAATTGCAACAGAACGCAGGGAAGACGCAGGTCCTACCAACAACTGGGTTCAAAAGGACGAAATGTATGCAAAGATGCGTACCCTCTTTGACGGTTCAATGAAAGGCCGCACCATGTATGTAATTCCATATTCCATGGGCGTTGTGGGCAGCGAGTTTGCAAAAATCGGTATTGAAATAACCGATTCCATTTACGTTGTCCTTAATATGAACATCATGACACGTATCGGAGACCCTGTAATAGAAGAGTTGAACAAAGGTGCAGACTTTATTAAATGCCTCCATTCAAAGGCGGAAGTCAATGCGGAGAAAAAATATATCGCACACTTCCCTGAGGATGACACTATCTGGAGCATTAATTCCGCATACGGCGGCAATGTTCTTCTCGGCAAAAAGTGCTTTGCCCTGAGAATCGGCTCATGGTTGGGACGAAAGGAAGGCTGGATGGCGGAGCATATGCTCATACTCTGCATTGAGGCTCCAAACGGAGAGAAGAAATACATATCGGCTGCTTTCCCAAGTGCATGCGGCAAGACAAATCTGGCCATGCTTATTCCGCCAAAGCACCTTCAGGAAAAGGGTTACAAGGTCTACACAATAGGTGACGATATCGCATGGCTCAGAGTGGGCGCTGACGGCAGACTCTACGCTGTAAACCCTGAGAACGGCTTCTTCGGCGTTGCTCCGGGCACAAACAGCAAGTCAAACAACAATGCTTTAATGACAACAAAGAAAAACACCATCTATACCAATGTGTGCCGCAATCTTGACGACAACACAGTATGGTGGGAAGGCCTTGATCAGCCTGCGCCTACCAACGGAGAAGACTGGCTGGGCAGACCTTGGAACGGGGAAAACGCTGCTGAAAAGGGTGCTCACCCTAATTCAAGATTTACTGCCCCTGCGGAAAACTGTCCTTCCATAGCCCCGGAATTTTTCACCGGCGAGGGAGTTCCAATCAGCGCAATAATTTTCGGCGGACGCCGTGCAAAGGCAGAACCCCTTATCTGCCAGTCACGTGACTGGAATCACGGAGTTTTCCTCGGTTCAAAGATGTCCTCGGAAACGACGGCTGCTGCAAACGGTGCTGTAGGTGTTGTCAGATATGACCCTATGGCCATGCTGCCTTTCTGCGGATACAATATGTCAGATTACTTCCAGCACTGGATCGACATGGGAAAGAAGATGACCAATCCGCCTAAGATTTTCAATGTCAACTGGTTCAGAAAAGACGATGAAGGCCATTTCATCTGGCCTGGCTTTGGGGACAACCTCAGGGCGCTCCTGTGGGCTCTTGACAGGTGTGACGGCAAAGCCGATGCTGTTGAGACTCCTTTAGGTTATGTTCCGACTAAGGATTCACTTGATTTAGAAGGTCTTGACCTGACTGACCAGCAGCTTGACGAGCTTCTGACAGTAGACAGGGAAACCTGGAAAAAGGAGCTCGAGGGAATCAAGGAGTGGTACGCTAAGCTGGGCCGCCTTCCGAAAGAGCTTACGGACTCACTGGAAAGACTTGAAAATGAGCTTTAATTCATCAGCACCGTAATATTTTTATATCAGACTTCCAGGCGGAGCTTAAATGCTCCGCTTTTCTCTTATGTACTTTGATAAAAACTTGACATTCTCCCTCAACCGATATATTATAACATATAACAGAATCTTAACATTTTTGGTTCAAAAAGGAGGATGTATATGTTTAAGAAATTTACAAACGGTTGCGTCCGGGTAGTTAACAGATGGCTGCCGGATCCTTTCTTATTCGCAATCATACTTACCATCGTAGTATTTATCGGTGCCATGCTGGGAACACAACAGGGTCCTGTAACTCTGCTTACCGCATGGGGAAATGACAGCGGTTTCTGGGGTCTCCTGGGATTCGCAATGCAGATGGCTCTGGTTCTCGTACTGGGCTCTGCCATGGCTTCTGCATCTGTCTGCAAGAGAGCTCTCGGAGCTATTGCAAACACAGCAAAAACAAAAGAAAGAGCTATTGTCATCGTAACACTTGTTTCTACAATTTGCTGCTGGCTTAACTGGGGCTTCGGTCTTATTGCAGGAGCGCTGCTGGCAAAGGAAATCGCACGCCGCGTTAAGGATGTGGACTATCCTCTGCTTATCGCTTCCGCATACTCCGGTTTCGTAATCTGGCATGCAGGCCTTTCCGGCTCCATCCCTCTTAAGATGGCAGCAGAAGGCGGCGAAACTATTCTTGATGTAAACTATTTTGCACCGACAAGCGACACTATTTTCCATCCAATGAACTTAATCATGTGTGTTGTAATCCTTCTGGTTATGCCTCTTATTAACTGGGCAATGCATCCGGATGCAGAACATACTGTTCTTGTTGACCCTGCAGTTCTTGTAGAGGATGAGGAAAAGGTCTACACCAAGGATACACCTGCAGAAAAAATCGAGCACAGCAAGGTTCTTTGGGTTATTACACTGGTTCTCGGCTTCTGCTTCATAATTTATAACTTTGCAACCAAGGGCTTCAACCTGAGCCTGAATATCGTAAACATGATATTCCTTTTCCTTGGTATTCTTCTTCACGGAGATCTGAGAAAGTATGTTGATGCAATAGGCGAAGCTGCCGGCGGAGCTGCAGGTATTCTGCTTCAGTTCCCGTTCTATGCAGGAATCATGGGACTTATGGTTGCACAGAATGCTGACGGTGTATCCCTTGCGGGAATAATTGCTGACTTCTTCGTAAGGATTTCCAACGATGTTACATTCCCTGTATTCACATTCCTGTCAGCAGGTATCATCAACTTCTTCGTACCGTCCGGCGGCGGACAGTGGGCAGTTCAGGCTCCTATCGTAATGCCGGCGGCTACACAGATGGGTATCGAATACGGACGTGCCGCAATGGCTATAGCATGGGGCGACCAGTGGACCAACATGATCCAGCCGTTCTGGGCTCTTCCTGCTCTGGGTATCGCAGGCCTGTCCGCACGTAACGTAATGGGATATCTGGTAGTAATACTTCTGTTCACAGGTGTTGTTGCCTGTCTGGGCTTTGTTGCATGGGGACTTCTCTTCTGATAAGTTCGTCTGAAACAGACCGGCAGAACCGGACTACATATAATTCTTGCATTTAAGGCGGCCTTCGGGTCGCCTTTTTTCCAAAAAAATGAAAAAAGCTCTTGACTGTACTGTTACTGTATACTTTAAAATATAAGCAGTAAAGAGGTGATTTCATAATGAAACTTAAATTTTCTACAAAGTTATCATACGGAATCGGGGGCATATGCGACAATGCACTGTACACCCTTTCCGGGACATATCTGCTCCTGTATCTTACCACGGTTGCAGGAGTAAATCCGGCCATCGCAGGCACCATTTCGGCAGTGGGCTCTGTCTGGGAAGCCATCTGCGGACCCATAGTGGGTTTTAAATCAGACAGCACACGCACACGGTTCGGAAGAAGAAAACCTTTCCTCCTCGTTGCTGCCTTTCCTGTGGCAGTAATAACAAGTCTGCTTTTTACAGCCATCGACGCTTCGCCTGCAGTAAAAGCCATATATTATACTGTGATGATTCTGCTTTTCTGGACAGTCTTTGCCACCTTCTTTGTTCCGTATCTGGCATGGGGCTCCGATCTGACGGAGGATTACCATGAAAGAACGGTTCTCAGGTCATATGCATATGTCTTCAATCAGGTGGGAATGTGCATCGGTATGGTTATGCCGACTATTATTGTTGACTACTTCATGAATCTCGGCAAGACCACCCAGCAGTCCTGGCAGATGGTGGGTATGTTCACAGGTATCTGCGGCGGTACGGCTCTGCTTATCTGTGCCCTTACGATACATAAAGATGACAATAAAAACTTCAGAAAACCTGAAATCAAGGAAAAGTTTCTCGATCTGAAAGTTCTTCCTTCAATGTTTAAGGAATACTTTGAAATACTCAAGCTAAAACCAATCAGGTACCTTCTGGGAGCCAGCGTTGTATACCTTATTGCCAACACTATTTTCTCATCGGACAGAGTTTTCTACATGACATATAATCTCGGCATGAGTGAAACATCTATTTCTGCCATGATGATGATAATCACCGTCAGCGGAGTAGTCTTCGTGCCTTTTATTGCACGTCTGTCGGCAAAGCTGGACAAAAAGAATGTATTCATGGGCGGCATCGGAATTTCCGGGCTTCTGATGATTGTTTCAAGGTTTACCGGAGTGGAAAGCATGACGGAAGTGGTTATTCTATGCCTGATTTATTCCGTGGCAAACACATGCTACTGGCAGCTTATGCCTTCCATGATCTACGATGTATGCGAGGTGGAAGAGCTTATTTCCGGAGAAAAACGTTCCGGCGCTGTTATTTCTCTTCAGGCTCTTTCCGAATCCCTTTCCATCGCTGTAGGACTTCAGGTTCTGGGGATCATCCTGGACGCAGCCGGTTTTGCCAATGACGCAGCCTTTCAGCCGGAAACAGCCCTCACATGGGTAAGCAACAGCTTTACTTTTATCCCGGGATTGTTCATGCTCCTGGTTGTTTTCATGATGACAAAATATCCTATTAACAGAAAAACCTTTGCAAGGGTCATGACAGCTCTGGAAAGCCGCCGCAGCGGTGCAAAGGTTGATATTAAAGAATTTGAAGATATTTTCGAATAATATGACTTAAACATAGCGCCGGCGGCCAAAGCCGGCGTCTACTTATTTTTCTTATAAATAATCCAGAGGCCCTTCATCAGAAGGTTCTCATCGAGGATAACTTTTTTCCTGCAATAGGGAATGATAACCCGGGCCAGACCTCCGGTGGCAACCGCCGTAACAGATTGTCCCATTTCCTCTTCTATTCTCTCGATTATGCCGTCTATGGCGGCAGCATTGGAATAGATTAAACCGCTTTTCATACACTCTGTAGTGCTTCGGCCTATGAGCTTTTTAGGTTCCTCTATGCTGATATCGTTAAGCTGTGAAGCGCTCTTTGCCAGGGCGTCCAGTGAAGTGTTTACACCGGGGTATATCATACCGCCGATATAATTCTTTTTTTCGTCTACTACACAGACTGTTGTTGCAGTTCCTAAATCGAAGATCACAAGGGGAACGCTGTATCCGGCTATTGCAGCAACCGCGTCGGCCACCAGGTCGCTTCCCATCTGCCCGGGATTTTCAATGAGTATGTTCATGCCGTTTTTAACTCCGGGCCCCACAATGATGGGTTCTTTTTTAATAATCTTTTCTGAAGCCGCCTTCAGAATTTTAGTCAGCTGAGGCACAACGGAGCTGATAATGGCCCCCTCCACATTCTCCCGGCGAATTCCGTGAATGTCCAGAACCATTTTAATGTCAACAGCATATTCCAGCTCCATCTTTGTCTTGTCTGAGGAAATCCGCTCTATAAAGCAGACCTTCTCTTCGTCAATGCAGCCCAGCACAATATTGGTATTGCCTATGTCTATAGCTAAAATCATCTTTTGCCACCTGCTCTACTTTGATTTATATTCTTTCCAGTATCTGCTGTACATATCGTCAGCATCTGCACCCAGGTTCTTTAAAGTCTCGCATTTTGCCAGAACATCCGGCCCCGGATTGAGCACAGGCTCATTGGTAAGCTCTGCAATCTGAGTATTGGGAATTGCATATGTCAGATATTCAAAATTGTCCTCCGCCACATCGCCCTCAAGCATGAAGTTTATCCACGCTTCGCCGCCTTCCTTGTTTGCGGCGTTAGCTGTAAGGGCCCAGCAGTCGGTCCACACTTCCGTTCCTTCTTTTGGAATGACAAAGTCCATATTCTCATTAAGATCCTGGGAATAAAGCACTTCTCCCGAGTTGACCACCGCAAGAGCCGCAGATTCGCCTATCATAAGCTCCCTGGCGCTGTCGTTTGCCAGCTTGTAAATCAGAGGCTTCTGCTTAAGGAGCAGGTCTGTCATTTCCCTGACTTCTTTTTCGTCGGTGGTATTCATTGAGTATCCAAGCACCTTGCCTGCAATCATATACATTTCTCTCATGGAGTCCGGCATTACAATCTGATCCGCGTACTTTTTATCCCACAGATCCTTCCAGGAGTCAATATCCTGAGAATTTACCATGGTTTTATTGAACATGATGCCGTAGGTTCCCCAGGTGTGAGGCACGCTGTATTTCATGCCCGGATCGAACTCTTCTATGAAAGGCTTGATGTTTTCGGAAATATAGGATGCATTAGGCACATTGCCGTAATCTATCTCACCTAAAAGGCCTCCGTCTATGAGCTTTGCAATCATATAATCCGAAGCACAGATTACATCGTAGGCGGCTGTGTTATTTTTAATCACCGGATAAAGCTCCTCGTTGGTGTCGAAGTAGTCGATTACCACATCGTAGCCCGTTTCCTCCTCAAATTCATATTCCAGTTCAGGATCGAAATAATCCCCGAAGCAGTACACATAAACCTGACCCTTCTGGCCTGCTTTTCCCGAATCACCGCCGCAGCCCCACAGGAGACCTGCAGTAAGTATAATGGCCATAACAGGTGCCAGCACCCTTTTAATTTTCTTCATGTCTTTTCTTTTCCTTTCTGCCAGTTAATATATTTACTATTATCAGTATTACCAGAACCAGTACAAAAACCACCGTGGAAAGTGCGTAGAGTGTCGGTCTTATTCCAACCTTTACCTGGCTGTAAATCAGTGTTGAAAGAGTGTTTATGCCTGCACCCCTGGTAAAATGGGTAATTACAAAGTCGTCCACCGACATGGTGAAGGACAGCAGAAACCCCGATACAACCCCCGGCATAATATCAGGCAGCACCACCTTGAAAAACGCATAAACCGGTGAGGCTCCCAGATCCAGCGCAGCCTCGTAGGTATAACTCTGCAGCTGCTTGAATTTAGGCATCACCGAGAGAATCACATAAGGTATGCAGAAGGTGATATGGCTGAAAAGCACAGTTCCGTAGTTGAGGGAAATGCCGCAGACTATGAAAGTCATCATAATGGAAATACCCGTTACAATATCAGCATTCAGAAGAGGTATGTTGTTTATGCCCATAAGCACAAGCCTGCTCCTGTCCTTCATTGCGTTCATTCCTATACATGCCAGAACCCCCACAACAGTAGCAATTGTGGCCGCCCAGAAAGCTATTGTCAGAGTGTTTGCCAGGGCGTCTATTATCACCTTGCTGGAGAACATTTCCTCATACCATCTGAGAGAAAATCCCGTCCACTTGGACATGGTTTTTCCTTCATTAAAGGAGAGCACCATAAGGGCACCTATAGGCAGGTATAAAAAAATGATTATGAGAGCCAGATAAAGTCCCTTCCCGAGGGAGGCACCAAAGCTTTTTCCCTTTTGCTTTCTCATATGACGCTCGCCTCCCCTTCTCTGTCAAATTTTTCGATAAGAGCCATGCTTATAATGATAAATACCATCATGACCAGAGAAAGTCCTGCTCCGAGATTCCAGTTGGAACTTACAGTAAACTCCTGCTCTATAATATTTCCTATGAGATTTACCTTGCCGCCGCCCAGCATTGTGGATATTGCAAAGGTAGTCAGGGAAGGCACAAAAACCATGGTTATGCCGCTGACGATTCCCGGTACTGAAAGGGGAAGTATCACCTTCCGGAGAACCGCGGTCTTGCCTGCACCCAGGTCATAGGCAGCTTCTATAAGACTGTTATCGATTTTTATCATGGCATTATATATCGGCAGCACCATAAAAGGCAGGTAGTCGTAAACCATACCCAGTACCACCGCAGCCGGTGTGTTGATTATATCAAGCAAAGGCAGTCCCAGTGCTTTAAGGGCAAGATTGATTATGCCGTTTCTTTCAAGGAGCACCTGCCACGCCATGGTCCTCAGCAGGAAATTCATCCACATAGGAAGGATGAACACGAAAACCATAAAGCCTTTCCTGCCCAGTTTGCTGTCCTTGAGTATTAGTCCCAAAGGAAAGGCCAGCAGGAGGCAGATAATAGTGCTTATAAGAGCCAGACCCAGAGAAAGACCAAGAGCCTGGGCATGGCTTCTGGTTGCTATGGCCACTATATTGCTCAGTGTAAAGGCGCCGCTTCTGTCTGTCAATCCGTAATAGGCGATTACACCCATGGGCACCAGAGTGCCGCACAATATAAATGCAAGAAAAGGTCCCGAAAAAATCCTTTTCAGGTTTCTGTTCTTTCCGCTGTTAGTCATCGAGAGAAATCGCCTCCTCGTCTTCAGACTGCGGCTTATGCATAATCTGAATATTTTCCGGAGTCACTCCGATGGAGACCCTGGTGCCCACAGGGTAGCTGGTGGTATTCTGCGCAAGCCATTCAAATCCTCCTGCCTGGATGCACATCTCATAGTGAACACCTATGAAAACATTTGATGTTACCACTCCGTCCATGATACCCTGACCCGGTTTGCCTATTATAATATCCTCCGGTCTGATAACCACATCCACCGGTTTGTTTCTTCCGAATCCTTCGTCAATACACGGGAACACGGCTCCGCATATTTTCACTACCCGGTCTTCAAGCATAATGCCGTCTATAATGTTGCTGTCGCCGATGAAGTCTGCTACAAAAGCGTTTTCCGGCTCATTGTAGATTTCCTCCGGTGTGCCCATCTGCTGAATATAACCCTGATTCATTACCACCACCTTGTCGGACATGGTAAGGGCCTCTTCCTGGTCATGGGTGACGTATAGGAATGTTATTCCCAGTTCGTTCTTGAGGCGGATGAGCTCATACTGCATTTCCTGCCTCAGTTTAAGGTCAAGAGCGCCCAGAGGCTCATCGAGAAGCAGCACCCTCGGCTCATTTACTATTGCCCGGGCAATAGCTATACGCTGCTGCTGACCTCCCGAAAGAGAGTCCACTGAACGTTTTTCATATCCTGTAAGATTTACAAGTTTCAGTGCATATTTTATTTTATCGTTTATATAGTCCTTGCTCTTGCCGCTGATTTTAAGCCCGAAGGCGATGTTTTCCGCAATGTTCATATGAGGGAAAAGAGCATATTTCTGGAAAACCGTGTTGAGCTGCCTCTTATTGGGCGCCAGATTGGTGATATCCTCTCCCTGAAACATGACACGGCCGGTGTCGGGTGTCTCGAAGCCTCCCAGGATTCTTAAGGTTGTGGTCTTGCCGCAGCCCGATGGCCCCAGCAGCGTTATAAACTCATTTTCCTCGATTTTCAGATTAAATTCATCCAGAACAAGCTCCCCGTCAAAGGATTTTGAAATATCAATTAACTCTATTAATGCCATTTCTGCTCTTTAGAAACTCGGTGGTGCGCTGACCCAGAGAATTTCCGCTCCTTTCTTTGATGTGATGTAATGTTTCCTGTCCGGCGTATAGTAAAAAGACTCTCCTGTCTTCGCTTTATACCTTTCCTTGCCCAGTACAATGACAATCTCTCCTTTGAGGACATAGCCGAATTCCTCACCTTCATGAGGATTATCCGGATATGTGCTGCCTCCGGCCTTGAGGGAAAGCCTGATGGGCTCCATTATATTCTTCTGGGCATTGGGGATAATCCAGTTGGTGGTATTGCCCAGCTCCTCGTCTATCTTTTCAAAATAGTCGTCCTTGCCGAATACGGTCTGAGGCGGCTCTTCGTCCCTGGAAAAAAACTCGCTTATGGTCATGCCAAGACATTGCAGTATGTCCTCCAGGGTGGAAATGGATGGTGATGTCACATCGTTTTCCAGCTGAGAAATGAATCCCTTGGAAAGCTCACTTCTGTCGGCCAGCTCCTCCTGAGTAAGTCCGTTCAATATTCTGAGTTCTCTTATTTTAGAACCGATATTCATTTTCACGCCTCCTGTGCCCGGTTTCGAGATAATAAACTTTTTGTTTAGAAATACTAAACCAAGTGCAAATAATATTATACTCTAAACCCTTGAAAAGTCAAGGGTTTTCTTGTATAATGCAAATATTGTATTCTGTGAATTTCTCTATGAAATCTAATATTGAAAGGACTGCAGTAAATGTCGCTGATTTTAGGTAAAATACTGTCGATTTTTTTGATTATCGGAATAGGCTTTGCCGCCAACAAGGCGGGCATTATGCCCATGTCTTCAAACAAATATCTGGTGGGGCTTCTGATCAAGGTCACCTGCCCGTGTATGATCATATCTTCAATTACTTCCAATGAGCTGCACGACGACACTTTAAGCCTGAGCCTTCAGACTCTCTTCGGTGCTGCAGTTTTCTTTGTTATTTACGCTATCCTTGGCTGGATAGTTTCCGCAAAGCTGGTGAAGGTTGACCCTGCCGAAAACATAGGAGTCTATACCTTTTCCTTCGGTTCTGTCAACAGCGGATTTATCGGCTTTCCAATCACTCTTGCTCTGTTCGGATCCGGCCTTCTTTATCTGATGGTGATTCAGAATGTGGTACTGGGCTTATACCTTTATACTTTCGGTATTATGCTGGTCAATATAGGAACGTCCGGGGGAAAGCCTGATTTCAAAGGTTTTGTCAATTCTTTCAAAAACATTAACACCATTGCCTCTGTTGTAAGCATTGTCATGCTTTTTATGGGTCTGAAGCTGCCTTCGATTATTTTCGACTGTGTTGATATGATAGGCGGCGCCACCACGCCCCTTTCCATGCTGATTGTGGGCATGCAGCTGGGTGATTGCGACTTCAGAGAATTAATAAAAAACAGAAAGCTCATCGGCATTTCTTTCATCAAAATGCTCCTGCTTCCTGTCCTTACTTTTCTTATGGTCAACTGGCTTCCTTTTGCAGCTGATGTGAAAATATGTCTTATCTTTGCAGCTGCCTTTCCTTCAGCTGTGGTTACCGTGGCAATCGCCAGCGAACAGAATCGGGATTCAATAATCGCAGCCGAAATGGTAGCCATCACCACGCTCCTGTCCATTGCGGTTATTCCCGCTGCGGCAGCCTTTCTCATGTGGTATTACGGTCTGTAGGCTGCAGGCTGTAGGGTTCATGACCCATGGCTGTGACCCCTGAAGCTGTTGCTGAATCAGATGTCATATGGATTCCCGTCAGAACAGCCTGAAACTCTTCAGCGCAAAAATCCATCCAAACATAGTCAGGCAGGAAAACATGGACGAGAAAATTACGCAGGCTCCTGCCAGTTCTCCGTCGCTGTCCATCTGCTGAGCCATTGTAAATGATGACACGGCAGTCGGAGCTGCAAAAATAGCCACAAGGGTTACAAGAGCCACATCTCTGAAGCCCGCCAGCACACCTGCTGTGAGCCCCATAGCGGGAACAACTACGAGCCTGCCTATCAAACATATTATCAGGTTTCTCTTTTCCTTCTTCACGCTCTTTAAGTTAAATGAAGCACCCAGGATAAGCAGGGCCATAGGTGTGGCAGCGTTTGCCAGCATGGTTACTGTATTTTCCGCAAATGCCGGCAGCTTGATTTTCAGTGCTGCAGCAATTAGTCCCAGGACTGCCCCTATAATCATAGGATTCTTCAAAATACCTGAAATAACATGTATGGGGCTGGGCCTTCCCCCTCTGAAAACCTCCAGGGTTATGACCGCAAGAACATTAAAAACGGGCACGATTATGGTTATCATGACAGAAGTAACGGCCAGATTATCGCTTCCGAAAATGTTGGAAACTATGGGAATACCCATGATTACAAAGTTGCTCCGGTATATGGCCTGAATCATGGCCCCGCGGCTCTTGGGACTTTTTTCCACCTTAAGTACAAAACCCACTGTGGCAGAATAAATAATCAGCACTGTGATAACGGCAAATGCCGCAAGCCTGGGATTAAAGGCATCCGAAAGCTCCTTGCCGTACAGATTATTGAACATGAGAGCAGGAAAAAGCACCACGAATATCATTTTGTTGACCCGTTCTGCCTCCCGTTCATTTATAATTCCTTTTTTTCTTACTAAAACTCCCACAGCCATGACGATAAACATGGGCGCCACGGCCTCTGCCGAAATAACTAAATTGCTTAATAACATTCTGTATCACCATTTGTACTGTATTTTCTTCTCAAACAGCTTTCTTTCCTCTGAAAAGCTTTCTGCTTCAGACAGCATTCGTGCCAGGCCCACCAGATAATTCTGAACGAGGCAGTCTATATATTCACTATCAATTCCGCCGCCGGGTTTGTCCGCAGTTATTATCAGATTTTTGGGCTGATATATGCCGTTAAGATGATATAGTTGGATTTTTTCAATGTTCTTTTGTAAGTATATCTCATCATCTAAAAGACCGTTATGCTCCCAGCCCATTTCAAATCCCGGTGCCAGAGGAATTTCAAAATCAATATATACTATTTTCTTGCGGCCCAACTGATCCCGCAGTATTTTCTTCTTTTCATAATACACCGAAAAACCGGAGCGGTAAAGAGACTCCGCAATTATTGCCTCGCTTTTTGATCTAGTCTTTAGTCCGAAATATGTAGAGTTGACCAGTTTCTCACGCATATACGGGTTTTCAGACTGAGTAAAATGCTGTCCTTTTCTGCCGTAAAAAACTTTTTCACCCGGTTTAAACCCAGGCTCTGCAGGATCAAGGCCTCTGTATGACCGCGGCAGATTTCTCTCTATCTCATCGAAATCCAGAGGCCTGTATTTTTTCAGCAGCCTCTCCATGGCCTTAATATTTTCCCTGGCTATTGACTCTGCCTCTTCAAGAATCCGCCTGCGCTTCATGTCATTTATCATCTGACGCCGATCTTTTGGTATATAGATCTCCAGCCCGTCTTTTTTGATGTAATATTCAGGTCCGCTGGCCTTATCCCTCCGCACAATTGTTCCTTCAGGCAGATTTTTCATCTCGTCGCGGGTTTCCCTGAGGAAAAGAAGCTCTTTTTTCAGATTCTTCTGTGCTATTTCGTAAAATCCCATGTTTTGTCCTCCCTTTTCAAGTAAATATTACCATTTATTATAATAATATGTCAATATATTAAAGGGATTTTTTTACTTTAGCTATTGGGAGGGCGGAGGCTTTCCACAGATTTCTCACTGTTTTGTCAGTTTACTGGGGAAATATTGGGTAATGCTGTAAATTACGGGTTAATTTCCGACAAAAAATGGCCGAAAACGCAAAAATTTCCCCAGTAAATCGCATTTTTTCACACGATTTTGGGGAAATTCAATGGTTTCAATCAAACTCAGCCGCAGCTAAGCACCACCAGCTACAGCAGCTCTTTTCTCGAGAGGTTGATTCTGTTCTGAGCGTCGATTTCAGTAACCTTAACCTTTACGGTATCTCCTACATTCATAACATCCTCTACCTTCTCCACTCTTTCCTTGGCCATCTTGGAGATGTGCAGCAGGCCTTCCTTGCCCGGCAGAATCTCGATAAAAGCGCCCACGGAGCCTTTGGCAGTGGAAAGGATTCTGGTTACCTTGCCTTCATAAACCTGGCCGACTTCAACATCCCTTGTGAGAAGCTCAATCTCCTCCTTGCAGGCTTCTGTCATGGCGGCATCGGTTCCGTAGATGGAAACAAGTCCTTCGTCGTTTATATCTATCTTAACGCCGTATTTTTCAACAAGTCCGTTGATGGTCTCACCGCCTTTGCCGATGACGATTCTGATCTTGTCAGGATCGATTGTCAGGCTGATTGCTCTCGGAGCCCACTTGGACAGCTCAGGACGAGGAGCAGGAATTTCTTCAAGCATCTTGCCCATGATATACATTCTGCCTTCCTTAGCCTGTCTGAGGGCCTTTTCCAGAATATCTCTGGAAAGTCCGTGAACCTTTATATCCATCTGAATAGCCGTTACGCCCACTTCTGTGCCGGTAACCTTAAAGTCCATATCTCCCAGGAAGTCTTCCATTCCCTGGATATCTGAAAGAATGGCGAATTCAGATGAACCGTCTTCCTTTACTCTCTCAATCAGTCCCATTGCAATACCTGCAACCGGTCTCTTAATTGGAACACCGGCATCCATAAGAGCCAGGCATGAGCCGCAGGTTGAACCCATTGAGGTTGAACCGTTGGATGATAATACCTCGGATACCACTCTGATTGCGTATGGGAATTCCTCAACTGACGGAAGTACTGGAAGAAGAGCTCTTTCAGCCAGAGCTCCGTGACCGATTTCACGGCGTCCCGGTGAACGTGGAGCCTTTGCCTCACCTACGGAATATCCCGGGAAGTTATAGTGGTGCATATATCTCTTTGAGGTCTGTTCTGTAATGCCGTCGATGGTTTGGGCCTCGCTGGCAGGAGCCAGTGTGCAGACAGACAGAACCTGAGTCTGGCCTCTCTTGAAAAGACCGGTGCCGTGAGTTCTCGGCAGAACGCCGGTTTCGCACCAGATAGGCCTTATTTCATTGAGCTTTCTGTTGTCCGGACGTACACCGTCATCAAGAATCATAGTTCTTACAGATTCCTTGGTAATATTATAGAGAACGGTGTCGATGTCCTTGGCACCTTCCGGATAAATCTCCGCAAAGTGCTCCTTGGTTTCAACTTCAACAGCGTCCATATTTTCAAGTCTTTCAAGCTTGTCCGCAGTGTGGATGGCCTCTCTCATCTTAGGAGCGGCATACTCTCTTACAGCTGCATCGATTTCCTCTGCAGGCTTGTAGAGCTCAACCTCCTGCTTAGGCTTGCCTACTTCCTTCACAACCTCTTCGATGAATTCAACAATTTTCTTGATTTCCTCGTGGGCGAAAAGGATTGCATCCAGCATTTCCATTTCAGGAACTTCATTTGCCCCCGCCTCTACCATCATGATGGCCTCTTTGGTGCCGGATACGGTCATATACATATCGGATTTTTCTCTCTGCTCCAGGGTAGGATTGATAACCAGCTGGCCGTCAACTCTGCCGACGGCAACTGAGCCTGTAGGGCCGTCCCACGGAATATCCGAGGTTGCCAGAGCCACAGACGAACCGATCATACCGCAGATTTCAGGTGAGCAGTCAAGATCCACAGACATGACTGTGGCTACAACTACCACATCGTTATAATATCCCTTCGGGAAAAGGGGACGAATAGGTCTGTCAATAAGTCTTGATGACAGAATTGCGTGCTCGCTGGGTCTTCCTTCTCTCTTGATAAATCCGCCGGGAATCTTTCCTGCGGCGTACATTCTTTCTTCGTAGTCAACGGAAAGAGGGAAAAAGTCAATGTCAGGTCTCGGCTCTTTTGATGCACAGGCTGTTACATTTACAACCGTATCGCCGTATCTGACCGTTACCTGGCCGTTTGCCTGCTCGCAGACCTTGCCTATTTCCAGCTGAAGCAGTCTTCCTCCAACCGCTGTTCTGAATACTCTGTAATCTTCAAATCTTGCCATAATTAACAACTACCTCCTGTTAATTTTCTTCTTCTCAGCATAATACTATTAACTGATTTGGCTTTAACTTATTTTTATACAAGGAAAGCGGGGATAATACGCCCCGCTTTGCTTTTACTTTCTTAATCCTAAACGTGCGATCAGAGTTCTGTATCTCTCCAGGTCAGTTTCCTTCAGGTATGCAAGAAGGTTTCTTCTCTGACCTACCATCTTCAGAAGGCCTCTTCTTGAATGATGGTCTTTCTTGTGAACTTTAAGATGTTCGTTAAGATCGTTGATTCTGTAAGTTAAAATAGCAATCTGAACTTCAGGGGAACCTGTGTCTCCCTCTTTTAACTGATAGTCCTTGATAATCTGCTGTTTCATTTCCTTAGTAATCATTTTAATTCTCCTTTTCTTAATCCGCCTCAGCCGGGTCACGCGCCGGAGCAGCGTCAGGACGCAGCAGAGGTAATATTTTTCAACAATTTATAATAACATAACGGGGCTTTTGTGTCAACCGTATTTTATTACAGTCCGTGGTATTCCTTAGCTTCCCGGCAGTCCTTTGCAATCTGCTCAGAGAGCTCTTTTACGCTTCCAAATTTCACTTCGTCTCTCGTCATCTTCACAAACTCCACCTTTATGTACTTGCCGTAGAGCTCCTTGTCGAAGTTAAAGATGTGAGTCTCCATGTTTTTCTTGAAAGTGCCGATAGTCGGCTTAACTCCTACATTGGTTACGCTTGGGTACCTTACGCCGTTATACAGGCAGTATGTAATGTATACACCGTTGGGAGGTGTCACCATGGTTTCGTCGATCATAATGTTGGAGGTAGGAAAACCGATGGTCTTGCCCAGGCGGTTTCCCACAACAACTTCTCCGGCTATGTCATAATTCCTGCCCAGATATTTAGGACATTCGTCCACGTCGCCGGCCTTGATCAGTCCGCGAATCAGGGTGGAGCTTACCACATCGCCGTCAATCATTACCGGGGCAATCTGGTTAACTCCAAAACCGTACTTCTTTCCCAGTTCCTTAAGCAGCTCATCATTTCCAGCAGCCTTATGTCCGAATCTGTGATTGAATCCGCAGAAAACCTCTCTGGCATTGAATCTGTCAACCAGGAATTCCTTAACATAGGTCTCCGGTTCCATCATCATTATTTCCTTGGTGAACTCTATGTTGAAGAGATAATCCACACCGAGCTTTTCTATAAGAGCCGCCTTTTCATCCTGATAGATGATGTTTTTTACCGGCTTCTGTCCCGGTATGAGGTTCTTAGGCAATGTGGAAAATGTAAAGACAGCACTCTTCAGGCCTTTCTCACCGGCTTTTTCCACCGCTGCCTTTATAAGAGCCTGATGGCCCACGTGCACACCGTCGAAATTTCCGAGAGCAATGCAGCAGGGCTCAATGTTTTTCACTTCTTCTAAATTTTCAAAAATCTTCATAATATCAGTCCTCTCCTTAATCGCCTATGGGCGGTATATCATCATTTCTTGCAAAAACCTTGTCTGCCACAAGCTTTTTATACTTTTCGCTGTGAAGAGCAACACCGAGAAAGGTTTTTCCGCCAGGTCCCTCAGGATTCTGCACATACATTCTGTATGCTCTCCGTCCGCACTCCGGCTCCCTGACATAAATACACTCTCTGTAGGCTATGTGCCATCCGTCGATAAACTTCCTGGCTGTGTCGGGAGTAAGCAGTACTTCGCCGAAGGATGCGAGTGGATAGTCTATTCCGTAAACGTATTTTTCCAGTGCTTGGGGAATCTCTTCTCCGAATTTTCTCTCCGGGGAAAGCCCCGCTGCCGCAGCGGCCTCTCCAAGTTCCTCAAGTGTAACTGCATCTTCAACTGTAAATCTTCCGCTTGCAAGCCTTTCCAGGCTTTCCATAGCGGCGCCGCATCCCAGTGCCTGTCCGGCATCATGGCAGATGGTTCTTATATATGTGCCTTTGGAGCACTCTACCGTAAAGGTTACTTTCTTTGAATTGCTGTCATGGGCAAAATCAATAAACTCCACCTCAAGACTTTTTATATGAACCTTTCTTTTCTTTACCTCCACCTCTTCACCGGCTCTGGCATAATCGTAAAGCCTTCTGCCCTTTACTCTTACGGCGCTGTACATGGGAGGTCTCTGTTCAATCTCGCCGTGAAAGCTTTCCAGGACCTTCTGCACATCCTCAGGCATTAAGCCCCATGTATCACGCATCTTGAGGATTTCTCCCGTCACGTCCTGAGTATCAGTCTCCATTCCGAGAACCATGGTACATCTGTATTTTTTTACGTCTTCATCCATGTACTCACACACCCGAGTGGCCTTGCCTATGCACACCGGCAGAACTCCTGTAGCCAGGGGATCAAGGGTGCCTGTGTGTCCCAGCTTCCTGATTCCCAGGATTTTTCTCAGCTTGTATATCACATCGTTGGAGGTCATTCCGGAAGGTTTGTAAATATTCAGTATCCCGTCTTTCATAAAGCTTTTATCGCCTCTTCCATTTTTTCCTTTATCAGATTGACGGCCTGGTCAAGAGGCATATAAAGGGTGCATCCTGCTGCCTTTACATGGCCGCCTCCGCCCAGATCTGCTGCGATCTTTGCAACATCTCCCCGGCGCTTTGCCCTCAGGCTCACTCTTATTACTCCCGGCTCTTTCTCCTTGATAAATGCGGCATATTCTACTCCTGAAATGCTCCTGATGTTTTCGATAATCCTGTCGGTCTCAAAAGGCCGCGCACCTGTTTCCTCCATATCCTTAAGGGTCAGATGAGCCACCGCTCCCCTTCCGCCGCCGATAATCTCAATGGTGGAAAAAGCTCTGGCGGTTATCATAAGTTTCTCCGGTCTTTCATTTTCGTATATTTCAACACTTACCTTATTTGTATCCACCCCGATGTCGAAAAGCTCCGCCATTATAAGATGGCAGTTCCTCGTGGTGTTTGAGTACTGGAAATTGCCTGTGTCGGTGGTTATAGCCGCAAAAATCGCCTCTCCCGTTTCAACATCAGGCACAATGCCCATCTCTTTAATGAGGGCATATATAAGTTCGCCTGTTGCCGCCGCCTGAGGATCCACATAGTTGTAGTCGCAGAAATTTTCCGTGGTTCCGTGATGGTCTATACAGACGGTCACTTTTCCCTCTCTGAACTTTTCCTCCCTTGCCGGCAGTCTGCTGAAGTCGCCGCAGTCCACGCACAGTGAGACATCCACATCCTCTGTTATTTTATGGTCAAAGGTGGTGTATCCCTTATCCAGAAACTTAAGGTTATCCGGCACTTCATCCTCAATAAGGATATATGCGGTTTTGCCCAGATTTCTCAGTGTCCTGCAGATAGCTGCAGCAGAGCCTATTGCATCTCCGTCAGGGTTTATATGCGGATATATGAGTACCTTTCCGGCACCCAGCAGAACTTCTGCGATTTCCTTAAAAGTATTGTTCTTCATTCTTCCTCTTGGTCTTTCTGATAGCTGTCAAAGTCTATGTTGTCCAGTATTTCATCAATATGCCTTCCGTAGTCTATTGAGTGATCCGGTTTGAAAATCAGTTCCGGAATGTGGCGGATTTTCACCTGTTTTGAAATCTCCTTTTTAAGCAGTCCCTTGGCACTGGAAAGGCCGGCAAGGACTTCTTTTTCCTGCCTCTCCTTCTCCTCAGGGTCGCTGCTTAAATTAAGAACGGAAAAATAACAGGTGGCATAGCTTCCGTCGCTGGTCACTTCAACGCCGGAAATGCTTATCATATTTCCAGTAAGTCTGGGGTCCTTGACTCCGCTGATGAGCATTTCGCTGACAATTCTGCGAATCTCCTCCCCCAGCCTTCCGCTTCTGTATCCTTTAGCCATATATTATCCTTTCACTATTAGCGGAAATATCGTCAGCGATATTTCCTGCATCCTATCCTGCAGAAGTTGAGCGCAAGTAATTGCGAACTTTCGCAGGAGTTGCTGAAGCTGCCGATTTAAGTGCGAAGCGGAGTGGCTTAGAGCGTCGGCACTGTCTGAGCTTCCGAAGGAGGCGAGTTTGCCGCGCTCTCCACAATGCCAGCACTGTATCGCTGCAGCTTCCAACGACGAGGACCGAGAGCAATTATTTGCGCTCAACTTCAACCATGTGGAAGCACTCGATAACGTCGCCTTCCTTAATGTCGTTGTAGTTTTCTATGCCGATACCGCACTCATATCCCTGGTTGACCTCCTTGGCATCATCCTTGAATCTCCTCAGTGATGAAATCTTTCCTTCATGGATGACAATTCCGTCGCGCACAAGTCTTACTTCGGCATTTCTGAGAACCTTGCCTTCCTGAACATAAGCACCTGCAATAATTCCCACATTAGGAACCTTGAAGGTCTCTCTTACTTCAGCCTTTCCGAGAACTTCTTCTCTGAACTCAGGATCCAGCATACCCTTCATGGCATCCTCAACATCGTTGATAATGTCGTAGATTACCCTGTAAAGTCTTATCTGAATCTTTTCTCTGTCGGCAAAGGTCTGTACCGCCGTTGTAGGTCTTACGTTGAAACCTATGATAATTGAGCCTGTCGTTCCGGCCAGCATTACATCGGATTCCGTTATAGTTCCCACACCGGTGTGTATAATCTTAACTCTTACATTGTCGTTGTTAAGCTTCTCAAGAGATGACACGATGGCGCCGATGGAGCCCTGTACGTCTCCCTTGATTATGAGGTTAAGGTCCTTAACCTCGCCTTCCTGTATCTGGCTGAACAGCTGCTCAAGAGTGGTGCTTGCGTTCCTTGCAAGAATCTCCTCTCTCAGCTTTTCTTTTCTGTGTTCGGCAATTTCTCTTGCCACCTTGTCTTCCTTAACGGCATTGAATTCATCGCCTGCTTCCGGAACGTCGGTAAGGCCGAGAATTTCAACCGGTGTAGCAGGGCCGGCTTTCTTTATGACATCGCCCTTGTAATTGGTCATGAGTCTGATTCTTCCCGAACATGTTCCGGCTACTACGCTCATGCCCGTCTTGAGTGTTCCGTTGGTTACTAATAGTGTTGCCACAGGACCTTTGTTTTTATCCAGTCTTGCTTCAATTACAGATCCCATTGCCAGTCTTGACGGATTTGCCTTCAGCTCCAGCATTTCCGCCTGCAGAAGAATCATCTCCAGAAGGTTAACGATGCCTTCACCTGTCTTGGCAGAAACAGGAACTGCAATAACATCTCCGCCCCAGTCTTCTACAAGGATTCCGTATTCAGTAAGATCCTGCTTAACCTTGTCAGGATTTGCTCCCGGTTTATCGATCTTGTTTATAGCAACTATAATAGGAACGCCTGCCGCTTTTGCATGGCTGATAGATTCCACAGTCTGCGGCTTGACGGAGTCGTCTGCTGCTACAACCAGTACCGCAATATCAGTAATATGCGCTCCGCGGGCACGCATTGCCGTGAAGGCTTCATGTCCCGGGGTGTCCAGGAAAACTATTTTCTGGCCGTTTATCATAACCTCCGATGCACCGATGTGCTGAGTGATTCCGCCGGATTCAGAGGCCGTTACGTTAGTCTTTCTGATAGCGTCAAGAAGTGATGTCTTACCGTGGTCAACGTGACCCATTACTGTGATAATCGGAGCTCTAGGTTTAAGATCTTCCTCTTTATCTTCGAAAAGCTCAAGACCTTCTTCAGGAGCTTCTTCCTCAACCTTGGCAACGACAACGTTAATTCCCAGTTCATCGGCCAGAATAAGCACCGTATCCTCATCGATGTTCTGGTTGATATTTGCCATTATGCCCATTTTCATCAGAGCCATAATAACCTTTGATGTGGAAATGCCTGCCTGTTCGCAGAATCCTGCTACGGTAATAGGCACTGTAACGGCAATAGTTCCGGTAGGAAGTTCTTCCAGGATATCTTCTTCCTCCACAGCAGCCGGCTTCTGTTTGGCGTGCTTTTTAGGCTTTGCTGCTTTTTCCAGGGAACGCTGCTGCATTCTCTCCTTGTTCTTTTTGCCGCTGCTGCTGCCGCCCTCAAGCTTGGCAAATTTATTTCTTTCCTTCTCATGGTGATCCCGTTTTTCGGTATTCTTCTGATTAGGCTTGGTTTCCATTCTGTCAAGACGCGGCGCTTCATTTCTTTCCCTTCTCTGAGGTCTGCCATCTCGCCCTTCCTTAGTGCCCTGTCCTCTGCGGTCACCCTGGGAATCTTTGTCACGGCTCTGACGCTGAGGTCTTTCGCTGCGGCCCGGCCGGCCATCTCTTTGGCCTGCGCCCTGACCTGCCGCCGGCTGGCGCTGAGGTTTTGCCTTTGCAGCCGCGGTTTCTTTCTTTGGTGCGGCAGCTTCTTTCTTAGGTGCTGCTGCTTCGGCCTTAGGTGCCGGAGCCTCTTTCTTTGGTGCTGCAGCTTCTGCCTTAGGCGCCGCTGTCTCCTTCTTCGGTGCTGCCGGCTCTGCCTTGGCAGCAGGCGCCGCTTCCTTTGGTTTCTCTTCCGCCTTAGCTTTTCCTCTTTCTGAAACCTCCTTCGGCACTACAACTTTGCCCACAGGCGGCTTCACTCTGTTTTCCAAATCTTTATTTACAACCAGTTTTCCCATAGGCGGTCTTGCTGCAGGTCTTTCTGTCCCTGAAGTCTGCGGTCTTGCCGGTCTGGCCGCCGCATGATTTCTCGGCTGAGGAATAACTGCAGCCTTTACCGTCACCCGAGGTTCATTGTCTCCCTGGTTTTCCGTCTTTTTGGGTGTCGCTTTTACTATCTTGGTTTCCTTTGTGTTTGTCTCTGTCATTAGAACACCTCCCTTTCTAATGCTTGAATATAGTCAATCTCTTTTGAAATTACATCTGCAAAATTCTTATCTGTAAGGGCGAAAATTCCTTTGCCTTCATTCCCTGTCATTTTTGACATTTCGTCTGAACTTCCGAAAACCCTGTATTTCGTCTTGGTTCTTTCGGCAGCAGATATGATTTTTTTCTTTGAATTATCAGCCAGGTCTTCTGCAATTATCAGCAGAAATACCTTTCGTTTTTCCATGGTAAATACGCAGGTGTTATATCCGCTTGCCAGTTTTCTCGCTCTGGCCGCAAATCCCATATAGCTGAGCAGCTTTTTCATGGCTGCCTGCTTTTCAGTGCTGTTCATGGCTCATCTCCCTAAGCTCTGCGAAAATCTTTTCTTTAGCTTCGGCGGTAATCTCCATGCCGAGAGATCTTTCCAGAGCTTTGCGTTTGTATGCCTTTTCCCAGCAGTCGGGATTGTCTCTGCAGAGATATGCGCCTCTTCCCTTGGCCTTTCCCGTAGGGTCAACGCAGATCCCGCCTTCAAAGCCTGCAATTCTTACAAGCTGGCTTTTTTCCTTTGATGTCATGCATCCTACGCATTTCCTCATGGGGATTTTTCTTTCCTTCAAATTTAATCCTCCAATTCAACGAAATCCGGTGATTCCGGTTCTTCTTCCCGGCCGCCTTCTTCTGCTTCAGTAAACTCTTCGGCTCCGAAATACTGGCTGTGGCTCTTTATATCTATTTTCCATCCGCTTACTCTTGCGGCAAGTCTTACGTTCTGACCCTCTTTGCCGATTGCCAGGGACAGCTGATAATCCGGAACAACCACCGTGGCCATTTTCTCTTCTTCCTCATCGATTATTACCTTTTCAACCTTTGCAGGGCTCAGCACGTTGGCTATGAGCTGCTCAGGATCTTCGCTCCAAGGTATGATATCAATCTTTTCGCCGTGAAGCTCGTCAACGATGGCCTGAACTCTGGCCCCTCTGGTTCCGACGCAGGCGCCTACCGGGTCAACATTCTCAAACTCCGTATATACGGCCATCTTGGTTCTTGAGCCCGCTTCTCTGGCGATTCCTCTGATCTCAACTGTTCCGTCCTCAATTTCCGGAACCTCCAGTTCAAACAATCTCTTCACAAGACCCGGATGTGACCTTGAGAGGAAAACCTGCGGTCCTTTGTTGGTCTTCTTTACATCCATAATGTATACCTTGAGCCTGTCGTTGACATTGTAGTGTTCACCGGGAACCTGTTCATTTACGGAAAGGATTCCTTCGGTTCTTCCCACATTTACGAAAAGGGTCTCGTTGCTTATTCTCTGCACCGTACCGGTAACTATCTCTCCCTGTCTGGTGATGAAGTCATCGAAAATCATTCCTCTTTCAGCTTCTCTTATACGCTGCACAACAACCTGCTTTGCTGTCTGTGCGGCGATTCTGCCAAAGTCCCTCGGTGTCACCTGATACTCTACAATATCTCCGGCTTCATACCTGCTGTCTATTTCCTTTGCTTCTTCCAGAGAAATCTGGGTAAGATCATCCTCAACCTCATCAACTACATCCATTCTCATGTATACGTTGATATCCCCCGTTTCCTGGTCAATATCAACACGAACGTTCTGTGATGTTCCGTAGTTCTTTTTATATGCAGATACTAATGCGGATTCGATGGCATCAAGCAGAATATCCTTCGATATATGTTTTTCCTTTTCCAAATCCTCAATAGCCTGGATAAATTCCTTGTTCATTTTTCCTATTACCTCCTTAGAAAATTACAGCAAGTCTGGTCTTTGCCACCTGCTCCCTTGGGAATTCAATCTCGCTTCCGTTTTCATCTTCAATTATTATTTTATTATCTTCGGTGAGGCCTTTCAGTATGCCCTGAAAGGTCTTATGCCCGTTAACAGCCTTGTATAAGCTTATGTCGACCATTCGGCCGCAAAACCTCTTAAAATCTTTTTCTTTCAAAAGTGCCCTGTCCATCCCCGGTGAGGAAACTTCCAGGTAGTAGTTCTGCTCGATAGGGTCAAGCCTGTCAAGCTCGGCAGAGAGAAATCTGCTCACTTTCTCACAGTCATCTGTTGACACGTACTCTTCCTTGCCGTCTTCAGCAGGCAGTCTGTCGATGTAAACTCTGAGAAACCAGTCCTTGCCCTCCTTGACAAACTCACTGTTATATAGCTCCAGACCGTTTTCGTCAAGAAAGTCCGCCGAAATCTCGCTGACAATTTCCGTTATTTTTTTTTTTGCCATTATTCAATTTTCCCCCATATAATATTGAAAGAGTGGGCTGAAACCCACTCTTTAAGTCTTACCTTATTAAGTCATATTCCATGATATCACGAAAGTGCCGGAATTGCAAGGTTTTTTTGCACATCAGACAAAGTTTCCATCAGCCGCACTTTGAAAATCCGCAGTTTCTGCAGATAACGCAGCCGCCTTCGTGCTCAACTGCACTTCCGCACTCAGGACATGAGTGTATCTCCCCGGCTGTTGCAGGAATATCAGCCATCTTTTTCTGAGTCCCTATGCGGATGCTGTCCGGCAGAGGCGCTTCCGGCTTTACGCCGCCTCCTGCCGCCTTTTCTTTAAGCTGTTCTTCCTCTATTAGTCTGGATACCTTCATGATAACCTTTGCGATTGCGTCAGGGCAGGATGTGCAGCTCATTCCCTGCTGGCGTATTGTGGAAGGACAGCGTATTCCCTTCAGCTGGTCGTACACCTCGTTAATGGATATGCCGCTGCGAAGAGCCACGGAAACAAGCCGTGCAGTGGCTTCGCTCTGGCTCGGGCATCCTCCTGCCTTGCCAGTACTTGTGAATACTTCGCATATGCCGTTTTCATCGTAGTTGGTTGTTACATAAAGGCTGCCGCAGCCGATTTTCATCTTCTCCGTAAAGCCCCGTGTAACATCAGGACGCGGTCTTGGTTCAATGTGGCCGAACTCCGGCATGTCGCATGCACTGCAGAAAGCCTGTCCGCCGCCTTCAGAAGCGCCTTCTTTGTTTACTTTTCCGATATTCAGCACCTGCTCTTCCCGGCTGCCGTCGCGGTAAATGGTAACACCCTTGCAGCCTTCTTTATATGCCAGCATGTAAACATCCCGCACCTCGTTTCTGGTGGCTTCCTTAGGGAAGTTTACTGTTTTGGACACGGCATTGTCGGTGTATCTCTGGAAAGCCGCCTGCATTCTGATGTGATCTACCGGTTTGATATCGTGGGCGCATACAAATACTCTGCGCACTTCTTCCGGAATTTCAGTGCAGTGGGCGATAGTTCCCTCTTTGACAATTTTGCGGAGGAGCGTCTCATTGTAGAGGCCCAGTTCCTTGAGCTTCTCCGTAAGAATAGGATTTACCTCTATCATCTCCGTTCCGTCCATTATGTTTCTGATAAATGCATAGGCAAATACGGGCTCAACTCCCGAGGAGCATCCTCCGATGATTGAAAGAGTTCCCGTAGGCGCTATGGTGGTTACTGTGGCATTTCTCATAGGAATTCCGTCCTTGAGAGTGCTTACCTCAAACAGAGGGAAGGTTCCTCTCTTCTCTGCCAGCTTTGCACTTGCGGCATGGCCTGTGTTTTCAATGTAGCGCATAACCCTCTCCGCAAGGCGTACTGCCTCCTCCGAGTTATATGGAATACCCAGCATAAGGAGTGCATCTGCCCAGCCCATTACCCCCAGGCCGATTTTCCTGGATGCACGGGTTGTTTCTCCGATTTTCTCCAGCGGGTAGTTGTTTGCATCTATAACATTGTCAAGGAAATGCACTGCTTTTTCTACGGTTTCTCCCAGAAGACCGAAATCGAATTCCCAGCCCTTTTCTGTCTTTTTCAGCATCTTTACAAGGTTGATTGAACCCAGATTGCAGCTTTCATAAGGAAGCAGCGGCTGTTCTCCGCACGGATTGGTGCTTTCGATTTCGCCCACTGTCGGCGTTACATTATCTCTGTTGAGTCTGTCCAGGAAAATTATTCCAGGCTCTCCGTTTTTCCACGCGTGGTCAACGATAAGGTCGAAAACCTTTTCGGCGCTGAGATGTCCTACTGCCTGCTTGGTCTTCGGATCTATAAGGTCGTAATCGCTGTGTGCTTCCACCGCTTCCATAAAGGCTTCGGTGATGCCCACGCTTATGTTGAAATTGGTGATTTCCTTGTTGTCCGCTTTGCAGTTTATAAATTCAAGAATGTCAGGATGGTCAATGCGCAAAACGCCCATATTGGCACCACGTCTTGTACCTCCCTGCTTTACAGCCTCTGTGGCCGCATTGAAAACCTTCATGAAACTTACAGGTCCGCTGGCTACTCCGCCTGTACTCCTTACGGCTGCACCCTGCTGGCGAAGTCTGGAAAATGAAAATCCCGTACCGCCGCCTGATTTGTGAATAAGAGCCGCATTTTTCACCGAGTCAAAAATTCCCTCCATGCTGTCCTCTACAGGAAGCACGAAGCATGCGGAAAGCTGTCCCAGCACTCTGCCTGCGTTCATAAGAGTCGGCGAGTTAGGCAGGAATCTCAGTCCTGTCATCATATCATAAAACTCGTCGCTGAGCTTCTTTACATCTGCATCTTTATCGTAATTGGCATCTGAAGCAGCGATTGTATCTGAAACTCTGCGGAACATTCCTTCCACAGTTTCAGTAAGGTTTCCGTTTTCATCTTTAGCCAGATACCGCTTTTCAAGGACGGTCATGGCGTTTTTGCTTATTTCTCCTACTGACATTGCAATTCTCCCTATTCTTCTCCCTATTTAACAAAAATACAACATGTACTGTTGCTTCGACTATTATATCACTATATGTTGTGGTTTGCAACGGCTCTTTGGCAAAAAAAAGAAAAGCGCCGGCATTTTTTCCGGCGTCTCCTCTCACTTATATTGCAATCACAGCTTATTCAGCTCATTAAAAATTTTCTGCATTCTCTTGTCCAGAGTTGCGCTTACCTCGGCACAGGCCTTCAGCTCTATATCTATCTTTGCAGGAATATCCTTATCCTTCTTATATCTGAGCTGGTGCTCCAGGCTTGCCCAGAAGTCCATGGCAACAGTCCTTATCTGCACCTCCACCGGAACCTCTATGCATCCGTCAAGGAGAAAGACAGGAACTGACAGGCAAAGATGCAGGCTCCTGTATCCGTTGGGCTTGGGATTGGCTATGTAGTCCTTGCGGCTCACCACGGATATGTCGTTCTGAGATGTAAGCATGTTGGCCACCTCATAAACATCTTCCACAAAATTGCATACCACCCGTATACCCGCAATGTCAAATATATTTTCTCTGGCCGACGGTATTGAAACCTCATGGTGAAGCCTCCTGAGCTTATCCTCAATGCCCTGAGGCGTCTTCAGCCTTTTTTCAATATGGTGGATAGGATTATAGTCATGTCTTACGGCAAAATCCTCACTTAAAATCTCGATCTTTGTATCAACCTCTTTAATGGCTGCACTGTACTCATGAAGAAACTCGTCAAATCCCGGCTGATCTTCCAATCTTCCGTAATGTTTTTCAACCCAGGTCAATTTTCACTTTCCTCTCTTTTTATAGTTTTAATTTGGAATGATTTCCTTTATAATAATATTATACATGATAATTGTGTAGAAAGAAAGGATTTTGGTGTAGATATGCTGAAAGTTAATCTGGGAAACACGGGACTTTCCGTCAGCACCGTGGGCATGGGTGTCCTTCCCATAGGCCCGGGTCAGCTTGCTCTGCCTTTGGAGGATGGGGCGGAGATAATCTGTCACGCAGTAAAAAGCGGCATTAATTTCATAGATACGGCTCAGTATTACAGAACCTATCCTTATATAAAGAGGGCGCTGGAAATTCTCAGTACTTCCCGGGAGGAAGACCGCAGAGCCGCAGAAAGCCTCATCATCTGCTCCAAATCCCTTGCCCGTGACTACGACGGCATGATGGCTGCAATACGTCAGGCCATATCTGAGCTTCACCGGCCTTTCATAGATATTTTTCTCATGCACGAAGTAAGAACCGGCGGTTTTGAGGAAAGAAAGGGCGCTTGGCAGGCTCTCATAGATGCCAGAAATTCAGGGCTTGTCAAGGCCATAGGGGTATCCACCCATCACGTTGATGTAACAGAACAGATGGCATCTGAGCCGGAATGCGATGTGGTCTTTTCTCTTATTAACTATGCCTCCATGGGAATACGCCGGGGATCCGGGGCTGCCTCCTGCCATGACATGCTCTCAGCCATAAAGGCCTGCAGGGATGCAGGAAAAGGTGTTTTCACCATGAAGGTCTTTGGCGGCGGCAACCTGACGGGAAACTATCAGAAAGCCCTGGACTATGTGTTCTCCAAGGAAGAAATCCAGTCGGTAATGATAGGCTTCGGCCACAAATCGGAAATAGACGATATTGTAAGTTATCTGGACGGCACAATGCCTGCAGACTACAATCCCGACACCTCACAAAAAAAAATGCGCATAAGTCAGGAGGACTGCGAGGGATGCGGAAGCTGCATGAAAGTCTGTGCCTCCAAGGCGATTTTTTACAACAAAAACGGGCTGGCCGAAATCGACCAGACCCGGTGTTTAACCTGCGGTTACTGCAGCTATGCCTGCCCTGTACGGGCGGTTATCAGATACTGAGATTCCCTGCAGATTATTTATCCAGTTCTTCCAGCATATCTGCCGGATTTTCTGCTGCCTTCACCTTACCGAAGGCTTTTTCTATTATTCCGTTTTCATCGATTAAATATGTGGTGCGGACAACACCCATTGTCTTCTTTCCGTACATGTTCTTTTCCTGCCATACATCGTATGCCTTTATTGCTTCAAGATCCGTGTCCGAAAGAAGTGTGAAAGGCAGATTGAACTTTTCCTCAAACTTCTTATGTGATGCTGTGCTGTCCTTGCTTATGCCGATAACCTCAGCGCCCTTTTCCAGAAAGTGTGGATACAGCTCACCGAAGCCGCATGCCTGCTTGGTGCAGCCCGGAGTGTTGTCCTTTGGATAAAAATACAGCACTACTTTTTTTCCTTTGAATTCTTCAAGACTGCGCATATTTCCGTTCTGATCCGGCAGATTGAATGCCGGTGCTTTTGTTCCTGTTTTCAGCATGATTTTTTCCTCCTTGTCTGATTCTATTCTGTTTCTGCCAGCTTTCGTCCCATGATTACTCCCATGGCCGATGCCATCATAAGGCCTCTGGTCCAGCCGCTGGAATCTCCCAGGCAATGCAGATTCTTAACATTGGTGTTGAAATCCCTGTCCATTTTAACCTTATTGCTGTAAAATTTCAATTCCGGCGAATAGAGAAGAGTTTCCGCAGCCGCAAAACCCGGCACCACGTGATCCACCGCCTGGATGAAATTTATTATATTAATCATTGCCCGGTACGGCATGGCGGCCGTAATGTCCCCTGCCACAGCATCGGGCAGAGTCGGCTTCACATTGGAACGTGAAAGCTCCTTTTCCCAGGTGCGCTTGCCGTCGAGAATGTCTCCGTAGCGCTGCACCAGGATATGGCCTGCACCCAGCATGTTGGTCACCTCGCCTATTTTCCTTGCGTACTCGATAGGCTGGTTAAAAGGTTCTGTAAAGTCATGTGAACACAGAATTGCCAGATTTGTATTGCCTGATTTCAGTTCTTTATATGAATGTCCGTTTACAACAGCGAGATCGTCATCATAGTTTTCCTGGCTGACAAAACCTCCCGGATTCTGACAGAAGGTTCTCACCTTATTCTTGAAAGGCTGAGGATAGCCGATAAGTTTGGACTCGTAAAGCACATTGTTCACGTCTTCCATAATCTCATTTCTCACCTCTACGCGCACGCCGATATCCACCGTTCCCGGCGCATGAGCTATGTCATATTTTGCACAGATTTTTTCCAGCCACTCCGCTCCCCGGCGGCCTGTGGCCACTACGGTATGATCTGCAAGTATCTCTGTTCTTTCACTGCCGGAGCCGCCGTCAGAAGCGCCTGCAGATGTCTCCGGTTCTATCACTATGCCTCTGCATACTCCATCGTCGAGAATCACGTCGCTGCAGTTATACCCGAAGAGAATCTCAACGCCATTTTCCTGCAGGAACCTTTCTATGGCAAGGTATATTTCCTGAGCTTTTTCCGTGCCCAGGTGGCGTATAGGACAGTCCACCAGTTTAAGCCCCGCCTGAATGGCCCTCTTTCTTATATCCTTGACTTTATCCGTCTGGCCGATGCCTTCCACCTTGGTGTCCGCACCGAATTCCAGATAAATCTTATCCGTATAATCTATTATCTCCTGAGCGTACTCTTCTCCTATAAGGTTTGGCAGGTCTCCGCCCACCTCACAGCTTAATGAAAGCTTTCCGTCGGAAAAAGCTCCCGCTCCGGAAAAGCCCGTAGTTATACTGCAAGGCCTGCAGCTTACACATTTCTTAGTGGTGTTCTTAGGACACCTGCGATTTTCAATGGCGCGTCCCTTT
>SAMEA3663072__coassemble_632_pt1 | contig 47831 bp, 40 predicted proteins | sample SAMEA3663072__metabat2_low_PE_011 | metagenome-assembled genome bin SAMEA3663072 (sample SAMEA3663072) | pig gut metagenome | biome: pig gut; feature: pig-associated habitat; material: faeces | place: France | collected 2012 | reverse complement strand
TCATGTGTGGCAGACGAAAGAAATGACGATCAGCGCATGAAAAGCACTGAAGAGAAGCTTGCCACTATTATGGACAGGTATGGACTTTCCAAAAGGGAAAGGGAAATTGCCGAACTCTTATATCAGGGAAAGAATAATAAAGAAATCGCTGCAATCCTGTATCTGTCGCCTAATACTGTCAAAGTTCATGCTTCAAATCTGTACAGAAAGCTGGGTGCAGTAAACAGAGTTCAGGCGGTTCAGATCCTGAGAGGAGAGGATGTGACAGCTCTGGAACAGGGAAAAAAAGAAGGGTGATTCTGCATGGATGTTCACTATTCCTTTTTCTCTTTTTCCTCTTCACCATAATCGCGGACATATGCCCCAATATCATTATCAAGAACGGCTGCAAAACCTATTGAACTGCTGCCGTATTTTTTTCGCACCTGATCCATGGTACGCTCTATCTGTTCGCCTTTCCGGCGGCTTTCGCCGCTTTCGCCGAAGAGACTCAGCTGCTCATCAAAGCTTTCATCGGTGAGATTAATTCCTGTTATGGTCAGCATCCTGATGGGATTACCTTTTTTCCATGAGGCGTGTATAATATCCAGAGCGTTTTTTGCCAGCTCAGCGGCCAGGTTTGTGGGCGTAAAGAGCTGCTTCTGACGTGAAATCACCTTAAAATAAGGATCCTTGATATCCACTTTGACTCCGCAGGCTTTCATACCGTATTTTCTCAATCTTCCTGCCACAGTGTCAGAAAGAGATGTCACAGCTGTGATTATATCATCCTCTGTCACAAGATCTCTTGTAAAGGTCACGCCGTTTCCCACAGACTTTATTTTTTCTGCACTGTCTGCACGTGCAACGGGACTTTCGTCAAGACCGTTGGTGTACTCCCAAAGCTGGCGTCCCTGTTTTCCCAGCATTTTTTCCAGGGTATGAGGATCTGATGATGCAATATCCCCTATAGTCTTTATGCCTGCATCGGCAAGTTTCTGTGCTGTAGCTTTCCCCACGAAAAACATATCACGGGCAGGAAGAGGCCAGAGTATTTCCTTGTAGTTTTCCCGTGTAATAAGGGTTGTGGCATCAGGCTTCTTATATTCGGAGCCCATCTTTGCGAAAATCTTGTTAAAGGACACACCCGCAGAAAGAGTGAGCCCCAGTTCGCCCTTTACAGTTTCTCTTATGGTGTCTGCCATTTCCTTTCCGCTGCCGAAAAGGCTCTGACTGGCGGTCACATCCAGCCAGGACTCATCTATACTGAAGGGTTCCACCATATCTGTGAATCGCTGATAAATTTCGTTAATAAGACGGCTATAGTGTTTGTACTTGCTCATGTGAGGCGGTACCAGATGCAGGTCAGGGCACTTTTTAAGAGCCTGCCATACTGTTTCCGCAGTAACAACACCTGCCTTTTTGGCCAATTCGTTTTTTGCCAGTATTATGCCATGACGCTTGTCCGGGCTGCCGCAGACGGCCATAGGCCTGTCCTTAAGCTCCGGGTGTGACAAAAGCTCCACGGAAGCAAAAAAACCGTTCATATCGCAATGCAGTATCACTCTGTCCTGCTGACTCATAATGGCACCTCCTTCATTATATTTATTATATCATAACAATAAATGTTTTTCTCCCTTTTGCCGGCTGCTTAAATGACTTTTTTCTCAAATGGACGCGGCATGGCAGGGTTGAAAAAAAGAAAGAAATCTGCTATTATACCTCATATCGATACAGGCAAAAGGAGAGATGGAATTGAAACTTTTTGACAATAAAGTCCAGGAGACAAAGTACAAGGTTCTGAGGGAAGTTGCCTACCAGACATGGAAAGGCAATGATGTGTTTGCGGAATTCAACGAAATTGCAAGTAATGTGATTCCAAAGGATGAGCCGCCTCAGACTTGCTGTATATATAAAGACAGAGCCGTTGTGGCCGAACGCATCAGGCTGGCGTTAGGGGGAAGCAGGCACAACGAAAACATCGTGCAGGTAATTGACATTGCCTGCGACGAGTGTCCGGAAGCCGGTTATGTGGTAACTGACCTTTGCAGGGGATGCCTTGCCCACAGCTGCAGCCAGGCCTGCAAACGTGACGCCATAACCTTTGACAGTCATCAGCATGCGTCCATAGATAAGAGCAAATGTGTGGAGTGCGGCAGGTGCGCCAAGGAATGTCCTTACGGTGCAATACACAATTTTCAGCGTCCGTGTGAAAGGGTCTGCAAAGTAGGGGCAATCTCTATGGGACCCGGCGGTGAAGCTGCAATAGACGGCGAAAAATGCATAGGGTGCGGTGCCTGCGTATATCACTGCCCTTTCGGAGCAACTGTAGATGTATCAAGCATCGTAAATGTAATAAAAGAGATAAAGCGAGCAGAAGACAACTGTGAAAAAGATAAGATGATAGCCATTGTGGCTCCGTCCATTGCAAGCCAGTTCCTTTATGCAGCTCTCGGGCAGGTCATAACCGGAATCAAGAAGCTGGGGTTCAGCCAGGTGCTGGAAGTTGCTGTAGGTGCAGAGATGGTGGCCTACAAAGAAGGACTGGAGCTCAAGGAGAAGGGCTTCCTCACATCCTCCTGCTGCCCGGCTTTCGTCAGATATATCGAGACAAAACATCCGAAGATGAAAGAGCATATTTCCCATAACCTGTCACCTATGGCAGAACTTGCAAAACATGTCAAGGAGAAGAACCCTGATTCCGTTGTCGTCTTCATAGGCCCGTGCATTGCAAAAAAGGCCGAGGTGAGAAAAGAAGGCGTTAAGGACTATGTGGACTATGTTTTAACATTTGAAGAACTTCAGGCTCTTTTTGACAGCCGCGGAATACTTCTGAAGGAACAGAAGCTGACCGAGTGGAATCAGGCATCTTATTACGGAAGAATGTTTGCCCGCACCGGAGGACTGTCAGCTGCAGTAGAGCAAACTCTCAAGGAGCAGGGGGCAGATGATTTCAATTACAGACCTGTGGTATGTGAGGGAATAGATCAGTGCAAGACGGCTCTGCTTAAAGCATCAAAGGGAGTGCTGGACGGCAACTTTATTGAAGGAATGGCCTGCATAGGAGGATGTGTAGGAGGGTGCGGCAATCCTGCCCGCTACGAGGAGGCTCCTAAGGAAATGGATAAGAGAATCGAGGATCCTGAGGACACCACCATTATGGAAAATCTGAGAAAGACAATAAACATTTTCTGATAATCGAGAGGAGGCCCATAAGGATGCGCAATATTGTTTTTCTGGGGCTTATAAGCTTTTTCATGGATGTAAGCTCCGAGATGGTATATCCTATAATTCCTTTATATCTTACTGCGGCCTTTGGAGCCACTCCGGCGCTGGTTGGAATTATTGAAGGTATAGCAGAAAGCACAGCCAGCCTTCTTAAGGTTTTCAGCGGATATATAACAGATAAATACAAAAAGAAAAAGCCTATAGCTTTCGCAGGATACGCCACGGGGCTTTTGTACAAGCTGGCGCTGCTGTTTGCGGGAAGCTGGGCAGGAATACTGACAGCCCGTGTCATAGACCGCCTTGGAAAGGGTATACGCACTGCTCCTCGTGATGTCATGGTCAGCGAAAGTGCAGAAGACGATACTATGGGGAAAGCATTCGGAGTACATAAGGCGCTGGATATGGCGGGCTCGGCTCTCGGCATTATCCTTTCGTATATGCTGCTGAGGGGTCTGGCAGGCGGCTTCACCTCCGGCATAGGAGTCGGCGGTACAGGTTCAGGCATGGTGGACACCTACAGGCTCATTTTTATGATTTCCATAGCACCTACAATCCTGGCTCTTGTTATGTTTGCTTTTGTAAAGGAAAAGAAGGAACCCCGTCAGATAAAGGAACGTGAAAAATTCTGGACAGGTTTTTCATCTCTTGACGGAAGACTTAAGTTGTACCTGCTGATTGTTTTCCTTTTTACCCTTGGAAATTCATCAAATACATTCCTGCTGCTTCGTGCCAAGAGTGCAGGATTTGACGATACAAATGTTATACTACTGTACTTTCTGTACAATCTGACAGCATCTGTTCTGGCTGTACCTTTCGGAAAACTGTCAGACCGCATAGGCAGAAAAAGTGTGCTCACCTGCGGATATCTTCTTTTCAGCGCAGTCTATGCAGGTTTTGCTTTCGCATCATCGGTACCGGCATTCGTAGTGATTTTTGCTGTTTACGGCATATTTACCGCTATGACCGCAGGAGTTGAAAGGGCTCTCATTGCAGATATTGCTCCCGCCAGACTGAAGGGAACGATGCTGGGTCTTCACTCTACTGTTTCAGGCATAGCATTGCTGCCTGCCAGCGTGATATGCGGATTCCTTTGGAACAGCTTCGGGACTGCTGTTCCTTTCCTGTTCGGCGCCTTTATGTCCATGGCAGCTGCAGTGCTTCTGATTGTATTATTCAGGCAGCCCGGGAAAGGGGAGTGCTGATGAAATTATTTCTGCTGCTCAAAGGTTCGCAGGACCTTTTCGATGACGGCTGTGCCTCCCCGAGGTTCGAATCCTCTATTTATAAACAGATAAAAAAATACACCCACGAAGGGTGTATTTCCTTATCTGGTCGGGATGACAGGATTCGAACCTGCGGCCTTTGCGTCCCGAACGCAACGCTCTACCAAACTGAGCCACATCCCGGCGGCAAGGAATATAATAGCACAACCTGCCGGGTTTTTCAAGATAAATAATACAAATAATTGATGTGTGTTCCAAAATCATTGAATTCTGTTCCTTTTTGGAACACTTTCGGGCATATTTGGAACAAAACATATCTTTTTTATTAAAAATGAGATAAAAATAAAATAATTGTATTACTTATTTTTACATTTATAACATGAAATATAAGTTTTGTTCCAAAAACCTTGAATTCTGTTGCTTTTTGGAACACTTTCCTGCGTATTTGGAACACTTCCGCACATATCTGGAACACACAATTTACTCCTTACTGCCTGATTACAGAGCTTAACCTATCCGAAGTACGGTATTACCATCTGAATAAAGCTCCACAGAAGCTTCAGACCGTAGAATATTATTACGATTCCGCAGACGATATTGATAATGCGGAGAAGCTTGTCGGTGATTTTAGCGCTGAATAAGGATATAAGGGTTGATATTCCCAGGAACCATATTACCGATGCACTTGCGAAACCGCCTACAAAGAAAAAGTCGGTGCCTTCCGGCAAAGTGGCTTTAAATGCGCCCAGCATCATGGAACCGTCTATAAGAGCCTGAGGGTTGAACCAGGTTACTACGCAGGCAGTTGTGACTACTTTTGCGATAGGTATGTTGACTTCCGTACTGGTGTCAAGGGTGTCCTTTGATCGAATAAGTCCCTGACCTATCCAGATGACGATTAAGCTTCCCACCAGAAGGATTGCCATTTCAAGCCAAGGTGAAGCGGACATGACTGCGCCGATACCGAAGAAACAGGCCAGCCCAAGTGTAACATCAAAAAAGATTACAATCAGAGCTGTGGCATATACTCGCTTGCGCGGCTGAGTAAGTGCAGTGTTGATAACAAAAAGATTTTGAAGACCGATAGGTGCAACATATGCCAGGCCCATGGTCAGTCCCTGCAGATAAATTTCCATACATTTTCCTCCTATATTTCCAAAAGAGACTTGCTCTTTTTTTCTTACCTGCTATAATTATAGTATCACTGAGAGCAAAGTCAATAACGCAAAAAATTATGACCAAGTAATAAATAACTTACCGCAGAGAGGAGAACCACATGATACAAACACATTACGACTGTCCATGTCTGGAAAAATGTCCCCTTAACTACACCATGTCCATAATCGGAGGCAAGTGGAAAATGCAGATAATATGCTCTCTGAACAATCAGGGTACAATGCGGTACAACGAGCTGAGACGCAAGCTTGACGGCATTTCCAATACGGTTCTTGCAAGCTCACTTAAGGAACTGGAGGAAGAGGGACTTGTAAAGCGGAAGGAATACCTGGAAGTGCCTATCCGTGTAGAATATTCAACAACAGAAATGGCGGACCGCCTTATGCCTATTCTTGAGGAGCTCAGTGACTGGGGCGAAGAAATGATGAAGACAGATGTACCGGCAGGGGGCCATGGGTCAGAGGAGGCAGACAGATGAGACTTGTTTCATGGAATGTCAACGGCCTAAGGGCTGTAATGGGAAAGAACTTTATGGAGTTCTTCAATGAGATAGATGCGGATATTTTCTGTCTGCAGGAGACAAAGCTTCAGGAAGGGCAGATTGAAATGGATCTTCCGGGATATTATCAGTACTGGAACTATGCAGAAAAGAAGGGATACTCCGGCACAGCGATTTTTACAAAGAAAGAACCTGTCAGCGTGTCATACGGCATAGGCATTGATGAGCACGACCACGAGGGCAGAGTCATAACTCTGGAATTCGATGATTTCTACATGGTTACTGTATATACACCCAATTCCCAGGATGAACTCAGGCGCCTTGAATACCGCATGAAATGGGAAGATGATTTCAGGGAATATCTTCTTAAGCTAAACCATGAAAAGCCGGTAATCGTAACAGGAGACATGAATGTGGCTCACAGAGAAATAGACCTTAAAAACCCTAAGACAAACAGGCGCAATGCGGGCTTTACCGATGAGGAGAGAGGCAAAATGACAGAGCTTCTTGACAGCGGCTTCATCGATACCTTCAGATATTTTTATCCTGACACAGAAGGAATCTATTCCTGGTGGTCATACCGGTTCAAGGCAAGGGAAAAGAACGCCGGATGGCGTATAGACTATTTCCTCGTTTCAAAGGATATGGAAAGCCGACTCAAGGACGCAAAGATTCACACTGAGGTTTTAGGTTCGGATCACTGCCCTGTGGAACTGGAAATCGATTAGGTGTACAAGGCAAAATAATTCAAGGAGAAAAGATAAATGAGAGAAGATATATATAAATTAAGAAGTTATATAAATGTCAACAATGTTGACATGAACCGCATGGCAAGGCCTGCAGGACTGCTGCGGGAGATGCAGGAGTGCGGTTCACGGCAGATGGCAGACCAGAGGCCTTCCTACGACGAGCTTCTGGACAAGGGTCAGGCTCTGATGCTCAGCCGCATGGATATGATAATACCTCAGGAGGTTTATCTTGATGAACCCATAGATGTGTACACATGGCCCTGCCCCAGCGTGAGAGCCACCTTCCTGAGAAATTATGCCATATATAAAAACGGGCAGCCGGCGGCAATGATCTCAAGCCAGTGGTCTCTGGTAAATTCCGAAACACGCAGAATCATGAAAGTTGAAGATGTGGATTTTTCCAACTACACTATGGACGAATATGTGGATGTGATGCCGGAAGGGAAGTTCAAAATCAGCCGTGAAGAGGCTGAGGCTCTTGAAACCGTGGGAGAAAAGCGGATTATGCTCAGTGACATTGACTACAACGGCCACATGAACAATACCAACTATGTGGATCTTCTCTGCGATTATATACCTGAGCTCTATGATGGAAACCACAGAGTATCCTCATTCAGAATACATTTCAGCAAGGAGGCTCCTCTAGGCGAAAAAATTGAAATCAGGAGATTTAAAAAGCCGGACGGTAAATATCTCTTCAGAACCTTCCGAAGTAACGGAGATATCAATGTGGAAGCTGAGTTTACCGTGGAGCAAAAAACAGCCAGATAAAACGATAAAAACAGAACCCGTGAAGTTAAGACGCCTCACGGGTTTTTGACTGCTGAGCTTTCTGACTGATCAGGCACAGTGCATCTATTCAATAGATTTAAGGGATTCAGTCATGCTGACTTTTTCCAGCCTGAAGTACATGACGAAGTTAACTATTCCTGCAAATACAAAGGTGACGATAACAGCCAGCAGGAAGCTGAACGGCTCAATGTGCATATTGAAGCTCATCAGATCGATTGTGACCTGTTCCATTATGAACCTGTGCAGGATTTTTCCCATAGGCAGGCCAACCAGGGCTGCGATAGCTGTAAGGATGATGTTCTCCCGGAATACATAAGCCGAAGTTTCATTTGGATAAAAGCCAAGAACCTTGATTGTGGCGATTTCTCTGATCCGCTCTGTTATGTTGATGTTGGTCAGGTTGTAGAGCACAATGAAGGCCAGAGCTCCGGCGCATCCCACAACGAGCATTATTATGTAGTTCATGCTCTTCATCATATTTGAAATACGATTTCTGAAGTCCTGGGTAACGGATACGGATGCCACATTGTCCCCATTCATCAGATAAGCTCCGTCTGCGCTGGGATCCTCTATTTCGCCGTCATCACCGGCAATTCCCAGAACGAAAGCAGAGTTGGTTTCCATATGACCCCATTGCTCCTCGTATGTGTCACGATTAAGATAAACATAATTGTACACATAATTTTCGCAGAGAGCCGTAATCTTAAGATTCATTTCTTTCATATCGCTGTCATAGACTGTCAGCGTGTCTCCAACACCAAGCCCCAAAGTTGATGCCAGATTTTCGTTTATTACACATTCACCGAGGCCCGGAAAATCAATATGACCGTCATCATTGTGAAGATCTATGAATTTTTCTATAGGTGCGTCTTCTTCGGCAACTATCATATTTACAGACTTGACTGTATTGCCGGCACGGGCATCTACCGAAAGGGTGTTCAGGAAGAGGCAGTCTGATATCACGCTGCTGTTTTCATCTATAAATTCCCGCTTCTCATTTTCGCTTAAATCCTTATCGAAGGTAACAGTGTAATCCACATGATATATTTTGTCGTACTGGTCAGAGACAACGTTTTTGATTGAATCATTTATTCCGAAGGCGGCAATCAGCAGTGCTGTACAGCCGCAGACACCTATAACCATCATAAAGAAACGCTTCTTGTAGCGGAAAATGTTCCTCAGGGAAACCTTATGAAGGAATGAAAGCTTTTTCCAGATAAAGCCCACACGCTCCAGAAGAATTCTCTTGCCGGTGGCAGGAGTTTTCGGCCTTATCAGCTGTGAAGGAACTTCGGAAAGTTCTCTGTAGCATGAGAAAAGGGTGCTTCCCACTGCGCAGATCAGTGCTGCCAGAATTGACAATCCGCCCATCCTCCAGTCGATTACAAAAATTATATCGGAAAAGTTGTACATCATCCCGTAGGCTGTCCATATTACCCAAGGAAAGGCGTAGGAACCGGCGATGAAGCCTGCAAAACCGCCGATAAGTGTGGCGCTTGCCGAGTAGGATACATATTTTCTGAGTATGGTATTCTTGCTGTATCCGAGAGCCTTGAGCACGCCGATTTGTGTGCGCTGATCATCCACCATTCTTGTCATGGTGGTCATAACCACCAGCGCTGCCACTATAAAGAAGAAGATAGGGAAGACCTTGGCGATTCCGTCTACAATTCCGGAATCGTTTTCAAAGCACACATATCCGATGTTGGTATCTCTGCCCAGAAGGTAGGTATCCGGATGTTTGATATCCTCAACTTCGTCCCTTGCATCGTCCAGTTCTTCCTCCGCATCGGCGATTTTCTTTTTACCGTCGGCGATTTCTTTTTTGCCGTCAGCGATTTTCTGCCTGCCTTCAGCAAGTTCCGCTTTTGCATCTTTTATTTCCTGCCTGCCGTCTGCAATTTTCTTCTCGCCTGCTTCTATCTTAACGCGGTTCTTTTCCAGTTCTGACCATGCGGCGTCAAACTTGCTGTCTGCCTGGGCCTTGGCCTCATTATACTGGGCAAGATATGTGTCGTAGTATGGCGTACCTGCAGCGGAATCAACCTGGGCTTTAAGCTGATCCAGCTGTGCGTATGCTGCATTTTTTTCGTTCCTATATTTTTTTACGCCTTCATTGTAGTCGGCCCGGGCTTTTATTAAATCCTTTTCTGAGGAATTCAGCTTCTTTTCGTTGTCATTGATTTCCTTTTGTCCGTCTGCAAGCTTATGCTCGTTTTGACGAAGCTTTCTTTCGCCCTCTGCCAGATCCGCCTTTGCGTCGTCAAGCTTTTTCTCCGCATCTGACAGCTTTTCATTTGCTTCGTCCATTATATCGTCGTACCTTGCCGTTCCGCAGCTTTCCAGAGCCTGTGTAAGAGGATCCTCCATACTGTCTGCGATTTCATCGTATTCGTCGGTGAAAATAGGGGCGCTGCGGTCCAGGTCGGCATATACCTCTGTATAATAGTCACAGTCCCAGCCTTCGGGATTAATGTAGATAAAGCATGCTACCTTGCCGTCCCCCAGTGATGTGGAGCCTCGTTCAAAGTTCAGGTAAAGAGGGGAGTTGGCCAGCCCGGTGATAGTAAATTCGCGTTCTGCCAGCATGTCCAGGGTATCTTTATCGTTGCCGTCGGTAATATGTATTTTTTTGCCTATATCATCGGATGTAAAATAGAGCGAATCTACAACACACTCATCGGCAGCTTCGGGCATTCTGCCTTCCACAAGAGACAGAGTGCTGATTTTTTCGCTTACAGTATGAAGCTTGGCCACCTTTTCGCCCTTATCCGAATCCTCTTCCTCAAACAGAACATCGGAAGACCATGAACCTTCGGCATCTTTTACGCCGTCAACGGCTTTGACCGTATCAACACTGTCCTTGTCAAGGCCAAGAGTTGACACAAGCTCAAAGTCATACAGATTATGCTCATCAAGGTATGTGTCTCCTGTGAGTGTAAAAGCATCTTTGCAGACTTTCAGACCGCAGAAAAAACCAACGCCCAGCATTACAATGGCCAGTATTGCAAGCCACCGGCTGAGACTGTCCTTTATCTCACGCAGAGTGGATTTTGTCATCATGTTTTTCATCGTTTCGCCGGCCTTTCTACCATTCTATTTCTTCCACAGGGGTCTTGTGATCATTGATTTCCACAGAGGTGACGGTGCCGTTCTTAACGTGAATAATGCGGTCGGCCATTGGCGTGATTGCCTGGTTGTGGGTGATTATTACAACGGTCATCCCCGTTTCGTGAGCCGTATCCTGAAGAAGTTTCAGTATGGACTTTCCCGTATTATAATCGAGAGCACCTGTTGGCTCATCGCATAAAAGAAGTTTAGGATTTTTAGCCAGGGCCCGGGCAATAGCAACACGCTGCTGCTCCCCTCCGGAAAGCTGAGCCGGAAAATTGTCCATTCTGTCAGCCAGCCCCACCTTTGTAAGAGCTTCAGCTGAATCCATCGGGTCCTTGCATATCTGTGTGGCCAATGAAACGTTTTCAAGAGCCGTCAGATTCTGAATCAGATTATAGAACTGAAATACGAATCCTATTTCATATCGCCTGTATGTAGTCAGCTGCCTTGATGAATATCCTGAGATTTCGCTGCCGTCAAGAAAAACATGTCCGTCGGTAAGAGAGTCCATACCGCCCAGAATGTTGAGCAGAGTGGTTTTACCGGCACCCGAAGGTCCTACGATGACACATATTTCGCCTTTCTCTATTTCAAAGGAGGCATCCCGCAGAGCTTCTATGGAAACCTCGCCCATCTGATATACTTTTTTTACATGTTCAAACTTAACATAAGCACTCATTTAATCCTTTTCCTCCCGAAATTTGTAGACATATATTATATCATATCCACTGCTATTTTAAAAGGATGAATCTGTGTTTCCAGGCTGAAAAAATGGTGAAAAAGCATGCTGCCAGAAGTACGGTCAAAAGTATTGCGTAAGCCTGGTGTGAAAGAAGCGCCGCTGATCCGGAAATCTGTGCATATCGGGACACAAATCCTGCTGCAGCAAGGCCCAAAGGAAGGGAAGGCCATACTTTTCCCAGACAGCCGTTATAGCCCCTGGGCCCGTAGATATAGTAAACGGCAATGGGAATTACAGCTGCTGCCGCAGAGGGACACAGACCGCAGAAAAATCCGTGAATATACCGCAGCCAGCCTCCGCTTCCCATATCAGGGGAAAAAACGGAGAATTCAGCAAGAAAAATTATGAATATGAAGCTGCTGTAAATGCCTTTTAATTCCGATATGAGCCCTGCAAGAAGAGGGCCTGCTGCAAGCCCCAGAATAAAAATCTGGTGAGGGGAAACAAAAAAATCAAAGGCTGCTTTTTCGGGAGGGTTAAAAAGGGCCAGACCTGAGACAAAGCTCACCGAAAGTATGAAAAGGAAGACTTTAACAGTGAGACTGCGCTTTCCCGACTCAAAAGTTTTGCCGCCGAAGTTGATCGGGGAGCCCAGAAAAAGAGGCGGCTGCTGCAGAAATAAAAGAGCACCGGAAAGCATAGAAGCCAGCCCCAAAAACAGTGCAAAGTAAGTATACCTTTCCATGAATATTCCGAAAACAGTCCCCAATACTATTGACAAGCCGAAAACTGCACCTGTAAGAACTGCCTTGCTGGCCCGAAACCAGTTTATGATAATGTTTGAAGGTACGATTGAGAACAGGCCGCCGCCGTAAAATCCCAAAAAAGCCATACCCCACAGGGAAGAAGCGCTTACATCGCCTCCGGCCGCCGCGGGACCTGAGTGCAGCAGAAAGGCACCGGCCGCTGCCGCTATACAAAAAAGGCAGGTCCAGAGCCTGAAATTGAGATAGTCGTAGCACACCGCAGCAAGGACCATGCCGGCAGCCAGAGCGCATAGAAATACCATGGAAAGGGTGAAGTTAAAATCTATAAATAAAAATCCGACCAGCGGACTGATTAGCAGAATTAACCCTGTTATGTTTCTTGTATAGTAAAAAAAATTAATCATGTTTTTTTCGCCGACCTTTCTGTAATGCTATGAGAGATTTGTAAAAAACCATGCTCTAAAAATATTATTTTTTAGGGTAAAAATAATATACTGTGCATTTATTGTTAATTTAGCCATGTGATTTGACATAGACAGGAGGGTTGTTGTATAATAAATAATCAGGATAATTCTTTTGCTGGCGAAAAGGAAGAATCATGAAGGGTTTTTTGGCGGACAAGCTATCCATCCAGTTTAACGGAATCTGGGAAGTAAAGGAAATCATCGCAGCAGTGGTTTTAGCTGCTGTGACGGTGTTGGTTGTTTTGGCCCTGATACAGCTTGCAAAGGCCGTGGTCAGAAGGGTGAATCCGAGAAAAAGTACCATTTTCAGTCATCGAAAGAACCGATATAAAAACAGTATAGGAAAGAAGAAAAATTTTTAAGGTTATGTATGCCCCGCTTCAATGCGGGGTTTTTCTTTGCCTTAAAATCAGAATCTGAAACCGTTGGTATCACAGCACTGGCATGCCGGCATCTGATTTCTTTCGCGTCTGTTTTCACGCCTGTTTTCACGTCTGTCGCTATCGCAGTCCCTGTCTCTTTCCCGCTCTCTGCAGAAGCGATGTGAATCAGGAGCACAAGGGTCGCATTGCCCAAGATTGTCGCAGCATATATCCACTTCCTCGGCGTTAAGAGCAAAGAGAGATGGTCTTACAACCTGCAGGCTGATTCTCGGAGTAAAAATAAGATTGCCGCGGAGATTTACATCTCTGGAAGGGCAGTCGTCCGAGCGGGCGGAAGAAACTGTGATTACCGGATTAAGAAGGGTGCCGCAGCCTTCGAAATTGAATCTGATGGCCGGTGCGATTCCCTGGCTCTGGCAAGGGATTTCTACACACTGCAGGCCAAAATTGTTTGAAGCTCTTACAGTTACAGGGCATCTGCCCGTTGAGTCGTTTCTTGTTTTGATGCAGAGTCTGAAATCCCTGGTGCAGCTTCCGTTTGAAACGAAACCTTCAAGTACAATGGTGAAAAGCAGTTCCCAAGGTCCCGGGACTTCTGCCAGGAAGAAATGTCCGTCGTTTTCGCAGTCGTTGTCACAGTCATTTCTGCAGTCTCTTTCACAGGAACAGTGGTCGTCACAGATATGTGTACACCTTGGGGTGCAAGGGCATCTGGTGATGTCAGCCATTATACCGCTAAGGTCGGCGAAATACCTTCCGTTCTGAAAATCAAGATCTGTTACCGGAAAACCGTCTACGGTTACATCTTCAGCCGAAAAAGTTGAGTTTTCTGCCTGGAGAACCGAAGTGATTGTCACACAGGAATTTGTAACTGTAAATTTGGCATTGCAGAGGTTGAAGTCGCTGCACCGGGAAGATGCGCAGCCGCAGTCACAGCATCCGCAGTTTCTTTCCCTGCAGCTGTCACATTCCCTGTTTCTGTCTCCGATTGTAAGCTGCTGAGTGAAGCCTCCGCCTGCCGTATTAATCGGCACAATTACAGGGCAGGAAGAGCCGGTGTTATCGTAAAAAACCTTGCTGAGAAAGACAAGGTTTTCTGAAGTGCGATTTGGATTATTTTCCATACAATTCATTTTTTTATTACCTCATTTCATAAATATAGGTACTGTCATTATATGCGTCGGGGCTCCGCAGGGTTACCAAAGGAAGAATTTCCACATTTTAGTGGTGAAATTTTTCGAAAACACCCCATTTTTATATTGAAAAGTGTTTAAAAGTGGTGTATAGTGGTAGTAATAAAACTTACTTTGGATACTTGTCACTTTTTATGGGAGGCAGAAACCATGTTCATGGGTACATCCTACAATTCAATAGATGATAAGAACAGGATGATTGTGCCTTCCAAACTGAGGGCGGGGTTAGGAGCAAGATGTATTCTGACCAAAGGCCTGGACAGATGCCTGTACATTTACACCTCCGATGACTGGGACAAGCAGATGGAAAAAATCTCCCGGCTGCCGGAGTCAGACCCTAAGGTCAGGGCTTTCATCAGACATTTCTGTGCCAATGCTGCCGAATGTGAATTCGACAAGCAGGGAAGAATAGTCATTCCACAGGAGCTTAAAGCTTACGCAGGCATAGAGAAGGATCTTGTTACCATGGGCGCCATGTCCAAAATCGAGGTGTGGAGCCGTGAGGTCTGGGATTCTCCTGACAATGAAAGCAAGATGGAAAATGAAGATTTTGCCAAAGCTCTGGCGGAATACAGTTTCTAAGGCGGGTGAAGCTGATGGAATTCAGACATACATCTGTACTTTTTGATGAGTGCATGGAGGGGCTGAATATCAGACCCGACGGAATATATGTTGACGGAACTCTGGGAGGCGGAGGTCACGCAGAGGGAATCTGCAGCAGGCTGGGAAACAAAGGGCTGCTCATCGGCATAGATCGTGACAGAGATGCCCTTAAAGCCGCCGAAGCCAGACTTGAGCCTTTTTCCTGCAGGAAAATATTTGTTCAGAGCAATTACTCGGAGATAAAGGACGTGCTGGACGACCTTGAAATCCAAAGCATAGACGGAGCGCTGCTGGATCTGGGAGTTTCTTCTTTCCAGCTGGACAATCCTGAAAGAGGATTTTCCTATATGCATGATGCTCCCCTTGACATGAGAATGAGTCAGGATGACGGCTTTACAGCCTATGATGTGGTGAATACCTACGACGCCGAAGAACTTAAAAACGTAATTTTTAAATACGGCGAGGAAAGATGGGCTTCCAGAATTGTCGACTTCATAGTCAGAGCCAGAAAGGACAAGCCTATAGAAACTACAGGTCAGCTGGTGGATATTATCAAGGCGGCCATACCGGCATCGGCACGGAGAGACGGGCCCCACCCGGCCAAGAGAACTTTTCAGGCCATCAGAATAGAGGTCAACGATGAGCTGGGCCAGCTGGAAAAAGCAGTGGACCGGTTCTGCGACGTTCTGGCACCGGGAGGAAGGCTTTGTATAATAACTTTCCATTCCCTGGAGGATCGCATAGTAAAGGACATAATAAACAGGAGAATCAATCCCTGCACATGCCCGAAAGAATTTCCCGTATGTGTATGCGGCAAAGTGGGGGACATAAAGAAAAAATCCGGAAGGCCAATTTCGCCCAAACCGGAGGAAATTGAGAGAAACCCACGTGCAAGAAGTGCAAAACTGCGTGTAGCAGAGAAAATATAGTCAAAATACAGCCAAAAAGAAACGAAAGAAACAGAGGAAACGGCATGACAGCAGCAGAAAAAGCATATACAGCAGAATATTCGTATGTTGCACCCAGTGTTTACGCCAGGGAGCTTGCCGGACAGCTTCCCGAAAGAGACAGAGGAGCACAGGGCACAAAGACAGGCAGAAGAGAAAGTGCCCCGGCAGATATCAGGGTTATTCCGGGAACAAAGGAACAGAGCCCTATTTCAGGAATATTTCTTCGCCGCGCCGTAGCGGTTCTTCTTGTTGCAGGAATACTTCTTGTAGGCACAGTGTGGATGAGCGCCAAAGCCACAGCGGTAAAGTGCTCCATAAACAGGACCAATAATGAAATAAGGGTTCTGGAAAATGACATAAATACCCTGAACCTTAAGATTCAGAGCGCTAACGGCATAGAATCCGTAGAGGAGTATGCCATCACCAAGCTGGGAATGAGATACCCCAAGAGCAATCAATGTGTCTACATTGAAAGCGGAGCCCAGGTGAGAGAGGATCTCGCAGAGGTCATCAGGCAGAAGGCATATAAATAGCCGCGGGGGAATATAAATAGATTTAGAATAATTTCATATACAGGCAAGCCAGACAACTTAATACAGCCATTGGTGGTCTGGCTTTCTGTTTGCAGGGGAGACTTGTAATGAAAGCACCGGTAACGTTAAAAAACAAAAGAAGAATAGCCATAGGTTTTTTGATAATGGCTCTGCTTCTGATTGCTCTTACCTTCAGGGTGGCATGGATTCAGATAGTGGATGCAAAGGAATATACTGAAAAAGCCATTATGCAGCAGACTACGGACACACCTATTGAAGCAAAACGGGGAGTCATATATGACAGAAACGGAAAAGAGCTGGCTACCAGTACTACATGCTATACACTGTGGGTATGGCCGTCTCAGTTTACCGCAGGAAAAGAAGATGGGGAAATAAAGGCAATGTCGGCTGAGATTGCCAAAATACTGGATAAGGATGCTGAAAAAATAGAAGAAGGTGTCACCAAGAAACAGCACATGGTTGCCCTTGCGAAATATCTTGATAAAGAAACTGCAGACAAGATAAGAAATTTAGGGTATACAGGTCTTGAGGTTTTTGCCGCAACTAAGAGAAGTTATCCTCTGGGAAGCTTTGCCTCCCAGGTGCTGGGAAGTGTAAATGACGACAATCAGGGCAGAACCGGTCTTGAACTTCAGTATGACGAATATCTCAGCGGCGTGTCAGGACGCTGGGTAATGAACCATGACCTTTCCGGCAACGAACTGGTGGAAGGAAGAGAGGAATACCACGAGGCTCAGGACGGTCTCAATGTAGTCACAACCCTTGATGAGGCTATACAGCATTATGCGGAAAAGGCAATTGATGAAGGAATGGAAAAGACGGGAGCAAAGCGGATCATGTGTCTGATTATGGATCCTGAGACAGGTGACATTCTCGCAAGTGCCGTTACGCCGGGCTTCGACCCAAACAACGCAATAGTGCCTACAGACAAGGACGAGGCCGAAAAATTTGAAAAGATGAGCAACAAGAAGAAGACCGAGTACCTGTCAAAGATGTGGAGAAACCCTATAGTAAGCGATACATATGAACCGGGTTCCACATTTAAGCTCATAACATCATCTTCTGCCCTCGAAGAAAAAGCTATTACTACTACAGAGACTTTCAGCTGTAATTCAAGAGTAACCATAGCAGGGGTCACCCTCCACTGCTGGAGTCACAGGGATCACGGAACCCAGACCATTAAACAGGCAGTAGGAAACTCATGCAACCCGGTTCTTGCAAAGGTTGCGACCAAAATGGGAAAGAAGACTTTTTATAAGTACCTTGATTTATACGGAATAACGGAAAAGACAGGAGTGGATTATCCCGGAGAGGCCGGTTCAATAGTACAGAGCCTTGAGAATGTCGGCCCTGTAGAACTGGCTACCATAGGTTACGGCCAGGGAATATCCGTTACTCCCATACAGCTTCTTACGGCAGTTAATGCCATAGGAAACGACGGCGTTCTCATGCAGCCCAGATACGTGAAAGCTCTTACAGACAGCGATGGAAAAATCGTAGAGGACTACAAACCTGTTACGGTAAGAAAAGTTCTCTCGGCCAAAACCGCTTCTGAAATGAGAGATATTATGGAATATGTAGTTTCTGAAGGCGGCGGCGGAAATGCCAAGATTACGGGATACAGAATAGGGGGCAAGACCGGAACGGCCAACAAGGTTGAAAACGGCAAATACGGCAGCAACTATTACAGTTCCTTTATCGGAATGGCGCCTATGAACGACCCGAAGGTATCCATTCTTGTAATAGTGGACAGCCCGAAAGGCTCTTACTACGGGTCAATCGTAGCAGCACCTATAGCCAAGACAATACTTTCCGATGTATTGCGTTATATGAATATTACACCTGAGTACACGGAGGAAGAAAAAGCTGCAATCGAGGGAAACTACACTGTGGTTCCTAATGTAGTGGGAAAGGAATTCAGCGAGGCAGCCGGCATTATCGGAGGAAAGGATCTTAAATACAGCCGTCCGAAGTCTGCCAGGGATGATGACAACTTCACCGTTGTGGATCAGTATCCGAAGGCCGGAACCAAGGTGAAAAAGAATTCCGTTGTTTATGTTTACAAAGAGTAAAGGTAAAGCAAAATATATTTTGGAGGTAAGTTTAACCCATGAAGCTGGATGTTTTGTTTGGCGGCCTCTCCTGGGAGGTTGTCTGCGGCACTCCGGACAAAGACGTTAAGGCGTTGATTTACCATTCAGAAAAGACCGTTCCTGAGAGCGCTTTCTTTGCTATAAGCGGGGAAGAACTGGACGGCAAAGATTATATGAGAAAAGCTGCGGAAAAAGGAGCTTCGGTTCTGGTCACGGAAGGAAAGGGAGAAGAAACGGACAGACTGCTTTTCCGCCTCAATGAAGAGTACAGCATTACCGGAATAAGAGTGGGGGATGTAAGAAAAGCTCTTGCACTGGCGTCGGCTGAATTTTACAGACGGCCGGCAGATGAGCTTCTTCTCATAGGTGTTACGGGCACAAAAGGAAAAACAACAACAACATTTATGATAAAGGATATTTTTGAGGAGGCGGGCATTAAGACCGGAATAATCGGGACAGTAGTTTCCGGCTATGACGGCTGTTATGATGAAGCCGAAAATACCACTCCTCAGTCCGAAGATATACACAGAGCACTGAGAAAAATGGCAGATGGGGGATGCAGGGCCGCCGTAATGGAGGTTTCCTCACAGGGGCTTATGCAGGACAGAACATACGGCATTGATTTTGACACTGCTGTGTTTACAAATCTTTACCAGGATCACGTGGGCAAAGGGGAGCATAAAAGTCTTGAAGAGTATGTCTTCTGGAAAAGCATGTTGTTTAAACAGGCCAAAACAGCTATAATCAATATTGACAGTGCCTACTGCCACGATATGATAAGAGAAAGCAGCGCCCAAAGAATTCTCACCTTCTCAGCCGCTCATGGCCAAGACGGGAGAGAAAGAGAAGAAGAAAGAAGAGCTGATCTTGAAGCGGAAAACATCCTTTTGAGAAGAAAAAAAGATCTGCTTGGTGTCAGCTTTGAAATATGCGGCAAGGAGATTTTTATCGGAATGCCGGGAAAGTTTAATGTTTCAAATGCTCTGGCCGCCGCCGCTGTGGCGGAAGCCCACAACATACCGTGGAGCTGTATACAGAGAGCTCTCTCAAAGGTCAGAGTCAGGGGAAGAGCCGAAATGGTAAAACTCAATGAGGATTTCACAGTCCTTGTGGATTATGCCCATAACGGACCGGCTCTTGAAAGCCTTCTTAAAGCCCTCAGAGAATATGAGCCGGCAAGACTTATTGCCGTCTTTGGATGCGGCGGAAACAGAGACAAAAACAGAAGGTCGGAAATGGGAAAGGCTGCAGCTGATCTGGCTGACTTTTCCGTGGTGACTTCCGATAATCCGAGGAAGGAAGACCCTATGGACATTATACACGATATTTCCCAGGCCATGTCCGAAGAGCAGGGATGCTACACGGTAATCCCCGATCGCTATGAAGCCATCAAATGGACCGTTTCCCAGGCACAGACAGGGGATATAATAGTAATTGCGGGAAAGGGTCACGAAACTTATCAGATTATCGGCAGCGAAAAGAGACATTTTGATGACAGAGAGGCAATTCTTTCATTCAGAGATATGTAGAAATGCCGTAAATTAAGAAGAAGAGGAAATAAAATGAGACCATTTACTGTTGAAGAAATACTGAAAGCTGTAGGAGGAACACTTCTGTCAGGACAAAGTGACAGCATTGTATACAGAATCTGCACAGATTCAAGAAAGGCGCAGCCGGGAGATCTTTTCTTTCCCATTATAGGAGAAAAAAACGATGGCCATGACTATCTGAAACAGGTGCTGGAGGCGGGATGCCGCACAATTATAGTATCAGACGAGAGCAAGGTGCCAAAGCAAGCTTTTTCCGCACAGCCGGGAGATGCTGACATCATATGTGTTACGGATACCACGGCAGCATTGCAGGATCTGTCATCATACTATCTTGATTCACTCCATCTGAAAAAGAAATTTGCAGTAACGGGAAGTGTCGGCAAGACCAGCACCCGGGATATGCTTTACTATGCTGTCTCCACAACATTTAAAACCGGCAGAAATCCGAAAAATTTCAACAACGGCATCGGACTTCCTCTGAGTATAATGGATTTTGAGCCGGACACAGAGGTCGCTGTCCTGGAAATGGGAATGGGAGCGGCAGGAGAAATTGAAAAGCTGGCTGATATAGTAAGGCCCGATGCCGGGGTGATTACAAATATCGGCGTTTCACACATAGAAAATCTGGGAAGCCGCCAGGGAATACTCAAGGCAAAGCTTGAGGTCACCGCCTTCTTTGATGAAAACTCCGTTCTCATAGTCAACAGTGACAATGATATGCTCACTTCAGAAAATGTAAAGGGCATATACAAAGTAATTTCAGTAGGAACAGGCCGGGATTGCGATTACACCATATCCCATGTTTGCGATTTCGGCGATAAAGGTATAGAATATACATTGTGTCATGAAGGAAAAAGCTATCCGGTAAAACTGCCGGTGCCGGGAGCACACAACGCAATCAATGCCACCCTTGCAGTGGCGGCAGCGGGACTTCTGGGAATTACACCGGAGACTGCCATAAAAGGCTTCGAGTCGGCTGAGCTTACGGAGAAAAGGTTAAATATAAAGAAAAAGGGCAGAATTAAAGTAATAGATGATACTTATAATGCCTGTCCCGATTCCATGAAATCTGCACTTAACACTCTCATGTCCACCGAAACAGAAGAAGGAGGCAGGAGAATTGCGGTGCTGGGCGATATGTTCGAGCTTGGAGCGGAGAGCAGAAATATGCACCTTGAAGTAGGACGATATGCGGCAGAGAAAAAACCGGATATTCTGGTAGCTGTGGGAAAAGATGCGGCATATTATGCTCAAGGGGCCGCTTCTCTGGGAGAGGACAGAGTCCTGAGCTACCCAAGCAGAGAAGATTTTGAAAAAGACCTTGATAATTTGCTGAAGCCAGGTGATGTAGTCCTTGTAAAGGCATCACGGGGCATGGAAATGGACAGAATTGTTAAAGAAATATTAGAGGATAAAGAATAAAAGATAGGAGCAGAAGAAATGCAGAATTATATTTACCCTGTAATTGCAATGATCGCAGCATGGGTTTTAGGAGCTTTATTTACGAAAATACTAATTCCTTTTTTAGAAAAAAAGCAGTTCAGACAGTTTGTGAGAGAAGAGGGTCCCCAGTCACATCTTTCAAAGACGGGAACACCCAGCATGGGTGGAATTGCAATAATAAACGCTGCGGCAGCAGCTTCTCTTGCAGTTACGGCCATAGAAGGCAGTCTCGACATCAGGGTCGTGGGCATTATTGTGCTCATGTACTTATTTGCCCTCATAGGTTTTATAGATGACTACGAGAAGGCTATAAGAAAAAACAATGCGGGCATCAGTCCCAAGCAGAAACTGATCATGCAGTTCGGCTTTTCCATTGCCTTTGCAGTATTTGCAGCTTTTTATTCCTATGCAAATTTCGGCCTTGTGGGCGGAACAGAGGTATGGATACCATTTATCGACAAGTATGTTGATTTCGGTATTTTCTACATTCCTTTTGAGGTATTCGTGCTGGTTGCTTTCAGCAATTCGGTAAACCTTACTGACGGACTTGACGGCCTTGCATCAGGTGTAACCACTCTGGTTTCACTGTTTATGGTAATTGCCGGAACGGCCTTCTGCTTCATGGGAGAGCCGGTAATATTCGGAGCAGTTGCCGGAGGCTGCCTGGGATTCCTTATTTTCAACAAAAATCCTGCGAAGATTTTTATGGGAGATACAGGCTCCATGGCTCTGGGCGGAGTCCTTGCCGCAGGGGCTATCATGATGAAGCTGGAGTTTCTTCTTGCTATTGCAGGACTTGTCTATGTAATTGAGGCTTTGTCTGTAATTATACAGGTGACATATTTTAAAAAGACGAGAAAAAGAATTTTCAAGATGGCACCTATTCATCATCATTTCGAGCTTTGCGGAATGAGTGAACGCAAGGTGGTTGCCATGTTCTGGGCGGCCACTCTGGTATTCTGCATTCTGGCCATCATAGTAATGAACATATAGGGGTGAACAGCTATGTTTAACATGAATCTGGAAAATATAAAGGGTAAAAGAGTTTTAATAGTAGGAATGGGAAAATCGGGAATTGCAGCGGCTCAGGCCATGCTCAAGCTTGGGGCAAATGTTACAATTCAGGATTCAAAGGAAAGGGAGAAGGCTGATGCGCAGCTTCTCGCTTTTCTTGAAGGTAAGAATGTAAAGTGCTATTTCCATCAGATACCTGAGCATGTTGCGGATTTTGATATGATAATCCTTAGCCCGGGGGTAAACCCTGAGCTGGATTTCATACAGGAAGCCGAGGCTGACGGAGCGGAAATAGTGGGAGAACTTGAAATAGCCTACAGAATCGCAAGGGGAAGATTTGTTGCTATAACTGGAACCAACGGAAAGACCACTACAACTACTCTGGTTGGAGAGATTTTCAGAAATGCAAAGAGAAAAACCCATGTTGTAGGCAATATCGGAGTTGCGGTCATTTCCAAGGCCCTGGAGGCCGACGAAGACGACTGGCTTGTTACGGAGACCAGCAGCTTCCAGCTTCAGACCATCAAGTATTTCAAGCCGGAAATTTCGGCTATACTTAATCTGACTCCTGACCATCTCAACAGGCACCACACCATGGAGGCCTATGGGGCTGCAAAGGCAAGAATCTTTGAAAATCAGGACGAAAGCGGATACTGTATCGTAAACTATGATGATAAACTCTGCTACAGTCTGACAAAGGACTGCAGAGCAAAGGTGGTGCCTTTTTCCAGACTGGAAGAACTGGAATTCGGAGCATTCCTCAAGGGTGATATGATGGTCATAAGAAACGAAGAAGGAGAGCTTATTGAGCTCTGCAGCAGAAATGACCTTAAGATCATCGGAGACCACAATGTGGAGAATGCTCTTGCAGCAGCGGCAATCTGCTATTTTGCAGGCATAGACAGGGACGTAATCGTAAAAACCCTGACAGAATTCGCCGGTGTGGAGCATAGAATAGAATATTCGGGAGAGATAAACGGCATAAAATTCTACAACGATTCAAAGGGAACCAATGTGGATGCAGCCATTATTGCCCTGAAAGCCATAAAAAAGAACATTATACTCATAGCAGGCGGAGACGGCAAGGGACAGAGCTTCGATGAGCTCATAAAGAACTTTGACGGCAGAGTCAAGCATATGATCCTTCTCGGCAGAGATGGAAGATTAATTGCAGAAGCCGCTGACAGAAACGGCTTTAAGGACTATACCTTTGCCAAGGATATGCCCGAATGTGTAAACAAAGCCTTTGTAATGGCAGAACCGGGAGATACTGTTCTTCTTTCCCCTGCCTGTGCAAGCTGGGATATGTACGACAACTTCGAGCAGCGGGGAGAGCATTTTAAGGAATGTGTAAAAAGATTGGGACTGTAAGGATTTTTTATGAAAAACAGGTTGGTACAAAAAAATAAAACAGGAGATCTGTCCATAGTGCTGCTTGTGGCCATTCTGACCATATTCGGAACGGTAATGATTTTCAGCGCCAGTTATTATTATGCTATTGGATGGTATGACGACCCTTATCATTATCTGACCAGGCAGCTCATATGGCTGGCGGCAGGAGCGGCAGCCATGTGGTTCTGCGCAAAGGTGGATTACCATGTCTGGGCACGATTCTGGCTCATAGCCTATATACTGGGACTGGGGCTTCTCCTTCTCGTTCTTATTCCGGGAGTGGGCTCCAATGCCAATGGTGCCACAAGGTGGATCCAGATAGGTCCTATAACCATTATGCCCGGTGAGATTGCCAAGGTCGGCATAATACTGTTTATAACCGGATATTTTTCACGCCATCCAAAGTGGGTGACGGAGATAAGGAGAGGAATTGTGCCTGTACTTCTGGTTACCGGCATATACGGCCTGCTGATAATGATGCAGCCTAATATGTCTACAGCCTTCACCATCTGCTTTATAGTAGGCGGTATGCTCCTTGTTGCCGGTGCCAAGTGGAAGCACCTGGGAACCCTGGCGGGAGCAGCGGTGGCGGCCGGCGTTGCCCTTATAATAACAGATACCTCCGGATACAGGTACGGACGGTTCCTGAGCTTTCTTGATCCTTTCAAGGACCCTTTGGGAGACGGATGGAATGTAGTGCAGTCTCTCCTTGCTCTGGGAACGGGAGGACTTACAGGTCTGGGCCTTGGAAACAGCGTACAGAAGAATCTGTATCTGCCTATGCCGCAGAATGACTTTATTCTGGCAATTATAGGCGAGGAACTGGGCTTTGTGGGAATACTTGTTCTGATAATTCTCTATATGCTTCTCATATGGAGAGGCTGTCATATTGCCATCAATGCAAAAGATCTTACGGGTCTGCTTCTTGCTTCGGGTATCATCATAATGGTGGGAGTGCAGGTCATAATCAATATTGCCGTTGTAACATCATCAATGCCTCCTACAGGCATAATCCTGCCTTTTATCAGTTACGGAGGAAATGCGCTACTGATCTTTATGGCGGCTATGGGAATTCTGATAAATATATCAAAATCTGCAGAGGTATGATTATTACCGGGAATGCCCGGATTTTACTGAAAGGGAAACAGCTGACTTATGAGAGTGATTGTAACCGGCGGAGGAACGGGCGGGCATATATATCCGGCCATTGCCATCGCCGACAAATTCAGGGAAATGGATCCTGAAACCGAGATTCTGTACGTAGGAAACGATGAGGGCATAGAAAAGGATGTGGTGCCCAAATCGGGTTATGAGCTTGCACTGGTAGATGCCAGGTGGCTTGACAAATCCAGCCTCTGGCAGCTGGTGAGAACCGGCGTAAGGGTGACCAAGGGCATCCTGGAAGCGGGAAAGGTAATAAGAAAGTTCAAGCCGGATGTAGTGGTAGGTACAGGAGGATATGTATGTTTTCCTGTAATTCTGGCCGCAAAGATGTACGGCGCCAAAACCTTTCTCCATGAGCAGAATGCTTATCCGGGACTTGCAAACAGAACACTGGAAAAGTACGTGGACAGAGTTTTTCTCGGATTTAAAGATGCGGCAAATTATTTCAAAGATCCTGAAAAATGCGTGGAAGCGGGAAATCCGGTGCGCAAAAGCTTTTTTACCCTTTCCAAAGAGAAAGCACGTGAAAAACTGGGTTTTAATCAGGAGGACTTCATCGTGTTCTCCTTTGGCGGCAGCCTGGGAGCCGAAAAGATAAACGAAGTGGCTTTTGAGCTTATGCAGGTTCTCAACGGTCATGAGGGCGCTGCCATGGTTTTCGGAACAGGCAAGTGGTATTATGACGACATGATTAAACTGGCAGAGGAGCGGGGAGTTGAAATAAAAGACAATATAATCATAAAGGATTACATAGATGATATGGAGAATTATCTGGCGGCCTGTGATCTTGTAATCAGCCGGGCAGGAGCCCTTTCCGTTGCGGAAACCACCGTCTGCGGAAAAGCATCCGTTCTCATACCTTCGCCAAATGTTACGGGCAACCATCAGTACTACAATGCCAAGGCTGTGGCCGACAGAGGGGGAGCAGTTCTCATCGAGGAAAAGGATCTGACGGCAGAGGCTCTTATCCGCGAAGTCATGCGTCTTAAAAACAATCCCGACCAGCTGGCGGAAATGGGACAGGCAAGTCTCAGGTGTGCTCCCGCAAGAGCCCTGGATATAATTTACGAAACAATAAAAGACATAGCGGCAAAGTAACTAAAGACACGCCTCTCACATACTATGATGGTATAGTTGGGAGGTGTTTTTTTGGATTGCTATCACATAGAGGGAGGAGTGCCCCTTTGCGGAGAATACAGGGTGAAAGGGGCTAAGAATTCCGTTCTGCCCATACTTGCCGCAGCGGTGGCATGCCCGGGAATACATGAAATAAATGATTGCCCTCTCATCGACGATGTCTTTGTAATGGAGGAAATACTCAATTCCCTGGGAGCATCAACTTCCTTTGACAGACACTGCCTGACAGTAGATACAGGCAATATAGAAAATACAGTCGTATCAAGCCTTATGATGAGCAGAATGCGCTCTTCCGTTTTTTTGATGGGAAGCCTTCTGGCAAGGTGCGGAGAAGCTACAGTTCACAGACCGGGAGGCTGCAGAATAGGCAGAAGACCTATTGACATACATATTGAGGGTCTCAGGCAGATGGGCTTTAAGGTTGAATTTTTTGACGATGAAATAAGATGCAGCGGAAGGTGCCGGGGAGGCAGGGTCAGGCTGCCCTATCCCAGCGTTGGGGCCACTGAAAACCTTATGATGGCAGCACTGTCGTCTCAGGAGGAAACGGTAATCGAAAACTGCGCCTTGGAGCCTGAGATAGCCGACCTGCAGGGTTTTATGAGAAACTGCGGATTTGATGTTGCAGGGGCCGGTACGGGTACAATTACAGTAAGAGGACCTGCAGGCAGCATTACCGGGGGAAAAGGTCCGGCTCGCCGGGACACCATGTACTTTATTGTGGAGGACAGAATAGAAGCGGCCACATATATGGCAGCGGTTCTGGCAACGGGTGGAAGAGCTGTTTTCAGAAACATAAGGGCGGGACTTATGGAGTCTGTTCTTCAGGTCTTTGAAAGAATGGGAGCAAAAATAAGGACTTTCGCCGATATAATCGAGATTGCGTCCCCTGCGGAGCTTCAGAGCCCGGGAATTGTGGTCACGGCGCCTTTTCCCGGTTTTCCTACAGACTGTCAGCCTCAGCTTCTCACATTGTGTACAGCTGCCCGGGGTCTTTCCACAATACGGGAAGAAGTTTTTGAAAGCCGTTTTACCCATAAAAAAGAGCTGGCTAAAATGGGCGCAAATATTGAAATCTGCGGTAAAAATGCTATAATAAGAGGAAGCACACCTCTTCACGGAGAGACGGTATCGGCAGCAGATCTTCGGGGAGGTGCCGCTCTCGTTCTGGCGGGGCTTTCCGCAGAGGGCAAAACCATTATCAGAGACATACATCACATAGACAGAGGCTATGAGAATTTTGACAAAGGGCTCACGCAGCTGGGTGGAGTAATTGAAAGAAGAAAGAGCGATTAAGAGAAAAAAAAGAAAAATAAAGTTTTTTATAAAGCTGGGAATTTTTCTGCTCCTTTGCGGGCTGATTGTTTTCCTGCTTAAATCACCCCTGTTCGACGTAAAGGAGTTTACGGTTGAAGGAAACAGCTACTACACCGATGATGAAATCCTCGTCATGGGAAACTGCAAAACAGGGGGGAATATTTTCATCGGTACTGATGTGAGGGATATAAAATCAAGGCTTGAGAAGGACGCATATATGGCCTCCGTAAAAGTTAAGAGGATTCTTCCCGACACCATTAAAATCCAGCTTGACGAAAGAAGACAGGTGGCGGCCATAGTGTACGGAGAAAAATATGTGGTTGTCGACGGCAGCGGAACCGTACTGAGAAAAACCGGTGTAATGCCTGAAATTACAGTCCTTAAGGGCCTTACCATCAGCAAACTTTCTGTAGGCGAAAAGGTTGAGGCGGAGGAAAAGGTCCTTTTGAGACAGACTCTGCAGATGCTGGATGTTATGGACAAAAATAACATGTACTTCAAGAGCATAGAGGTTTCCGAGGGAGAAATCAAAGCTCACGTGCTGGACAACCTTATCTGTCAGGGCACGCCGGAGAACATTATGAAAGCCATGGAAAACGACAATCTTCAGCTTGTGGTGCAGGAGCTTTTTGACAGGAAAATAGAGAGAGGAACCATTAAAATAAGCGGTGATAAAACTATTTCCTTTACCCCGAAAATCGATTAGATTTTTGACTAAAAAAGTGATGCATTTAAGGACAAGTTATGGTACAATAAAGAGTAATTGGGAACACTTGAGGAGGTAGGATTTAAAATGCTGCAATTTGATACAAATTTAGAGAAATCAGCAGTCATTAAAGTCGTCGGCGTAGGCGGCGGCGGATGCAATGCGGTGAACCGTATGGTTGAAGCCGAACTTAAAGGCGTGGACTTTATTGCTGTTAATACAGATAGACAGGCCCTAAACAGATGTGTGGCCGAAACAAAAGTTCAGATAGGAGAAAAACTTACAAGAGGTCTGGGAGCCGGAGCCAATCCTGAAATAGGACAGAAGGCTGCAGAAGAGACTCTGGATGAGATTACTTCTCTTCTTGACGGAACAGACATGGTTTTCATTACCGCAGGAATGGGCGGCGGAACCGGAACGGGAGCCGCACCGATTATTGCCAAAGCAGCCAAGGATATGGGTATACTTACCGTCGGCGTTGTGACCAAACCCTTCTCCTTTGAGGGAGCAAAGAGAAAGAAACAGGCAGACCTGGGAATTAATTTCCTGAAAAAGTACGTTGATTCTCTCGTAATCGTTCCAAACGACAAGCTGCTTCAGAACTGTGAGAAGAATACATCTATGCTTCAGGCTTTTGCCATGGCCGATGATGTCCTTCGCCAGGGAGTTCAGGGAATTTCAGACCTTATTTCCGACTTTGCGCTTATTAACGTTGACTTTGCCGATGTAAAGTCAGTTATGACAGACAGAGGAGTTGCTCACATGGGTGTGGGCAGAGGCACCGGCGAGAACAGGGCCCAGGACGCTGTCAAAGCGGCTATTGAAAGTCCCCTTCTTGAAACTACCATTGAGGGAGCCAAAGCCATTCTCCTTTATGTATCCGGCGGATATGACCTGGGAATGCTGGAAGTCAGCGAAATCGCAAGCCTTGTGGAGGAACAGGCGGACAGAGACTGCATACTTATCTTCGGCGCTGCTGTTGACGAAGAAATGCACGATGAGATTTCAATCACCGTCATTGCAACAGGTTTTGACGAAGGACTGGAAGGAGCAGCCGGCGGCAGTAAATCTGCAGAGAAGCCTTCCGAGGCAGACCCTAAGAAACAGGGTCTTGGCAGCTACGATGACGTTTTCGGAAGAGTGGATGGACTTGACGGAAAGGAAGTCACCCTGCAGGATATATTGCAGAAGGAAGAGGAGGAAAAGGGAACTTCACGCTTCGAAATTCCAAGTTTTCTTTAAAAAATATAAGCCGGCCTATACGCCGGCTTTTGTGGTAAATTAGCGAAAGGAAAAGAGAGTGTCTATGAGGACAATCAGCTCCGGAGAAAACAGAATATTCAGAGTCTGCGAACAGCTTACCCATAAGAAATACAGGGATAAGCTGGGCATGTACCTCATAGAGGGGGAGAACCTTCTGGAAGAGGCTGTGAAAAACGGTGCAGAAATAAAGACGGTTCTTGCCCGGCAGGATTACGGGGGGAGCTTTTACGGCTCAGATGACAAAGTCTTTTACCTCAGCGACAGGCTGTTCGACCGATTGTCACAGACGGAAACCAGCCAGGGGGTAATAGCCGCAGTTAAAAAGCCTGAATTTTCTCAGGAGGAGTTTACAGATAAAAATGACTGCAGCAATTATGTGGTTCTTGACAGGCTGCAGGATCCGGGAAACATCGGCACAATCATAAGGACAGCCGATGCGGCAGGATACGGACTTATTATTGCAATGAAGGGCACGGCTGACGTGTTCTCACCTAAGGCAGTAAGGGCGGCGACCGGTTCACTCTTTAGAATGCCGGTTGTTTTCATGGACTCCGTAGATGAGCTGATGGAATTTACCAGGGCAGCCGGCAAAAAACTTGCAGCGACCTGTTTTGACACGGATCGTTATTATTACGATGAGGACCTGAGGGAAAACATTGCTCTCATAATCGGAAACGAGGGCGGCGGTATTTCCCGGGAACTTATGGAAAGCTCAGATTTGAAAATAAAAATTCCCATGCACGGCAATATTGAATCGCTTAACGCTTCAGTTGCGGCGGGGATTTTAATGTATGAGGCAGTAAGACCTCGAAATATTCGGTAGAAAGGTTAACGAAAAATGCAGGAAAGATTAAAGCAGATTTTAGAGGAATCAAAAAAACGTTTGCAGGAAGCTTCCTCCGTTCAGGAAGCCGAGGATGTAAGAGTAAAGGTTCTGGGCAAGAAGGGTCAGCTGACAGAGATTCTCCGCTCCATGGGCCAGCTTGCTCCTGAGGAGAGAAAGGAAATGGGCCAGGCGGCAAATCAGGTGAGAGCCGATGTTGAAAAGATGCTCGAAGAGACCTTTGCTCAGCTTAAGAGCAAGGCAAGAGAGGCCAAGTTCAAAGCAGAAAAAATAGACGTTACGGAACCGGGAATAGTTCACAAACTGGGAACCAAGCACCCGGTGACAATCACAATAGAAGAAATTTCAAGAGTGTTCAAGTCCATGGGATTCACACTGACAGAGGGACCTGAAGTTGAGACGGTTTTCAACAACTTCGATGCCTTAAACGCAGGTCCTAATCACCCGGCAAGAGACTGGACGGACACTTTTTATGTAAATGATGACATTCTCCTGAGAACCCAGACATCGCCGGTTCAGGTAAGGACCCTTATGTCACAGAAACCGCCAATCAGGGTATTCGCGCCGGGAAGATGTTTCCGCTGCGACACTCCTGACGCAACTCATTCACCAATGTTCCATCAGGTTGAGGGACTTGTTGTAGATGAAGGCATTACCATGGCAGATCTTAAAGGCGTTCTGGACAGCTTCGCAAAGCAGATGTTCGGTTCTGATGTAAGGACCAAATTCAGACCTCATCATTTCCCGTTCACCGAGCCTTCGGCAGAGATGGACGTTTCCTGCTTCAAGTGCGGCGGCAAGGGCTGCAGAGTATGCAAGGGAAGCGGCTGGATTGAAATCCTGGGCTGCGGAATGGTACATCCTAACGTACTTAAGGTGGGCGGAATCGACACCGAAAAGTATACAGGCTTCGCTTTCGGCATGGGTGTTGAAAGAATTGCAATGCTTAAATACGGAATAGACGACATAAGGCTGCTGTACGAAAACGATATGAGATTCATCGAGCAGTTCAAGTAGCAGCGGTTCAGACAACGAAAATTTGATTTAGGAGATAAGAGGAAATGATAGTATCACTGGAATGGTTAAAAGATTATACAGACGTTAATGTCAGCCCGGAAGAATTCTGCGACCGCATGATTATGTCCGGCTCCAACCTTGAGACTATGGAGAAGGCCGGAGAAGATATGCAAAAGGTCGTTGTGGGCAAAATAGTTAAGATAGAAAAGCATCCTGATGCCGACAAGCTGGTAGTCTGCCAGCTGGATGTGGGGCAGGAGGATCTGCTTCAGATTGTAACAGGAGCACCTAATGTTTTTGAGGGGGCCTATGTTCCCGTGGCTCTTCACGGCAGCAGAATACCCGGTCCTCTTCACGGACAGCCTAAGCAGGAAGGCGGAACCAAGATCACCAAGGGCAAACTCCGCGGCGTCGTATCAAACGGTATGCTCTGCTCCTTCGGAGAACTGGGTTTTGATGACAAGGTCGTACCTGTAAACCAGAGAGACGGAATCTGGATTTTAAGCGGAGAGTACCCTGTAGGTGCTGACTTTGCAGAGGCTCTCAACCTCAAAGACACCATTATAGACTTTGAAATTACACCTAACAGGCCGGACTGCCTTTCCATGATAGGAATGGCAAGAGAAGCTGCGGCAACTTTCGGAACTAAGCTCAAATACCCTGATACAAAGTGTATAAGCGAAGAGGAAAGGGCAGCCGATTATGTGGACGTACAGGTAAAATCACCTCTCTGCAGAAGATACGTTGCCAGAGTCGTTAAAGATGTAAAGGTTGAAGAATCTCCGTGGTGGCTTCAGAGAAGACTGATTCACGCAGGAATGAGACCTATAAACAATATTGTGGATGTCACCAACTTCGTAATGCTTGAATACGGACAGCCTATTCACGCTTTCGACATTGAGAGCCTGGCAGGACATAAGATCATTGTGGACACCGCAAAAGACGGTGAAAAATTCGTAACTTTAGACGAGACGGAGAGAATTCTCGATAAAGATATGCTCATGATCAATGACGGCGAAAAGCCTGTGGCAGTGGCAGGAGTTATGGGCGGTCTTAATTCCGAAATAAAGGAAGACACCAGGACTATCGTAATTGAATGCGCCAACTTTGATGCAAACAGCGTAAGAACCACTTCAAAGAAGCTTGGTTTAAGAACCGAAGCCTCCGGCAGGTTCGAAAAGGGCATTGACCCTAATCTGTGCAGCGATGCGGCAGACAGAGTATGCAGACTCATCGAGCTTATCGGCGGCGGCAAAGTCGTAGGAGGCAGGGTGGATATCTATCCTCAGCCTGAGGCTCCGAAGACTGTTCGTGCCAGAGTAAGCAGAATCAACCATGTTCTGGGTATTGATATTCCCAGAGAGCAGATGGTCGGATACCTTGAAAGCCTTGAAATGAAGGTTGAGGGCTCAGGAGACGACATGTACGTTACCGCCCCGACCGTAAGGCAGGACATTGAAATTGAAGAGGACATCGTTGAAGAGGTGGCAAGACTTTACGGCTACGACAATCTTCCTGTCACTATTCCTAAGGGAAATAACGAGGCAAGCCAGAGCTACGAGAGAGATATCAAGGATCTGGCTCGGGATACCATGTGTGCAATGGGAGCAAACGAAATCCAGACCTATTCTTTCGTAAGCCCGAAGAGTGTTGACAATGTCAGAATCGACGAAGACTCCTGGGAGAGAGCTTTCGTTAAAATATTAAATCCTCTGGGAGAGGATACTTCCGTTATGAGAACTATTCTCACTCCGCAGATGCTTGAGGTAATGGGCAGAAATTATTCCAGAAACCTTGAGGCAATGAAAGCTTTCGAAATAGGAAACACCTTTATGGCCAACATGATGGACCCTAAGGCGCTTCCTTACGAAAGCGACAATATGTCTATCGGACTTTACGGACCTAGAGAAAATTTCTTCACCCTTAAAGGAATGATAGAGGAACTTCTCAATAAGCTGGGAATCAGAAACGTAAAATACGTTCCTGAAACCGAGTACGGTGTATATCATCCGGGAAGATGCGCACGCATAGTGGCAGCTCACAAGGTTCAGCTGGAAAACGGCCCTGCCGACGAAGAGGTTGAGCTTGGAATCATGGGCGAAGTTCACCCTGATGTAGCCGAAAAATACGGAATCGGAGTCCGCTGCTATGCAGCCGAGCTCATGTTTGAGAATGTAACGGAACTTGCCGACACAGAGAAGGTATATTCACCTCTTCCTAAGTATCCGGCAATGACAAGAGATATTGCCCTTCTTGCAGATGAAGACATGACCGTAGACCGTATTGAAGATGTCATCTGGGAAGCCGGCACGGAAATCTTAAAGGGCATAAAGCTCTTCGATATATACAGAGGCAAGCAGGTTCAGGAAGGCAAAAAGAGCATGGCCTTTTCTCTTACCTACAGAGCAGCAGACAGAACACTTACAGATGAGGAAGTTCAGGCTGTTCACGGTAAAGTGCTCGACGCACTTAAGGAGAAGCTGGGCGTGACCCTGAGAGATATGTAATGCAGGACCTGCAGGCGGGGCGAACCGCCTTGGCCGGGATGCCTCGGGCGAACCGCCTCGGGACGCCAATGTTGTATGAAATCGCCGAAAAAGCAAATCCATGCAGCATTTTTGGAGAAACAGGCATTTTATGTTGCATTAAATAAGCAAAAAACCGTCTTCATGCAGCATTTTGCCTGCGAAGCGTGCCTCGGACATACAAATGCTGCATAAATGGACGAAAAATCACAATTTATGCAGCATACTTAGGAAAGGAGTCACGAAAAAGTGTTTACCTACAGACTGGCGGCAGAAGCGGACCGTGAAATCTGGATAAAACTGAACAGAGAATTCATGGCTGAGGAAATTCAGGATGCCGATTTATGGAACAATACCGGAGAAACCGGAGATGATCAGTTTACGGAGACCTTCAGGCAGGCAAGAAATTGCAAAGATATGATCAGGCTCATGCTCTTTGAAGAAAACGGACAGATAATAGGCTTTGCCAATCTGCTTATTATTTTCAGCGTATGGAGCCACGGAAAGGCCCTTATCATTGATGACCTTTATATTACTAAGGAAAACCGGGGTAAAGGCTTCGGCAGAAGTGCCCTTGAACAGATAGAGGAATATGCAAGACAGATAGGCTGCAAAAGGCTGCAGTTTCAGTCTGAACTAACCAATCCTGATGCTATGGAGTTTTATAAAGCAGTGGGATACACGCCGGCAGACATGAAGTTTTATGTGAAGTATCTTTAACAGTTGAGGACTAAGAGAATGGCACATATGTATGGTTGAAATACAGAAGCGCATAAAATAATACTCAAAAAGGAGGATACCATGGAAGACAGCAAAGTAAAGGTAAGAATTTACGGGCAGGAATATACAATTTCAGGTGAACGCGATGAAGAAACCATCGTTGAAATCGCCGACTATGTTGACGGCAAGATGCGGGAAATCAGCAGATTTTTTTCTTCCAATATCCCCGGTTCTCTGGCGGTTCTTGCGGCTATAAACATTGCCGATGAGCTCTTTGAGGCCAGAGAAGAAACCGAAAAGGTGAAGGAAGAAAAAGCCCAGCTTGAAAAGGACGCTGAAAATTACCTTAAAATGTGGGACGAAGCGAAGAAGAGCTTTGCTCAGTATAAGGAGGGCGCCAACAGAGCCGGCGAGGAGAAGAAAACCCTGGAGGAAAAATGCAGGCAGCTTGAGGAACGCTGCAGCGAATTTGAAAGCTCATATTTCGACGTTCAGATGGAAAACATACGGCTTAAAGACCAGCTGGATAAATTAAAGGGAAACAAGGAAAATAATGAATAATGAATGAAAAGGGACTTAAAGTTTTAGAATACAATAAAATAATAGAACTTTTAAGCTCTCAGGCCGGTTCCCCAATGGCCAAAGAAAAGCTGGCAGCTTTGAGGCCGTCGGAAAACGCGGCGGAAATAAGGGAAGGACTTGCTGAAACTACTGAGGCAGTCAATGTAATCATAAGGAAAGGAGCTCTTCCCGTAGGTCAGATCTATGATATAGAAAATGCCATGCATCTGGCTCGAAAAGGCGGAAGTCTTACCATGCGGCAGCTGCTGCAGGTGCTCTACAACCTGAAGGTGGCATCTAATGTAGTGACTTTTCTTAAGAGCGATCTGCCGCCTCTGCCGATTATAAACGCCATGGCTGAGGTAATCGTCACTTTTCCGAGACTGGCGGAGAAAATCGACAGGTGCATTCTTTCTGAAGACGAAATGGCAGACAGCGCATCGCCGGAGCTGAGAAATCTCAGGCGCGACATGGTAAGACAGAACGATGCCATCAGAAACAGACTTAACAGCATACTCAATTCAGAAGCAAGCAGAACCTATCTGCAGGACGCCATCGTCACCATGAGAGACGGCCGGTATGTGGTTCCCGTTAAAGCGGAGAACAGGGCCAAGGTGCCCGGTATCGTTCACGACCAGTCAGGAAGCGGTGCGACCCTGTTTATAGAACCCCAGGCAGTTGTAGAACTCAACAATAAGCTGAGAGAACTGGAACTGGCGGAAAAGGCTGAGATAGAGAGAATTCTGGCGGAGCTGTCCTCTAATGTGGCGGAGCATTTCCACGACATAATGAATAATCAGCGGCTGCTTATAGATCTGGATGTGATTTTTGCCAAGGGAAAGCTTTCCTGCATGATGCAGGCGGAGAAGCCCACTGTAGACGAAGAGGGGTATCTGGATCTCAGACAGGCCAGACATCCTCTCATAGATCCCAAGAAAGTGGTTCCTATCAGCGTATCCATAGGAAAAGATTACAATACGCTGGTCATAACCGGACCTAACACCGGCGGCAAGACGGTGACACTTAAAACCATAGGACTTTTGGCGCTGATGTGCCAGAGCGGACTTCACATTCCTGCGGCAGGTACAAGCAGAATGCCGGTTTACAAAGATATTTTCGCTGACATAGGCGATGAGCAGAGCATAGAGCAGAGCCTCAGCACCTTTTCTTCACATATGCGAAACACGGTGGAGCTGGTGAAAAAGGCTGACTGGGACACCCTTGTGCTCCTGGATGAGCTGGGAGCGGGAACAGACCCTACAGAAGGAGCTGCCCTTGCCATAGCAATCCTGGAAAGGCTTGCATCTCAGGGAGCAACTACGGTGGCAACCACTCACTATAACGAACTGAAGAAATACGCTCTTTCCACGGCAGGTGTGGAAAACGCGTCTATGGAGTTCGATGTGGAGACACTGAGTCCCACCTACCGGCTTTCCATAGGTGTTCCGGGCAAATCCAACGCCTTTGAAATTTCCAAAAAGCTGGGGCTGCCGGAGGAGATCATCCACAGGGCAAACGACCTTCTGGAGAAAGGGGATATTGAATTCGAGGATGTGCTTTCGGCCATCGAGGCAGACAAGAAAAGGGCCGAGACGGAAAGAGACGAGGCAATGGCTCTTGCAGAGTCCATGAGAAAGCAGCAGGAAGACCTTCACCGGAGGGAGAAGATTCTGGAAAAGCGGGAAAGGGAAGTGCTGCAGCAGGCCAGGGAAGAGGCCAGAGCCATCATAAAAGAAGCAAAAGAGACCGCCGCCGAGGTTCAGAAGGATCTGAGGCAGCTTTCCAGGGTTCAAAGCCTGGGAGAGCGGAACAAACGGCTGGAACAGGGAAAAGGCCGGCTTAAGGAAGCCGAAGCAAGGTACAAGGACGGCATTGTCCGGGAAGTCAATGAAAACCCTGTAAGCATAGATGACGTGCGTGTAGGCGATAAGGTGAGACTTCTGACACTGGATCAGGAGGGAGAGGTTCTGAGCCTGCCTGACGAAAAAGGCGACCTTATGGTGAAGGTCGGCATAATGAAGGTAAATGTTAACATCAGCGACCTGATGATGATAAATGAGAAGAAGAGCAGGAAAAGCAGCAGAAGCGGCGGCAGGCCTTACGGGAACCTTTACAGAGCCAAGGCCATGGCCGTTTCACCATCAGTCAATGTGGTGGGAAAAAATCTGGAAGATGCCTCCATGGAGGTGGAAAAGTACCTGGATGACGCCTATATGGCCGGACTTAAAGAGGTTACTGTAATCCACGGACGGGGAGCAGGCATCCTGAAGGAGGGCCTGAGGCAGCTTTTCAGGCGAAGCAAGCTGGTGGCATCTTTCCGCAAGGGTTCATATAACGAAGGCGGAGACGGTGTAACCATAGTAAAGCTCAAGGAGTAGGATATGTATATTGTCAGCGGATGTCTTCTGGGACAAAACTGTAAATATAACGGGGGAAACAATCGGAACGAGGACGTTCTTGAATTCTGCAGGACTCACAGGTACGTGGCGGTCTGCCCTGAAAGCGCAGGAAGACTTCCTTCGCCGAGACCTCCTGCAGAGAAAATAGGAAGCAGGATAATGGATAAAGAGGGAAACGACCTGACAGAGGCATTTCTCAGGGGTGCAGACATATCTCTGAAATCATGCATTGAGATGGCCAAGCTTGCGGGAGAAGAGCTGGAAGGCGCCATACTCAAGGCAAACAGCCCGTCATGCGGATTCGGGAAAATATACGACGGCACTTTCACCGGAACGCTGACGGAGGGAAACGGAGTATTTGCAGGAATGGTTAATAGACTGGGGATAGAAATAATAACGGAGAAGGAGAAGATAAAATGGTAAATTTTAAAGAGGAAATAGCGGGGCTTATTGCAGAGCAGGTGACGGATCTTGAACTTTCTGAAATTCAGAACATGATAGAAATACCGCAGGATTCAAAGATGGGAGACTACGCTTTCCCGTGCTTCAAGCTGGCCAAGGTCATGAGAAAAGCGCCGCCTTTAATTGCGAAGAATATCGCTGAAAAAATTGCAGATAATCCCCTTTTTGAAAAGGTGGAGCAGGTCAACGCCTATGTGAACATGTTTATTTCCAAGGAAGAATTCGTCAAGGACGTGGTTGAAGACGTAATTGAAAAAGGCGGGGACTTCGGAAAGACAGACATAGGACAGGGAAAGACGGTAATTGTGGAATTCTCATCACCTAACATTGCAAAACCTTTCCACATCGGACACATAAGAAGCACGGTTATAGGCAATTCCCTTTACAAAATCTACGACGCTCTGGGATATAAGGTTATCAGAATCAACCATCTGGGCGATTACGGCACCCAGTTCGGAAAGATGATTGTGGCCTACAGACACTGGGGCTGCAAAGAGGATGTTATAAACGAGCCTATTAAGACGCTCCTTCACTACTATACAAAATTCCACGAGGAAGCAGAGAAACATCCGGAGCTGGACGATGAAGCAAGAGAGACCTTTACAAAGCTGGAGCATGGTGAGCCTGAAGAAGTTCAGCTGTGGCAGTGGTTCAGAGACGAGAGTCTTAAGGAATTCAACAGAGTATACAAGATGCTGGGCATTGAATTTGACTCATACAACGGCGAGAGCTTTTACTCCGACAAGATGCCGCGTTTCGTAAAGGAACTGGAGGACAAGGGACTTCTGGAAGAATCCAGAGGCGCTCACGTTGTAAACCTTGAAAAATACGGTCTGGGCGTTGCGCTGATTACTAAATCAGACGGTTCGACCCTTTACATTACAAGGGATATCGCCGCAGCCGTTTACAGAAAGGAAACTTATGATTTCTACAAGAACATCTATGTAGTAGCTTCCCAGCAGAATCTTCACTTCCAGCAGTGGATTCAGATTCTGGAGCTTATGGGATATGAATGGGCAAGAGACTGCATCCATGTGCCTTTCGGCCTTGTAAGCCTTGAAGACGGAACCATGTCTACAAGACACGGAAGAGTGGTTTTCCTGGAAGATGTTCTTAACAGAGCAGTTGAAAAGACAAGAGAAATCATAAGAGAAAAGGGAGTCAATACGGAAAACATAGATGAAACCGCTCATCAGGTAGGTATCGGCGCGGTTATCTTCAACGAGCTGTCAAACAGCAGAATAAAGGACTACGTTTTCTCATGGGATAAGGTTCTTGACTTTAACGGCGAGACAGGCCCTTACGTTCAGTACACCTATGCAAGATGCGCCAGCGTGCTGAGAAATGCAGGGGAAGAGATGACAAAGAAGGCGATGGAAAGGGGACTTTCCGGAATTGATGCAAAATATCTCACCTCAGACAGCTCATATACATTGGCAAAACTCATTTACAGACTGCCTCAGGTTGTTGAGGAAGCAGGCGACAAATTTGAGCCGTCCATCGTAACAAGACATATTGTGGATATCGCTCAGAGCTTCAACAGATTCTATCACGATGAGCATATCCTCGTTGACGATGAGGAAGAAAAGGTAAACAAGCTGGCACTGGTAATTGCCGCTAAGACTGCAATTAAAAACGGTTTGGCGCTTCTGGGAATGCAGGCGCCTGAAAGGATGTAACGTAATGCGATATGAAGGCGATATATACAGACCCCCAAGCGAGGCTTACAGTCTGCTGGTGCAGGTGACTATAGGCTGTTCTCACAATAAGTGCACTTTCTGCAACATGTACAAGGAAAAGCAGTTCAGGGTGAGAAAGCAGGAAGAAGTACTTGAGGATCTGGCATGGGCGAGGGAACATTACAGGAGAGTTGAGAGAATCTTTCTCTGTGACGGCGATGCTCTGTGTCTTGCAAACCGCAAGCTGCTGGTTATTCTGGATTATATCAGGCAGCATTTTCCTGAATGCGAGAGAGTTACAACCTACGGCAGGGCGACCGACGTGCTGAGAAAGACAGACGAGGAACTCCGGGAGCTCCGTGAGCACGGCATTGAGATGGTGTATCTGGGAGCCGAGTCCGGAAGCCAGAAGGTACTGGAAAAAATCAATAAAGGCGAAACCAGGGAAGAACTAATTGAAGGAGTTCAGAGGCTGGAAGCTGCCGGAATCAAGACTTCCGTAACATTTATCAGCGGCCTTGCGGGTCCTGATGACTGGGAGGAGCACGCTGTTGAGACGGGCAGGATGATTGCAGAGATGAACGCTTCATATGTGAGCCTGCTTACTCTTATGCTGCAGCCGCCGGCCCCTCTTCTGGAAGACTACAGACAGGGCAGATTCAAGCTCCTTACCCCTGAAGAGGTTCTGGCTGAAACATGCCTGATGCTTCAGTATGCAAAACCTTCAAAGTCCTGCGTGTTCAGAAGCAACCACGCATCAAACTATGTTTCTCTCAGGGGAAATCTTCCTGAGGACAACGATTCCATGATTGCGGCTCTCAAGAGATGCATGGAGGACAGAGGGCTTTTAAAGGACGAAAGGTTCAGAATGTTATAATGAAGATTTTACTGACCACATTAAATTCCAAATATGTACATTCAAATCTTGCCCTGAAGTACCTTTACACAGTTATGGCAGGGGAAAAGAGCCAGGTTGAGGTACGGGAATTTACCATAAATAATGATCCGGGATATATTTTTACGGAGCTGGTAAGAGCAAACTATGATATGGTTTGCTTTTCCTGTTACATATGGAATATTGAGCAGATAAAAGTGCTTGCCCGTGACTTCAGAGAAGCGTGCCCGTCGGTGAAAATTCTGGTGGGCGGGCCGGAGGTCAGCTTCTGCGGACCGGAATTTATGAAGGAAAATCCGTGGGCGGACTATGCGATATGCGGAGAGGGAGAGTATTCCTTCTACAGGCTCTGCCAGGTGCTGGAAAGCATCGATAAGAGATTTGATACTGTTCCGGGGCTCATATACAGACAGGACGGGAAAATTTATGTAAACGGTCTCGTGGAGCCTATGGACTTCAACCTGATACCTTTTCCATACTCCGTTCTGGACTGTGAAAAGGACAGGGTGGTGTACTATGAATCATCCAGAGGCTGCCCCTTCAGGTGCTCCTACTGCCTTTCGGCGGCCGATACTTCAGTGCGGTTTCTCAATATGGACAGGGTGAAGAGCGAGCTTGGATATTTTCTGTATAAAAAGCCGCCTCAGGTTAAGCTTATCGACAGAACCTTTAATGCGAGACCTGAGAGAGCCTATGAGATTTTCAGATACCTCATAGCCGGCGATAACGGTGTGACCAACTTTCATTTTGAAATATGCGCAGATCTTCTGGATGACAGAACCCTGAATCTCCTTGCCGAGGCGAGGAAGGGGCTTTTTCAGATGGAAATCGGCATTCAGTCCACCAATCCCGCCACCCTTGCCGCAGTGGGCCGTAAGGACAATGTATATCCGGTGCTTTACAACACGGAAAGGCTGATAAAGCTGGGAAATATACATGTGCATGTGGATCTGATCGCGGGGCTTCCTTACGAAAGCTACGAGATTTTTGCCCGCTCCTTTGATAAGGTTTACAGCCTTGGGGCGGATATGCTTCAGCTGGGCTTTCTTAAAGTCCTGGCCGGCACTCCCATTTACAATCAGATTGAGGCTCACGGAATAAAATACAGAAGTCATGCTCCTTACGAGGTGATTTCAACAGATTACATAAGCGCAGAGGAGCTTGTCCGCCTTAAAATGATTGAGAACATGGTTGACATTTACTATAACCGGGGAGGCTTTGAGGATACCATTGATTTCCTCATCGGAAGCTGCGGAAAAGGTCCTTTCGGGTTTTATGAAATGCTGGCGGATTATTACTATGAAAAAGGCTATCAGAACAGAGATCGCAAGAAGGAGGACCAGTACAGGATACTCCTTGAGTTTTCCGGCACACTTCCGGGAGGTGTCAGGGAAAAAACAAGGGAACTTCTGGAAGGTGACATGAAGAGGAACACCAATCCGGAGATTTTTAACAGATTTTTGAGAAAGGGCTGGGAGTTGACCCGGTAGAGTGATGAAATGGATTCGGTAAATATGGATTTGCAGGAAAAGGACAGAATAGGGCAGTATCTTACCCCTCATCTTTCGGAGATGGTCTTCGATGAGCTTTCAGAGGGCTATCTTAAAAAGGCGGGAATTGCCGACATTATGACGGGCGTTCCTGTGCCTATCAGAAAGAAGGAGCTGGGAAATATAACCACACTTGCAATTGCAAGAAACATGGCCTTCGTAATAGGCTGCGACCCGTCCTTTCAGTACAGAGAAAACTATATAGCATACATTCTCAGAACCTTCGACAAGCGCTTTGCCCAGGGGCTCATAGCTGATGGTGTGGACGGTGCGGAAAAAAATGACTATGACTACGCCTGCATTCAGTTCAGAGCCGCAATGCAGATTGACCCGGACAATGCCGACGCATACTACTGCTACGGCAGAGCCTGCAAGGATGCCTACGAGGCCGGTGAGGACGAGGAATTTGTGGGCCGCTTTAAGGCGGAATCCCTTGAGGCCTTTGAAATAGCCACCTTGAAGAATCCTCAGTTTGCAGACGCATTCTACTATCTGGGGTACAGCTATGTAAATCTGGGACTCTATGTAAAGGCTCAGCTTACATGGCAGGAGTTTATGAAGCTCAGTCAGGACGAAGAACTGAAAAAGGAAATTGCAGACAGGCTGGGGCAGCTTGAACAGCCTGTGGAAATCGAGAAAGGCTATAATATGGTTCTTTCCGGAAAGTATGAGGAGGGCATAGAGGTTCTTTCGGAATATACAGAAGGGCCTTTTGCGGGATGGTGGCCCCTGTGGTACTATCTGGGCATAGCTTATGCAGGTCTCGATGAAAAAGATGAAGCTGTTGCAAGCTTTCTTCAGGTGCTGAGGTTTTCACCAAGCAACCAGGAGACCATGGAGGAACTGGTAAAGCTTTACGAGGATATGGGAGACGAAGACAGGGCAGCCAAATACCGCAATAAGATTCAGCTGGTCCGGGAAAATGCGGAAAAGGACAGAGAAATCAAGGCAAGTATGTCGGGTCCGGCCACGAAGCTGAATTAGTGAATATTTTACTCTGAAACGGGGCAAAAAAATAGAAAATAATGCGAAAGAGGGGTTGACAGGGTACCCCTCATAAGGTATAATCTTTATTGTTGTCGGCAATGATAAGACCGATAAATAAGGCATTCCGGGGTAGCTCAATGGTGGAGCAGGCGGCTGTTAACCGCAAGGTCGAGGGTTCGAGCCCCTCCCCCGGAGCCAAATTTTAATCAGGCTCAAAGAATGCCGGAGTGGCGGAATTGGCAGACGCACAGGACTTAAAATCCTGCGATCCTTACCGATCGTACCGGTTCGACCCCGGTCTCCGGCACCATCTCTTGAATTGGCATTACGGTTTGGGCATAAGCCCTGGCTTTATTCATATAATATATATGAAATGATATCGCGGGGTAGAGCAGCTGGTAGCTCGTCGGGCTCATAACCCGGAGGTCGCAGGTTCAAATCCTGTCCCCGCAACCACGATTTCAAACCCCGAAATAACGAACATCGTATATTTCGAGGTTTTTTTAATATTTACAGTAAAAGCCGAAACTCAGAATACAAAATTCAATGGAGAAATAAGCTATGCAGGGTATCAGAAAGAACGCCGAAAAAAGCACCAGGCAGAATGCCATCAGGACTCTGGCAGAAAAGAACAGAGACTACATAATTGAAAGAAGACGTTACTACCACAGCCATCCGGAGCTCAGCCTTACAGAGTTTGCCACAACCGCAGCCATTAAGGATGACCTGGAGCAGATAGCTGAATCTGCCGGAGTGAAGAATCTTGAGATAACCACTTTCAGCGATTATCCGGGACTGGTTGCGGAGTTCGATTCGGGAAAACCGGGAAGAACCATATTGCTCAGGGCTGACATAGATGCCCTGCCCATACATGAGTGTACGGGGCTTTCCTTTTCATCAGAGACCCCGGGCGTAATGCATGCCTGCGGTCACGACACCCACATAGCCATGCTTCTGGGAGCCGTTAAAATACTTCTCTCACCGAGAATCAGGCGGAGACTCAGGGGAAAACTGAAATTCATTTTCCAGTCGGGAGAGGAGACAGGCTGCGGAGCCAAATACTACATAGACCACGGCCTGCTGGACAATGTGGACGCTGTCTTCGGACTTCATACCTGGGGAACTCTGGATGCACCTTACATTTGCGTGGACAGCGGCAAGAGAATGGCATCCACAGATAATTTTGTAATCAGAATAAAAGGCCTCAAGGCTCACGGAGCTGCACCTCATCTGGGGCATGACTCCATTGTAGCGGCATCCGCTGCGGTAATGGCTCTGCAGAGCTTTGTAAGCCGTGAAAATAATCCGGTCAATCCGCTGGTTCTGACAGTGGGAAAGCTTCATGGGGGCAATATGTTCAACACCATTTGCGGCGAGACGGAGCTTGACGGAACCATCAGGACCTTTTCAAAGGAAGTGCAGGAACGGCTTAAGGATGAGATTACCAACATCGTTTCCAGCACAGTAGAAGCCTATGGCTGTTCTGCAGAGGTGGAAATGAGATATATGCATCCTGCACTGATAAATGACGATGAAGAGCTTAACCGCATTGCACGCCGTGCGGCCCTGAAGCTTTACGGACCGGAGGGCATCAGAAGCAGAGAATGCGTAATGAGCGGCGAGGATTTTTCCCTTTATACGGAGAAAGTTCCGGGATTTTTCGCTTTCGTGGGGGCCAGAAACGAAAAACGGGGCATGACCCATTCAAATCATCACGAGGGCTTTGCCCCTGATGAAAGCACCCTGGAGCGGGGGAGTGCCTTTACGGCTCAGTTTGCTTTAGATTATCTTTTGCACAGTACAGAAGGAGATGACACAGATGCAATTAACAGATAGAGTAAAAAACTGTAACGGATGCAGCGCATGTGTAGTGGGCTGCAAGTATGTCTGCGTAAAAATGGAAGAAAGACCCGATGAAACAAGCAGGAAACTGCAGCCTGTTGTAAACGAAAACGGATGCAATAAATGCAACGCCTGCGTGCTTTTCTGCCCTCTTTTCAACCCTGTTGAGCTTCCGGAGTTTGAAAAGTACTATGAATTCACCGAGGAGTACGAAGGCAGAGATATGCCTCATATTTACAGACAAACTATGAGGAGCGTAAGAGCAGGGCAGCAAACGGAGTTTGTAGGCACCCTCTGCGAAATTGCGGCCCTCAAATCACTTCTGGGAGACAAGACTTTCCCTAACCTGATATATAAGCCTCTTTACTGCAGCGATGAAAAGAGGGCAAAGGAAGCCTGCTGCATGGAATGTCCATTTTACGGAAAGGAACAGGATTAAATGAGCGATTCAGTCAGCAATTCAATTTTAGATACCATTAAGGATACATGTCAGCTTTTCAGCAAATACGAGCTGACAAAGGGTGAGCTTGCAAGAGCCCAGGAGCTGGTAGACAAACTGGAAAACCACAAGATTACCGTTTCGGTTATAGGCCAGTTTAAGCGGGGCAAGAGCACTCTTGTAAACGCAATTCTGGGAGATAAAATTCTTCCCGTAGGCATCGTTCCAGTAACTGCCGTTGTGACCACAGTGGAGTACGGCGAAAAGGCCGCTGCTGTTCACTTTGAAAACGGCATCATCAAGGAAATAGGTTTCGACCAGATGTCCTCGTACATAAACGAACAGGAAAATCAGGACAACAGGCTGGGAGTTTCAGAGGTCCGCCTCTACTGCCCGTCGGACTTTCTGAAGGGCGGGCTGACTTTTGTTGATACTCCGGGTGTAGGTTCCGTCCATCAGAAGAATTCCGATGCGGCCTATTCCTATGTAAAGGAAAGCGATGCTGTAATCTTCATGCTTTCCGTAGACAGCCCTATCAATCAGATTGAGATTGATTTTTTGGAAAACGCCAAGGAATATGCGGCCAAGTTCTACTTTGCCGTAAATAAAATAGATTCCATAGATAAGAGCGACCTTGATGATTACCTTTCTTACTGCAGGAATCTGCTTTCAAAGCTCATGGGTGTGGATGATGTGATGCTCTTTCCTGTCAGCGCCAAAAACAACACCGGCGTTGAGGAGCTGAAGGAAGCTATCGTCCGTGACTGTCAGACTACCGTTCAGGAGATTATCGAGGAGTCGGCAAAGCTTAAGATGAGAGATATTGTGGCAAGCGCCCTTTCTCAGATTGTTCTTTACAGGACGGCTCTGGGCATGACTCATGCGGAGTTTGACAAGACCTTTGAGGAGATGGACGGGTTCTTCGGTGAAATCAAGAAGGAGGCTGCCGAGTTTGCCGAAAACTTTCCGAGCAATCCACGGATGCTGGAGGCACATATGAACGATATCAAGAACCAGCTTTCTGCCAAGGTTTCCGAGCTCTTCGGCATAGAATATCACTACACCATCAGTGACGTGGACTTTTTCAGAGGGGGCAAGGCAGCAGAAGACGGAAGCCGCGACCTGAGGGAGAGCTTTGCTGCCGCCGTTGACAGCGTTTGCAGCGACCTTAAGGACACGCTTATGGCCATTTTCATGCACCGTGAAGAAAACACCTACAAGGTGGCACGCCGTATAAATGATCTGAACCGCCTGGTAAGAAAGCTGGTGCAGCTGAGGAGCCAGCTGGCGGAGTAGGATATGTAACTTTAGTCATTGCGGAGAGGTGAATGTCGCATGAAAATCGATTTAAGATTTTTGATGCGACATTCACCCTTTTTTATGACAATTATCCCTTTTCCCCGCCTCCAATGTCGCATTGATTTTGCTTTTTATATGACCCATGCGACATAAATTCCAGATTATTCCTTTTATGTTGCATGGGGTTTCCTTTTCCGGAAAATGATGCGACGTTTTGCTCCCGATTTTCCGAGAGAAAGTGCCAATGTCGCATTAACTCAGCCAATACAGGATTTCATACGGCATTAGTGCGGCTAGGGTTCATACATTAATTTGAAAAAACTGTTATTTCAACCTTGAACTGGAAATCACTTTGTGGTATAGTAAAATCATCTCATAAAACCCATTTTATTACAACAATCAAATCCTGCACTAATTATTCTGTATCAAAGGAGGAGCACATTGAAAAACGAACATAAAACAAAGATTAAATACCCTTTCAGCAATCAGCTGATCTTCGCTCTCGTTATGGAAGACGAGCAGCTGTGCAAGGAGCTTCTCGAGCGGATTTTCCAGGGGCAGCGCCGCCCTGGATGTCAGAAACCTGAAAAAAGGCGCCGAATACACTTCTCTCAACCCAAGCTACATAATCTTTATCTGCCAGTTCGACCCATTCGGCAGAGATGAGGCTCTCTACTTCTTTCAGCGCATGGACCCGCAAAAAACCTTGCCACTTGGGGATGACTCGTATATAATAATACTGAACACAAGGTGCAGCCGCAAGGTTCCGGGCAGCCTTCAGGCTCTCTTTGACTACATCAACGAGGGCAAGGTCAGCGCAGGCGACGGCTTCATCGGCAAAATCCACAATGAAGTGGTGGCACTTCAGCAGGATGAGGAGGTGGCTCAGATCATGACAATGGAAGAAGAATACGAAAGACGGAATACCGCTGCCAGACGGGAAGGGCTTGAACAGGGCCGTGCCGAGGGTGATGCCGCCGCTACATTAAGGCTGGCCCGCACCATGAAAGCAGAGGGCGAATCTATTGAGAAGATTTCAAAGTACACCGGGCTCACCGCCGAAGAGATTGAGGAGCTGTAGTCATTGCGGAGAGGTGTATTCCATTCTGTAATCATAGCATTACCGATGTGCTGCTGTCGAGATTTGTCGAAACATGCATAAATGTCCCTGACAGAC